>Ga0326597_10006273_pt1 | contig 16333 bp, 17 predicted proteins | sample RVTome_12_FD_203789 | JGI IMG/M metagenome (GOLD analysis project Ga0326597, IMG submission 203789) | Soil microbial communities from uranium-contaminated site in the Upper Colorado River Basin, Wyoming, United States - RVT100D185 | ecosystem: Environmental > Terrestrial > Soil > Contaminated >...
ATTGCCATACCAGCAACCTATCAAGATCACCGGATGATTGCGCAACGCAGTTGCTTTACCGTCCATGGGACGTCCCTAGAACCCATCCCTAACATCCTAAGAAACGAAGGCGTTGATCTGGGAGAATGCCTGATTGAATACCGGGTTGACGCCGGAAGAATCGACAGGTTGATGCAGGAACTCAGCGTTCTCGGGATTACAGCTGCCACCATTTTTCCGAATCTTGATAGCCTTGCCAAAGACATGATTGAAGAGCTTGGGAATCCGCAACAAGGCGGTTGACAATCGCCGGCAAAGCCCACCCAGCCATCTACGCCGGAAATAATCGTGAATGGAGTATATATCCTGGGAACAAGGCATGACCTTCAGAAGGCCGAACGCGAGCCGCAAAAGAATGCCGCGTTCAAGGAGTTTATCGCAGAGACCTGTAAGACTCTTCAGATCAGAGCTATCGTTGAGCAAATGAGCCGGGAGTCCCTCGGGAAAACCGACCAAGCGCGAGAAGATCTGGTTGGACGAGATACGGCGCTTGGACGTCTGGCCAGTATTGTTTGTCTGTGGGGCAAACTACGCCACGCCCTTTGCAGCCCTTCTTACCGAACACGACGTAGATTGTTAACTGATCGCGGTCGATTGGTCGCCGACGGCATCAAACCAGTGAAATCTCTCCTCCTAATGCCCAGGTTCGTCCGTCTTGGGGAGGAGGACGGGACTCGAACCCGCGGCCTATTCATTCCCCTTGTTTTGACCACTATGATTCGCGGACTTGCAGGAAACCCTTGCAAACTCAGGAGCGGCGTGATACCTGTTATGCGCCATCGGCCCCCCACCCTGGTGGGGCCGAGTTTGTTTGAGGAAAGTCGGGGTCGTAGTTCAGTTGGCTAGAACGCCGGCCTGTCACGCCGGAGGTCGCGGGTTCGAGTCCCGTCGGCCCCGCCATCGAAATGAGTGACGCCACCCACCTGGGTGGCGTTCGCGTTTATGATCCCTGAGAGACTGGGCTACTGCTCGCGGAACAGCGTGGGGTCCATGGTGGGGACGTTGGGGGGGATGGGAACGGCGAACTCCATCTGGGGGAGGATGTCCTTGGCGGGATCGATCCCAGGGGCAACCTCGGCCAGCTCCAGGCCGTCTTTCGCCAGTCGGAAGACGCCCCGCTCGGTGATGTAGAGGATCTCCTGCCCTTTCTCGCGGGCGGCCTTGGCGCTGAGCGTGATCTGCTCGACCTTCCGGACGAACTTCTTGACCTTCCCCTCTCTCCGGATGACGACTGCACCGTTTACGATCTCTGCCTGAAGCCCGCCCGCCGTGAAGGCCCCGCAGAAGACGATCTTCCTCGTCTGGTGGCAGATGTTGGCAAAGCCGCCCGAGCCCGGCGCCATGTGGGCGAACTTGCTCACGTTGACGTTCCCCTCCTGATCCACCTGGGCCATCCCCAGGATGGTGACGTCCAGGAGTCCCCCGTCGTACATGTCGAAGACGGAGGTGGAATCCATCAGGATGTCGGGGTTGGCCGCCGCGCCGAAAAGGTCCATTCCCTCGGGGAGCCCACCTACCGTTCCGTGCTCGATGCTGAACGCAACGCGCTCGTGCAATCGCTCGGAGAATCCGAGCGCCGGGATCAAGGCGGGAATCCCGTAGCCGAGGTTCACAAGTTGCCCGTCCTGCATCTCGCGTATCGCGCGCCGGGCGATGGCGGACTCGATCGTCAGTGGGACCGGGTCCGGGTGCAGCCGGATCCGCGTCGCGCCGGATAACTCCGGATGTTCCCCCATGGCGGTCTGGGGCTGGGCGGGATTCACCACGATCGCGTCCACCATCCTCCCAGGGACGATGGTGCACCGGGGGTGTGTCTCACCTGACTCCATCCGCTGCTTCACCTGGGCGATGACCGTGCCTCCGGACCGCTTCGCCGCCAGGGCCAGGTAGAAGATGCCCAAGGACGCCGGCTCGTGTTCCACGGAGATGTTCCCCTGCGGGTCGGCCGAGGTCCCGCGGATGATAGCCACGTCCACCTTGATGGCAGGATAGAACAACCATTCTCGCCCCGCAAACTGCATGACTTGGGATAAAGGCTCCTTTGCTGCCTTATTGGTGCGGCCCGCCTCGACCCGAGGATCAATGTAGGTACGGAGGCCGACATCAGTCAGCAGGCCCGGTCGCCCTGCCCCGCTCTCTCGGAGCCAGTGCAGGATGGTACCGATGCCCAAGCTATAGGCCTCGATCCGGTCCTGTTTAATCATCGTGGAGATCTCGTAGTCCGGGAAGATGGGAAAGGAACCGCTTATCGCTCGCCGTATGAGCCCGTCATGCGCGAGACGATTAATCCCCGTGCTCTTCCGGCTGGCTGTTACGACCGGGTTGATTACTGCGATACTCCGGGGATGCCCTTCCTGGAGGAACCGCGCCTCGATCCCCTGGAGGACTGCATCGGGTTCTAACATAGAGAGACAACCGCACAGCGCAACGGTCGCCCCGTCCGGAATGAGCTGCGCGGCCTCGGTCGCTGTCAGAACCCTTGGTGTCATCCTGGCGTTCCTTTCTCCCTCCGTTGAGGCATACTAACCGCCAAGGCGCCAAGCACGCCAGCGCGCCCGAACCGAATGTTGAATATCGAACAAGGAATTTCGAATGATCAACGTCACGGATCAAGACGCCGCCGCACCGGCTAACGTTCGATATTCATCATTCGTCATTCGACATTCGATATTGGCCCCCCCGCCGGCATTCAGCGGAGGCGGGCCCACGCCCTCAGGGCCTCCATCAGGTAGCAGTCTCCCCAGATCAGCTCGTGGTCGGTGTGCCAGCCCTTCTTCTTGTTGTAGCAACCATGCAGGAGCATCCCTCGCGGGCGCGAGTCCCCGTCGTGGAGCGGGGTCAGGTGCTTGGTCACCAGCGCCGAGAGCAACGCCTCGGCCCGGTCCCGCGACCTCTGCCGCCGGATTGGGCCCTGGGCATGCTCCGCCAGGATCCAGAGCCCCGCGCAGGTGATGGCCGCGGCTGACGAATCCCGGGGGACGTTTGGCTTCGCACGATCGTCGAAGCAGTAGAAGGGTACCAGGTCCTCCCCAGCACGGCGGAAGTAATAGGTTGCCGCCCGGTCGGCCACCTCCAGGAAGCGCTCCTCGCCCGTCGCGCGGTAGGCCGCTGCGAACCCGTAGACCCCCCAGGCCTGGCCGCGCGCCCAGCACCCGTCTGTGCCCGACCCCTGGTGGGTCTCCTGCTTAGTCAGGCGCCCCGTGCGCGGATCGAAGTGGGTTGACTGGATGATCCGCCCGTCCTCCTTGACGTGCCACGCCGCCGTGCGCTCGCCATGGGAGACACCCACCTTCAGGAAGCGCTCCTCACCCGTCGTCTTCCAGGCCCACCAGAGGAGCGGCAGGTTCACCATGCAGTCAATCGTCACGTCGTCCAGGCCCGAGGCGATCTCGGCCTGAGAGCCCACGGGAATCACCCCGACGGCGGGGTTGACCATGGCGACCAGGCGGTCGGCCGCGCGAAGCGCCAGATCCCGGCACTCCGGAACCCGACCAATCTCCCAGCCAAGCACGGCCGAGCTGGAAAAAACGAACCCGATGTCGTGGGTCTTGTGGTCCAGATGCGTCTTCAGGCGCAAGGTCCAGGTTGTCGCGGTCGCCGCATCCTCTGCTTTTCCGGTTAGCGCGGCCCGGTGCCACAAGAGTCCGGCCCAGAACCCACTGGTCCACATCCCCTCCCGCGTTCCTTCCCACACCCCGGTGGTCGAGGGGGCAGCATGCGGGAAGATGTCCTCGCGCGTCACCTGATTGAGCGTGCTCTCGACCCGCTGCAGGACCAAGGGCGGCCCGTCCTCAAGTGTCCGCGTCCTCATAATAATGGCATGTGCATGGTGTCATCACCCCGCCATTCGCCCCGTCGCACGGCGTCTATGCTACGGTAGACGGCGTCACAACGTGCACAGCCAGGCGCTGGTCGCCGGGCTCACCAAAACCAAGAGTTGCTATCTACTTTTCCGCGACAACTTCACGTAATTCTTTCGCAGCCAATGACACGGCCTCCTTTGGAGGAGTATTCCCCAGAACCACGCGCTGTGCCAGCTTCGATAGAATTCTTGCCTCCAGCACCACCGGCATCTTCGGATTGAAGACACCAGTCTCAAGGGTCGGAAACACCCCATGGCTGATTGCTTCGCCTACCAGATTAACCGCTTCTCGTCCTAACGGCGTCTTCATTAGAGGATGGCTCAAGAACGCTCCCGACGTGGTGGTAGACTTCCGGGGTGGCCAATTATGGATGGGTACTGAGTGAAGCCATCGAACCTCCCGGTCGCCAGTTTCAAGGAATTGGATAAAATCCTTCGCCACCTCAGGCTGCTTGGCGTTCTTGGGGACTGCCCACGCTTTTAGCCACAAGTGCGACACCTGGCGCCCACCCGGTCGGGGCCCCCTCGGCAGCAAGAAAGCTCCGGTTGTTTCAAGGAGATCTGGCGCGAGTCGCTGAATGTGGGTCAAAATCCGCATTCCGTATTGAGTGTGTGCTACCTTTCGGGCGACGTAGGCGTTAATCAGCTCCAGGTGCCCATAGCTCGCCGCTCCAGGGGGAGCATACTTGGCAAGCTCGCGGATGTACTCCATTGCCTCGATGACTTCGTCAGTCTCCACAGCGACTTTCCCGTTCTTATCAAAAAGCGTCCCCCCATTTGACCAGATCCGAGAATGGACAGTGAAGTCATCGGTCGCAAGGCCAGTCGCCAGTGCTATGGCGTTCCCATAGATGTCGGGCGGCCGGTGCAAGGTTCGAATATTGTGCAGCAACTCAGACCAAGTCTTTGGCACCTTTAGCCCGTTCTTCTCATATAGGTCTTTCCGGTACCACAGAACGTCCACGGTTAAGATAGAAGGGACGCCCCAGATCTTGCCCTTATAAGTAACGCTGTCCAAAAGGTTCTGAAAGTAATCTTGCTTCCCGATCTTCTCAACGACGTCATTCATGGGCAGCAGGAAGCCCTGATCCACCAATACCGAAACCTGTGCCTCAAAGATCGTCACTAAGTCAGGAGGATCTCCGGCCGCCTGCGTTGCCACTAGGCGCTTGTAAATGTCACTCCATGCGACAAACTCCGGCTGGATGCTCACATCCCGATGGGCCGCTTGGTACTCTGCAATGATCCCCTTTAGGGCAGCGACGGAGTTTGGATCCGTTTCCGTGGTCATAAGTCGAACGACCTTCTCGGCTCCCCAGGAGGTTCCAGCGCTTACCGCGAGCAAGAAAACCAAAAGAAGCATTCTTCCAATCCAAGCGCAGCGAGTTGTAATGTTCATGTCTGACCTCCTCCTTCCTTTTCAGGCCCAACCTGACTCCGTGGCTTTTCTCGCCCCTAACCTTTGACCGCGCCTGCGCCAAACCCTTGAATCAAGAATTTCTGGACGAACGTCATCAGCACAAGGATCGGGAGCGTAAGCAGCACCGAGCCTGCCATTATGAGACCCCATTCCACCGTTGCTCCTGTGACAAATAAGGATACCCCAACCGGGAGGGTCTTCTTTTCCTCGGAAACCATCAGGATTAAGGCAAAGAGGTAATCATTCCACGAGAGATTAAAGCTGAAGATCCCCGCAGCTATAATTCCCGGATAAGCTAACGGCAGTACAATCCGCATAGCTCCCTGCAGCCGATTCGCTCCATCGATCCATGCCGCGTGCTCAAGGTCCAAGGGTATGCTCTGAAAGAATGCCCGAAGGAGCCATACGCAGAACGGCAGTGCAAAGGTGGTATGCGCCATTATTAACCCGAGATAGGAGCTTGCCATTTTTAACCGTGTTATGAGCACAAACAATGGAATGCTCAGCAGGATCGGAGGAAACATGTATGTGAATAGAAATAGACCCGCTAATGTCTCCTGCCCAACGAACCGGTATCGTGTCAATCCGTACGCCGCGAGCGAGGCAATCGAGAGGGACAGGATTGTCGTGCTTACTGCGACGATAGCGCTGTTCCGAAAATACAGCGGAAAGTTCGTCAGCTCCAGTAGCTGCCGGTAATGCTCGAAGGTTAGGCGCCGAGGCCATAAGAGCGGCGGAACTGCAAAAAGCTCCTGGAATGGCTTCACCGACGTGAGGATCATCCAGACCACAGGAAAAACGATGACTGTCGCGCTTGCTGCCCCGATCAAGAAAGCGAGAGATGCGTTCTTCCGACGCTTCATGGCCTTTCACAATGTGTCTTCCGCGGGCCGGAAGACGTGGAAGTAGAGGACCATAATCAAAGACAAAAACACAAAAAGCAGCGTTGCAGCAGCCGCTCCTCTTCCCAAATTGAGCTGTCCAAAAGCCTGCAGATACGTAAAAATCGGGACGTGTTGAGTCGCTCCGAGGGGGCCGCCCTCTGTGACAAGCCAAACGCTGTCGAACTTATTGAACATCCACAGTATGCGGACCAAAACCACGATGAAGAGCACACCCCGGATTTGAGGAAGCGTAACGTGGAGAAATTGACGCAGGGGGCCAGCTCCATCTACTCTCGCCGCTTCGTAGAGCTCGACCGGAATGACTTGCAGTCGCGCGAGCACAGTGATGAGAACAAACGGAAAGAACAGCCAAACATTGATCAGGATAACGGTCGCCATAGCTATGCCTGGCGAACTTAACCATTGTACTGGCTCACCAAAAAGGCCCAAGCTTAAGAGCCAGTGATTAATAATCCCATACAGGTCGTTGAGCATCCATTTCCAGACCAAGATTGCGACTACTGTTGGGATGATGAAGGGAAGGATCATGGCGCCGCGGATTACCGTCCGACCCCAGAATTGTCGATGAACTAGGAGCGCCAGTACGACCCCCAGGAAGACCTGAAGGGCTACTGAGACAGTTGAGAAAATAGCCCCGTGCTTGAATGACTCCCAGAACTCTCTGCTGTTTAAGAGGGTCCAGTAATTGGCGAGGCCAATGAACCTCCCTGTGGGGCTGAAGATGTGCCGCGACTGGAAGCTTAGCCAGATTGAGTAGAGAAGCGGATACAGCACAAGCCCGGCGACGACCAGAAAACTTGGGACCATTAACAGAAGTCCTGGGGTCGAGCGTCTCATTTCGAGTTAACCGAAACGGTCGTGGGACAAACCACTACTCTTCGTATGCGACGCTGGCAACGAGACTGAAATAACACCTCAGGCACTACTCCGCCTGGGTAAGGACCGTCGCCTTACCGACGATCACCTTCTGTCCGTGCTGATTCTGGCACCAATATTCAAACACGAGGCGCGTGGTGGGCTCCTCCGTTACCCGTTCCCTCAACACACCGTGAACCGTGATTTCGTCGCCCGGAAACACCGCGCCGATATACTTAGCCGAAATCTTGCTCCCGGTAAGCCACGGGGCGCCCAAAGCTTGCGCGAGGCTCCTCGAAACAAATCCTAGGGAAAGCGTGCCATGGGCGATTATGTCGGGATAGCCAGCCTCAACCGCGACTCCCTGGTCGTAATGGAGAGGATTCCGTCGATCGCCCTCCACCATTTCTCCGTACCGCCAGATCATCTCGCGGGTGATGACCTGCTTGCTCTGAGGCAATGGGGCTCCAGGCGTCAGGTCAGTCGCAAATGGGTTCGGTAGGGACATGGAACTACTCCGGGGTTGCTTCCTCAACGCGCGCCCGGGCAATTTCCGTCCCGTGCTCATCAGTGAAGCTGAGTTGGAAGAGGACGTACTTCTTGCCGCGCTTTAGGTACTTGTCGACAACATGGCCTGAGATTGTGATAATCTCCCCTTCTCTCCAGGGCTGGAAAAAGTCACATTCCAGGCTTGCGTGCAATCGACCGGGCGGTGGGGGAAAGGTGGCATAAAAGGATCGGAACAGGTAGATGGCCCCAAGGGTGGGCGGAGCCACCCGGCATCCGAAAGTCGACATCTCGTCGTAAAGAGGGTTCCGATCGCCAACCACATCTTTGTAACTCTCGATAAGCTCTGGACTTAGGACTACAGTGGTTCGGATGAAGGACTGGCCAGGCTCGATCTCTTCAAATCTCACAAAATTTGTCGGTGACATAGAACGCACACTTCCAATAGGCAACGAGGTCCAGAATCAATAAGACCTCATATGATTCCGGCCTCACAAAGCTGCCCAATTTCTTTCGAGTCATACCCGATCTCGTGGAGGATTTCCTCTGTATGTTCGCCAAGGAGCGGTGGGCGTCGAGTGATGCGCGCCGGTGTCTTACTGAGCTCCACGGGTGATTTCAACACGGTAACCCGGCCCACGCGTGGATATGAGATTTCGTCGAAAGGTGCCAGGTAACGCACCTGGGGATCCTCCACGAGTTGTTGATAGTTATAAACAGGGCCACACCATAGATCGGCCCGGCCGAAGAGCTCAAGCCACTCTGCTGTTGTACGTTTTTTTATCACGGGCTGAATGCATACTTTGATCTCTTCACGCCGTGTGATCAGATCATCCTGAGAGTACCGCTTTAGCTCGGGCAAATCTAATACCTCCGACAGACGCTCAAGCGGGACGAGGGAAATTGTCATGTATCCATCCTGGGTCTCATACACGCCGTAAGGAGCTTGATGATACGTCGAGCCAAGGCCCGCTGCACTCCTGTGTGTGATATCCCACCCGTTGAGAAAGTAGGTCAGTGGTTCCATCTGAAGGTGCAGTGCGGCTTGCAGTAAACTGGTCTCCACTTTTTGGCCACGGCCCGTCTGTTTCCGCGCAAGAAGGGCAATACAGATGCCCAGGGCCAACAGAACACCCCCGTGGTAATCTACGATCGGTGACCCGATCGGGGTTGGAGGGTCCGTGGACCTTCCGGTAATACTGGTCATACCGCTCATTCCCTGAAGAATAAGATCCTGCCCCGGGCGATCCCTATACGGTCCCCTGCTCCCGTATCCGTACGCCGAAGCGAAGATGATTGCGGGATTGCGCTTCGACATCTCCTCGTATCCAAGCCCCATCCGTTCCATTACACCGGGGCGGAAATTCTCGATGACGACATCAGTCCGTGGGAGCAGCCGGTAGATCACCTCTTTGCCGCGTTCCTCCTTTAGATTGAGGGTTAGACTCCGCTGATTTCGATTGTGCGTGAGAAAGAAGATGCTTTCGCCTGCCCGGAAGGCATTGGCACCTGCCCAAGTCCGCTCAAAAGCCCCGACCCTCGGACGTTCAATCTTTATCACATCGGCCCCAAAGTCGGACAGGAGCTGCACGGCTGTTGGGCCCTGAGCCAATTGGGCAAAGCTCAATACTGTGATCCCCGACAGTGCGGACTCCGAGGCCTTTCCAGCTACCATTCCTTCGCCTCCCATTGCCATTTCCCTTTCGGTGTTTAGGATTCCGCTGACACCCTCTACCTCTTCAACCGATGTACCCGCAATCAAACATGCGAAGGACAGACCAAGCCATGACTACCAAAACCGGCTGGTCCGCTCCGGCCACGTCAAGTCTAAAGACCTGTCCAGCTAATCATATCCGATATCTCAATGACGAGCGAGGCCGTGGACAATTGGCATATGGTCATACCGATCATTTAACCCTTCCTACTCGGACCGCACGAACTTGTTGCCTCATCGCCTCCGGCCCGGGCGCCAGAGGACCACTGGGCGCGGGATGCGGCTACTACATCGGAAACAATCCATGCCCCCGCCATTAAAGAGACCTTTCTTGAGGAGAGGCAGTAGGTGCCCTTCGATCCGCGGATCATACTCAAGATGCAGTTGTACGGCCGCTGTATGGGATATTTTCACCACTAAAGATCGCAGCCATATGGCCAACAACATGACTGTCGGGTTGCCCGTCCACCGTCATCCGACCCACCTGACCATCAGCGATTATCGGAAGCGGAGACGAGAGGCTCTGACCGACATCATTCGACAATCTTCAGGATATGCGTGGCCACACAAACCACTTCGCCAGTCTGGTTTGTGCATGTCACGCGCGAGAATACTTTGCCTAAGGTCGCGTCGCGTTCGACAATCTCAAAGGTTATAGTCACTGTATCTCCGAAGAACACCGGCTTTGTGAAGCGAATCCGATCATAGCCGTAGGTGACGACCGTGCCGGGAACATCCAACGCCATCCTCCCAGAGACCGTAGACATGTATCCAACTAGAAGTGCGCCATGAGCGATTCGGCGACCGTACACAGTCTCCCGCATGTACTCCTCATCGACGTGGTTCGGATGAAAGTCGCCCGTAATGCCGGCGAATAAGTACACATCAGCTTCAGACACTGTTTTACGAAAAGTCATCTTCCTGCCAATTGTGAGCGTCTCTAGAGTCTGTTCCTTAGATCCTGAATGTGTGTTCATGACGCTCTCCCCGAGGGTCTATTCTGGCTCCACAAAACACGCGACGAGCGCCGGCGCTTACACAACGTAGCGGTTCCAGAGAGCTCTGTGGGATAATTGCAGCAGGTTCCCTAGAATTCTCATAGTCCGCCTTATCGCCATCCGGCCCCTTATTCGGTAACGCTCTCAGCTGTGCACTGCAGCCTCCCGAATACTTACCTAGAAGAGCCCCCAAATCCTTCCACTACTGCTCATCTGACTGGCATCAAGAGATTGGGCAAGAACATGATAAACTGGGGAAAGATTACAAGAAGGAAATTGACAACAATCACACCCGCCAAGAACGGGAGTAGCTCCTTGAAGTAACCCTCCATGGAAACTCCGGCGATCGAACAAGTGACGTACATACACAATCCCACTGGAGGAGTTATCAGGCCAATCGAAAGGCTGAAAACCATGAGGACACCGAAGTAGACAGGGTCGATGCCCACATGAAGGATAACCGGCTTAAGAACGGGGCCCAAAACGATCAGGATTGACAGCACCTCCATGAAGCTACCCAGGAGTAAGAGCAAGCCCACGATCAGAAGAAGGATCACAGTTTGAGAGCTCGATACCGAGAGCAAGTACTGCCCAATCGCTTGGCCAGCCTGTTCGGCAGTCAGAATCCATCCGAATAGCCCTGCCGCCGCCACCATTAGCATTACCGGGCCAAGTAGGTAGACAGTGTTCCGCATAGCGTCCAAAGTGGCACGCACCGACACAGAGCGGTAAATCAGCCCCGCGACCAGCGTCGCCGCCACTGCAATGATACTGGATTCTGTGGGCGTAAAAACTCCGCCAACGATCCCTCCCACGATGATTAGCGGAATCGAGAGAGCTGGCAGTCCCTGGAGAAGAGCTCTCAGGATGCGCCCGGCGGACGTCGACTGAACCGAGCCATAGCTCCGACGTTTGCTGATCACGTGCACACCGATCATCAGGGAGAGGCCCATAATAATTCCTGGAATCGCGCCGCCCAGGAAGAGGCGTCCCACGGACACTCCCAGTAGGGAGCCGTACACCACCATGAGGATGCTCGGGGGAATTACAGGTCCGATACTCCCGGAGGCAGCGGTCAGAGCCGCCGCGAACTGCGGACTGTAGCCGTCTCTCTTCATGGCTGGTATAAGGACGCTTCCCAGCGCCGACGCATCCGCCGTGCCAGATCCGGAGACACCGGCCATCAGCATTCCCGTCATGACGTTCACGTGTCCCAGCGACCCCCGCAGCGGTCCGACAATCGAGCTAGAGAATTCTACGAGGCGCTCAGTGATCCTAAACTCGCTCATGAGTTCGCCTGCTAAAATAAAAAAGGGGACAGCGAGGAGTGGGAAAGAGTCTATGCTCTCTTGAATCTTGTGCGCAATGACAATGAGATCAAGGTTGCCAACATACGCAAGATAGACAGCCGTACTGAAGATCATCGCGAAGGCGATAGGAACACCCAGAAAACACAAGAGGACTATCAAGCCGGCGTATACAGTCAACATTACAGTCGGCTCACTGATGGCTGGGGCGAACTGCTACCCCCACTTGTACCAACATAAAGTAAAGCATCAGGACACCGGCGACCGGGACCGCCAAAAACACCCAGCTCATCGGGATGCGCAGAGCAGGTGAAATCTGGCCTCCCGCACTGGTGGTAAGCTCGAACCCCTTGATAATGAGGATGAGCACTGCCACAATGGAGCAGCCCCCAACGACGGCGTTTAGCGGTGACGTTTTCCGGCCGGTAAGGAACTTTTCCGAGAAGAAGGTGACGGCGAAATGCCCCCTCCGCTCAACTGCAATCGAAGCTCCGAGCAATGAACACCAAATAAACGAAAACCTCGCCAGCTCCTCGGGCCAGAAATAGCCGATCCCTAAGAGGTACCGATCAAGCACCATGAGGAATACCGAACCGCCCATCGCGGCCAATGCGACCAACGCGGCGCCCTCCACGCCTCGGACGAGCAACCGATGAACTGCTCTTATCGCCTCAAACCATGATGTCTTCCGTCGGGCCTCCATCGTCCGACGGAAAACGCCTTCTGTTGGCAGTTCCTTGTCGGCTTTGCCCATGGTAAATCCATTCAGCGGGGCGTTCGCGTTAGTTATCCTCTTGGCACTATTCTCCCGTCTTTAGGATCATCTCGATGTTCTCGCGGCCCACTTGGTTATAGAACTGTGGATAGATCGAGCGGCCGATCACTTGAAATGCCTTCCTGTCAGGGAAGGTCACCTTCACCCCCGCAGCCTCAAACTCCTTCACTCCACCGTCGTCCTGTTGGATATCGGCCTCCCGGTGCAGCTGTCTGACTTGCTGTTCAGCCTTGACTATGGCCTCCTGGATGTCGGGGGGAAGGGATCCGAACCACTTTTCGGACACGCAGAGTGGAGAAATGGAGAACAGGTGTTGGATACGGGCGGCGTACTTAACAACCTCATTGTGCTTGAGGGGCGCGACGGCCCCCAGAGGGCTGTCCGCCCCATCGATGACACCCTGCTTCAGGGCCATGTAGGTCTCCGTTTGTGGCATCGGAACGGGCATCGCTCCGTACGCCCTGTACATAGCTAGGAACTCCGGGGATTCCATGGTCCTGATTTTCATTCCCTTGAGGTCCTCGGGCTTCATAATCGGACGACCATTATTATAAATGTCACGAGTACCGATCTGCCACCATCCGAGAACGCGGATACCCTTTTCGAGCGTCTTGTCTGCAAGCTTTTTCCCTAGCGGGCCGTCGACAACCTTCCAGGCGTGTTGCCAACTCGTGAAGAGGAAGGGCAGGTTCAGAAGGCCGACCTCTGGAACGAAGGCGCTGAGGGGTCCCGTATTGGCGACCGCACCTTCGATCGTTCCTAGGCGGAGGCCCTCATACAGTTGCCGTTCGCCGCCTAGAGTGCCCATATAAATCTGCACGTCGAGTCGCCCTCCTGTCATCGGTTCCACCTTCTGCTTGAAGGCTCTGAGGCCAACATACCAGCCCGTCTTCTCGCCGGTGAGAACACCACCTACCTTCATGGTATACTTTTGCTGAGCCCACACCTCCCGGGAAGAAAGGAAATTCGCAGCGAGAGCTGCCAGGACAATAGAAACCCCCAACATCCATCTTGACATGACCAAACCCTCCTGTCTGCTAGTGTTGCCAGACCCGTGGCGACTCCTGACACCCGAGATGGGTGCCCATGAATCTTCCTTGGATATGCCTATCCTATGGAATAACACACCGACATTAGGTCTCCGGTGAGGGTGAGCATAGGGTCTCTACGATCATGGACAACCTGACAATACAGTTCGTGCACCAAGCCCAATACTTGAATCCTCCTCCGCGCTGCCCTCCGGCCTCACAGGATCCATGCGGGTCCTCCACGGAGACAGCAATCCATATCAGGACGAGGAGTCGCCAGCCAGCGCCGCGGAAATCCGTCCGGCAACCTCTATCATGAGCGATTTCAGCTTGCGGGCCTTTCCCATTGTTAGCCGGGTATCTGGACCGACAAGGCCGAGGCTTGCGCACACGACGCCTATCCCGTTTTTGATCGGCGCCCCGAGGGCTCGGACCCCGAGGACAAACTCCTGGTTGCTCTCGGCAAAGCCGGTCCGGCGAATCGTTTGAAGCTGCCGTTTCAGAGTTTCCGGATTGGTCACGGTATTAGGGGTATACTTCTTGAGGCCGTTCCGATGGATGTAGCCATCCCATTCCTCTGGAGGTCTGAACGCTAAAAGCACTTTCGCGCCGGCGCCGCAGTGTAGAGGAATGCGCTGACCCATGCGAGGCCCGACGCGCAAGGGGTGAGGGCTCTCCGCAGTCTCGATCAAAAGTGCCTCATCACTGCTCGGAACAAAAAGCTGGGCGGTCTCGCCCGACCTCCGCGCCAGCTCCGTCAGGAATGGCCCGCACAACCGCGTGATGTTCCCAGAATCTTCGATGGCCGCCAAGAGATGGCCCACCCGGGGGCTTACGCGATAGCGGCCTGTGCTTTCGTCCAGCACAAGAACCCGCCGTTTCCGGAGCGTGTCCACGAGACGATAGGTCGTACGTAAGGGCACACCAAGGCTGTGTGCGATGGTCTTGACATCCATGTCGGTGCGGTCGCCATCGAAGAGGAACAGGAGGTCGATAGCTTTCTCGACGGATTTGATTGTTTTAGTTACCATGCTTCGCGCCACATTGTGACAATTGATTGCCAAAATCTATCTCGAAGGCGTAACCGCTGTCAAGCCCAAAACGCAGGTCTTTCCCCAATCTGTCGTCCATGCGAATCGGATTCCCGATGAACCCCGAAAGGAAATCAATTAGTTTGGCTACTTTCCCGAGCTTGTCGCAAGACGCGCCAAGTCTGGTTCCAACCCGTTCGGACGGGCGGAGGCCCCCCGAGGGCGTAACTCGAGAGCGCCCGAAGGATGCCCGCTCTGCTCGTCCCTTCGATTAGTGGCTCTCCCGAAAGAAGGGGCCGGGATAAACCTGCGGGAAAAATGGGGGAAGAGTGCAAAATGTAGCTAAGGCGGTCCCTCCCCCGTCAAGCGGTATCGAACCGGGGGAGCGATCGACGGACACCTCCAGGCTACTCGCCGCTTGGATGCGTCGATCTTTCTTGCCCGAATTCTCGCCCTGCTTACGAGCTTTGCGCGGCAGCAGCTTTCCCCACCATCCCTGCCCTGGACGGTCGTAGAGCCCACAGCCTCCGTGGGGTACATGAGCCCACCCGCCTGATAGGGCCACGGCAGCTGGATGTACTACAGTGTTGAAGCGAAGGAGTCGGGGTTAATAGTACGCTCAGATCCTCCCACGACCCTCGTGGTTCTTGTTCACAGCCTCACCGTCGGTTAAGCGTGTACGGGCAGCCCTGAAGTACCCGGCGCCCCTCTAGTCGAAGGCGGTGAATTTCAAGAGCACCTCCCCCGCTACCCTCTGTTTCCGGCAAGTAAGGACTGAGCAGGGGAAAATCACCTGACCGGATCATAAGGTGAGCCGAAGACCGGTGTCTCCGGACCGCACACGTTTCGGCGGGCCCCTGCTGCAGCCCCATGGTCGGTATGTCTACCGACCCTCAGCACGCCATGGCCCCCTGACGTCAATTCACCGGCGGGCGGTGCCCCTGTGCTTGTCGCAGGAGTTATAAGTGTGCGCAGCTACACTCTTGGAGGGTAGAGCTTTGTGCGTAATGGATCCGCTCAGGAGGGACAACTATGAGCTTATAGGCGTATCGAAATTTCATCGCAGCAACCAAGCATGCCCACGCGTCTTGTCTAAGACGGTTTGGCCTAGGGGTGTTCTCTGGACAGGGAGGAAAAGCCGATGCGCCATTGACGCCAGATTTTCCCGGTAATGTTACCGACTGAAGAGCACGAGATAGTGAAGGGCTGGGCCAATGGGCGGAAGACCGCGCAGATTCCTTCCGGCCGCGCACGAGCGGCGGTCCACTGGGCCGGGGGCAAGCCAAATACCACCGTGACGACCAAACCCCGCTTGATCAAACCACGGAGATGGTCCGGAAGTACTGCATGCGCTCCCTGACGAAGCGTTTGAAGGGACCGCGGGGGAAGCCCCGGTCCCGCTCCCACGCGCCGATCTCCGATCTGGCCCTAAAGTAGGTGCTCAGCCGGAGTCAGAACGGACCCGCGGGACGCGACCCATTGCGTGCGCGGTCGCTAGGAGCGGCGTGGGGGAAGATGTCCTCGCGCGTCACCTGATTGAGCGTGCTCTCGACCCGCTGCAGGACCAGCGCCAGCGCTTCTTCCGGCGTCCTCGCCTTCTTCATCTTCGCCGCTTCCCCAAATCCGCAATCCGCATTCCGCAATCCGCAATCGTCGTTAATGGAGCCAGAGTCCTCCGGTCACGTTGATGGCCTGCCCGGTCATATAAGCCGCCTCATCGGAGGCGAGGAAGGCCACCGCATTGGCAATATCCTCCGGCGTTCCTAGGCGTCCCAGGGGAATCATCTTTGTCCGCTCGGATGACGGCGGCAGGCCGTATGCCTGCCCATCCCGCTCCACCTGGGCCCGCATGGGCGTGCCGGCCACGATTCCCGGACACACGGCATTCACCC
>Ga0326597_10006274_pt1 | contig 16332 bp, 15 predicted proteins | sample RVTome_12_FD_203789 | JGI IMG/M metagenome (GOLD analysis project Ga0326597, IMG submission 203789) | Soil microbial communities from uranium-contaminated site in the Upper Colorado River Basin, Wyoming, United States - RVT100D185 | ecosystem: Environmental > Terrestrial > Soil > Contaminated >...
CGAGAGTGTGATAATACATGGGCTCTTTCTTGGCATACTTCACCTCCAGTGGAGGGAATCATGCTATGAAACGCCCTTAATGTCCACATTTTATACGTCATCATATTTACGGATAGATGTACTTAGTATCCTCGATGATAAATGTAACGTTTGCCCCCTCCTTGTACCCGAGCCGCTCCAACCCTTCTCTCAAGCCGTCGAAAACCGGGGTGAAATTGATACCGGGCGTCAAGACACCGACCTTAAAACTAGAGGCTTGCGCCGAAGCCATCGTCACATAGACGATACTTAATAATGTGGCCAGAACGCCGCTTACAAAGTTACGATGTTGCTTCATACCGTTCCTTTTTATTCCAGCAAATGGTCCGCTCGTTCCAAAATATTTCGGGGAATCTTGAGGCCGATGGCTTTAGCGGTAGTCAGGTTGATCGTAAGAAAGAGCCGATCGGGTGTTTCCACCGGGAGGTCCGCCGGCTTTACGCGCTTCTTGAGCACCTTGACCACAAGCTTGGCCGCCTGGACTCCAAGGGAATGATAGTCGGTGCCGTATGAAACCAGCGCCCCCTTTTTCACCAACGCGTCATCGTGGACGATGATCGGCAGCTTCTCTCGGATGGTTTTGGCAATCACTCGATCCATGTTGCTGCCGACCAGCACGGAGGGCACGTGAAAAACCGCGTCCACTTGTCCTGCCCATTGCTCGACTAGGATGTTTTCGATCTCCTCGACGCTCGTAACCTCGCGGCGTATGACCTGAACTCTCACCTTCTTTGCTGCTTCCTCCAAAAAGCGCAGCGACGCCGTCGAAACCGTCTCTTTAGGAGAGACGACGGCAAACACCCGCTTGACGCCGGGAAGGATTTCTTTCAACAGCTCAAGCCGCTTTCCCGAGAGCGGCGAAGTGTACGGCGTGACCCCGGTTAGATTGTTTCCCGATGAAGCATACCCGGCGGCGACGCCGGCTTCGATGGGATCTCCGACAACGGTAAAAACGATGGGGATGGTTTGCGTCGCCTTTTTAGCTGCGACCGTCGGAGGCGTCGCGATCGTAAAGATCAAATCCGGCTTGGCCTCGATGATTTTCGCCGCGAGCGCGGAGAAGTTTTGCGGATCGCCCTTGGAGTCTTCTACCAGCAGTTTGAAATCTTTTCCCTCTTTGAATCCGAGCTTCGCCATCCCTTCGCGCATCCCGGCCAATGCCGGATCGAGCGTAATACCCGGGGTGAGCACACCGATTAGAGGTGGTGAAGACTGGGCGGCGACGGCACAGATGCATCCCAAAACCGCCGCGATCAACACCGACAGAACCGTTCCAACTCGCACCGCTAATCTCACCATGTTAGTCTTGCTCCTGCTCCCAGCTCGGATTATCCATACGTGACAGCCATTGAGGCGCGAGCCCTCCGGAGCGAGCACGGAGATCCAGAGTTCAATGTTCAAAGTTCAAGGCTCAAAGTCCGAAACGAATTGAAACGTTGAACCTGGAACATCCTTACTACGTCCTCTCCCCGTTCATGGGTATCGTGAAATGGAACGCCGCACCCTTGCCCGGCTCTGACTCCACCCAAATTTTTCCGCCGTGGCGCTCGACGATTTTTTTGCAGACCGCCAAGCCGATGCCCGTCCCAGCGTACTGTTCGCCCGTGTGCAGGCGCTGAAAAATAACAAAAATCCTATCAGCATACTGGGGATCGATGCCGATGCCGTTGTCACGCACGGAAAAAAGCCAGCTTCCTCCTTCTTGCTTGCACGACAAGTGAACCACCGGCGGCTTGCTGTCCCGATACTTGATCGCGTTGCCGACCAAGTTCTGAAACAACTGGAGCAACTGCGATTCATCGCCCATCACCGTCGGCAACGGGTCGTGGGTGACCGTCGCCGCCGATTCTTCGATCGCGGGTTGGAGCGCACGCAGCGTCCCGACAACGACCGCCTCGCAGTCCGTTAGTGCGAACTCTTTACCTCGGGTGCCAACACGCGAATAAGTTAACAGGTCACCAATCAACACCTTCATCCGTTTGGCTCCATCGGCAGCGAAGCCGATGAAGTCGTCGGCATCCTGGTCCAGCTTACCTTTGTACCGCTTCGCCAAGAGCCCGAGGTATCCGGTGATCATCCGCAGAGGCTCCTGCAAATCATGCGAGGCGACGTAAGCGAACTGCTCCAGTTCCGTATTCGACCTGGTCAATTCTGCGGTCTGCTTCTTGGTCTGTTCGTAAAGCTCGGCGTTGCTTCGCGCCAGCGCGGTCTGGTGGTCGCGGTCCTCCTTGAGGTTCATGGCCAGCAAGCCAACGATCAAGATGGCAATGCCGCTTAAAACGAGAATGGCCGCGGTATAGTAGGTCACGCTTCGCACCGGCGACAAGATGCCTGAAACGGCCGAGTGAATTTCAATCCCGCCCAGGACTTTTCCGGCGACACGGATCGGAACATAAATATCTAAGAATTCCCCCTCCACGGAGTGCGGCGGCCAATTGTCATCTCTGTGTCTCTGAATGAAGAAGGGCTTTTCGTCGGCAAACAACCTGAGTAGATCCGCGTGACGGGGTGAATCATAGCCGATGATCGACTTGAGATTCGAAAACAGAATGCGATGCTCCCTGTTCCAAAGCGACATCCGCAGCATGGGCGAGGTCTGCACTTCCGTGAAAAACGCTTGAAACCGCTCCTGCGCCTTGTCCGAAAAGGGCTCAAGAAAATACTCAGCCGCAAGAAATTTGGGCGCTTCCCTCAAGACATGCTCATGGGTTTGCAGAAAAGCCTCCCGTAATAGCGCTTCTTCAAGCGAACGCTTTTCTAGATAAGCAATCGCGAAGATCGCCAAAATCAGGCAGAAGAAACCGGGAACGACGAATTTTCGAATCACGCACGACCCTCGACCATTCTTTCACGTTTCATCAACACCCAGCTGGCCAACACTAGGATTCCGAAGGCCAGCGCGGCAAGAACAAGCGCCGTCCTTGCCGAGCTCCGGAAACGAGACCGAATTCCCTCGTTCAGCGTCGTGACGGGTTGATAGACCTCAAAAACACCGACAACCTCGCCCTTCGCGCTAAAGAAGGGAACATAGGTTTCACTCAATGCTTGAAACGCCCTCTCGCTGACCTGTTCGTTCTTGGACTCGGCCAGTTCGAATTCAATCTTGCCCTCCAAGGCTTCTTGGACCTCGTGGTTGTCCGGAAAGCGCTGGCCGATCAACTCGCGCAGTTCAGACCATACGACCGTAAAATCACGATTCCATATTTTCATCCGCACCAGGTCGGGGGACTGCACAGCGTCAAAAAAAGATTGAAAAGATTGCTGCCGGAGCGCCGGATCCCCTGCAGTGAAATCTTCAGCTTTCAACAGCGCGGCGGCGCGCTTCTGAAGAAGGGCCGCTGTCTCTGCTTTTCTTTTCTCGATGGCGGCCTGTTTTATGTTGCTGTAGCTAACATAGAGCCACAGCCCGGTGGCGAGCGCGATGAACAACGCGCAACCCATTACGACTTTAGAAAACCTGCTATTCATCAAATGCAACCTCCTCGCATTTTCACTGAAATAACTTTGTTGCGTCTAAGCTTGCGCCAGTATCGTGGGGCCCCACGGCCTTGCGGTCGTGGCACCTTCCACTACGCCCGTGGGGCGAAATCCTGAGCGAGAGCCCCCGGCCAAGGCCGCGGCTCGAGTCGAAGGGTCGAGATGATGGTTACCGACCAACTCAATATCCCTCCAGCGCCCGTCGCCGCGCCGCAGATGCACTTCGAGGGCTGGATTCGGTCCCGCTCCCTGCCGACACCGGTCAAGCAATTTTTGCAGTTTAACCGTATGGTCCGGGTGGATAAGCTTGAATAGATCGGTGCCGATCAATTCCTGCGGACGGTAACCCGCCACTCGTAGTATGGATTCGCTGACGTACGTTATGACCGGAGGGTCCGGATCGAGGACTGCGATAACGTCCGAGGAGTTTTGAACCCATGAGCGAAATCGCTCTTCGCTTCTGCGCAAGGCGTTTTGCTCCGCCATCGCGATCTCGGCGGTCTGTCGGACCCGCTCAAACTTCCAAAACATCAATCCGATCGCGAGGGCGGCCAAAATGATGATCGAGGCCGAACCGACGTTGGCTATCAAGTCTGATTGTCTCGACGCGTTGCGATAGCGAGTATTCGCTTCCCCAATCAATTTCGCGAGCGTATCGTAGGCCGGGTCCACCTTCTCCTCATCGACTTCCCGAGCCTCGGCGAGCCGACCCAGTCCAATCAGTCGGAACTCTTCCTCTAAAGCCGCCAAATACTCGCCATAGATTTTGCGCAACCCCTGCAACTCCGTTCCTTGGACGCGCCGGTGCAATTCGTCGTATATCCCCTTTAACTGGCCCCGGACATGCTCCACCGCTCCCCGCGACTCAGAACTCAACCGCTGTTCGGCCATAGCTTGCCATTCTAAAGCGCTAAGACGGTTCCACTGGGTCGCGATGGAACTCAGAAGTTCCACGATCCGGCGGCCCGCACTCGCGCGTTCATGCAGCGTCACAATGGCCGCAACCGCGGCGAGAGCGACGGCCAATGCCACCGCAAGCACAACGCCCCTTGTGATTTGTGGTTCTTTCTTCAATGTGCGTGCTCTTTCGAGCGATCTCTTTTAAGCTGCTTCGCCGACCTGCGCCCAGTACGCCGGAGTAAGGAGCGCCCCCTCCTCTTTGCCCCCTGCTCTTTGCTCCTTGCTCTGTGCTCCTTGCTCCCTGTCCCGCTCACCCTTGTAGAACTAGGCCAAGAGATCGCTGTAGCCCTGGATCATCGGCGATGGCTCTTGCAAATTAGAAACCAACCAAGCGCTGATGCGTGGCAGGGCGGTCACGCTCTTAGCGTCGCGCTGGTCACTGTCACTAGAAAGCCAGTCGCAACCGGTCCTGCAACCGACCTATACGCTCACTTAGTCGGTAACGACGCTGATTTCTCTAAAGCGCCGATAGACCCGATCTTCGCAAACAGCGCTGGCGTGGGACACCGCCCGTCTTGGCGTCAAGATTTTGACGGGGCTTTAGATGATGGAGCCCCAAACCAGGTGGCCTCCGTAGCAGTGGAGCCCCCAGTTGAGGGGTCGAGATGCGGGCACTGGCTGGTACATAATTGGCTCCAATCGACAAGTTCTGGCCATTACTTGCCATATTGAAGCCATGGGGATAGCTGCCTGAGGTCGTTTTAAGCCTTCGGCAAGCAGGTCTACATGTTCGAGGGTAAAGCGAAAATCTTTGATGTCCTTCAACGTCGCGCGAATAAGGCGGGCATCTCCCGGATTGTCTTCGAGCAGCAGTTCGGAAGGCAGGCACGTAGGCCTGCCCCTACATCGATGCGGCGTTGAAATCAAACTGAACCACAACCAATCCGCGGGGGGTCATCGAGAGTGCGGACAAGGTCCATTCGGCGGGTCTGATGCGATCTCTCGCGGCAGGCCGATCCGGAAAATCGTGCCTTTGCCCACTTCGCTTGAAACCTCGATCTCGCCCGACAGCGCCTCCACCAACCGTTTGACGATGCTCAAACCGAGACCGGCGCTCGCCTTTTCCTTGTCCAAGAAAGACACCTGGTAAAATAGATCGAAGATTTTCGGCAGCTGGTCTTCGCGGATACCGACCCCGGTATCGTTGACGGTAAACTCCACCCGCTCCTCGCCTATCTTTGCGGCACGGACGGCCACTTTCCCGTGCGGCGTATACTTGCGCGCATTGTCGATAAGGTTTCTAAGAATCTCTTTTAGCTTGAGGCGGTCCGTCTTCATCGCCATGATGCCTGGACAAGCCGCGTCGATTTCCAGATCGACGCCCTTATCCCGAAACGTCCCTTCGAATTCAATCTTCAATTCGGCCAGGAGCGCGCTGACGCCGACTTCCGTCACTGCCAGCACCGTTCTCCCATGTTCCAGGCGCGCCATCTGCAAAGTATGATCAATCAATTGGAGCAGCTCTCCCGCTCCCGTCTCGATGACTCGCACGCTCTTACGCTGTTCCGGGGTCAGTTCACCGATCAGGTTGTCCGCCAACATGGAGGCATTCCCCAAGATAACCTGAATCGGCGTCTTCATTTCATGCGCCATCACTCCCGTAAGCATCGATTTCGCCTCCAGCGCCTTCTCCAAGGTCTCATTGGAATCCTTCAGCCGATCGTAAAGCTGCGAGTTATGAATCGCGACCGCTGCCTGGCCCGCGAGCGTAGCTAGCAGCTCCAGCTCATCGCCGCAGAATTCATGACGCGCTTTCGTATAGAAACCGAGGACGCCTATGACTTCGTCCTGGACGATCATCGGCACGCCCGCGTAAGAAACCAAACCATTGTGCCGCATGAAGTCGGGATTCCTGATCCGAGGATCGGTTTGCACATTCGCCACCGCGAGGGGCTTGCGCGCCACCGCCACCGCATCCGCGATCGTCGTTCCGCTACGGATCGCGCTGGAGCGCCAGTCGGCTTCATTTATGTTTCTGCACGCGACCCCGTCCCAGGCGCCCGTTTCACGATGGCACAACCGCACGGTGACGGCGTAGTTGGGGAAAAGATGTTCAATTCTATCGAGCAAGATCTTGAGCACCTGCTGATGATCCAAGGTTGACGCGAGCGCCGAATTAATCTCCCGCAGCGCGGTTTGTCGGTCACGCGCGATCTTGCTGCTGCCGTACAGGCGCGCATTGTGCAGCGCGATGGCCGTCTGGTCCGCCAGGATACGGAGAAACTCCACCTCTTCGGTTGCAAACACGTACTTTTCCTTAGTAAAGAAATTGAGCACGCCCAGGATGTCGTCTCCGGCCATCAAAGGAACCCCCAGGTAAGAGACAAAACCATTACGGCGGAAAAAATCAGGCCGGCTGGTTCGCCGATCATTTTGCAGATCGCTTATCGAAACCGGCCGCTTGAAGTGGGCGACAACTTTGGTCAGCCCCTGCGCTCTCGCCGCCGCGACATCCTTCCATTCGTTGTCATTCGCGTCGCGGGGAGCGAGGCCCATGAGTTCTCCGATGGCCCTATCCAACAATCGGACCGCAGCAACAAGATGAGGCAACCGAGAGTGAATGTTTGCAAGTAAGACGCTGAGAACGGCGTGAACATCCAACGTGCCGGCAACGGCCGAGGTGATCTCGCGAAGCACGGACTCTCGCTCATGGGCGTTGATCGCCTGCTCATGGATCCGGGAGTTGTAAATCGCCACGGCGGCCTGCCGTCCCAGGGCGCTGAAGAACTCGACTTCGTCCCGTTCAAACTCGCGTCGTTCCTTGCTATAAACGCCAACCACCCCGATGGATGTTCCCTTTGCGATCAGTGGAATCCCCACATAAGAAACGAAGCCATTGCGTCTCAAAAAGTTCGAATTCCCCAGATGCGAGTCCGAGAGTAAATCGACCAAGACCAAGGGTTTTCCCAGAGCCATGACCGCCCGCGCGCGGACACCTTGATGCGCGGACGGACCACTTTTCCAGCCGATCTCCTCGACGTTGCGCAACGCAAAAGGCTCCAGGCTTCCCGTCTTTGGGTCGACCAGACGCGCCGTGAACGCAAGTTTGACAAATAAAGACGCGAATTTATCAAGAAAGAGATTCAACAGCGTATCAAGATCGAGGGTGGAAGCGACCGCCTCGGCGACATCACGCAAGGCGGTCTCCCGCTCTCTTTGTCGCCGGAGTTGCTCTTCCGAACGCTGGCGCTCGATCGCGTAGCGCATCGCGCGCAGCAGCATCCGGCGGTCGATCTGGCCCTTGACCAGATAATCCTGCGCCCCCCGGCGTAGCGCCTCCGTGGCGACATCGTCATCGTCCTGGCCGGTCAAGACGACGATGGGGATGTTCGGCCGCGCTGCTTTAATACGAGCGACCGTCGCGATCCCTTGCGAGTCCGGCAACGAGAGATCCAGCAAGACGATGTGGAAATCGGATTCCTGAAGGCGTTTGATAGCCGCCGCAAGCCGCGGGGCCTCCGCCAATTCAAAGTCTGAATCCTGGGAGTGGAGCCCCGCGGGCAAGCCCGCGGCACCTTCCACTACCTCCGTGGGGCAAAATCCTGAGCGAGAGCCCCCGGCCAAGGCCGGGGCTCGAGTCGTCGGGTTGAACAGGTCCAGCATTTCGCGGAGCAGTCTTGCATCTCCTGGATTATCCTCGACCAGCAAAATTTTTGTCGGCCATTGGCTCATTGATTTTTTCATCCGGGCTGCGCCGCCGCCGCGACGGCCGCCCATGCATCGAGGATCATCGAACACGGGGCGAAGCGAGGGAAGTTATTACCGTGGTGAAGAATCGAAGCGCCGCCCGGCTACGATACGCCTGCTTATGGAAGGATTATTATAACCGCCTTAGCGCTAAACAAAAACAGCCCGGACTGGTTTCCCAATCCGGGCTATCCCAGGGTCCTTTCGGCATGTCCAGCCGAGACTGAACACCGCCAACAGCCTGCAAGCGACCTGGAAGCATTTGCACGAGTTCAAAGAGCGCGGCCCGTGGTCTTGGACGAATGGAACAAGCGCGCAGCGGCGAGCCCCTGGGGAATGGTGCCTCGCACGCAGGACCCGATCCTGCCCGCGGAAAAAATCCGCAAGCTCGAAGACGAATTCATCCCCAAAGAACTTCAGCGCGATTACGACAAGACGTTCGGGCACAACCGGCATTGAGAGGCCGGAACCCTATCTGCATCGAGGAAGGAAGACATTTGTGACTGGGGGCGGTCATGTTGGTATTCGTTCGTGCGGCTCTTGTGAAGTATATCGTTCGCGGTCACTGGCGGCAGCCGAGCTGTATATCTCTCGGGCTGGCAGAATCGGAACAAGGCTGCCGGCCAGTGCAGCGCGTTTGTTAGGCGGGACAGCCTGAGGACGTCATGACGCTTGCAGCAAGGCTTGTTCAACTGCTGGTGGAAAGTCCACAAACACAAAATAAGAAGCCGGGTATAAATAATCCTCGCCCTCGTTGTCGATCACCCGAATGTACTGGGATTTAGCCGCGCTCTCATCCGGGAGAATTTCGTAAATCCGGCGCGGCGTCAACAAATCAGCGTCATCGGCCCGAATACAAATCGCAAATCGTCGCTTGGGTTTTACTCGAGTAGGCATAGTCTTTAGTCCAAGAAGCGTTTGATCCGCATTTTCCTTTTGCCGATTCCATGCGCTTCAAACCAATGGAGCTCGGCTCGACGGACGGTTTCATCAGCAAGACGTACTAAAGCCTTTCCTTTGAGCTTCCTCCATCGCCCCCCACCATATCGCTTGCGAAGAAACGGGAGGACTCGGATAGTGGGTCCAGTCGCAATAGGCTCAATGTCAGTAATGTCTCCAATAATCTCAAAGTGCATTCTGTCATACTTTTGCAGAACTTGCTAAATAATCCAAGCTGGCGTCTAACGTAATATACGGAACAGTCTTTTGCGATATTAATATCCGGAAAGGCCGCCTGCAAGATAGAGACCGAGCGGGTTGAGAGTGAACGTCGGCATTCAGCGGCGCGCGTCAACGGGTTCACTGGAATGCCTTGTTAGCCGGCGCTACGACCACTTCTTTCCGAGCGAATCGACACCGGCTCGCTTCACGTCATCGAGCGACATGACTGCGTGGAACTCATCGTCGGCGTTGAACGTCTGGGTCAAAGCCGTTCACACCTTCGGCATCAGCAATTGCAACTGATGGCCGTCGGGGTCATTGAAATAAACACAGTGCGGATCGCCCGGGCGGCCGCGGACTTCGATGCCGGCGGTTTCCAGTGTCGCTTTGACGCGCTCGTAATCGCCGGAAGTGAGTCGCAGCGCCATGTGGTTCATCTCCGCGCCGCCATGAATTTCCTTCCCTTCCTCCACTTCGAAGAGCGCGAGACCCTGCCCGCCGCATTTGAGAAAGCACTGCCATGATCTTTCGCGCTCGATTTCCATACCGAGAAAATCGACGTAGAATTTCTTCGCCCGCGTGAGCTCCTTAACGTGAAAGACCACGTGATCGATGCCGGTCACTTTAAGAGGCGATTCCATGACGGTTTCCCTCCTGGGTTTTGTTATTCACCACGATACGCCGAGCGCCGGAGAGCCGCAACCAAAGCGGCAATCGTCATATCACCACAGAGGCGCAGAGATCGCTGAGTTCGGAGTATTCGTTCATTAAGAACTCTTTACTCCGCGCCCTCCGCGCCTCCGCGGTGAGTTCCCTCGTTATTCCAGCACCGCGATCGTCTGGATCTCCACCATCATCTCAGGCCGCGCCAACGCCTTGATGCCGATCAGCGCGCTGGCGGGATATCTATTTTCTTTGAAGAACTCTTTGCGCAGTTGCGTGAAGCGTGTGCCGTTGGCCATGTCGGTGATGAACACCGTCATCGTCACGATGTCGTCCAGCGTGCCGCCGGCTTTTTCCAGTGTCCGGCGTATGCGCTCGAAGCTCAATCGTACCTGCCCGTCAAAGTCGCCGGCGTAGCTTTTCCCCGCTTCGTCCTGAAACGCGCCGTAACCGGCCAGATAAATCGTCGTTCCACCTTTAACTTTGACGGCGGGCGAGTAGGCGCGTTCTCGCTGCCGCGCATCACCGGGCAAAAATTCTCGGTCCGCCATAGCCGCACCTCCAAATGAGAACCAGTTTTCGAAACTCTCGACACAACGGTAGTACGGCGCCGGCCGCGTCGTCAAGCTGCTGTTCAACCGCAGGTCAAAGTTGAATTGACGCGGTGCGGACGGGGTTGGCGGAATCGGGGGTTAATCGCGGACGCTCACGAGGCGGAAGCCGAGTTTGGCGATCTCTTGAAGAAAACCGGCGGGCAATCTTCCAGCGAAGCGGAACACCGACATGTCTTTTCCCTTCAAACGATTTTCGTGAAACGACAACATGCTGAGGATTTCGACCCGGTGGTCGCGGCTCAAATCGAGCACCGCCGGAACGGGGTTCAAATCGACGCCGGACTCCACCAGGACCCGCATGCCGCCGCTTTTGGCGGCCGTCATCCCGATGAACGCCTCGAAAACGTCCGATTCGGTAATGATGCCGACCAGCCGATTGTCGCGCAGCACGGGAAGCGCGCCAATCCTGTGGCTGCGAAGAATTTTCGCCGCGTCCTCGATAGGACAGCTCGGAGTTACGCTAATCACACTTTTGCTCATGAGCGAGGAAACCGGTCGGGGAACCGAATCTTCCAAGACTTCCATTGAGAATGGATTGAGATCGGCCGGGAATCCCCGGGCGATATCGTACTTCGAGACGATCCCTACCAATCGTTTGCCGTTGCGCGTGATCTCCGCCACGGGAAAGTGTCTGAACTTGCGGCGGTTCATTTCCACCGCCACCAACGAGATACTCGCCTCCGGATCGACCGTCTGGGGGTCAGGTGTCATCCATTTTTCGACGAACACAACCACCAGCCTTTCGTGGATCGGGACAACTTCGGCGCTCTCGATAAAGTTATCGGCATAATATCGCCGAACCTTAACCGTCGGCGGCGGGCATTGAAAATTTCTCATTTGCAGCCGGCCAGCGCCGTGGTGTAAGAAGGAAGCGAGAGAGACACGAGAATACAAGCAGCAAGAACGGAGCGCGGATCCAATGGTAATTCGCATGGGCACATCGGAGTTGGGCGGAACATTTTACACGCAGGGAGCGGCGTTCGCCGAGCTTTTTAACCGCGGCCGGGCCGAAGGCGACAAGTGTGTCGTGCAGACCAGCGACGCGAGCATTCATAATGCCGAACAGTTGGATCGCGGCGGGTTGGAATTCGCCTTCATGGCCTCCAATTGGATTGGCCGGGCCAAGAACGCGACGCCGCCGTTCACGCGGAAAATCGCGTTGCGCATGGTGGCGCCGGCCAACGCCGGGCCGATGTTTTTCGTCAAATTGGCGAAGTCGCCCATCGCGTCCGTCGCGGACTTTAAAGGGAAACGTGTGGCCGTCGGCCCCAAGGGAAGCGGCATGGAGCAGCATATCCATACGATTTTCGGCGTGCTGGGCATTTCCTTCGACAGCTTCACACCGATCTACACAAGCTTCGCCGATGGCGCCGACGCGCTGATCGCCGGCGCCATCGACGCGCAGTTTCAGCCGCCGATCCCCAATAGAGTCATGACCGATCTCAGCCAACGCGCCGATGTGCGCGTCATTCCCTACGCGCCCGGCCAACTGGAGAAAGTCCTGGCGGAGGTTCCCTTCTATCGCGGCGTGACGATGGACAAGAATGTTTTTCGCGGCGTGGTCGAAGACAGTGCACAACTCGCGGTGGTTAATGTTCTGGTGACTCACGAGCGCGTTCCGGAGCCGATCGTCCATGACATGGCCGGGGCGATTGTCGCCAATCTGGACGCGCTTCCGGCGATGAATCCGCTCTTCAAAGGACTCAAGAATTTGTTCGAGCCGCTCAGAACAAAAGGCGCCACCGCCTTCGAGTTCGGCGGCGTAGAGGTTCATCCCGGCGCGGCGCGCGCGTATCGCGAGATGGGATATTTGAAATAATCTCAATACTGCTGGTTGTCGCAGAACGAAGTCCAATCAGTCGCGGCGTCTGCGTACGGTTTCGCTAAAATCTCTCGGCTTTCTTCCTCAAAATATTCTATAATGCACGCCAACCGCTGGCGCAGGTTGACCGATCCTCGATGCACGATTTTCATTCGTCTCTCCTACGCCGGGGATGTACCAAGTTTGCTTTTAATCGAGCCTTGCGGCGACGGAACGAGGAGGTGAGTCATGTGGTTCCTCGGTTTGGCGATCGGCGCGTTCGTCGGTGCCATAGGCAATGGAGCGGGTGTCGTCGTGGGAGCGATATTGGGCGGGATCGCCGGTTGGATATTTTCAGATGCCGCCAAAACCGCGAAGCAACGGCATGCTCGACTTGACGCGACAATTAATGAATTGAGCGGTCGTGTCAGAGCACTGGAGGACAGGGCCGCTGAAGCGAAGACGACTGCCGCTCGTCCGTTCACCAAATCGCAGGAGAGTGCGCCCGCGGAAGCAGCTCTGGAACCATCGCTTAGCGCGCCTTCTCTTGAACCTTCCCCGGTGAAGCCTAGCGCACCGGAATTACCCGTGGAGTCGACCAAAGCCGATGAAGGAATACCGTCTTACGGACTTCAACGCCTGGAACCGGAACCGCTTAGGTCCGGCGTGGACTATCCTTCCCTCGACGAATATAAGCCCGCGCCGATCCGACCGTCGGCGCTCTGGGACTTTTTCTTCGGCGGCAACGCGCTGGTTCGCTTCGGCGTCATCGTGCTGTTTTTCGGCGTTGCGTTCCTGCTCAAATACGCGTCCGAGCACATCGAGATTCCCATCGAAGCGCGGCTCATCGCCGTTGCCCTGTGCGCCGTCGTGATGCTCGCGATCGGTTGGCGGCTGCGTTTATCGCGTCCCGGTTACGGGCTGATCATGCAAGGCGGCGCCATCGGCGTATTGTATTTGACCGTGTTCGCGGCCTTCAGGCTGTACCAGTTACTACCGGGCGGTTTAGTTTTTGCGTTGCTCGCCGCTATGGCGGTTTTCTCCGCGCTGCTCGCGGTGCTGCAAGATGCGCCCTCACTGGCCGCAATGGGAATCAGCGGCGGTTTTCTCGCGCCTATACTCGCTTCAACCGGCGGCGGCAGCCATGTCGCGCTGTTTAGTTTCTACGCACTGTTGAATCTAGGCATTCTCATCATCGCTTGGTTCAAAGCGTGGCGCTCGCTCAACCTATTGGGCTTTGCGTTCACTTTTATCATCGGGCTCATCTGGGGCGCTCGCTTCTACCGTTCGGAGTTTTTTGCCAGCACGGAACCGTTTCTGATTCTCTTCTTTCTTTTTTACGTCGCCATCGCCGTGCTGTTTGCTCTGCGCCAAGACGCCAGTGTCAAAAGCCCTGTCGACGGAACGCTGGTCTTCGGGACGCCTTTGATCGCCTTCGGCCTGCAGAGCGCTTTGGTGCACGACATCGAGTACGCCACGGCGTTCAGCGCGCTGGCGTTGAGCGGCTTTTATCTGCTGTTGGCGAAATGCCTATTCGCCCGCCTCGCCAATCATGGGCGCTTACTGTTTGAGTCGTTTCTCGCCCTCGGCACGGTTTTCGGCACGCTGGCGATACCGCTCGCTTTTGACGGCCGCTGGACCGCGGCGGCCTGGGCGTTGGAAGGCGCCGCCATCGTCTGGGTCGGCGTTCGCCAAGAAAAAATCCTCGCCCGAGCTTTCGGTATTTTTTTGCAGTTTGCCGCTGGCGCGGCTTTTTTCCTTAACGCTTTCGGTTCTTGGGGCGAGGTGCCGGTTCTCAATAGTTTCTATCTCGGTTGTGTCTTCATCGGCGTCGCCTCTCTATTTAGCGCCTGGTATCTTAAACATCGCCGCGCACCGTCGAGCGTGGAAGCAGCCATGGCCGGGATGGCGCTCTTTTGTTGGGGCTGCGGGTGGTGGTTGGGCGGCGCTGTCGTGGAAATCCACGAAAACGTCGCACACGCGTATCGTATCCATGCTGTACTTTTATTCGTGACCGCTTCCTGCGCCGCGTTCAGCGTGCTGCACCGGCGCACCGACTGGCTGGATGCAAAATATGCGGCGCTCGCGCTGCTCGCGCTCATGTACATGGCGGCCGCGGTCGAGATCGATCGGGCGGCGCATCCGTTCAAGAATTTCGGGTTCATCAGTTGGCCGCTCGCCTTCGGCGCGAATCTCTGGCTGTTGCGGCGCCATGAGGAAACGCCGCGGATCGGCGGCTGGCATGCCGGCGCTCTGTGGCTCTTGGTTGCGCTGGGAGCTTGGGAAGCGGCCTGGTGGATCGGCGAACTGGTTCGCGGCGGCGATGTCTGGCCGCTCGTCGGTTGGCCTATCGTCCCGCTTGCGCTCCTCGCCTGGCTGAGCGACCGTGGCCCGCGAATCGCGTGGCCGGTGGCGCGTCATATGAAGGCCTATTTGTTCGATGGCGCGATTCCCCTCGCCGGCTTCTTATGGCTCTGGATGCTGTATGCCAATTTCAATAGCCGCGGAGATCCGTCGCCTCTACCTTATTTACCGCTGCTCAATCCGCTCGACCTGGTGCAAGGCGCCGCGCTGCTTGCCCTATTCGCTTGGTTTCGCCGCCTGCGCTCCCTGCCGTTTTCACCGCAGCTTTTCCAGACCGCCGAGCTCGCCTATGTCGTTCTCGGCAGCATTGCATTTTTTTGGCTCAACGGCGTTCTTCTGCGCACGTTGCATCACTGGGCCGGCGTGCCGTTCGATCCCGACGCCATGATGCGATCGATGCTGGTGCAAGCGTCGCTCTCGATCTTCTGGAGCTTGTTGGCGCTCTGCGCGATGGTTACGGCGACGCGAACTCGGATGCGGCCGCTCTGGCTCACGGGCGTAGGCTTGATGGCGATCGTGGTGGTCAAACTGTTCTTTGTCGACCTGTCCAATATCGGCGGCATCGAGCGCATCGTGTCGTTCATCGGCGTCGGACTGTTGATGCTGGTGGTCGGCTACTTCTCGCCGGTGCCGCCGACCATGGCTCAGGAGGGCAAATGATTGCTCTTTTCGCTCTTCTGTTTTTAGTGCAAGCGGTTGCCGACGCCGCCGAGCGGCCGGAAGATTTCGCCTATGGTATCGCCATTAAAGCCGATGCCAACGACGCGCTCCAGGAGATTGAAATCCCCGCGGCGGTGTACCGCGGCGTCACGCGCAGCGACCTCGGCGACATCCGTGTCTTTAACGGACAGGGCGAAGTTGTGCCTCACGCCTTGCGGCCGCGGGTCGTCATACAGGAAGAAACCTCGGCTCCGGTCCCTTTGCCGGCGTTTCCGCTGTATGGCGAAAGCCGCGCCAAGCTCGACGATCTCAACGTGCGCATTGAAAAGCGCTCCGACGGCACGATCATCGAAATTCGAAGCCGCGTCAAAGAGCGCGGACAAAAAAATCCATTGCGCGGTTATCTGCTTGACGCTTCCGCTCTGAAACCGGCGATCGCAGCCCTGCAATTCAACTGGAAGAGCGTCTCCGATGGCTTTGTCGGTACGATTCGTATTGACGGCAGCAACGATCTCGCCGCCTGGACAACCTTGGCCGAGAACGCGGCGCTGGCGAGCCTGACATTTGGCGGGCAGCAGGTGCGGAGGAATCGGGTGGAGTTGCGCGTCGCGAAATACAAATACCTGCGGCTTTCGTGGCCGGGCAATCAAACCGCTCTGGAGTCGTTGACGGCACTCGCCGTACCGGCCACAAGAATCGTCGCGTCGCCGCGGGTTTGGCAGGCTGTCACGGGTCTTTCTGTTTCAGGCGGGACCAGCGACTATAGCTAGTTTCTGTCGCGAAACTCGCAACTCATTGCTAAATCAAGAATTTTTCACTTCTTAGTTTTTCATTTTTTACTTGACAGGCACGTGTGCCGTGTGGCACACATAGGCCATGCCGCGCAATACTGAGACTCTCACCGAT
>Ga0326597_10006275_pt1 | contig 16332 bp, 11 predicted proteins | sample RVTome_12_FD_203789 | JGI IMG/M metagenome (GOLD analysis project Ga0326597, IMG submission 203789) | Soil microbial communities from uranium-contaminated site in the Upper Colorado River Basin, Wyoming, United States - RVT100D185 | ecosystem: Environmental > Terrestrial > Soil > Contaminated >...
CTCGATCTCGACCGGCTTGACGTCCTTCTTCTTGTCGCCGTCCTCCTTGGCGTCGTCCGAATCGTCAGCGCCCTCACCGCCCTTGCTCGTGCGGTTGAGCGTGACTTCGATCGCGTCCTCGTTGGCCGTCGCGGTGCCGGTCATCGTCTCGCCGGCGATAATAAGATCGAATGTCACGGTGCCGATCTCCGCCGCGGCGCCCGAGAGCGTGAGTCGCTTGGCCGCGGGATCGTACTGGCCGCTCACATCAAACGTCGCCATCGGCGAGGAGGCCGTGCCCGTCACGGTGTTGTCCGAAGCCAGGGTGATGGTCAGCGTCACGGGCAAGCCGCCCTCGACCTCCCCGAGATGAACGACTCCCTCCCATTTGCCGGAGACGCCGTCATCGACCACCGCCGCGGGCTTGTCGCCCTCTTCCTTCTTCTCGCCATCGTCGCCGTTCTCGGCCTTGTCGTTGTCCTTCTCTTTGTCCTCTTCCTTCTTCTCGTCTTTCTTCCACTGCTCCTCATCGCTCTTGGGAAGCCAGGGATTCTTCACATCGGCGCGGAGCGGCACGGCCACGAGCACCTGGCTTCCGTTGTAAATCCACGATGTGTCGAGGTCGGAGTATTGCGGTCCGCTGAACTGCCGCGTGGAAGCAAAGAAGAGCCAGTCGCCTTTGCGATCGAAGGTCGGCGCGCCATCGGCAAAGAAACCACTCGTCAACTGCCGTGCCTCGCCGGATTCGAGGTTGTACACCCAGATGGCGGTGCTGCCGTTGTTACGATCGTCCATGCTCTTTGCATAGGCGACCCAGCGGCTGTCTTGCGACCAGGAGACGGTGAGTCCGCCGCCGCCGCGCCCGCCGCCGTTGCCCCAGGGATCCTTGTCGATCTTCTTCGTCTCGCCGGACTCGATGGTGTGGAGCCAGATGGTGCTCGTCTTGTCGGTGAAGAGGATGTGCTTGGAGTCGGGCGACCACTGCGGGTTGTACTTGAAGGGGCCGTCGCCGGAGGTGAGTTGCTTTGTCTCGCCCCGGCCGTCGGACTGCGCCATGTACATCTCATATTCGCCGGTCGCGTCGCTGAAGTACGCAATCCACTGACCGTCAGGGCTCCATGAGACGCTGCGCTCGGCGACGCCGGCGGTGCGCGTGAGGTTGCGCGGCGAACCTTCCTTGGCGGGCAGAGTCCAGACGTCGCCGCGCGCCTCGACGGCGACGCGCTTGGCGCTGGGCGAGATCGACCACGATGAAATGAACCCGGCCGCATCGATGTTCTGGTCCATTAACTTGGGACGATCGCCGGGGATCGTCACCTTCACCCCGCGCGCCTGATTCGTTCGCAGATCAAGCAAATACAGGCTCGGGCCATTCTGGAAGACAATCTCACCTTGCCCGCCTTCTCCGGGGCCGATGGAAGGCCACTTCACATCCCATTCAGTGTACTTCGTGACCTGCTCGCGCCGATTCGTGCGCGTGTCGTAGAGCCAGATGTTAAGACGATGCTCCGGCCCGGCGTCGGAGAGGTAATACACCTTGTCGCCTTGCCACATGGGGGAAGTGTCCGTGCCTTCCCAGTCGGTGATCTGCTTCGAGGAGTGATCCTTGAGGTTGAAGAGCCAGATGTCGGAGGCAAAGCCGCCGCGGTAGCGCTTCCAGGTGCGGAAGTCTGTGTTATATGGGGTGTAGGCGAGCCAGGCGCCGTCGGCGCTGACGGCGCCGGCGTCGCCGTAGGGAACGGGGAGTTGCTGCGGCTCGCCGCCCCGCGGATCGATGGAGTAAATCTGCGCCGCGCGGCGCTGGCCGGAGCGGTAGTTACTCGTGTAGAGGATGCGGCCGTCGGGCGCGAAGCCGCTGATAAGCATCGACCCCGGATGGTAGGTGACGCGGTAAGGCACGCCCCCGCCGACAGGGACGGTGTAGATGTCGCGCCGGCCTTCGTAGTTGCCGACGAACGCGATCGTCTTGCCATCGGGCGCGAAGCGCGGGCTCATCTCCCCGCCGGGCGGGCTGGCGAGGGGAGAGGCTTCGCCGCCTCCCCGCGGCACGGTCCACAGGTCGTTGGCGTAGACGAAGACGATGCGCTCGGCGCTTACCGCCGGGTAGCGCAGCAGTCCCGCGTTGGGATCGACCTGCGACAGGCCGGCGCTCACCGCGCCCGCAAGAACCACCAGAGTGACCAGCGACTGCATCATTCGCAACATGCGACACCGTTCCTTTGGAATGACATGATGGTTGAGATTCGGGATGCGAAGACGCAAGCAGCAAGCGGAAGTCTCATTGCACGTCGCGAGTTGCTCGTACCGGTGCGTTCCTGCGCGGCTCGCTGTCTTGCGCTATTCCGCGGCGCTTTCCCACGTGTTGTTCTCCCGCTCGACATCGGGGAACCCCTCATCGGGGTCGATGACGACCTTGATCGCGCGCTGGGGCGACTGCCAGCGATAGTTGTACCGGTTGGTGTTGAACCAGATCTCGACGGGGAGGGTGCGGCGCTGCGTCGAGCCATCCTCGAACGTGACCTCCAGCGCGACGGGCATGACGAGTTCCGCGAGATTCTCAATCGTCACCGACACGTTGAATCCCTCATCATCGCGCTGCTGCTGCTCCACTTCGGCGATCGCCTGATCCAGATACGAGGTTTCATAGAACCAGCCGCGCCAGAACCACGCCAGGTCGGCCCCCGCGACGTCCTCCATGGTGCGGAAGAAGTCGGCGGGCTGGGGCGACTTGAACGCCCAGCGCCGGATGTACTCGCGAAAGGCGCGGTCGAATCGCTCCTCGCCGAGGATCTGTTCGCGGAGCATGACGAGACCCACCGCCGGCTTGGCGTACTGCGTACTGCCGAGTTGATTGCCGGGGAGTCGATCGGCATAAGTCATCATGGGCACGACTCCCGGCTGGCGCATGCCGCGCGCGAAGTTCGTGGCGTCGCCCCGGCCGCGCGGCTCGCCGCCGAACCAGTCCGGGCCGGAGTAGTAGTTGATGAACGAATTAAAACCCTCATCCATCCAGGCATAGCGGCGCTCGTCGGTATTGACCACCATTGGGAACCAGTTGTGCCCGATTTCATGGGTCGTCACGCCGTACAACCCCTGCTCGCTGCGCCGCCCGCCGCAGAAGATGATCATCGGGTACTCCATGCCGCCTTCCGGGCCGTTCACGTTCGTCGCCACCGGATAGGGATAGCGATACCAGCGCGTGTTGTAGCCCGCGATGGCGGTGCGAAGCATCTGCGTGCTCTTGGCCCACAGCGGCGTCGCTTCCTTCGGGTAGACCGACTGAATGAGCGTGCCGTCGAGGTTGCAGGCGTCGTAGATGAAGGCATCGGAACTGGCCCAGGCGAAGGTGCGCACGTTTTCCGCCTTGAAGCGCCAGGTGAGCGGCCCGTCCCCGGCCGGCCGGCTCGCCGGATCAGCGACCTCTTCGGGCGAGCGGATCATCACCGTCTCATTGCTGCTGCTCGCCGCCAGCCAGCGCTCGTACTGCGTGGGCGTGAAGACCTCAGAAGGATTCTGGAGCACGCCGGTGGCGGCGACGATGTGGGTGCGCGGGACGGTGAGGGTCACGTCGTAGTGGCCGAAGTTGGTGTAGAACTCGCCGGTGCCGAGATAGCCCAGCGTGTTCCATCCATCGACGTCGTCATACACGGCGACGGCGGGGAACCACTGGGCGACCTCGTAGATCGTCCCCTGCTCGACCTGCTCGATGCCGAACCGCCGGAATGCGCGGTCGGGAACGGTGAAGGACCAGGCGATCTCGAATAAGAACTTCGATCCGCCCGGCGCGAGGGGCTGGGTGAGATCGATGCGCGCCATCGCGTCGTAAACGTGGTAGTCGAGGTCATATCCGCCGGTGCGCACGCGGTGGATCGTGAACCCGTCGCCGAAGGCGTTTCGCATTCCAATCGCGGTGTTGCCGGAGATGGCGGCGCCGATGCTGTCCTCGCGGAAGATGTTCTGCTCGAGGTGCAGCCAGAGGTAGTCGAGCGGGTGAGGCGAGTTGTTGGTGTAGGTGATGATCGCCTCGCCGGCGACGACGTTGGTGTCGGCGTCGAGCGAGGCTTTGATCACGTAGTCCACCTGCTGCTGCCAGTAGTCCGGGCCCGGCGCGCCGGAGGCGAGGCGAATCGAGTTGCCCGGCGGAAGTTCGAGCGGGCTGAAGATCGTGGTCTGATCGCGCGTCGAACGATCGCGGGAGCGGAGCGACCGGGCCTCGGTCGCCGGAGTCGCCGGTGTGGCAGCGACAACGGGTTCGGGCCGAGGCGCCTGCGGCTCATCGGCGATCGGCGCCGCCCGCTCGACCTGCGCCGCCGCTTCGGGCGCGGCTTGAGGCGCGCAACCCACTGTCAACGAGCACCATGAGGCGAAGTGAACCAGCGGCATGGCCACGCGGCTTCGATCGTTCATCGTCATCCTCCAGCGGACCCGGTTCAGGGAAGAGAGCAGTATAGTCGGCGCTGCCGAGGCGCGGTGGCGAGGGAATCGTCACTTCCTTCCTTCGGCGGTCGGAGGACGACGTTCGGAGGTTCCGCCGCCCTTGGGCCGGGAGGAGTGATTCGGGGCTTGACTTGGGCGAATCAAATGTCACGATTTGGTGACATGATTGCCAGGCGGGCCAATCGATCGAGCGACGAGGTCTGGAAAGCCCTGGGGGACGAGACCCGCCGCGCCATGCTCAATGCTCTCGCGGACGGTCCGATGCTCACCGGCGACCTGGCCGAACGCTTCACCCCGATGTGCCGCACCAACGTGATGAAGCACCTCGAAGTGCTCGTGGCGGCCAATCTCGTCGTCGTCCGCCGCGAAGGTCGGCGGCGTTGGAACCACCTCAATCCCGTGCCCATCCAGCGCGTCTGCGACCGATGGGTGAGCCGGCACGTTCGCCGCCTGGCCTCGGCCATGTCGCGCCTCAAGGACCACGTCGAATGTCCCCAACCCAGGAAACAAAGGAGACGACCATGACCGGAGCCATCCGCAAGCCAGCCAGCGTGGCGCAATACGAACTCGAAGTGGAGATCGACGCCGATCCCGATCGCGTCTGGCGCGCGATGATCGAGGAGATCGATGCGTGGTGGCTTCCGGACTTTCACATGGTCGCCCCCGGCTCGACGGTGCGCTTCGAGGCCCGCGCGGGCGGCGGGATCGTTGAGGAGTCGCCCGACGGCGGCAGCCTTCTCTGGTGCATGGTGCATTGGATCAATCCCGCTCAGCGCACGGTCCATCTCGTCGGCCACATCGCGCCGGACTGGGGGGGACCGTCGGCGAACCACCTCAAGTTCGCCATCGAAGCCCGTGGGCGCGGCAGCGTGGTGCGCATCACCGACGCCCATTTCGGCCACGTGAGCGAGCCGAATCTCGCCAGCCTCGAACAGGGTTGGGCTGCTCTCTTCCGTGATGGACTCAAGGCGTTCGTCGAGAAGGGAACCCGGCAGAGCAGCGGCTGATCCGCGCCGCGAGGAGCCTCGCGACCGGTCCGGTTGATGGCACGGCGCTGCAGCGCCCCGCAAGCGGCGCGGCACCGCCGCGATCGCGTACGACTGCACAAGCGCGACGCCCCGCGAGCGGGCCGCTCGCGGGGCGTCAAGGCATCATCGCGCCGTGGGTCGGGCCGGATCGACTACTCGATGACCTGCTCGACCACGTTGGACTTGCGCTGAAACTCCGCCGCCTGCGTCCAGACGCGCCGCCCCTGCGTGCCCGGCGGGATGCGCTTGCGAAGCAGCGCGTGCCCGTTCGAGTCGGCGGTGCGCGTTCCCGCGAGGACGGGACGGCTCAGGTCGATCGTCACGTCCAGTTGCGGGATGTAGGTGCTGCCGCGCCCGGCCGTGCTGTAGATGAACGCGACGGTCTGGCCCGGCGTGGCGGCAAAGATCTCCATGTCGCCTTGGACACCCGAGACGAACCGGGAGTTGACCAGGCGCATGGGAATCTCGCCGATGCCCGAGACGACCAGCCCGAAGGTGGCATCGATCTCCGGCGAGCGGAGATCGCCGTCCTCATTGATGTCCGACGCGATCACTTCGACAGTCCACTGGCCGCCGGTGGGATCGGCCACGAAGACGTTCTCGACGGTGTCCACGGTGTTCGCGGCGCCGCCGGGAGCGGTGTAGTTCGCTTCGCGCATGTTGTTGTTGCCCCAGTACACGGTGTTATCCGGGGCGGTGACCTTCAGGGTGAGGTCGTTGATGCGGGCGAACTGTCCGGAGGGATTGCCCATCGGATCGGGATAGACCATCGTAACCTTCAGTTGCGGCGACCCTGGGAAGACCTCCACCTGATAGGTGCGCGACTCAAACTCTCGGAGTTGCTCGGACTGGTTGACGATGAGCATGCGGTCGCGGTGGTCGTAGAGGTACTCGAGGTCCGCCATTCCCCAGCCCTGCTTGTCGCGCGACAAGTTGTGCCCGGAACCCGAGAAGGCATACTGCTCAGCGGTGTTGATGATGATCGCCTTGGCCGTCGCTGCTGGAGGCCGGCTGTCGAAGACGGACGATCCGCCGCCGAAGCCGGGGAAGACCTCCTCGTGCCACATCTGGAAGAGGAGGCCGAAATGACCCGCGGTGATGGGAGTGGCGCCGCTGGTTCCGCCGAATGAAGTCGTGTACGACGTGTCGCTTTGCGAGGCGGTCGTGAAGATGCTGTCGTAGAAGTGGGTCACGTCGGGCTTGATGCGCCCGTCCGCCGCCGGTCCGATGCTCGCCCCGCCCCAGCCGTCATCGCTCTTGTCGAGCGTGTTGCGGTGGTTCACGCCGCCGACGGAGACGATGTTCTTCGCCCACGCCTGCGGTCGGGAGTTGCGATTGCCCGTGTTGCTCTGCGAGTTGAGGATGATGATGTCGTGCTTGAAGATGATGTCATCCATCTCGGCGGAGATGGTCGTGTACTGCGTGGTCAGGGCATTGCCCCACGAGTTGCTCTGGAGGATCGCGCGGTACGGGCCGTTGGGATCGACCAGGCGCCCGGTGTGGACAAAGCGGTTGGGTTGGGGACTCCACAGAGCCATGATCTTGCCCTCGGCGTTGGGCAACATGCCCGTGCCCTGCGACTGGCCGGTGCCAGATCCGTAGACGATTCCCGAGGTCGAGGTGCCGTGGCTTCCGAAGCCGGAGGAGCCGTGCCAGAGGGTCGGCGGGTTCTGGAAATCGACGTGGCTGGAGCGCTGACCGTCATCCATGATTTCAGCCCGCACCCCCTGCCCGGTGTAGCCGAGCGTGTCGCGGATGAAGAGGCCCCCGCCAATCTGCCGGGCGATGTCCATGTCCGTGCTCTTCTCGCCGGGCACATCGACGAAAAGCACTTCGTTCATGCGCAGCACCGCCTCGACCTGAGCCTGATTGAGCCGGGCCTCGATGCGGTAACTCTCGGGCACGCGCAGCGTGACTTCGCCTCCCATGGCGAGGATGCGAGCGGCGACGGCGTCCTGCGGAACCGGTCCGCGACGGGTCATCATGATGCTGTACTCGACGACGTCGGCCTGGCCTTCGCGGGCCGGGTTGAAGCCCAGCGCCGCCTGGGCGTCGGCGCCGTGATCCGCGTCAGCACCGGCCGCCCCAGCCGCCTCGTAGGCGCGAGGCAAGAGCGTGTCGATGAGCGCAGGATCGACCTTGTACGCCGGATGCATGGCGCCGACCCAGCGCACGAAGGGCAACGACTCGACGCTCTCGCGGGCCGGCTCATCCATCTCAGCCACGAACGCCTGGTCCGCGACATACTTGAGCAGCGACGCACCCGCCTCTGCCAGCGGCGCTCGGTAGGCGTCGATCAGCAGCGTGTGAAACTGAACAACGAAGAGACGGTTCCCCGCATCCGCCCGGAGCGCCGCGGGAACCTCCGGCTCAGCCGCCAGCGGATCGAATGATGCGTACTTGAGCCGCACGATCGGCGAGACGGGCCGCTGCACCGTGAGGTTCCGTCCGTCCAGGCTGATGGAGTAGTGCCAACCCGCTTCACCAAGCGGAGTCGCTGCTTCCCACAGGCGAATCACCGCCTCGCTTCCCGGCACGGTGAACTTCACAACCGAGTCGTCGCGGGCGGCCAAGGCCTCCTCCACGCCGTCCGCGGCCCAGCCAAAGCCCCCCGCGAGGGGAAAGAGCAGACCAACCGAGAGAAGACGGACCCGCGAACGCATCATCCAGTTTCCCATGTTTCACTCCCATTCTTCAGGTGCTGAGATTGCATTGACGCCCACCGGTTGCTCAGCCCGCTCAACGGCGAGGCGGCGCAGCCCGGCTGACCTCCCACGAGAGGTCTGTGCGGAGAATACCACATCGAAGCCATCTGCACAAGGAGAAACCGCTGAAATCGTCCGCTATTTCACAAATCGCCCAAACCGGGCGCGTCTTTCCGCCGGCGCGACCTTCCGCAGGCGCGACCAGTGCCGGCTCGCCTCGCGCCCGGGAGACTCCGCCCCGAAGCCCGGCTGATCGCCTCAGAGACTGTGTGAAAAGCGGGGGTGCCGTGGTCAAGCGACGCTTTGGGAGCGCGGGCCACGCGGGCGCGCGAGTCAGGCACGACTCAGTTTGAACGTCTATCCGCGCCACGACGTGGCCCTCCGGTCGCAAAGCCTCCCTCCGGACCACGGCACCCCACGGTTTTCGCACAGGTTCTCAGATCCTCGGCCCCGCCGCCCGGACCGCGGCCGGCAGGTCGTACTTGGCGTCGTTCTCCCGGAATCTCGCCGCGAGTTCCTTCGCCTTGGCGTCATACGCGTTCTTATCGCTCCATGTGTGCCGGGGGTGGAGCACGTCGTTGGGCACCCCTACCACCTCGTGCGGGATCATCAGGCCAAAGACCGGGTCGGGCGCGAATCGCGCTCCCTTGAGCGAACCATCCAGGATCGCCGAGACCATCGCCCGTGTGAAAGACAGATTGAAGCGGTGGCCGACGCCGTAAGGCCCGCCCGACCAGCCGGTGTTGAGCAGCCACACGTCGGCATCATGCTCATCAACCCGCTGCGCCAGCATGTCGGCATACACCTTGGGCGGACGCGCCAGAAACGGACCGCCGAAACATGGGCTGAAGTTCGGCTGAGGCTCCGTCACCCCCGCCTCCGTTCCCGCCAGTTTCGACGTGTACCCGTTGACGAAGTAGTACATCGCCTGCTCGCGCGACAGGCGCGACACCGGCGGCAGGACGCCGAACGCATCCGCCGTCAGGAAGATCACGTTCTTGGGATGCCCCCCCACCGAAGGAATCTGCGCGTTGGGGATGAACTGCACCGGATAAGTCACGCGCGTGTTCTCGGTCAGCGAGCCGTCGTCGTAATCCGGACGGCGGCGATCGTCAAGCACGACGTTCTCCAGCACCGAGCCGAAGCGGATCGCATTCCAGATCTGCGGCTCACCCTCCTGCGAAAGCCGAATGCACTTGGCGTAGCACCCGCCTTCGAAGTTAAACACCCCTGTGTCCGACCAGCCATGCTCATCGTCGCCGATGAGGCGGCGGTCCGGATCGGCCGAGAGCGTCGTCTTGCCCGTGCCCGAAAGGCCGAAGAAGAGCGCGACGTTGGTCGGATCATCGGCCGCCACGTTCGCGGAGCAATGCATGGGGAAGACGCCGCGCTCGGGCAGGTCGTAGTTCATCGCATAGAAGATGCTCTTCTTGATCTCGCCGGCGTAGTGGGTGCCGAAGATCACCACGATGCGCCGCTCGATCGATTGGAGCACCCCCACCGGGCCATTGAGTCCGAGGCTCTTCCAGTCGCTCACCTCCATGTTGCAGACGTTGATGATCGTCCAGTCCGCCTTGATCGACGCGGCCGCGCCGTCATTGCCCGGCGGAATGAAAAGCGTGCGGGCAAACAGGCTGTGCCACGCCTGCTCGGTGATGACGCGCACGAAAAGGCGGTTGGCCTCATCCGCCCCCGCGCTGCCGCGAAACTCGAAGACCTCCTCGCGCTGCTGGAGATAGTCGATGGCCCGGCTGAGGAGTTCGTCAAAGTGCTCGGGCGCGATCGGCCGGTTGACCTTACCCCACCAGATCGAATCGTGGATGCGCGGCGTGTCCTCGAGGAACTTGTCGTTGGGGCTGCGGCCGCTGCGCTCGCCGGTCAGGCAATTCAACGCGCCGTTGGCGGCGAGCACCCCTTCGCCGCGCCGGATCGCTTCCTCAATGAGTTGAGCGGGAGGAGGATTCAAGTGTACCTTGACGCCGGAGAGTTGGCTGGGGAAGGCGGTGAGGGTGGACATGGCGAGAGCCTCGTTTCAATGCCAAGCGGGAACCGCTCGGCAGGTTCAGATCGCGCTGGCGGGCCGGCGTGAAAGTGGCTTGAACAATAGGCCGACCACGCCCCTCGCCGAGCGCCCAGACGCCGCATCCGACTCGACCTTATGCTTCGACGGACCGAATTGGGGCCGATGCCCGACAGGAGAACCGCCCCCGCTCCTCCGTCCTTCCCGTGCGTGGCATGGCCTCGCGCTTCCCCGGACCGAGCGCGTCGAAGTCGTGTGGCTATGCGGCTTCACGCCCTCTCCGTCATGCCCGCGAAGGCGGGCATCCAGTCTCCGCGCACCTGCTCTTGAATCCGGGGCGGCGCAAATCCTCTGCCCCGGCGTGGCTTTGCTGCTCGTCGTTGACCATTCTGCGGCGCAGCGCTACCTTTTCCCTTGACTTCGCGCGGCGTCCGCTGCCCCCGGGCAGTCGCCCCGCCGCGCGTCGATGGCGATCGTAGCTCAGCTGGTTAGAGCACCTGGTTGTGGTCCAGGGGGTCGGGGGTTCGAGTCCCCTCGATCGCCCTCTTCTTTTTCACCACGAAGTCACCAAGGCACAAAGTAAAGCCAAGGTCAGATATCGGTCCGAAAAAAGCCGTTTGGCCGCGACCCGGAGGCTGGGCGCAGGGGAGCGCTCGACGGCCCATGACAATCGATGCCCGCTGCCCCGCCTCGCTCCCATGCCTTCTTCGCGCCTTCGTGCCTTCGTGCCTTGGTGGTGAATGACCTGATCTTTGCCTTTCCCCGTGCCCTCTGTGACTCGATGCCTTGATGCCTCGCTCCCATGCCTTCTTCGTGCCTTCGTGCCTTGGTGGTGAATGACCTGATCTTTGCCTTTCTCTGTGCCCTCTGTGACTCCGTGGTGAGATTCTCATGCCAGTTGCACTGATCACCGGCGCCAGCAGCGGCATCGGCCGCGAAACCGCCCTCCGCCTCGCTCAACTCCACTACGCCCTCGCCCTCGTGGCGCGCGGCGGCGAACGCCTCGAAGTCGTCGGCGACGAGTGCACCGCACTCGGCGCGACCGATGTGCTGCTGCGCTCGACGGACATGGCCGTACACGGCGATGTCGAGGCGATGGTCGATGCCGCCGTCGAAGCCTTCGGCCGCGTCGATGTCCTCATCAACAACGCCGGCCTCGCCGAAGTCCAGCCCCTCGGCTCGATCGAGTTGGACCACCTCGAAGCCGCCTTCGCCGTCAACGCCATCGGCCCGGCGATCGCCATCAACCGCATCTGGCCGATCATGGTCCGCCAGGGCGGCGGGCGGATCATCAATGTCAGTTCGATCGCCAGCAAAGACCCCTTCCCCGGCTTCTTCGCCTACGCCGCCGCCAAGTCGGCCGTCAACTCGTTCGCACGTTCGATCGCCCTGGAAGGCCAGGCCCACAACATCAAGGCCTTCACCATCGCCCCGGGGGCCGTCGAAACCCCGATGCTCCGCAGCGCCTTCAGCGAAGATGTCCTCCCGCGCGAAGCGACGCTGCCCCCGGCCGAAGTCGCAGCCGTGATCGTCGAATGCGCGCGGGGGATGCGCGATGAGGTGAATGGGGAAGTGATCTGGCTGTCGCGCAGTTGATCGGGGGACATCACCGAGGAGTTCGCGGAGCGCGCAAAGAGAGATTCACACCCACAAGCCCGCGGCGCAAGCAAGGATGTTCGAGCAGCGAGGTGCGCGCGGAGTGCGGCTGCGCCGTGCTCTGAAGGTCGGCTCCCCTCGGCCCGAATCTCGGGACCGAAGGCGGCGACCGGAAGGCCACGCCGTGTGCGCGATCAACGTCCGACGTGCTTCGATCACCGTGCGCGCGATCGCGTGGCCTGCGCTCCCCGAGCGTTGCTTTGACCACGGCACCCGGTTCCGCGAGATCCCGCTACAGCTTTCGCATCCGCCGAAAAAGTTCGGCCATCGAAGCATCGTTTGGGAGCCGTTTTAAGAGACGAATTTGGGCATCCGGGTCTATCCCGAGATCCTCCTGAGCGATGATGCGTTTGAGCTCGTCGCGCACTTGCTCGTCCAACGGTCGCGGTTCGAGTGAGTCGAGCGAAGTGCCAATCTCATCCGGACTTTTGCCATCAGCAGCAAAACCCGCACGCTTGGCTCGGTTCACCGCATCGAACGATGCCCATGTGACCGTCACCAAGCTGTCTAAGACTGCGTCGACGATTGATTGCTCTTCTCGCTTGCGCTCTTTCGGCTCGCTCCAGTCCGCCGTGGCGATTCGCGAGGAGAGATTGCCAACCAACCACCCGAGTTTCGCTTGAAATTCAGGCTTCAAGCGTCCGCAACGCGAGTTCTTGATCGTTTCATGATGCCTCGAATGCAGGGCAAACGCTATGCGGAGCATGGCGACGCATGGCCTCGTCACCCCAGCGTCGGCGTCAGGATGCAGATAAAACAGACCAACCGCTTGCTCGTTTTGGTTAATAACGCGATTCAAGAACATGCGGCCTTCGTTCCGGCACTCCTTGACAAAAACACCGTCAATCTCGGACCCACAGAAGAGACCCATGAGTGTCCGAGCTATTGAGCTCATCTCTCGAACGACGCACAGATTGACGGGGTGGCCACGATTTCTGGGCCGCCTAACCAAATCGCACGACTGGGTCAGAACCATGAACGCGACGTACTTCGGATCAATGAATCCGCCATGGAACTCTCGTAGAGCGCTCTGGAATTCGGGAGTCGGCTCAATGATGTCACCTTGGGCCAACTCCGCAGCAGGCTGTACAGAGTCATATGTCCAGTGCGAGGGCATGGGAAGCGGCCATTCACTCTTGCGCCGCGGTCTGACCGCCACTCGGCCGCCGAGTCTCCATCGGGGAGTATCGCAGCTTGATCTCGCCTAGCTGTTGGCGTGTAACCACGACTCTCTCGAACTCAGGCACACTCGTTGTGGGCTGGATCGCGACGCGATCCTCAACAGTGGCGAGCTGCAAATTCTCTCTGCTACTGACCGGCGTGTTCGTCGTTTTCGATGACATAGTCTGTGTCCTGTAATTGTAGTACTGTCGAAAGAACGCGTATCGCCGTGTCCCGAACATCCTCGATTGGCACTGACAGCCATTCGCTGAGTGCCGCCGATTCCTTCGAACGATGCTCAAAGTTCATGAGCAACTCCGCTTTCCCATCCGGGTCGCGAGTCACTTGGACGAGCAGGCGACCGTTGTTGAACCTCAGCACACGATGGAACTGCCGTCCGATGATCTGGAAATCGTTATCGGCGAAGCGGTGGTCCAATTCTTCAGAGAATCGCTGCGCAAGCGAATGCGGGATCGCGTCTGCACGGTATCGCAAATTGAAGCCAGCAGCAATGAGCGGCGTCCGCGAGAGCTCATTGACCACGCCTCGCGCCATTTGCCTCGCGCGTTCTAGCCGCGTGAAAGCACATCGCTCGGGTGAGATGACGAGCTGCGTGGTAGACGGGGCAACTATCATACCGTCATGCTTGATGCGTGGGAGCTGCACGTCATCCAGCACGACAAACACTTCAATCGGCGTTCCTTCGGCGAGCTTGAAGACACGGCGGCTGATAGCCGCAGGCGTGAATAGGGCAGGATTCCAGCGCGCAGCCACAACGACGTTCCAATCTTCGGGATGCACTGGACATTCGGTCGGCATGTCAGCTCCCCGCATGGACATCGCATACCCGATGAACATTGGATCGCTTTTGGCCGATGGCTTGGGGCATGCTGGCTCTCTCCATCCGGCAGCCGTATGCCGAGTTGATCCTGCGCGGTGTCAAGACCATTGAGTATCGCTCCAGACCCACGCGCAACATCGGGGAGCGGATTGCCATCTACACCGCCCGCAAGTGGGCGGGTATCTCAGTACATGATAGCCCCGCTACGGGGGCGGACGAGTTGGAAGGCATCCCCCACCCCGGCCCTTCGGCGCATATCCGGGAGAGGGAGTGCATAGCCACGCGATGCGAGAGGCCATGCCACACAAAGTCGGCCCTCAGCCCGGCCCTTTCCCAGTGGGAGAGAGGGAGAAGGCGGGCCGCCGGCTCTACGATTGCCGTGCCCGCTTGAGTCCGGGCGTTCTACTCTGTGAATGGGATCGCCGCGTGGAATTGACTGTTGCATCGCATGTCGTGCGCGGGGTGGTGCTCGAATCGCATCCGGACCGGATTGTGCTTGGCGTGCCGGGGACGGACCATCGGCTGCACCTCGTTGTCGCCCGGCCGATCGGGGCGGCGGCGGGGTCGCATGTGCGCGGGCGCATCGTGGTCAGCGCCCGGCGCATTGACGTGACGCGCGTGGGCGGGCAGTTCATCGACCCGGTCTACGGCCGGCCGCGCATCATTCAGGGAACCGTCGTGGAGACGGGTCTCGAACACTCGATGATGGTGGTCAAGGCGGTGGTGCCGCTGCATGTGAAAGTGCGGCCGCCGCAGAAGCCCGGCGACTTTGAGGTGGGGACGATGGTGACTTTTTCAGTGGATGCGGGGGCGGTGTTTGCGGCGGTGGTGGAATGATCAGATCAGCGACGCCGGGGCAGAGGCACTGTCATCGACCCTGAGGGCCGTCGAAGGGCGCCGCCCCGGATGTGGCGTTGTACACGTTGGGTTCCGCTGTCGCGGTTGAAGAGAGCCGGGCCGGCGAGGGCGGCGACGGCCTGACGCGAGAGCGTGCCGAGTTCGGGCAGGTGGCCCATGAGGACCGAGGCGGTGGCGGCTGACAATGACGTCGTCGCCGGGCCGCGTGAACAGGCGCAGCGCCGCCTGATTCGCCATGGTTCCCGAAAGCATCCACAGCGCCGCCTCCTTGCCGAGCAAGGCGGCGATCCGTTCCTGCAGCGCGTTGATCGTCGGATCCTCGCCGAACTGATCGTCACCCACCTCGGCCGCGGCCATCGCGGCCCGCATCGCGGTCGTCGGCCGCGTCACGGTGTCGGATCGAAGATCGATCGCGGAAGCGCTCATGGCTTGACAGTGTATCTGCGCATCTCACCGAGGGCGTCGCCTTCGCTGACCACGGTCGGAGAGAGAGCACGTCCCGCCGGGGCGCGGCGCGACGGCCCATGACGTCAGACAGAGAGATCGACCTATGAAAACTCTTGGAGTCGCCGCTGGACGCCGTGAAGGACTCAGCCCGTCGCCAGGCGAGCGCTGACATCGGCGAGGTTGCGCGCTTCGAGAAACCTCCGCTCGTACTCGACGACGGTCTTGTATTCGTGATGCACCGCGCAAGGATGGGCGTCATCGCACTCGCGGTTGCCGAAGGGGCAGGCGCGGTTCGTCGAGAAGCGAGGCTCGAAGGGCCGCACCACGGCGAAGAGCGTCACGTCGCGCGCATCGCGCCGCAGCCGAAACCCGCCGCCCGCCCCGCGCACCGAATCGAGAATCCCCGCCTGCGCCAACCCGCGCAGGATCACCGAGAGGTACTTGGGCGGAATCTGCGCGCGCGTGGCGATCTCCTGCGAAGTCATCCGCCGCCCCTCACCCGCCTGAGCGATCTCAAGCATGGCTCGAAGGGCGTACTGGCCGGTGAGGGTGAGCATTGGGGGGGGGCCTGCGGGGCATAAATGTAGTTACAGATACTGATATCCTAAATCAGATCATCGGCCTGGTCAAGCCCCGCCATCACCCCCGAGACGCCTTCGGGTGGGTTTCCCTATGTCGCGGTGCGTGACGGGGAGCACCACCGCGTGTACCGAGGCCGGACGCCCAAGCGTGATCCACCCCTTCCGCCGCCCGTGGTGCGCTGCCTGCGCCGTCGCTCATGGAGGTCGGCTGCCGCGAAAGCGAGCCCTGCGGTGCGATGAGACACCCTGCGATCTCAGTAGTGCGGATTCGGCGCCATCCGAAACGCAGGCCCATGCATCAGATGTCCTCTTGGCGGTCGGCCGGAGCGCGCGACGGTCGAATCCGCCGGCTGCAAGCCAGGATCAGTCGGCCTGCCGCCGCGTAGCATGAGCGTCATGGGTGCTGTGCCCGATTCGACCCCTCCCTCCGCCGCCCTTCTCCGAATGGCGGGCATCTGCAAAGCCTTCGGGGCGCAGCAGGTGCTCCGCGAGGTGGACTTTGATCTCCGCGCCGGCGAGGTGCACGTGCTGGCCGGCGAGAACGGCGCGGGCAAGAGCACCTTGATCCGCATTCTCGGCGGCGTCCACCGCGCCGATCGCGGGACGGTTGTCGTCCAGG
>Ga0326597_10006276_pt1 | contig 16331 bp, 12 predicted proteins | sample RVTome_12_FD_203789 | JGI IMG/M metagenome (GOLD analysis project Ga0326597, IMG submission 203789) | Soil microbial communities from uranium-contaminated site in the Upper Colorado River Basin, Wyoming, United States - RVT100D185 | ecosystem: Environmental > Terrestrial > Soil > Contaminated >...
CCCAGCTCTCGGGCCTTCCGCTCCATGTAAAAGCGGTATCCCACGCCTTGCACGCGGCCGGAGATGATCAGGCGACGGGTGATCGGCTCCATGCCGTCCTGTCCCGGTGTTCCATGCAATACCCTTATATCAGAATCAATCGCCCTTATGCCGGGCCGAGAACGCCTTGCGCAGTCGGAAGCAGTGATCTAACGTATCTCCCGTTTTGCCGCGAACAACCAAACCGGAGGAGATCATGGGACTGACTCGATTCGAACTCGCGCTGGGCGCCGCGCTGCTGGTCGCGGTCGGAGGGTGCGCAACGCAGGGCGGCATGGATGCGAATAGCAACGTCGCGGAGGACAAGGTCGTCTATCACGTGAACAATTCCGATGCGCAGGCGGCGAACGCGCTGCGCAATATCGGCAATCACCTGGAGGTGAACCCCAAGGCGAAAATCGTGGTGGTCACGCACGCGCGCGGGGTGGATTTCCTGATGGATGGCGCCAAGGACCGGAATGGCAATCCGTACAACATCCGCGTGGAGAACCTGAAGCAGCGCGGCGTGCAGTTCGACATCTGCAAGATCACGCTGCGCAACCGCAAGCTCAAGCAAGGCCAGTTCATTCCCGAAGCAACGTTCGTGCCCTCGGGCGTCGCGGAGATCACGCGGCTGCAGCAGCGCGAGGGCTATGCTTACTTGAGACCGTGAGTCGCGGCTCGTGGATCGTGGGTCGGAGCACGAGTTTTCGGCGGGAGGTGTTTGCCGCTGACGGCTGACGGCTGACGGCTGACGGCTGACGGCTGTAATTTCCAGTCACCAGTCACCAGTCACGAGTCACGCTGTATCGGGTAAGGGCGGCGCGAGCCGCCCTTTTTCGTTGTCTGGCCGAAAATTGCGCTGTCGGCGCGAAAGCGCATAGAATCCGCACTTTGCCGCAAGGCCCGTCCCGCGGGCTGTGCGCCAAGCACTCAGCCGATGTCCGCCGCTACCGTATCTCCCCTTGAAGTCGTCATCGGCGTCGTTCTCTTCTGGCTCGCAATCGGCGTGGTGGCGATCCTCCGCCCGGGCCGGCCGGAGATTGTCACCCGGTTCCTGTATCCCCTTGGCGCTTTCGCCGGCTTACTGCTCGCGGCCGTCGGGCTGGTGGCGATCGGGCTGCCGTGGAAGGGCATGGTGCTGCCGCTGGGCCTTCCGGACCTGCCGTTTCACGTGCGGCTCGACGCGCTCTCGGCCTTCTTCCTGCTGATACTCGGCGCCGCCTCCGCCGGCATTTCCTGCTATTCGGCCGGCTACTTTTCCGGCGAGAAGAACGGCACGGCCGGGCTCACCTGCCTGCAATTCCACTGGTTCCTCGCCAGCATGGCGCTGGTGCTGATTGCCGACGACGCCTATCTCTTCATGGTTGCGTGGGAGACCATGGCGCTGTCGTCGTACTTCCTGGTCACCACCGAGCATCACGTGCCGCAGATACGCCGGGCGGGCTTCGTCTACCTGCTGATCGCGCACGTGGGAGCGATCGCCATCCTTCTCTGCTTCGGCGTGCTGCACGGCGGGCACGGCAACTATACGTTCGACGCCATGCGGCAGGCAGAGTTGCCGAGCGACTGGGCCACCATTGCGTTTCTTCTGGCGCTGGTCGGCTTTGGCGCCAAGGCCGGCATCGTGCCGCTGCACGTCTGGCTGCCGGACGCGCATCCGGCCGCGCCGTCCCCGGTGTCGGCGCTGCTGTCGGGCGTGATGCTCAAGACCGCGATCTACGGGCTCATCCGCGTCACCTACGACCTGCTGCCGTCGATACACTGGGAGTGGGGGCTGCTGGTCCTGGTGATCGCGGTGGTCACGACGCTGTTCGGCGTGCTGTTCGCGCTGATGCAGCACGACCTGAAGCGGCTGCTCGCCTATCACTCGGTCGAGAACATCGGCATCATCCTGATCGGCTTCGGGCTGTCGTTGATCTACGCCGGCACGGGCCACCCGCTGCTCGCGGTGCTGGGCCTGCTCGCCGCGCTCTACCACACCCTGAACCACGCGATCTTCAAGGGGCTGCTGTTCCTCGGCGCCGGCGCGGTGCTGCACGGCTCCGGGTTGCGCGATCTCGGACGCATGGGCGGCTTGATCCGCGTCATGCCCGTCACCGCCTTTTTATTCCTGGTCGGGGCGCTGGCGATCTCCGCGCTGCCGCCGCTGAACGGCTTCGTCTCGGAGTGGCTCACGTTCCAGGCGGCGCTGCTGTCGCCCGCGCTGGAGCACGGGGTGCTGCGTTCCATCATTCCGCTGGCTGCCGCGGCGCTCGCGCTGGCCGGCGCGCTTACCGCAATGTGCTTCGTGAAGGTGTTCGGCGTGGTGTTTCTCGGACTGCCGAGAAGCGGCGAGGCGGTCCAGGGCCGCGAAGTGAGCCAATGGGAGCAGCTTGGCATGGGATGGCTCGCGGCGCTGTGCGTGCTCCTCGGGCTCGCGCCGGTGTGGATGCTCGGCGTGATGGACCCGATCGCGCTCCAGCTGCTCGACTACAGCCTCACGTATTCGGGCGGCGCCTCGCACTGGCTGTGGCTGACGCCGGTTGCGGCCGAGCGCGCGAGCTACAGCCCGATCGTCTTTTTCCTCGTCATCGTCACCGTGGTCCTGGCAACGTTCTGGCTGGTGCGCGCGCTGTATCACGGCCGGTTGCGCCGCACGGACCCGTGGGACTGCGGCTTTCCGGGGCTCAACGCGCGCATGCAGGACACGGCCGAGGGATTCGCGCAGCCGATACGCCAGATCTTCGCCCCGGTGTACCGGATCGAGCTGCACCAGCCCGACCCCTTCGACCGGACGCCGCGCTACCACGCGGAGGTGCGTGACCGTTTTTGGGGCCTGATCTACTTCCCGATCGCCGAAGCGGCCGCATTCTGCTCGCGGCTGATAGGGCGCATCCAGGTCGGGCGGGTGTCGATCTACCTGATGTACAGCTTCGTGACCATCCTCTTTCTGCTGGCGTTCGTGCGATGACGGCGGCCGGCGCGTTCAATCAGCTGGTGCAGTTGCTGCTCGTGGTGGCGGCAGCGCCGCTGTTGATGGGCTGGGTCAACGCCTGCCGCGCCTGGCTGCAAAACCGGAGCGCGCCGAGCCTGCTGCAGCCGTACCGGATGCTGAGGAAGCTGCTGCACAAGGATGCCGCGCTCGCGGAAAACGCCTCGTGGCTGTTCCGCTTCGCGCCGTACGTGATCTTCGGCTGCATGGCGCTCGCGGCAGGAATCGTGCCGGTGCTGGCCACCGATCTGCCGTTTTCGCGCTCGGCGGACGTGATTGCGCTGGTCGGCGTGTTCGCCGTTGCCCGGGTGTTCATCTCGCTCGCCGCAATGGACGTCGGCACCGCGTTCGGCACGCTGGGGGCGCGCCGCGAAATGCTGATCGGCGCGCTGGCGGAGCCCGCGCTCCTCATCATCTTCTTCAATTTCGCGCTGATCAGCCAGTCCACGTCGCTCACCACCATCGTGGAGACGCTCGCGCACCGCGAATTCGCGCTTTATCCGAGCCTCGCCTTCGCCGCGGTCGCCTTCGCGATGGTGCTGCTCGCCGAGAACGCCCGCGTCCCGGTGGACAATCCCGCGACCCACCTCGAGCTGACGATGGTGCACGAGGCGCTGATACTCGAGTACTCCGCGCGCCACCTCGCGCTGATCGAGTGGGCCTCCGCGATCAAGCTCTTCGCCTACTGCGCGATCGGCATCGCGTGTTTCGTGCCATGGGGCATCGCCGGGGCCGGGGACTGGGGCGCGCTGCCGCTTGCCATCGGCGCGGCGGTGGCCAAGCTCGTGATCGCCGGCGCGGGCCTCGCCGTGGTGGAGACCGTCAGCGCCAAGATGCGCATCTTCCGCGTGCCCGAATTCGTGGCGACTGCCTTCATGCTGGCGATGCTGGGGCTGCTGCTGCACTACGTCTTCGAGGTCTGAGCGTGAGGCGAGAGACGAGAGGCGAGGGGCGTATCCGCGAAGCGGCTCCGGCGTCGAGTCACGAGTCACGAGTCACGAGTCACGCCTTATGAGCTTGAGCGGGCAACTCATCAACCTTCTCGCGGCGATCATGCTGCTGATCGCGTTCGCGATGCTCTCGCAGCGACGCATCCTGTCGCTGATCGAGCTGTTCGCCTGGCAGGGCGTGGTGCTGTCGCTCTCGACTTTCGTCGTCGCCTACTCGACGGGGCAGGGCCACCTCTATTTCTCCGGCATCCTCACCGTCGCGCTCAAGGTGGTCGCGCTGCCGTGGATCCTCTACCGGTTGATCCACCGGCTCAACATCCGCTGGGACGTCGAGACGCTCATCAACATCCCGGTCACCATGCTGATCGGCATCGGGCTGGTGATCTTCGCGTTCAACCTCGCGCAGCCGATCTCGCAGATGGCGAGCACGATCACGCGCGCGACGCTGGGCATCGCGATGGCCTGCGTGCTGCTGTCGTTCCTGATGATGATCACGCGCCGCAAGGCGGTGCCGCAGGTGATCGGTTTCCTGGCGATGGAGAACGGATTGTTCTTCGCGGCGACCAGCGCGACCTACGGCATGCCGATGGTGGTGGAGCTCGGCATCGCGCTCGACGTGCTGGTGGGCGCGTTCATCTTCGGCATTTTCTTCTTCCAGATCCGCGAGACCTTCGACAGCCTCGAGGTGCGGCACATGGAGAAGCTGAAAGAAGACTGAGGTTTGAGTGCTGAGTGCTGAGTGCTGAGTGCTGCGTGCTGCGTGCTGAGTGATGAGTGATGAGTGATGAGTGATGAGTGCCGAGGACTGAGGGCTGAGAGATGAAGAATATGCACCGGAGTCGGTGCCGACGGATATTGCTCGCGGCGAGAGGTTAATCACTTGGAAATACTGTTTCTATTGGGCACGCCGCTCGCGGGCGGGCTGCTCCTGGCGGTATTCGGCTACCGGCGCTGGGCGCCGACGCTCGGCGCGGTGTCGAGCTTTGTCACGCTGCTCGCGGCGGCCGCGCTCACCATCCGCGTCATTCGCGACGGCCCCATCACTGCGCTCGAGAAGCAGTTCTTCATCGATTCGTTCAACGTGGTGCTGGTCGCGCTGACCAGCTTCGTCGCGTTCACGACAGCGATCTTTTCCCGCCCCTACATGCGCATCGAGGCGGACCGCGGCAAGGTGAGCGCCGGCGCGCTGCGCCTGTATTACGCGATGTTCCAGGTCTTCAGTTTCACCATGCTGCTCGCGCTGACGACGAACAACATGGGCATCCTGTGGGTGGCGATGGAGGCGGCGACGCTCTCCACCGTGCTGCTGGTGAGCCTCTACCGCACGCCCGAGTCCATCGAGGCGGCGTGGAAGTACTTCATCCTGTGCTCGGTCGGCATCGCACAGGCGCTGTTCGGCACGATCCTGCTCTATTTCGCGGCCGAGAAAGTGCTGGGCTCCGGTGGCACGACGGCGCTCCTGTGGACCGATCTCAACGACGTCAAGCAACACCTCGAGCCCACGGTGATGTCGCTCGCGTTCGTTTTCCTGCTGGTGGGCTACGGCACGAAAGTCGGGCTGGTCCCGGTGCACAACTGGCTGCCCGACGCGCACGCGGAAGGCCCGACCCCGATATCGGCGGTCCTTTCCGGGCTGCTCCTCAACGTCGCGCTCTACGCGGTGGTGCGCTGCAAGGTGCTGACCGACGGCGCGCTGCAGGCGCCGTTCGCCGGCAACCTGATGATGGGGTTCGGCCTGCTGTCCGTGGTGGTGGCCGCCTTCCTGCTCTCGCGCCAGCGCGACATCAAGCGCATGTTCGCGTACTCGTCGATCGAGCACATGGGGATCATGACGTTTGCCTTCGGGATGGGCGGCGTCGCCGCGACCTTCGGCGGGCTGCTGCACATGACGTTGCACAGCCTGACCAAGTCCGCCATCTTCTTCGCCGTCGGCCACGCGACGCAGAAATCCGGCACCCAGATGATGGATGACATCCGCGGCCTCATCCGGACCAATCCCACGATCGGCTGGGGCCTGATGCTCGGCACCATCGCCATCCTCGGCATCCCGCCGTTCGGCGTGTTCGCCAGCGAGTTCCTGATTCTCACCACGGCGATGCGCGAGCAGCCGTGGGCGACGCCGTTCCTGCTCGTCGCGCTGGGCGTCGCGTTTGCCGCGATCTTCGGCAAGGTGCAGCCGATGGTGTTCGGCGAGACGACGCTGCCGCGTCTGCCGCATCCGCCGGCGCTGGTGCCGGTATTCGTGCATCTCGTTATCGTGCTCGTGCTGGGGATCTATATCCCGCCGTACCTGGCGGAATGGTACCGGCAAGCCGCTGCGTTGATCGGTTGACGCCGATGAGCTGCCAGCCGTCAGACGCCAGCCGTCAGCTCGACATGCGTGGTTCGCAAGCTGGTAATTTGCTTCGGCTGACATCTGACATCTGACAACTGACGGCTGATGCCATGAAATTGGAAGGTCTCGATATCGAGTTGACGCCAATTCCCGGGGCGGTGCCGGCGTTCCGCGCCGAGGTGGACGCCGCGCAGTGGACCGAAGCGTGCCGATCGGTCGCCGAGCAGGGCGGGCGGCTCGGCGCGCTGTGGGGAACGGATGCGCGCGGCGAGGGGCGCGGCTTCCTCGCTCACACGGCGCTGGTCGTTCGCGGCGGGCTGGTCGTGCTGTCGCTGCCGCTTCCGGCGACGACCTATCCCGACGTGAGCGCGATATTTCCCGCGGCGGACCGCATGCAGCGCGCGGCCTTCGACCTGCTTGGCCTGTCCGCCGCCGGCGCCGAGGACCGCCGTCCCTGGCTTCGCCATGCCGCCTGGGGCAAGGACGAATTTCCGCTCCGCAAGGACTTTCGGCCCAGTCACGAGTCACGAGTCACGAGTCACTCGTCAGAGAAGGCAGAAGCCTATCCCTTCGTGAGGGTAGAGGGGGAAGGAGTACATGAGATCCCGGTGGGCCCCGTCCACGCCGGCACGATCGAGCCCGGCCATTTCCGCTTTTCGGTGGTGGGCGAGACCGTGCTGCGGCTGGAGGAGCGCCTCGGCTACAAGCACAAGGGCATCGAGAAGCGCTTCGAGCAGATGTCGCTCGCGGAGGGCGCGCAGCTCGCGGGCCGGGTGTCCGGGGATTCGACCGTGGCGTACGCCTGGGCCTACGCCATGGCGGTCGAGTCCGCGGCGGGCGTCACGCCGCCGTTGCGGGCGCTGTGGCTGCGCGCGCTCGCGCTCGAGCGCGAGCGCGTCGCGAACCACCTCGGCGATCTCGGCTACCTCGGCAACGACGCGGCGCTGGCGTTCGGGCTCGCACAGTTCATGATCCTCAAGGAAAACTGGCTGCGAACCAGCCAGGCGTGCTTCGGCCACCGCTACCTGATGGATTTCATCGAGCCGGGCGGGGTCGCGCGCGACCTCGTTCCCGAGAGCATCGTGCTGATGCGGGACGAGCTGGACGGGATCGCGGACACGCTCCAGACGCTGAAGGAGATCTACGACGAGCACGCGGGCCTGCAGGACCGCTTCATCAACTGCGGGCGCGTGACGCCGGCGCTCGCCGCGCGGCTCGGGCTGATCGGCGTCGCGGGACGGGCGAGCGGGCTGTCCTGGGACCTGCGCGTGGAATACCCGTGCGTGCCGTACGAGGAGCTCGACGTGCGCATGGCGACGCACCGCAACGGCGACGTCGCGGCGCGCGTCACGGTGCGGTTCGAGGAGGTGATCGAGTCGCTGCGGCTCATCCGGCTGATCCTCGCCCGGATGCCCCTCGGGGACACGGCGGTCGAGGTGCCCCCGCCGCCCGCCGGCGCGCCCGGCGTGGGCTGGGTCGAGGGCTGGCGCGGCGAGGTATTCGTCGCGCTCGAGGCGGGCCCGGACGGGCGCGTCCGCCGCTGCCACCCGCACGACCCGTCGTGGCATAACTGGCCGCTGCTCGAGCACGCGGTGATCGGGAACATCGTTCCCGATTTCCCGCTGATCAACAAGTCCTTCAACCTGTCCTACAGCGGGCACGACCTGTGAGGGCGTGAATAGTGAACAGTGAACGGACGATTATGAAAGCCTGGCGAATTTTCCATTCACCGTTCACCGTTCACCGTTCCCGATACTGGCTATGTATCAACTCCTGAAACAGATCGCCGTCACCGGCATAAAGACCGAGCAGCCGCCGGAGGCGGACGAGTCGCTGCGCGTCGTCCGCGACCGGCTGGGGGAGGACGTGCTGCGGCACTTCGAAGGCGCGCTGACGATCCGGCACGTGGACGCGGGCTCGTGCAACGGCTGCGAGCTCGAGATCCACATGTGCAACAACCCGTACTACAATCTGGAGGGGCTCGGCATCAAGTTCGTGGCGAGCCCGCGGCACGCCGACATGCTGCTGGTGACCGGCCCGGTCTCGCGCCACATGGAGACGGCGCTGAAGCGCACCTACGACGCGACGCCCGACCCGAAGCTGGTGGTGGCGATCGGCGACTGCGGCTGCACCGGCGGCATCTTCGGCGAGAGCTACGCGAGCTGCGGCCGGGTGTCGAACGTGATCCCGGTGGACGTCGCGGTGCCCGGTTGCCCGCCGACGCCGCTCGCGATCATGCAGGGCATTCTCACTGCCATTGGCAGAAAAGCGTGAACGGTGAACGGTGAACGGACGACCATGAAAGCCTGGCGAATTTTCCATTCACCGTTCACTGTTCACGGATCACGCATCGGGAGGGTAACGTGCGGGCGATGGTGCTGGAGCAATTCGGCGCGCCGCTGAAGCTGAAGGATGTGCCGATGCCGAAGGTCGGGCCGAACGAGGCCCTGGTGAAGGTGCGCGTGTGCGGGGCCGGGCTGACGGTGGTGATCATGGCGGCGACGCCCGGGCGGATCACTTCGTATCCCCGGATTCCCGGACACGAGATCGCTGGCGAGATCGTCGAGGTCGGGTCGGAAGTCCGAACGTTCCACGTCGGGCAGCGCGTCACCAACCACTATTACCTCACCTGCGGGCATTGCCGCTACTGCCGCAGCGGGCGCGAGACGCTGTGCGAGAACTTCCGCGGCAACGTCGGCAGCGGCTGCGACGGCGGCTATGCGGAGTACGTCACGCTGCCGGAACGCAACCTGGTCGCGATCCCGGACGGCGTGACGGACCTCGAGGCGTCGGTGGCGGCCGACGCGATCGCGACGCCGTACCACGCCTGTCGTGCGGAGGCGCAGATCAGTCCGGGCGACAACGTGCTGATCGTCGGCGCGGGCGGCGGCGTCGGCATCCACATGCTGCAGATGGCGCGGCTGTGCGGCGGGCGGGTGCTCGCGGCCGAGATCGGCGAGGAGAAAATGGCGCTCGCGCGCGAGATGGGCGCGGACGAGGTGATCGACGCGCGGCGCGGCGACCTCGTGAAGCAGGTGAAGGCGCTTACCGAAGGGCGGGGCGTGGAAGCCTCGATCGACATGGTCGGCAACAGCGCGACCCTGACGGCGTGCCTCCAGGCGCTCGCGCCGGGCGGGCGCATGGTGATCATCGGGTCGAAGCCCAAGGCGGTCTACGGCGAGGACCCGTCGTTCGTGGTCAATCCCCAGGAAACCATGCGGCAGGCCCAGGAGATCCACGGCTCGCGCTACGTCAACAACGCGGAGATCATCCGGACGCTGGAGCTGGTGCGGCAGAAGCGGATCAAGGCGGTCGTGAACCGGACTTTCCCGCTGGAGGAGGCGGAGGAGGTGCATGAATTGCTGCGGAAGAACGCGATCGCGGGCCGCGCGGCGCTGATTGTCAGTTGAATGCAACCGCAGATAAATCCCGTTTCAATGGGGCCGGTGGAATCCTCATGATTGGCAGTCCGCGACGCGCTCGTGGGAACGGACATTGAAATGGGATAAACGCGGATACACGCAGATAGATTCAAAGACCGACAGCCACAGAGAGCACAGAGAACACAGAGAAAAGCGAAGGAGGCGGGTGCGATCTGGCGGCCCAGGCAGAAACTCTGGGAAATGCCGCTGTACACCGCGCGGCGCCTGGGCCTGGGAAACCGTATCGTTGGCGGAGGTCCGCCCCGGCAGGCGTTGTAAGGACCGTTCACTATTACTGCACATTTCTCAGCAGAAATAGTGATTTTTCACTACCGGTATATACTTTTCCCCACTAGGCAACAGTCAACTTATACAAGTTAGGCGGCCTGAAGATGAATCCGCGATCTCCCCCATTCAGCAATCGGCGTTTGCCGTCTGCGCGAATCGGAATCGTATGGTGGCGCTGGTCCGCTCTGGTTGCATTGGGCATTAGTGGCATCGAAGTGCTGTTTTTGATCTTGGTCGCGTTTGCTTACGACCAGTTCGAATTTGCTTGGATCGCTGCTCCGTTTGTCGCATTCGCCTTCGTCGCAGCACTGACAGTTGATCCGCTCCTAATTCTCGTATGGCTCTTTCTTGCAAGGCATGTAAGGGCGCTACGAACCCATCGTGGATGGCTTGTGTTGTTCGTTCTGATCCTTTGTATACCCTTGCTCATGGCGCCAAGATCCTGGTACGAAGCCGCGGTTGCGGCGCCAACGGTGCTCGGCTTCCTGCTCCCCCGCTTTGTCATTCCGCGGTTGGCGACTGTCCCGGAGCCGCGCGATCAGCCTCCGCAGGTCGTCGCTTAACGCGCCAGGGAACCCGACCGTCCACAGCGGCGCTTCGCCGGCAGTTATCCGGCGGGGCATTGGCAACGCTGGCGCGATCTTATGGGTATTTCCTGGCGGCCTTGGCGTCTCGGCGGTTCAGTTTTTCAGGTGCAACTCGAAGAACGCCAGTGCCCGCTTCACCGCATCCTCCCGCGCCTGTGGGTGCTCGCCCACCGTCGCGCCGCGGCCGCCGGGGCGGTTGGGGTTCCGCACGTTGGGACGGAAGCGCACCGGCGAGTTGATCCGGTCGAAGCTGTGGTGCGCTCCGGGATAGGTCACGATCTCCATTTCCGCGCCCTGCGTTTTTGCGATTCGCGCCAGCTCAATGCAGGGCGCCGCGGGCGTCCAGTCGTCCGCTTCGCCTGAGAGCACGAGCAACGGTGCGTAAGGGCGGTAGGGCGTTTTCGACCGGGAGAGCGCGCGGCAGCCGGGATAGAACGCGACGCCCGCGCGGAAACCGCGCTCGGGACGGCTCGCGCGCAGCGTGTAAAGCGTCCCGGAACCCCCGTTCGACCAGCCGATGAGGCCGATGCGCTCCCGGCGCACGTACGGCTGCCCGGAGAGCCAGTCGAGCGCGGCGTACGCGTCCTGAACGCGCTCCCGGCTGATCAATATCGTCCGCTTCATCTGCTCGCAAATCGTGCGGTGGCCCCGCGGATTGAGGCTGTCCACGAGCAGGGCGACATGGCCGTTCGCCGCCAGCAGGTCGAGCCAGTGGCGGTAGGAGCGCGTCTCGTAGCCCCGTGACGTGAGCATGCCCCCGCAGCCGTGCAGCATGATGACCGCCGGAAACGGTCCCGCGCCCGGCGGCCGGAACATGAGCGCCTGAAGCTCGACCGGCTTGCCTTCGAATTCCTTCAGTGCCGGAAACTCGACCCACTCGATTTCGTAGCTCGCCGCCGCCGGAGCGGGCAGCAGGGTGAGCGCAAGGCAGAGCGCGAAGACTACACGGCGGAACATGACGTATTGAAACGTGGTTCGCGGGTCGGTGCGGCGGCCGGGCTCGATTTCCAGGCAAGGCAATTACATAAAACGCCAGGAAATCGAGCCTGCAGCCAATTTTTGCGCTTGGTCTCTCTGTGATCTCTGTGTTCTCTGTGGCTGTCGATCTTGAACCGATCGGCGTGCATCTGCGTTTATCCCGTTTCATTGTCCGTTCCCACGAGCGCGTCGCGGACTGCCAATCGTGAGGATTCCACCGGCCCCATTGAAACGGGATTTATCTGCGATTGCGTTATAACCCCAACAACGACTCCAGGTTCCGCCACAGGATCTTTTCCTTCTCCTCCTGCGTGAGGGACTGCAGGCCCTGGACCCATGCGACGGGCGAGGGGTGCCACGGCACGAAGGGCCAGTCGCTGCCGAGCACCACGCGGTCGGCCCCCACGCGATCAAGGAGAAAACGCAGCTCTTCCTCGCTGCCGGTCACGGTGTCGTAATAGAGACGGCGCTGGTACGCGCTCGGCGGCTTGGGCGTGGAGCGGGTCTGGGGACGCCCGTGCCACGTCCGGTCGAGCCGTCCCATCGCGTAGCACGCGGGACCGCCGCCGTGCGCGATGCAGATGCGGATGTCGGGGCAGGCTTCGAGGACGCCGCCGCAGATCAGGACCGCCGTGACGATCGCGTCGTCCAGGACGACGCCCAGCGTATTGGAAAGTCCGTGGCGCTTGATCCGCTGCGCGAGAAAGTTGTTCTGCGGCTGGGGGTGGAAGAACAGCATCGCGCCCATCTGCTCGGCGGCCTTGAACAACGGCAGAAACTTCGGCTCGTCCCATTGCTCGCCGTTGACGTTCGTGTCGAGCGTCGCGCCCTTCAGCCCGAGGCGGGTCACCGAGCGCTCCAGCTCGTCGATGGCGGACTTCACGTCCTGCAGGGGAAGCGTGGCGAGGCCGGCGAGGCGGCGCGGATGCTGGCGGACCGCCGCGGCGATCTCGTCGTTGGTGTCGCGCGCGAGGGCGCGCCCCTGCTCCGGGTCGAGGTGATAGCCGACGAATGGCATGTGCGTCGAGAGCACCTGCACGTCCACTTTCTGCTTGTCCATGTCCTCCAGCCGTTCCTCCAGCGAGCAGCGCGCCTGGGGCGTCGTGAAGTGGGTGCGCATGCCCCCGCCGACCATGGCGCCCAGGCCCTTGCCGGGCTCGTGGCGAAAGCCGAACCATTCGGTCCCGGCGTCGACGGCTTTCCACAGCGAGCCCGGGATGATGTGGGCATGGATGTCGATGGATCTCATGAAACGGGATTCCTTTCAGATTCGTGGATCGTGGGTCGTGGATGGTGGATCGTGGATGGTGGGTCGTGGATCGTGGGTCGAATTATCCGTGAAATCGGGAGAGCGGGAGCGCGGGAGGGCGGGAGGGCGGGAGATCGACTATTCCTCTTACGATCTCCCGCTCTCCCTGGTGTTGTTCCGGCCACCAGCCACCAGCCACCAGCCACCAGCCGCCAGTCACCGGTCACGAGTCACGAGTCACGCGTCTCAAGCGATCCGGTGGCGCTTTACCATTTCCCAGTCGAGCTGGATGCCGAATCCCGGCCCGGTGCCGACTGCCATCGTGCCGTCTTTCACCGGCGGGCGATTGGCCCACATCGCCTGCCATACCGGGTCGCGGTCGGGATCGGCGAAGCATTCGACGTAGGTGCCGTGCGGCACGCCCGCGAGCAGCTGGCACGCGATCTGGGATTCCTCGTGGTGCGCCATCCGGACGCCGGCCGACCGGCAGATCTCGGCGGCGCGCCGCCAGTCGGTGACGCCGCCGCCCTCCGAAACGTCGAAATTCACGTAGTCCACGGCGCCTGCGTCCACCAGCCGGCGCACGCCGTGGCTCGTGATCTCGCATTGTCCGGCGGTGACGGGTATGGCCGTCGATTGCCTGACCTTCGCCATCAGCGCGACGTCGTCGTACCAGTGGCAGGGCTCCTCGAACCAGCCGATGTCGAGGGGCTCGATCAGGCGCGAGAAGCGGATCGCGTCGTGCGCGTTCCAGCCGCGATTGGCGTCCACAACCAGCACGAAATCCGGGCCGGCGGCGCGGCGCGCGGCCTCGACGCGCTTGAAGTCTTCCTCGGGCGCGAGGCCGCCGACCTTGAACTTGCATCCGGCCATGCCGGCCGCGCGGTACTGCTCCATTTCGCGCCCGATGTCCGCGAGCGTCTTGCCTTCCATGTAATAGCCGCCGATGGAAATGATGGGCAGCCGCGCGCGGTTGCCGCCCAGAAGGTCGCGGACGCTCCGGCCCCGCGACCTGCCGACGAGGTCCCAAAGCGCGCAGTCCACGCAAGCGATTGCTTCCAGCAGCGTCTTGCGGTCCGGACTCGCGTGCGTGAGGTCGAACATCGCGTGCCAGGCGCGCTCGACCTCGAGTACATCCATGCCCGCGACGCGCGGCGCGAGCTGCTCCCGGATCAGGCGCGCGATTTCCGGGCCATGGCTGCGGTTGTCGCCGTTGTAGACCTCGCTCACGAGCCCCTCATCCGTTCGCGCGCGGGTGATCACCGTGCAGCGCTTCAGAACGGAGTAGGTGCTCCCGCCGAAATTCCGCGAAAGCGGAATCGAGACGGCTATTGCCTCGATACTCTGGATCTTCATCAGAAATGCGGATGCTGGAAATCGTGAACAGTGAACGGTGAACGGTGAACGGAAGGTGTCAACAGGTGCTTACGGCGACCATCGGTTCACCATTCACCATTCACCGTTCACGCGTTCAGGCGAAGACGATGATGGCCCCCACCACCGTCGCCGCGCCGACGCTCGCCGCGAAGATGAGCTTGTCCCGGGCGCTCCAGCCGGGCCCGCGCCGCATCGCCGCGACCATTTCGCTCGGCGACGCTACCCCCACGGTGTCGGCCTTGCCCTTGAGCGCTTCCGCCATGCCGGTTTGCACCGCGAGCTTGAGCGTGGCGTCGAGCGAGTCGAACGCCTTGGACAGCCCGAGCGTGGGCGCCGATTCGACCACGACGCCTTCGGCATCCGCACGGCGCTCGATGGGCAGCGACCGGGCCAGGGCCTGCGCGGCTTCGGTGTCGAGCAGGGGCTGCGCCGCGGGTTGCGCGGTGGGCGCACCGACAGCGGCGCTCGCATGCTTTCCGCTGTCGCGCAGGTCGCGGGCGAGTTCTCCAGCGCTCTGGTATCGGTCCTCGGTCTTCTTGGCGAGGGCCTTGGCGATGATGAAATCCAGCACCGCCGGCACCGCCGGGTTGACGGTGCTGGGCGCCGGGGGCATGACGTTGAGAATCTGGTACATCACGGAGGTCACGTCCTCGCCGGTGAACGCGGGCTTGCCGGTCAGCATCTCGTACAGGATCACGCCGAGCGAGAAGATGTCCGAGCGGGGCTCGGCGCGCTTGCCCGCGACCTGCTCCGGCGACATGTAGCGGGGAGAGCCGAGGACGACGCCGGTCTGTGTGTGAACCTCGGACTGGCGCATGCGGGCGATACCGAAATCCGTGATCTTGGCCGTCGCGTTCTTCAGGATCATGATGTTCGCCGGCTTCACGTCGCGATGGACGACGCCATGCTGGTGCGCATACGCCAGGCCTTCCGCGACCTGCGCGGCGATCTCGACCGCGCGGGCCGGCCCGAGAGGCGTGCCGGGTCTCATCAGCGAGCGCAGCTCAGCGCCGTCGAGTAGTTCCATCGCCATGTAGGCGAGGTTACCGGTCTTGCCGATGTCGTAGACCGTGACGATGTTGGGGTGGTTGAGCCCCCCGGCGGCCTTGGCTTCCTGGTAGAAGCGCGCCTCGTATTCCGCCATCTCCTGCGGGTCATCCGACATGAGGACGGTCTTGATCGCGACCGTCCGGTCGAGGAGGGGATCCCTGGCGCGGTAGACGACGCCCATGGCGCCCTTGCCGATTTCGGCGACGACCTCGTAGCGGCCGAATTGGCCTATTTTCTCCATGGCAGCTTGTCGAGCGGGTTGGGTTCCTCCTTCGGCAGGAACCAGTGCTTGATTTCGACCCGCGCGCCGGGCTTCACGTTCACGGTGCGCGCGTGCGGCGGGAAATTCGGGTGGCGAAGCTCGATCCGGTGCCGGCCCGCGCGGATGCGCAACTCGTACACCGGCGGCACCTCGCCCCGCCGCGTGCCGTCGACGTAGATTTCGCCCCACGGCGACACGGTGAACAACAGGGTGCCGGTTCCGGCAGGGGCCGGCGCCTCAGGCGCCGCCCGGTCGGGCGCGGCTTCGGCGGCGGGCGCCGGCGCGCCCGGCGCCTCGCTCTCGCGGCGCGAACCGAAAATCGAAGTCCAGTCTCGCGGCGGCGGCCGGACGGCGGGCGTCGCCGGCTGCGCGGGCCGCGTCGCGGCGGGCGCCGATGGCTTGGGCGCCGGTGCCTTGGGCTGTTCCTTCGTCGGAGCGGGCGGCTGCTGTGCCTTTGCCTGGGCGGGGGGCTGCGGCGACTGGGGCGACGCAGCGGGTACCTTCGTCTCGGTCGCCGGCGGCGCCACGGCGACCGCGGCCGGCGGCACTGCGGGCGCCGCCACGGGCAATGGCGCAGGCTGGCGCGCCACCCGTATGCCGATCGCCACGAACAGTATGCCGATCACCGCGAGCGCGGTCCCGAGGCGCGGCTTGCGGCGCAGGGTGTCGGTCACGGCGGCCGAGGTCCGAGACAGCGTTTCGAGGACGGTCCCACCGCCGCGCGCCGTGGTCGTCGCCCGGGGATTCGAGGCGGCGAGCCGGAGCAGCGCGCCGCCGGTCGCCTGCACGGCATAGACCTCGTGCTCGCGCACGTGCTTGTCGGTCCGCGATCCCTCGTAGT
>Ga0326597_10006277_pt1 | contig 16331 bp, 14 predicted proteins | sample RVTome_12_FD_203789 | JGI IMG/M metagenome (GOLD analysis project Ga0326597, IMG submission 203789) | Soil microbial communities from uranium-contaminated site in the Upper Colorado River Basin, Wyoming, United States - RVT100D185 | ecosystem: Environmental > Terrestrial > Soil > Contaminated >...
GCCGTGTCGGCCCGGGGGCGATGGCGTTGACCCGGATGCCGTGGTCCGCCAGGTCCAGTGCCATCCCGCGCATCAGCTGCCGAACTCCGCCCTTGGCGGCCGCGTAGTGAGTGAGACCCGGACGGACGACCTCAGCCAGTTGCGAGGTGACGAAGACGATCGAGCCGCCGCCTGCCGCGGCCATTCTCCTCGCGAACGCAAGTCCGGTGTTGAAGGCGCTGGTGAGGTTGCGATCGAGCATCGCCTGCCAATCGGACGAGTTCATCTCGAGGAAGCCGACGGCGTCCTTCCCGCCCGAGGCACCACCGGCATTCGCAACGCAGACGTCAATGCCTCCGAGCGCCTCTTCGATCGCCGCCGCACTGGCCGCCATCGAAGGCCAGTAGGAAGCGTCACAGGGCACCGGCAGCGCCCGCGTACCGCTTTCCGCGAGCTCATCGACGAGGCGGCGAAGGCCGGCTTCGTCACGATCCAGACAGGCCAGCGCGGCACCCTCCCGGGCCAAAGCGAAGCAGAAGGCCCGCCCGATTCCACCTGCCGCTCCCGTCACTACCACCCTCTTGCCGGAAACCCGCATGTCTTGCCTCCTTCTCCACGTCGGGGTGGCGCATCTCATGGTCGCACGCCTGCCCCATACTGGCGCCGATGACGCATCTCGACGAGCCGACGCTGCTCGCCGAGCTCGCAACGCGTGAGTACCTCGCGCGGCACGGTGTGCCGCTCGTGCCCGCGACGCTCGTGCTCAGCGCCGACGAGCTCGATGCGGCGGTGGATGCCCACGGCCCCGAGGTTGTCCTGAAGGCGGCGGCGCCCTGGCTGCTGCACAAGACCGACCTCGACCTGGTTCGGGTGGGAGTGACCGCGAGCACTGCGGCCGTGGCGTTTGATGCGCTCGTGCGGACGGCGACCAGCCACGGCCCGATCGACGGTGTCATTGTTTCGCCCCACCTCCAGGGGGCAGAGATCCTGATCGGCGTGCGCCGCGATCCCACGCTCGGCCCGTTCATCGTCGTGGGCTCGGGTGGGACGCTGGTCGAAATCTTCGATGATCTCGCCATCGCACACGCACCTATCGATGCCGACCGGGCGCAGGCGCTCATTCGAACGCTTCGCGGAGCCCAACTGCTCATCGGGCTTCGTGGGACTCCCGCTCTGGATATCGCCGCCCTCGCCCGACTCGTTTCGGCGGTCTCCCACATTGCCGACGAAGATGAGCATCTGCGCGAGCTCGATCTGAATCCAGTCATCGTCGGAGAGCAGGGCGTTGCCGTGGTGGATGCTCGCGCCATGCTCGCTGAGCCACCCCCGGCAGCCGTGAACCGCCGTCAGCGCGATCTGCAACCGCTCTTCCACCCGGCCGGCATCGCGATCCTGGGCGCCTCCACGGATCCCGCCAAGCTGGGTGCGCGAATCGTCCGATATCTGGTGGAACACGGGTTTGACGGTCGCATCGTGCCCGTGCATCGCACGGCGGCGCAGATCCACGGACAGGCCGCGGTGCCGTCGGTGACGCAGGCCGGGCGGATCGATCTTGCCTGCATCGTCGTTCCACCCGAATCGGTCGGCGAGGCGCTCGCCGAATGCGGCAGGGTGGGGATCCGGAACGCGATCGTCCACACCGCCGGCTTCGCGGAGGCGGAGGCGGTGGCAGCGACTGGAGCAGCGGCCCAAACGCGGCTGGCCGACACCGCCCTGCGGGCCGGCATCAACGTGTGCGGCCCGAACTCGCTGGGCATCATCTCTCCCAGCTCTCGGATCTTCACCTCCTTTGCCGGCGCCCTCGAGTCTTCGAACATCCTTCCCGGCAGGATCGGCTTCGTCTCGCAGAGCGGGGCCCTCGCGTCGTCGCTCCTGTCACGCAGCGTCGACGACGGGGTGGGATTCAGCCGCTGGATCTCATCGGGCAACGAGGCCGACCTGGATCTCTCGGACTTTGTTGGCTACCTGGCCGAGGATGACGCCACTTCAGTGATCGCCCTCTTCATTGAGCAAATCCGCGATGGGGACGCTTTCCGCGATTCGGTAGGCAGAGCCCTCGAGGCCGGCAAGCCGGTCCTCGCGTATAAGAGCGGACGTTCGGCGGTTGGACGGCGCGTGACTCAATCGCACACGGGCGCGCTGGCGGGCGACGATCGCTTGTACGAGGCCTTTCTGACGGATATCGGCGTCGTACGCGTGGCATCACTGCGGGACCTGCTGGACACCGCCCGCGTGATGGTCACCACGCCCTTGCCTCGCGGACGGCGGCTCGCCGTCATCACCATGTCGGGCGGGGCTTCGTCGGTCATCGCGGACACCGCCGCCGATCTCGGGCTCGACCTGCCGTCTCCAGACGCCAGGACCGCGGATCTCCTGGTCGATCTCCTGCCTGCTACAGCCACGGTCGACAACCCGCTGGACGTGACGGCGGCGGCGATGGTGGAGCCCGGGATCCTGACGTCGGTGGTTCGGAGCCTGCTCGACGCGTCGTTCGCGGACATGGTGCTCGTGCAGCTGACCACCAATGCCGATCCGGTCGCCAGCCGTATGGCCACAGAGCTGGTGGGTCTGCATCGCAGCGCGGGCAAGCCATTGATCGTCTCTCGTCTCGGCTCGCCCAGCCTTGCACCAGGTGCGATGGAGATATACCGATCATCATCGGTGCCGGTGCTCACGTGGCCCGACGACGCGACTCGGGTCGCCTGGGCCCTTGCCGTCGCAGGAGAGGTGATGGCGGGCATCTCTCGACCGAATGTGGAGGTGTCGACCTGATGGATTTTCGGCTGACCGAGGAACAGCGGGCGTTGCAGGAAACCGCCGCAAAGATCGGCGGCTCGCTTGGCAAGACTCAGGTGAAGGAGGATGCCTATCCATTCGAGTACCTGACGACGCTCGCGCGCTATGACCTGACCGGCATCGACCTCCCGGAGTCGTATGGAGGCCACGGTCTGCAGCTGATCGATGCCATTCTCGTGTTGGAAGCGATCACGAAGGCCAATCCGCGGGTGGGGGATGCCGTCCAGGCCACCAACTTTGGGTCCATCCGGCAGATCGCGGCGCTTGGGACAGCAGAGCATCGTTCGCGCTTCCTGACGCCGCTCCTCAAGGGAAAGGCGCTTGCATCGGTAGCCATCTCGGAGCCGGATGCAGGCTCAGCGGTGAGCGAGCTCAGGACCACCGCCCGGATCGAAGGGGACGAGGTCGTGATCGACGGCTCCAAGGTCTTCAACTCCAACGGGCCATTCGTAACGCACTACGTTGTATGGGCACGCTTCTCCGAGGGGTCGCGCGGCATCGGGGTAGTGGTCGTGCCTGCCGATGCGCCCGGATTCGCGCGTGGAAAGACGGAGCACTACCTCTCCGGCGAGGCGCACTGCACCCTGCATTTCGACGCCTGCCGCGTCCCGGTTTCGAACATCCTGGCCACTGAAGGCGGGCTCCATCGCCTGATGCCAATCTTCAACATCGAGCGGCTCGGTAACGCTGCGCGCTCACTGGCCTGCGGCTGGCACGCCCTCGACCTGGCGGTGGAGCACCTGGGCCAGCGCCGAGTCTCGGGGCGCCCGCTGGCCGAGTACCAGGGCCTGCGCTGGAAGGTCGCCGAGGCGCGGGTGAAGCTCGAGGGCGCTCAGCTGCTGCTCTATCGAGCGGCCACCGATACCCGGGACGGGATGCCGGACGGAACGCTGTCGGCAATTGCCAAGCTCGCCTGCAATACGGCCGGATACGAGGCGGCGGACGAGGCGGCGCAGATGTTCGGCGGATACGGCATGTCGACCGACTATCCACTCGCGTACCTGCTGGCGCGTACACGCGCCTGGATGATCGCGGGCGGCTCGCTGGAGGTTCTCAGGAACCGAATCGCCGACAGCATGCTGGGGCGGCCAGGCCCGCGCTAGACTCAATCTGCCCCAACCGGCCGTGTCGCACGCCGGTCCATCGCTCGACGGAGGTGGCGTGTCCGATCGTTCCGCTCTCGCTGGCCTGAAGGTGATCGACACGGCCACGCTCTTTGCTGGCCCGCTTGCCGCCACCTTCCTGGCCGACTATGGCGCGGAGGTCATCAAGATCGAGCATCCCAAAGGGGGCGATCCCTCGCGCCATCACGGGCACGCGAAGGACGGGGTGGGTCTCTGGTGGAAGCTCCTCGGGCGGAACAAGCGCGTAATCACGCTGTACCTCGGCTCGCCGGAAGGGCAGGAACTCTTCCTCAAGCTCGTCGCCGATGCTGACGTCGTCATCGAGAACTTCCGCCCCGGCACCCTCGAACGCTGGGGTCTCGGGTACGACCGGCTGTCCGAGGTCAACCCGCGCCTGGTTCTCGCCAGGGTCACTGGCTTCGGCCAGTACGGACCCATGGCCCGCCGGCCCGGGTTCGGCACCCTGGCAGAGTCCATGAGCGGCTTTGCACACGCATCGGGTCAGCCCGACGGACCGCCGACCCTCCCGCCCTTCGCCCTGGCGGATGGGATCGCAGCACTCGCCACCGCGTTCGCGGTCATCACCGCCCTGCGCGCCCGCGACGCGACCGGCAGGGGACAGGTGATCGATCTCGCGATCATCGAGCCGATCCTCACTATCCTGGGGCCGCAGCCCATCGTTTACGATCAGCTGGGTATCGTCCCCGGCAGGACCGGCAACCGTTCGGTGAACAACGCGCCGCGCAACGCGTACCAGACGGTGGAAGGCAAATGGGTAGCCCTCTCCACCAGCACCCAGTCGACGGCGGAGCGAACGATGCGCCTCGTCGGCCACCCCGAGTTCATCGACGAGCTTTGGTTCGCCACCGGACGCACGCGGGCGGAGCACGCTGACGAGCTGGACGCCGCGGTTGCTGACTGGATCGCACGCCACACCATCAAGGAGGTCGTGGATGCCTTCGAAGATGCCGAGGCCGCCGTGGCGCCGATCTATGACATCGCCGACGTCATGAATGACGAACAGTACCGGGCCCTCGGCACCATCACCCAGGTCGACGACTCCGAGCTGGGGCCGATACGGATGCAGAACGTCCTCTTCCGGCTTTCGGATACGCCTGGGCACATCAACTGGGCGGGCCCGCCGCTCGGGGCCCACAACGACGAGATATTCGGTGCGCTGGGTCTTGCACCCGAGGAGATCGCCAGCCTGCGCGACAAGGGGGTCATCTGATGGGCGCCGCGCTGGACCGGCTCCTCGAGGGGGTCGCCATGCCGCATCGGATCCACGACCTCGCGCAACCGATGTCAAACGGGATGGCTTCCTCGCCCAACCATCCCGGATTCCGTATGGCGCTTCTGCGGCGCCACGGGGACATGGTTCGCGACGACGGCGGGTCCGCCGCCAACGAGCTGATCGTCACCGGTGGGCACGTCGGCACGCACGTGGATGCGCTGGCGCACGTATCGCAGCATGGGCTCCTCCACGGAGACGTGGATGCCGCCGCGGCGCAGGTCGGAGGTCGGTTCAGCCGGCACGGCATCGACGAGATGGAGCCGATCGTCGGACGCGGCGTTCTGCTTGACGTGGCGGCCCGCCACGGTGTGGCAGAGCTGCCGGCAGGGTACGGGATCGGTTCGGCCGACCTCGAGGACGCGGCGGCGAGCGAGGGGATCGAGGTGCGTCCCGGCGACGTCGCCCTCGTCCGCTCCGGCTGGGGCGCCCACTTCGCCGACGCCGAGCGCTTCGTCGGCGCCGCTTCCGGTGTCCCGGGGCCGAACGAGGAGGGTGCGAGGTGGCTCGCTGACCGGGGCATCCGCGCCACGGGTGCGGACACGATCGCCTACGAGCAGATTCCGCCTAGGGCGGGACATCGGGTCCTCCCGGTCCACCGGGTCCTGCTCGTGGAGGGCGGCATCCACATCATCGAGGTGATGAACCTCGAGGGGTTGGCCGCAGCGAAGGCCTACGAGTTCCTGTTTGTCCTCGCCCCGCTCCGGATCGTGGGTGGCACCGGGTCGCCGGTTCGGCCACTGGCCGTGGTACCGGAATGAGTGAGGGCCGGCCGCTGCTGGCTGACCTCGCCGCCTTTACGACTGGACTACGCGAGCAGCCTCCGCCGGCACCAGTCATCGCCGATGTCAAGCGCCGGGTGCGAGACGTGGTCGGCAACGCGCTGGCCGCCGCCGGTGCGGAGCCAGCCGGCATCGTCTTGGCCCTGGCCGAGGAGATGGGCGGGGCGCCCGAGGCGACACCGTTCATCGGCAATGGCAGGCTGCCCGCTGCTTCAGCGGCCCTGGTCAATGGAACGCTTGCCCATGCCCTGGACTTCGACGATACGCATCTGCCATCGGTCCTTCATCCGTCTGCCTCCGTGGTCCCGGCAGCAATGGCCATCGCCGAGCGCCTGGGCCTGGGGGGCGAGGATCTTTGCGTGGCGGTTGCAGCCGGGGACGAGATCTGCATCCGGCTTGGTATGGCCGGCTACGACGGAGAGCTCGGGAACTCGGTCTTCTTCGAGCGGGGACTCCATGCGACGTCGATCTGCGGGACTCTGGGTGCTGCTGCTGCCGTCGCCTATCTGATGGGGCTCGATGAAGCTAGGACCGGCCACGCAATTGCCATCGCCGCGAGCATGGGAGCCGGCCTCCTGGAGGCCAACCGCACCGGTGGGTCCGTCAAGCAGGTCCACTGCGGATGGGCAGCACACGCCGGCATCGTCGCCGCCGATCTTGCGCGGCTGGGGCTGACGGGTCCGCCGACGGTCCTCGAGGGCAGGTTCGGCTTTCTCCAGGCGTACCTCGACGATCGGGCGCATCCCGAGGCCCTGACGGATGGCCTGGGCTCGGAGTGGTCGGTCACCCAGACGTTTTTCAAGCCGTACCCCGCGAACCATTTCACCCATGCGGTGATCGATTGCGCGCTGCGGCTGCGCGAGGCGCTACAAGCCGACGAGATAGAGCGCGTCGAGATCGGGGTTGCGGCCCCGGTCCTGCGCACCATCGCCGAGCCGGAGGACCAGAAGGCGCGCCCGCCGAGTGGCTACGCAGCCAAATTCAGCGGCCCATACACGTTCGCCGCCGCCTTCCTCGGTGGAGGAGGCCTCGGCGTCTACCTGGACGACTTCACGGACGAGGCTGCTGCGGATCCGCGCCGACTGGAGCTCGCTGCGCGCGTCCGTCTTCGGCCGGACGACGAGTGCTCGGGGATCTATCCCCATCAGTTTCCCGCCGTTGCGCGCGTCGAACTGCGCAGCGGCGAACGCCGGGAGGTCAAGGTCCTGGTAAACCGCGGTGGTCCCCAGGATCCTCTTTCCGATGAGGAGCTGGCCACGAAGTTTCGGTTGAACGCTGCGCGACGCCTGTCGGAAGGCCGGGTGGAGCAGCTCGATGATCTGCTGGGCCACCTGACGGAGCTCGAGTCAGTCGCGTCCCTGGTGTCGCTGTGTAGGATGGACCCGGCCTAGGGCCGAAGCGAAGCTCGGAGCACCAGACAATGGAGGGCTGCCGTGAGAATCAAAGCAATCACACCCATTCGGGTAAGCGAGGAGGAGCTTGGGCGGCGACAGGAGCGCTACCGGCGACTCAGCCACGCCGATGTCGAAGTGACCCTGGTCAATCTCCCGGATCGGTTGGACGTGCCTCGCGCCCTTGAGAATGACGAGGACCTGGTCGCCTCCGATCGGCTTGTTGCCGAGGAAGCTGCACAGACGGACCCCTCCGCGTTCGATGCCATCCTGCCGGACTGCGTCCTCGATCCCGGTCTGCCGACGATCTCTCAGGACGGGCGGATTCCCGTATTCGGCATTCTGAAGCTGAGCGCCGGCTTCCTGCACGCTCTCGATCGACCATTCGTGGCCGTGGCCCGGAACCAGGTGATCGCCGGGGAGCTCGATCGATGCATTGACCGCTACGGATTGACCGAGGGATTCAACGGAGTCAACCTGCTGCACCTGTCCTTCGGCGACATAGCGGACGACGCCAAGTGGAATGAGGCGCTCATGAGCGTTCGGGATCGGCTCGCGTCGGGACCGGTCCACACGATCCTCAACGGTTGCTCGGCCGTGGAAGTGATGGATGACCGGCATCCGGTCTCGGTATTCGACCCGACGCGCCTCGCGTTGCGCCTGATCGGCATCGGGATCGAGCACGGCGTCCTGGAGGGCTCCCGGCCGCGCCTGGCGTCCGTGTGATGGCGGTTACGCCCGAACCCGACGCCGATATCGTCGTCGCGGGCGCTGGAGCCGCAGGGCTCGCGGCCGCCTTTGCCGCCGCGGAGAACGGAAGGAGCGTCATCCTCCTGGAGGCCAGGGAGACGTACCGCACGGGCTCGAACACCGCCATGAGCACTTCGATGGTCCCCGCCGGCGGCACCCGCTGGCAGGAGGCGGCGGGTATCGACGATTCTCCGGAGCTCTTCCTCGCCGACATCATGCACAAGACCCACGGGCAGGCCGAGCCGGAGGTAGCGCACGCGCTCACCGAGGTCGCGCCCGAGCTCGTGACCTGGCTGGCCGATGGGGCCGGCATCCCATGGGAGCTGGTCACCGATTTCCGGTATCCGGGCCACTCGCGTGACCGATGCCATGCTCTCTCGGACCGGTCTGGCCGGTCACTCCACCGGCTCCTCCACCAGGCGGTCTCGGGCCAGCCGCTCATCACGGTTGCCGTGCCCATGCGGCTGGTGGATCTCCATCTGACCCAGGACGGATCGGTGCGAGGGGCGGAGGTCGAGACGCCGGATGGGAGCCGGGAGACGATCTCAGCCCCCGCGGTAGTGCTCGCCACAAATGGCTTCGGGGCGAACTCCGAGCTCGTTCGCCAGCATATTCCGGAGATCGCGGGTGGCGTGTACCACGGCGGTGATGGGAGCCTTGGCGACTCCGTTCTCCTGGGCCAGCGACTGGGGCTCGACCTCGCGTGCCTGGATGCTTTCCAGGGCCACGGCTCGCTCGCTTCGCCGCATGGCGTCCTCCTGACCTGGGCGACGATCATGCACGGGGCATACCTCGTCAACCAGGACGGCGAGCGCTACGGTGATGAGACGGTCGGGTATTCCGAGTACGCCACAAGGACCCTCTCGCAGCCCGGCGGCATCGCCTGGATGATCTTCGACGGCCGTGTCGACCAGGCGTGCCGCATGTTTGCGGACTACCAGGACGTCCTGTCGAGCCGTGCGGTCCGCTGGGCGGACGACGTGCCGGGACTGGCCGCGATCATCGGCGCCGATCCCGAGAAGCTCGGGGCGACCATTCGTGATGCGGGCGTGGGCGCGCGCCATGACCGAGCCGATGCCTTTGGGCGGACGCACTGGGAGGCCCCGCTCGAGCCACCCTACGCGGCGGTCCGAGTCACCGGGGCACTCTTCCACACTCAGGGTGGTCTGCGCGTGGACGGGCACGCGCGGGTGCTGCGCGGCGGCCAACCGGTGCGTGGGCTGTACGCTGCTGGCGGCGCAGCGGCGGGGATATCGGGGCACGGGGCCGCTGGGTACCTCGCCGGGAACGGGCTCCTCTCGGCCCTCGGTCTCGGCTACTTGAGCGGCCGCCATGCGTCTACAGGACAGGCAGCGGCGTGAGCCTCACGGTCGTGACCGGGGCAACTGGCGATCTCGGGCGAGCCATCGTCGCGCGGCTGGCCGCGGAACAGCACGAAATCCTGGCGGTCGCCCGGAACCAGGAACAGCTCTCCGCGCTCGAGGCGAGCTCCGAGGGCATCACCAGCGTCGTCGCGGACCTGTCGCGAGATGAGGCTGTGGGCCAGATCCAGACGGCCGTCAATGGGCGCACCGTTCGGATGGCAGTGCACTGCGCGGCTGCGCGCGTCGGTGGCGACGTCCTGAGTGTCTCCACCGCAGACGTGCTGATCGCCATCGACATCAAGGTGAATGGTCTCCTCCGGTTGGTGCGTGCAGTGCTTCCGTCCCTCGAAGAGGGCGGCCGCATTGTCGCGATGGGGGGAAATCTTGGATTCGATCCGATCCCGGATGCCGCCACGGCCGGGATCGGCAGCGCCGCCCAGGCCAACGCGGTCCGTCAGCTGAACCGGGCTCTGGCGCACCGGGGCGTGACGTGCTACACCGTGGCACCCGGACCGGTGGCGACGGATCGGTGGTACGCCATCGTCGCCACGGAGGCCCGCCGGCGCGGTGTCCCAGAGGACGTCGTTCGGCGGGAGGCAACGGCGCTCTCACCGCTCGGTCGCCTCACCACCCCCGAGGAGGTCGCCTGGCTCGTGGCGCGGCTCGCGGATCCGGAAGCTGCCGCCCTCGCAGGCTCTACCCTCTTGCTCGACACGGGCAGGCGGACGTCGTTGCCATGAGCCAACCGGATGGCGGCGTCGGCGCCGTCAGCGCCGTCGATCGGTTGCTGGACGTACTCGGAACGCCCGGTGACGAGGAGCGACGGCTCGGCGTTCGGATTCTCAAGGCGGTGGGCGTGCTCGCGGCGTCTCCCTTGCCTTTCGTGCCCGCAGCGGAGGGAGACCCCGGCGGATCGCTGACCGCGCAGAGCGTTGCAACGACGGTTGCCCTTGCGGTGCGGCCGCAGGCTGATGTCCTGATCGTGGTGGAAATCGCGGCGGCCGCGCTCAGCGCCCCGTGGCTCGCGGACGATGCGGCACGACTTCAGGCCCTGGTTGCCGGGCTCCGCATCGCCGGCCGGCTGTTGCCGGATGGCGTGCTCGATGCCGGGCGGGACAGCGGCAGTTGGGGAGCAATCGCCGGTGGAGTGGGTGTCGCCCCCCGGGATGACCGCGAGGAACAGGCGCGCATCGCCTACATTGCCGCATCCCTGACGCTGGCTCCCGTTCCCGTCGCGGACAACGATGATGCCTACCTCGCTATGCGATCGGGCCACGCCGCAGCATCGGCGCTCCTCGCTGTCACGCTCGCCAGCGCGGGCTTCGTGGGTGATGTCGAGGCCATAGACAGCGTCCATGAGCGGCTCGGGGTCGCCTCTGAATCTGGGCCGCGCAGGGGCGCGGTTGAGCTGGCGCGAGCGGGTCTCGAACTCCTGGAGAAGGCGGTCCGATGAGTGAACAGCGCCTTCACGAACTGGCGGCGTTCGCCGCGCAGACGTCCCTTCGCGACGTGCCCGAGGCCGTGCTTGAGAACGCGCGAAGAAGCTTCACCGACACCCTGGCCTGCATACTCGGAGGGGCCAGCATGCAGCCGGTTCGCACCCTCGCTTCGGTGCTTCACAGTCCGGGCCACGCGGCTCGCATCATCGGAACGCCTTACCGGTCTCATCCATACCACGCCGCCTTCGTCGGCGGTGTCGCCGGCACCTGGATGGACGCGGACAGCGGCGGCACCAAGCACCCCGCGGGAGGGCGAGTACCGCCGGTTCCAACGGCACACCCAGCGGTCCACCTGCTCCCGGCTCTCCTGGCAGCTGTCGGGGCAGATCGCGCCATGGGGGGCGAGGAGCTGCTTCGGATCTACCTGGTCAGCCATGAGGCAGGCGCCCGCATCGGCTCCGCTACCCGGCTCCTGCCGGGCATCCACCCTCACGGCGTGCATGGCACCTCGTCCGCGGCGCTGGCGGTGGGGCTGGCACGGAAGCTCGAGACCGCGGCGCTGGCGCGCAGCATGGAGCTCGCAACAGCCCTTCCGCTCGTGACGGCACTTCACGTCGCGATGTCCGGTGCAACCGTGCGAAACGCCTATGCGGGAATCGGCGCCCGCAACGGCATGATGGCCGCCGAGGCCGCGACGCACGGTGTTTCGGCACCCGGCGGCGCCTTCGATGCTGTCCTTGCCAGGGGCCTGTCGGACGCGATCGATGAGGTTCGCCTGCTGGCGCGGCTGGGGGACGACTGGGAGTCGTCGCGCGCCTACATCAAGCCGCACGCCTGCGCCCGCTGGATTCACCCGGCTCTTGACGCTGTTGCGAGTCTCTTGCCTCCCGAGCCGCTCGATCCGGAGTCCGTGGATTCCATCGAGGTTCGCACGTTCAGGTTCGCGGCAATGATGAACGACCCTCACCCGGCGACCGACCTCGGCGCCAAATTCTCCGTCCCGTACTCGGTTGCGGCCCTGGTGTGCTACGGCCGGGTTGAGCTCGAGGCCTTCAGCCCGGTGGCCATGGCGCGGCCGGATCTCCGCCGGCTTGCCGAGCGAGTGCGGGTCCTGGAAGACCCCGAATACACGGCCGCGCTGCCCGAGCGGCGTCCGACGACTGTCACGATCCACAGCCGCGACGGTCGCGTTGCCTCGAGCAGCGTGGAGGGGGGCCGTGGCGATCCAGAGGATCCGCTCACGCAGGAGGAGCTCGAGGGGAAGTTCATGCGACTGGCAGGGGCATCGCTGGGCGCTGAGCGGGCAGCGCAGTCGCTGCAGCTGTTGCGCCGGCTGCCCGAGCTGCCCAGCCTAGACCCGCTGCTCGAGTGCCTGACCCCCTAGCGCAGGAGCTTGCGCATCGGTCAGCCGGCGACTGCGTGGTCCAGGAGCGCGCCGGCCACCGGAACCCCACCCTTGACCACCAGGCGAATGGTGCTCATCTCGAGGAGGGAGGAAAGGTCCTCCAGCGGATCGCGCTCCAGAATCACGAGGTCTGCCAAGCGGCCGGGCTCCAGCGTGCCAAGATCGTGCTGGCGGCGCAGTGCGAGCGCGGCGCCGCCGGTCGCCGCGTGGAGCGCCTGCATCGGTGTCATGCCGTGCTCGGCGAGCAGCGCGATCTCACGGGCGTTCCCGCCGTGGGGGTACCGGTTACCCACGTCACCGCCGGCGGCCATCGGTATGCCGGCATCCAGCGCGGCTCGGTAGCTCGCCAGCCACAACGGCTTGTTCGCATCCATCTCCGCCCGCTGCTTGGGGAGGAGATCGTATCGCTCGCCGTACTCCAGGACGCTGAACAGCGTCGAGAGCGTTGGGACCAGAACGCTGGTTCCCCCTCGGAACAACTCGAGCGCCTCATCGTCGATCCGCGTCCCGTGCTCGACGGTATCGGCGCCGGCCCGGACGGCGAACTTGATCGCCTGCGTTGACTGTGCGTGCACCGCGACGGTCCGGCCAGCCAGGTGCGCTTCGGATACCGCTGCCTGAATCTCCTCCTGGGTGAGGGTGTCCGTCGCAGTCCCGATGCGCGCGTGAGCCTCGATCCCGCTCGCCAGGAGCTTGATGTTGTTTACGCCGAGCGCAATCTGCTGACGGACGGCCCGTACCATCTCTTCCACGCCGTCAGCCACCACCGTCATGCCGCCGGCCCACGGAACCGCCGGATGTTGGATGGGCCCCCGGCTGGATGTCACGAAACGGCCGCTCGCCACGACCCGGGGACCAGGCACCCGGCCCATCTCGATCGCATCGCGGACAGCGACGGCGACATTGCCGACGGTGCCGAGATCGCGGATGGTCGTATAGCCGGCCCGCAGGACGATCCCGGCGTTGACGCTGGCATGGATGGCAGCTGCTTCCGCTCCGACGCTGTTCAGCTCGTCGAACCGCCGATAACCCCCGTAGACGAGATGGGCGTGGACGTCGATGAGCCCGGGGATCACCGTCCGGCCCTCGAGATCAATTCGCTCCACCCCGCCCGGCACGGCACGGTCCAGTTCGTGCATTGGCCCGACCGCCGTGATCCGATCTCCAGCCAGGGCCACGAAACCCCGCTCGATCGGGTCCGCACCACTTCCATCGACCACGCGACCGGCGACCAGCACCACTGCTCTGCCGGTTCGATGCGCGCCATGCAGGTAGTCAGCCTCGTTCATCGTCCGTCTCCTCGCTCAGCCGCCACTGGCTCGCCGCCACGCGACATAACTTCGCAGCCCGTCCTGCAGCTCGATCAACGGCTGCCACCCAACGGCCCGCCCGATGCGGTCGATCGAAAGCGGCGGCCGCCGAGGGCTTGAGACCAGATCCTCGCCTGCCTCGCCGATCCGCAAGCCCGGTTCGATCTCGCGGAGGTGCTCCACCAGTTCCGGCTCAGACGTCTGCCGTCCGGAGGAAACATTGAAGGCCCCCACCTCATCGCGAGCGGCCAGCATCCCGATCGCTCGCGTGACGTCAGCGACATGGATGAAGTCGCGCAGCATCCCTTCGCGCGGTGCACCGATCGGCTCGCCGGCGATCATCGCTCGAGTCCACCGCTCCACGGGCGAGGAGATGGCACGTGCGGTCGAGGCACGTTCCATCGGTCCATAGACGTGGCTCAGCCGCACGATACACAGGGAGATGCCACCGAGAGCCGCGAGGCGAGCCGCGAGCCGCTCTCCCGCAGACTTGGTGATCCCGTAGACACCGTCCGGCCAGTGTGCGGTGTCTTCTGCGACGGGGCTGGGTCCGGGAATGGGCCCGTACACGCTGCCGGTGCTCACGTGGACGACCCTGCGCACCCCCGAGCGGCTTGCCCACCGCATGAACCGTGCTGTGCCAGCCACGTTGACCGCCGCTGCGAGGACCGCCTGCCCCTCTTCGAATTCCCCCAGCGGTGTGACTGCTGCAGCATGAATCGCCACGTCCGGCGCTGCCGTGGGAAGGGCGTCGCCGAAATCGTCCTTCGCCAGATCCGCGATCAATGTCCTGGTCGGCGGAGCTGTCCCGAGGTAGGCGGAGGCCAGCGCATCAGGTGGCACAACATCCACGCCGACTACTGCGTGGCCCGCGCTGGCGAGGTCACGGAGGATGTTGATACCGACGAAGCCCAGGGCGCCGGTGACCAGGATCTTCATGCTTCCTCCTGCTGGCAACCGAGTCTAGGTCGGCGCCGACGGACTCGCTGGGTATGATCAGCATGGAGGACGGACTGTGCGAATTGGCGTCGCGGTTCCCCAGCAAGAGGTCGCGTCCGACCCTCATGCGCTCAACAGCTTCGTGGAGGGCGCTGAGGCCCTTGACTACGCGCACGTCCTCGTCTTCGACCACGTCGTGGGAGCGGACCGAACGACCCGTCCGGCGTGGGAGGGGCCATACGACCTGTCCGACCCCTTTCACGAGCCGCTGGTCCTGCTGTCGTGGATCGCGGCGCGAACGACTCGCATCGGCCTTGCCACCGGAGTGCTCATCCTGCCGCAGCGCCAGACGGTCCTGGTGGCCAAGCAGGCGGCAGAGCTCGATCGCCTCTCTGGGGGCCGGCTGCGCCTGGGCGTTGGCGTGGGTTGGAACAGGGTCGAGTACGAGGCCCTGGGGTACGCATTCCGGTCACGGGGAGCCCGCATGGAAGAACAGGTGGATCTCCTTCGGCGCCTGTGGGCCGAAGCCCACGTGACGTTCGACGGTCGATGGGACCGCGTTGATGCCGCCGGCCTCAATCCGGGGCCTGTCCAGCGTCCGATCCCGATCTGGATGGGTGGGTCGGCTCCGGCCGTGATTGGGCGCGCCGTGAGGATGGCCGACGGGTGGATGCCGATGCTTCGCCCCGACGAGTCTGGTATCGCGATCATCGCGGAGGCTCGGGCCATGGCGGACCGTCGCGAGCGGGGTCGCGAGCCGTTGGGACTGGAGGGGCGCATGACGCTGCGAGCGATCCCCAGGAATCAATGGGGGGCGGAGCTGGACAGCTGGAGTCGCTTGCAGGCGACGCACGTCACCGTGAACACGAGCGGCCTTGGGTTGCGCGACGTGGACGAGCACCTGGATCTGCTACAGCGGCTCCGCGTCGAATTCGGCCAGCGCGTGCAGTGGGATGTCCCGTGATCATCGACTGCGGTCCTGCCAACGCGGACGCCACTCCTGCCCAAGTCACCCAGGAGTCCACATGACAAGGTTCATCGCCGATACGACCGCCCTGCTCGAGCGCACGCCCCAGGTGTTGCGCGCCCTGCTCATCGGTCTGCCGGAGGTATGGACCGATACGCCCGATACCGCCGATGGCTGGCGCCCGCGCGATGTCGTCGGGCACCTGATCACCGGCGAGCAGAGCGACTGGATCAGCCGGACACGGCGCATCCTCGAGGACGGGACGTCGCTGCCGTTCGACCGGTTCGAGCGCTTCGCGATGCTCGAACGTGACGCGGGCGTCCCCCTCGACGATCTGGTCGAGCGGTTCGCGACGCTGCGGGCCGCCAACCTGGCCACGCTGGGCGAGCTGGTCGCGGATGCCGATCTCGATCGCCGCGGCCTGCACCCGTCACTCGGCGAGGTGACGCTTCGGGAGCTGCTCGCCACCTGGACGGTCCACGACCTCGACCATGTCGGTCAGATCTACGCTGCCCTCGCCGGCTCGCATGACACCGATGTCGGGCCCTGGAAGCAGTACCTCGGGATCCTCCTGCGGCGGGACGACCCGTCCGCGGTGCCCGGCTAGACTGGGGCGATGGAACAACTCGAAGCGGTGATTGTCGGCGGCGGTCAAGCGGGGCTCGCTGCCAGCCGAGAGCTCCAGCGGAATGGCGTGGAGCATGTCGTCCTCGAGCGGGGACGCATCGGGCAGACCTGGCGCGACCGCTGGGACACATTCTGCCTGGTCTCGCCCAACTGGACCGTCCAGCTTC
>Ga0326597_10006278_pt1 | contig 16331 bp, 11 predicted proteins | sample RVTome_12_FD_203789 | JGI IMG/M metagenome (GOLD analysis project Ga0326597, IMG submission 203789) | Soil microbial communities from uranium-contaminated site in the Upper Colorado River Basin, Wyoming, United States - RVT100D185 | ecosystem: Environmental > Terrestrial > Soil > Contaminated >...
GCGATCTGGGCCGCCGCGCACGATGACGGCGAGGGCGCTCTCGCGGAAGGACCGACCGAGACGCCCTCCGGGCCGACGACACCGGTCGTCCCGGGCACCGTCGCGGTCACGCTCATCGACCCCGACTTTTCCGTGACGGCGGATCCCGCGTCCACGGCGGCCGGTTCGCTGACGTTCAACGTCACGAACGTGGGCAGCATCAACCACAACCTGCGGGTGATTAAGACCGACCTCGACCAGGGCGACCTGCCCGTCGATTCCGCGACGTTCGCCGTGGACGAGAACGCCCTCGATGTCGTCGGCTCGCTCCGTGACTTAGCGTCCGGCCAAACCGAGGAGCTCGCCGTCGATCTCGAATCGGGCGCGTACGTGCTCATCTGCAACGTCCCGACGCACTACGAGGCGGGGATGCACGCGCCGTTCACGGTAGAGTAACCGCACTCCCGGCCGGCGACACGAAGGGGCCTCGCGGCCCCATTCTTGTGCCCGAACGCAGCAGGCGCGCTAGCGCTGCTCGATGCCAAGGCGGTCCAGCTCCGCCTGGACCTCCTCCCAGCGCGGCCCCTGCGAGTCCGCCTCCTCGCGGGCGTACCACTTGAAGAAGATCACCGCCATGAACGACCAGAGCACGATACTGCCGGCCACTTTCATCAGCCCCCCGGCGATCTGCTGGTCTTCGACCGGCGAGATGCCCCAGAGGCGCGGCGCGTTGGCGTAGAACGGGTAGACCGCGCGGTCGGCGAAGGTGATGAACGACGCCATCACCGACGGTAGGAGCGACTGGAGGAAGAGGTAGCCCATCTGCAGCGGCGGCGACAGGCGCGGGAGCTGCGGCAGCGGGCTGAGCACCGGCCACCACATCAGCCCGGCGGTGATCACCAGCGTGACGTGGGCGGCGAAGTGAAACGCGCCGACGCGCAGCGCCAGGTCGACGGTCGGCGGCAGGTGCGTCAGGAGCAGGACCGCGTTGAAGATCGAGAACGCCACGACCGGCCGCGTCAGGAACCGCGCCGCCGGCCGCACGACCGGTCCCAGCAGCAGCCACTCCCACAGCCACGCTGGCACCCCCGCGATGAGCAGCGGCGGCGCGGCGAGCGTGAAGAGCAGGTGCTGCGCCATGTGGGCGCTCAGCAGCCGCTCCTCGCCCAAATCGTGCAGCGGCGTGCCGCCCGCCAGGTAGAGCGCCGCCAGACCGAGCGCGAAGAGCAGGACCTGGCTGCGCCGCACGCGGCCCGCGTCGGAGACGCGCGGGCGCAGCTCGGTCACGCCGTAGTAGTACGCCCAGGCGAGCGCGATGGTGAGCAGGATCGCGTCCAGGTGGACGCTCCAGTCCAACCACGGAGGCCCGCCAACGCCGAGATGCAGGAGCGGGATCACCGGCATGCTCCTTCCGCCCGGGGCGGATACGTCCCCGGGCCGGTTAGACGAGCGAGGCGCCGAGGCTGGCCAGTACGACCATGAACAGCGCCGCCACCAGCAGCAGCCCGCCCGTGAAGAAGATCGACAGGAGCCGGTTGTCGAAGCGCAGGTGCATGAACCAGAGCGCCACCAACGCGAACTTTCCCGCGGAGAGGACGAGCAGGATCGCCAGCAGCGCGCCCGAGAGTGCCTCGATGTAGTACACCACCACCTCGAGCGCGGTGACGGCGGCGAGGATCAGCCCGACCCGCACGTACACCTCGGCGGTCGGGTGGCCCTCGGGCGGTGGCAGGAGCTCCTCGACCTCGGGCACGCCCGGCTGCCACTGCGGCCAGCGGATCTCGACCGGCGACAGCGCGATCAGGACCCCCAGCGCGCCCAGCGCGAGCAACGGCAGGCCGAGGAGGTACGCCGGGTTCTCGAAAACGCCCTTCGGACCGGGGGTGGCCAGCAACCAGGTCGCCAGCGTCAGCATCGCGCGCTCCTCAGCTCTGGATCAGATAGACCAGCGTGAAGATCACGATCCACACCACGTCGACGAAGTGCCAGTAGAGGCCGGCGAGCTCCACGTTCAGGCTGTTGCGATGCGTTAACCGTCCGCGCCCCGCCATCACGTAGAGCGAAAGCAGGATGATCACGCCAACCGAGACGTGCGCGCCGTGGAACCCGGTGAGCACAAAGAACGTGGTGCCGAAGAGGTTGGAGTGGAGCGTCAGGCCCTGATGATAGAACTCCGTGAACTCGAACGCCTGGCCGGCCAGGAACGTCATGCCCAGCAGCGCCGTGCACATCAGCCAGATCTGGAGCCCGCGCCGGTTGTTCCGCTGGATCGCCGCCAGCGCCAGCACCATCGAAACGCTGCTCATCAGCAGGACGAACGCGCTCACCGACGTGAACGGGATGTCGAAGAGGCCATCGTACGTGACGCCGTCGACCGTCCGGTCCGTCGGGAACGGCGCCGTCTCGTTGCGGTCGCGGTAGAGCAGGTAGGTGCCGATGAAGCCGCCGAAGAAGAGGCACTCCGACGCCAGGAAGAGCCACATGAGCAGCTTCCGGTTGTCGATGCCGGTCGACGTCTGCGGGTGGTCTACCGTCGTCGCGTGTTGCACGCTGCTCACTCGGCTTCCGGCTCGAGCGCCCATGCGTAGATGCCGAGCATCGTGATGACAGCGCCCGCCGGCACCAGCGCGAAGTCGTAGATGAAGCCGAGGGCGATCATCGGCAGGCCGATCGCCGCGACGATCGGCCAGTACGAGGGCGACGGCAGGTGAATGCCGTGTCCGTCGCCGGGCGCGGCCTCCTCGATCGCGCTCGCGCCCGCGACCGCGGGCACCACCTCGCCCGATTCCTTCTCGACGTACTTGCGGTGCCAGAAGTCGTCCACGGCGTGCACCTGCGGCACCTCGGCGAAGTTGTAGGCGGGCGGCGGCGACGGGATCGTCCATTCGATCGTGCGGGCGTCCCACGGGTCGGCGCCGGCGTCCGGCTTGCGCCGCATGCTGACGATGACGTTGACCATGAAGACGACGATGGAAGCCGCGATCATGAACGCCCCGACCGTCGCGACCATGTTCCAGAGGCCCCAGCCGAGGCCGTCGGAGTACGTCGCGATGCGCCGCGGCATGCCGAGCAGGCCCAGCACCATCATCGGCTGGAAGGTGACGTTGAAGCCGATGAACATCAGCCAGAAGTGGAGCTGCCCCAGCCGCTCGCCGAGCAGCCGGCCGCTGAACTTGGGGAACCAGTAGTAGATGCCCGAAAAGAGCCCGAACAGCGCGCCGCCCACGAGCACCTGGTGGAAGTGCGCGACGACGTAGTACGTGTCCTGCTGCTGGTAGTCGGACGGGACGATCGAGTGGGTCACGCCGGTCAGCCCGCCGATGGTGAACATGGCGATGAAGCCGATGGCAAACATGAGCGGCGTCTTCAAATTGATCGACCCGCCGTAGAGCGTGCCCAGCCAGTTGAAGATCTTGATGCCGGTCGGGACCGCGATCAGGATCGTCGAGATGCCGAACGCGGAGTTCGCGATCGAGCCGAGGCCCGTCGTGTACATGTGGTGGGCCCAGACGCCCCAGCTCATGAACGCGATGGCGATGCCGGAGAAGACGACGAACGGGTAGCCGAACAGCGGCTTGCGCGAGAACGTCGGCAGCACCTCCGAAACGATGCCCATCGCCGGCAGCACCAGGATGTACACCTCCGGATGGCCGAAGAGCCAGAACATATGCTGCCACAGGAGCGGCGTGCCGCCGGCCTGCACGTTGAAGAAGTTCGCCCCGAACAGCCGGTCGAACAGCAGCTCGAACAGCCCGACCGTGATGATCGGCATGGCGAAGATGATCAGGAACGAGGTCACGAGCGTCATCCAGACGAACACCGGCATGCGGAACAGCGTCATGCCGGGCGCCCGCATGTTGATGATCGTGACCGCGAAGTTGAAGCCACCGGCCATCGAGGAGACGCCCAGGATGATCAAGCCGAACGCCCAGTAGTCGATGCCGTGACCAGCGGAGAACTGGGGCAGCGTCAGCGGCGCATAGCCGAACCAGCCGGCGTCGGGGAGCCCCAGCTTGCCCTCGAAGATGGTGCCGGCCGGGTTGCCGGTCAGGAAGCTGGCGCTCATGAAGAGACCGCCGAGCAGGAACACCCAGTAGCTAAAGGCGTTCAGGCGCGGGAACGCGACGTCGCGCGCGCCGATCATCAGCGGGATGACGAGATTGAAGAAGGCCGCGCTCAACGGCATGATCACCAGGAAAACCATCGTCGTCCCGTGCATCGTGAACAGACGGTTGAACTGGTCCGGGTCGAGCACGCCGCTGTTCGGCCGCGCGAGCTGCAGGCGCAGCATCAGCGCTTCCATGCCGCCCATGAGGAAGAACGTGAACGCGGTGGCGGCGTACATCAGGCCGATCCGCTTGTGGTCGACCGTGAGGACCCAGCTCCAGATGCCGCGGTAGCTCGCGGCCCGCTGGCGCGCCAGCCGCAGCGCCTCCGCTACGGACGGCCGCGGTCGGTCGAGGTCTAGCGCCGCTCCTGCCATGCCTATCGCTCCGTCCCCATCATTGCTCGAGCGTCTACCATCCTACGGGGCGCTGAGCTGTTCGTCGACCCACGCCTCGAAACCGGCCGGCTCCTCGGCGACGACGGTGAACTTCATGATCGAGTGGCCGATGCCGCAGAACTCCGCGCACTGCGCGGCGTACACGCCGGGCTCGGTGGCATTGAACCACATCCGGTTGTGCCGTCCAGGCATGACATCCAGCTTGCCTGCCAGCTTCGGCACCCAGAAGCTATGGATCACGTCCTGGGACTCCAGCTCCACGGCGATCTCCCGGTCGACGGGGATATGCAGCTCCTCGGCCGTCAGCGGCTCGCCGCCGGCGTCGGCGAACTCCGGGTCCGTGTACTGGAAGCGCCAGTCGAAGCGGAACGCCACGACGTGTACATGGAGCGCGTCGTCCTTCGCCTCGCGCCCCAGATCGATGATGCTGGCGACGGTCGGGACGGCGATGCCGAGGAGGAGCAGCGCGGGCGCGATCGTCCACGCCAGCTCGAGCCTGGTATTGCCGTGGACCTGCTTCGGAGGCGGCTCGTCCGGCGAACGGCGCCGGTAGCGCACCATAATGTAGACCAGGGCCGCGATCACGCCGATCAGGATGATGGTCGCGATGATCGTGACGATGACGAACAGGTCGCGCTGCTCGTCCGCGACGTCGCCTTCCGGGGCGAAGGTGTTCTGGTCGCCGCCGAAGGCGCCGCAGCCCATGAACAACGCGACCAGCGCCAGCAAGGCGGCGCCCGTCGCCAGTCGCAGAACGGAACGGCGAAGCCTCATCGTCAGCTCGAGCGGCCCCGCGAGCCGGCTGGCGGCCCCAGGCTGGCGCGCTCCTTGTTCCCTATATCACAAGCCTAGAACAGGTGCAAGGCAGCGGCGCCTTCGACGGCTGGACCATCGTGTGCGTGGTGGCAGCTGGGAAGGGTGGGCCTACGCGGCCTTGTTGCGAGAGGACTTGGAGCGCTTCCGGGCCGCCGGCGGCACCATCGAGAGGAGCGCCGGCGGAGCCGCCCGCAGGTCTTCCAGGAACACGGGCCCGCTGCATCGTTCGCAGCGCAGGGGCTGGCCCGGGGACGGCAGCTCGCCCCGATACCCCTGCCGGGGCGTGAACTTCCGCAGGACGAGCCTGGTCGTGCGCTCGCCCTCGACTTGGCCGCTAATGTGGCCGCAGTGGTAGCACTTGACGTCGCCGACAACCTGCATGGCGTACCCCTTGGCTCGCGAACTCCGTGCCGATGATGCTGAGGATACGCGAACCGCCGTTATCCGATCTGTCGGCCAACGCACGGAAACCTTGAGGGCGTTTCCCTGATATTTTGGAGGGAGCTTGACCTAGCAGAGCGCCGAAGGAACTTCGGTCGCCGGGGGTACAGGGGGCGGAGCCCCCTGTCGGGGGGTCTGGGGGGGCCCCCAGACCCAATTGCTTTCCTGGGTGGGTGGATGGGAACGGCAAACGTCCGTTTTCCAGCAGCCTGCTAGCCTTCGACCCGTTCGAGGCGGAAGCGGAGCGTGCCCGAAGGGACGCTCACCTCCACCTCATCGCCGGCCCGATGGCGGAGGAGCGCCTTGCCGACCGGCGACTCGTAGGAGATGCGTCCCTGGGCGGCGTCCACCTCGCCGGGCCGCACGAGGGTGTAGACGGTCTCGGTGCCGGAGGCGAGGTTGCGCAGGACCACTTTGCTGCCGATCTGGGCCTCGTCGCCAACGGGCGGATGGTCCTCCACCAGCACGGCACGGTCCAGGGTGGCTTCCAGCTCGCGGATGCGGCCCTCCAGATAGGCCTGCTGCTGACGGGCGGCGTCCAGCGGGGCGTTCTCGCGGAAGTCCTTGTCGGCGCGGGCCCGCGCGATGTCCTGGATGATGCGCGGCCGCTGGGCCTTGAGCGACGCCAGCTCGCTTTCGAGCGCCCCGCGCTGCTCCAGGCTCATCTCGATCTCCTTCGGCGCGGGGCGCGCCGTCTTCGCCGGCGCGGGCCCTCCCTTGCGCAGCCGCAGGTGCGTGCCGAGGTTCGTCGACGTCAGGTCGGCCTTCTTGGCGAAGCTCAGGAAGCGCTTCACCGCCTCGGCCCGGCGCGTCGGATCGGCGACGCCGCCGACGAGCGTGTCGGCGTAGTTCGCCACCTCCGGCGCGCGCAGCTGGCCGCACAGGCGGTCGGCGCCGCACCAGCGGACGAAGCGCTCCACCTCGGCCTGGCTGGCGATGCGCTCCTCGTCCGGGAGCGCCGCCAGGAAGCGGCCGGCGGCCTCCATCAACGTGAGGTCTTCACTCATGCTCACCCCGATTCTTGCACGCGGCTGAAGCGCGGTCAAACGCGCACGGGTGCCGGACTGCCGCTACAATGGCGCATCGACATGACACGACCGCGCCTGCGCTGGTTCCCAGCGGCCGCGCTCGTCGCCTGCTGCGTCCTCATCGCCGCCTGCGACGAAGGCGCAGACGTGCGACCGGCGCCGACCCCGTCCGGCCCGCCGCGCACGTTCGCGATGGGCCTCAGCTCGCTGCCCGTCGAGCTCACCGAGGAAAGCTACGCCGGCGCGTTCGAGCTCGCCGCCAGCGCCGGCGAGGTGATCCTGATCCAGCGCACGCCACCCTGGCAGGAGATGCTGTCGGGCTCGATCTCGCAGGAGACCGCCAACGCGACACGACGCGAAATCGAGCTGGCGGAGGAGCACGGCCTCGAGCTGTTCATCGCGATCGACCCGACGGACGCGGCAACCGGCCGCTCGGAGCTGGCCGATCTGCCCGCGGAGCTGCGCGGCGCCGGCTTCGCCGACGGCCGCGTCCGCGAGGCGTTCCTCGCCTATGCGCAGTACGTCGCGGAGAACTACCGGCCGGCGTACCTCGCGCTGGGCGTTGAGGTGAACACGTACGCGCGCGAGCGGCCGGAAGACTTCCCGAGCTTCGTCTCGCTCTACAAGGACGCGTACAGCGCGGTGAAGCAGCTCTCGCCATCGACGCTCGTCTTCCCGGTCTTTCAGTTCGAGGAGCTGCAGGGGCTGCTCCCGCTCGACGCGACCGCGCAGTCGCAGTGGGGGCTGATCGACCGCTTCGAGCCGGAGATGGACCTGCTCGCCGTGAGCAGCTACCCGAGCGCGGTGTTCGCCACCGCCGCCGAGATTTCGCTGACCTACTACTCGCAGCTGGCGCTCTTCACGACGCTCCCGGTCGCGATCGCGCAGATGGGCTTCGCCCCGGCCACGGACGATATCGAGGAGGCCGAGGCGGAGCAGGGCGAGTTCCTCACCCGCGCCCTCGACGGCGCGCAGCGGCTCTCGATGCCGCTCGTCGTCTGGTTCGTCGGCCAGGACCTGAGCTACACCGGCGCACCGCCGCTCGATCTGCTCGCGCGCATCGGCCTGAAGCGCGTGGACGGTTCGCCGAAGACGGCCTGGCTGGTCTGGCAAGCGGCGGCCGCCCGTCCGCTGGCGGGTCCGCCAGGCTCGCGGTGACACCAACCCCACCACCTAGCGTGAGTTGCGGTGCGCGTATGAACGCACGCTTGGCGAGAGTTCACCTGCCCACAAACCGGACCAGCCATTCCGCCACCAGCTCCGGCTGCTCCTCGTAGAAGAAGAGCTTCGCATTCGGCACAGACGTGAAGCCGGCGACGTTCCGGAACTGCGGCAGCATCGCGCGCGCGTGCTGCTCGGGGAAGGTTGGGTCGTCAGCGCCCCAGAGGAAGGCAACAGGCATAACCAGCTTGGCGTGCTCACGATGCAGGCGATCGAGCCAACGGAAGTTCATCAGCACCAGGAAGCGTAGGGCGGACGAAAGACGCTCTGGTTTCGACACGAGCGGCCGGACGAACAGATCACCAAACTCCCCGTCGATGATGTCGGGCTCAGCGAAGCAGCCGCCGAACGCTAGCGAGGAGCGCCGCAGGCGGCGCGAGCCCAATACTCGTCGAAAGCCGACTCGACTGCCCGGCATCCGCGCGAGCCGCTGGTAGAGCGAGATCCACGGCGGCCGGTGGCCGGGTATCTCGGTGTTCGTGAGCGCTAGGTGTGTCACCCGGTCGGTATCCAGTAGCGCCAGCTCGCGCGCAATCCAACCACCCGTGTCGTTGCCCAGCAGCGCATATGACGATACGCCCAGCGCGCGCAGTGCCTGCTGGATCACTGCACCCTGGCCCGGCGAGGCGAAGTCCGCCGCCGCGCGCGACCTAGAGTCGCCCAGGCCCACGAGGTCAAACGCGTAGCACGTGAACCGCGTCGAGAGCCGCGGCACCAGCTTTCTCCACGTGAGCGCAGAGAGTGGAAAGCCGTGCAGGAGGACGAGCGACGGGCCGTCCCCCACCTTGCGATAACACACCCTCGCGTCGCCGACGTCGACGAACTGTGGGACCTCGAACCCCTCCGCGCGCTGCGCCTGCTCCATCATGCCCCCTTCCGAGTCGCTAGTCACCAAGGAGCTAGATCAGCGGGAAGTGCATCCCGCCTCCTAGCCTCAGCGCGTACAGCCTCGCAAGCCCGTGGCCCGGGCACAAGCCAATTGCGACAAGGGAGAGTCGTGGACACCGTGCAGACGTAGTGTGCGTTCCGCGTCCCGTAGGCCTTTAGGGATACACCAGCTCGCGCTCGAGCAGCGCCCGCGCGATGACGACGCGCTGGATCTGGCTCGTGCCCTCGACGATCATGAGCTGACGCGCGTCGCGGTAGTGGCGCTCCAGCGGGTGGTCCATCATGTACCCCTGGGCGCCCAGCACCTGCATCGCGTCCGACGACACCTTGACCGCCACCTCCGTCGCAAACGTCTTCGCGATCGACAGCAGCGCCGCGTTCTCGCGCTGGTACTTCCCCTGATCGACGAGCCACGCACCTTGGTAGACCAGCAGCCGCGCCGCCTCGATCTGGATCGCCATGTCGGCGAACATGAACTGGATCGCCTGCAGCTCTGCGATCGGCGCGCCGAACGCCACGCGCTTGCGGGCGTACTCCAGCGCGTAGCTCAGCGCGCCCTCCGCCAGCCCGACGCCGCGCGCGCCGACGACCGGCCGCAGCGTGTTCAGCGTCAGCATCGCGTGGTTGAAGCCGCGCCCTTCTTCGCCGCCGAGCAGCAGCTCCTTGGGCACGCGCACGTTGTCGAAGACGATGTTCGCCGTCGGCACGCCGCGGACGCCCATCTTGCGGTCCGTCCGCGCGACGCTGAAGCCCGGGCTGTCGGTGGGGACGATGAAGCCCGACATGCCGCGCGCGCCGTCCTTCGCGTCCGTCTTCGCAAAGGCGACGACGAAATCGGCGACGGTGCCGCCGGAGATGAACACCTTCTCGCCGTTCAGCACATAGTCGTCGCCGTCGCGCACCGCGCGGCTCTCGATCGCCGACGCGTCGGAGCCGGCGTTGGGCTCCGTCAGGCAGAAGGCGCCCTTGATCTCGCCCTTCGCCGAACGGGGCAGCCAGGCCTCCTTCTGGGCCTCGCTGCCACCGATGAGGATCGGGTGGGTGGGCAGCGCGGAGAGGAGGAGCATCAGGCCGGACGAGCAGCAGTACTTCGCCGCCTCCTCCACCGCGAGAGCCAGCGGCAGCGTCCCGGCGCCGCTTCCGCCGTACTTCTGGGGAATAGTCAGGCCGAGAAGGCCCACCTCGCGGAAGGCCGCGAAGATATCGTGCGGATACTCGCCCGTCTCGTCCATCTCGGCCGCCCGCGGCGCGATGCGCTCCCGCGCGATGCGGCGGGCGGTCTCCTGGATCAGGCGCTGCTCCTCGGTTAGCTGGAACTCCATGCTGGCTTCCTCTCGAACGTATGTACTGGCTAGAGGGCGCGACAAGCCAGCCCCCTAGAACCCTTGCGTTCCTTGGGCTGAACCTGTATACTCCTAACTGATACTCGCGGGCAAGTCGTAGACGAAAAGGGCGCGGTTAGACAGACCCCTTTGTATCTATTCCCCCAGGACATACTGGAGCAGTGTGCCCTCCCGTAGTTGCGGGCAGGGCTGACTTCGTCTTCCCGAACACATAGAGGAGCGTTTGCATGGTCACGAGCGGCGAACTGGTTCGCAACGGATCGCACGTCCCCAGCCTCACCAAGTCCTACGCCAAGATCCCGCACGTGCTGGAGATCCCCAACCTGATCCGGATCCAGCTCGACTCCTACCAGTGGTTCCAGGCTGAGGGCCTGCAGGAGCTGCTGTCGGAGATCTCGCCCATCCAGGACTTTACCGGTAACCGGATGGAGCTGCGCTTCGCGCGGGAGATCAACCCGGCGGACCGGCATGAGAACCTGCAGGACTACGCCGGCCTCGTCCCGCTCGATGACGTGAAGGCAGACCGGCGCACCCTGGCGCGCAAGGGCGAGCCGATCACGCTGGAGCAAGCGCAGGAGATGCGCAAGGCGAAGGTCTCCTCGGTGCCGGTGCGTCCCTACTCGTTCGGCGTACCCAAGTACGAGCAAGATGAGTGCCGCGAGCGCGACACGACGTTCGCGGCGCCGCTCAAGGTCTGGGTACAGCTCCTGGTCAAGGAGACCGGCGAGGTCAAGGAGCAGGAGCTCTTCATGGGCGATTTCCCGCTGATGACCGCCAACGGCACGTTCATCATCAACGGTGCAGAGCGTGTCGTGGTCGCGCAGCTCGTGCGTTCGCCGGGCTGCTACTTCACGCTGGAGCACGACAACACCAGCGGCCGCCAGCTCTGCCATGCCAAGCTGATCCCCAGCCGGGGCGCCTGGCTGGAGTTCGAGACGTCGAACAAGAACATCGTCTCGGTCAAGGTGGACCGCAAGCGCAAGATCCCGATCACCACGCTGCTGCGCGCGATCGATGAGGACCCCAAGCTCGAAGAGGACGCGATCGGCACCGACGAACGGCTGCTCGCCTCCCTCGCCGACGTCGACACGCACGCCGACCACCACTACATCCAGTCGACGCTCGACAAGGAGCCGACGAAGACGAAGCAGGAGGCGCTGCTGGAGTTCTATCGCCGCCTGCGCCCGGGCGACCCGCCGACCAAGGAGAACGCGCGCGGCCTCGTCACCTCGCTCTTCTTCAACCCGCGCCGCTACGACCTGGGGCGCGTTGGCCGGTACAAGGTGAACCAGCGGCTGGGGCTCCAAGTCGAGAACTCGACGCGCACGCTCACGCCCGGCGACCTGCTGGCGATCGTGCGCGAGATGATCCGGCTGAACAACGGCCAGAGCCGCCCCGACGACATCGACCACCTGGGCAACCGGCGCGTGCGCGCCGTCGGCGAGCTGATCCAGAACCAGTTCCGCATCGGCCTGCTGCGCATGGAGCGCGTCGTGCGTGAACGCATGACGATCACCGACGCCGACCAGGCGACGCCGAGCGCGCTGATCAACATCCGGCCGGTGGTCGCGTCGATGAAGGAGTTCTTCGGCGGGTCGCAGCTCTCGCAGTTCATGGACCAGACCAACCCGCTGGCGGAGCTGACGCACAAGCGCCGGCTCTCCGCGCTGGGCCCCGGCGGCCTCTCGCGCGACCGCGCCGGCTTCGACGTGCGCGACGTCCACCACAGCCACTACGGCCGCATCTGCCCGATCGAGACGCCGGAAGGCCCGAACATCGGCCTCATCGGCAGCCTGGCCACGTACGGCGTGATCAACCCGTACGGGTTCATCGAGACGCCCTACCGCAAGGTCATGCGCGAGCTGCCACCGGGCGCGCCGCAGCTCATCGGCCTCAACGCCCGCGACACCGTCTCCGGCCCGCGCGGCGGCGTCATCGTCGAGGCCGGGCAGGAGATCACGCCCGCGATCGCGAAGCGGCTGGCCGAGGCGGGGGTCGAACAGGTGCCGATCCTGCCCCGCGTCACCGACGAGATCAGCTACCTCTCGGCGGACGCGGAGGAGCGCTATGTCATCGCGCAGGCGAACGCCATCCTCGATGAGCAGAACCGGTTCGTCGAGGAGCGCATCGAGGCGCGGCAGGGCGAGCGCTTCCACATGGAGCTGGCGGAGCACATCGACTTCATGGACGTAACGCCGAAGCAGATCCTCAGCGTCGCCACGTCCCTGATCCCGTTCCTGGAGCACGACGACGCGCCGCGCGCGCTGATGGGCGCCAACATGCAGCGACAGGCCGTGCCCCTCGTGCGCCCGCAGGTCCCGCTCGTGATGACGGGCGTCGAGGGACGCGCGGCCGCCGACTCCGGCCAGGTGGCGATGGCGGAGCGGTCAGGCGTGGTCGCTAGCGCCACGGCGGAAGCCGTCGCGGTGCGCTACGACGGCGGCGAAGAGCGGACGTACCACATGCAGAAGTTCGTCCGCTCCAACCAGGGGACCTGCATCAACCAGCGCCCCACCGTTTCGACAGGGCAGCGCGTGGAGGCCGGCGACCCGCTCGCCGACAGCTCATCGACCGACAAGGGCGAGCTGGCGCTCGGCCAGAACGTCCTCTGCGCGTTCATGAGCTGGGAAGGCTACAACTTCGAGGACGCGATCGTCATCTCGGAGCGCATCGTGCGCGACGACCGCTTCACGTCGATCCACGTCGAGAAGCACGAGGTGGAATCGCGCGACACGAAGCTCGGCCCCGAGGAGATCACGCGCGACATCCCGAACGTCGGCGAGGAGAGCCTGCGCGACCTCGACGAGGACGGCATCATCCGCATCGGCGCGGAGGTCAACTCCGGCGACATCCTCGTCGGCAAGATCACGCCGAAGGGCGAAACCGAGCTGACCGCCGAGGAAAAGCTCCTGCGCGCGATCTTCGGCGAGAAGGCGCGCGAGGTGAAGGACACCTCGATGCGCGTGCCCCACGGCGAGCGCGGCAAGGTGATCGACGTCAAGGTCTTCTCCCGAGAGGACAACGACGAGCTGCCCGCCGGCGTCAACCAGCTCGTGCGCGTCTCGATCGCGCAGCGGCGCAAGATCGCCGAGGGCGACAAGATGGCCGGCCGTCACGGCAACAAGGGCGTCATCGCGCGCATCCTGCCGGTGGAGGACATGCCCTACCTGGAGGACGGCACGCCCGTCGATATCCTGCTCAATCCCATAGGCGTGCCGAGCCGCATGAACGTCGGCCAGGTGCTGGAGACGCACCTCGGCTGGGCCGCGCACGAGCTCGGCTTCCGCGCCGTCTCGCCCGTCTTCGACGGCGCCAGCGGCGAGGCGATCGAGGACGCGCTGGGGCGCGCCTGGCTCGCGCAGGAGGCCGGCGCGCTGACGCCAGGTGGCAGTCAGGCCCACACGCACACCTTCGGTGAGAACCTGAACCTGGAGACGTTCGAGTCGTGGTGCAAGAAGCAGGGCTACGTCGCCCGCGACATCCTCGACGAGACGCAGACCGGCGTCGCCGCGCGCGCCTGCATCGAGCTCTCGCTCGAAGGCCAGGGCGAGAAGCGCGTGCGCAACCAGCCGATGGAGAAGCTGCGCCTGCGCGCGGTCGAGCTGGTGCGCCAGGGCTACGCCTCGCCGCCGATCTTCGGCAAGCAGATCCTGTTCGACGGCCGCAACGGCGATGGCTTCGATCAGCCCGTCACCGTCGGCTACATCTACCTGATGAAGCTGGTCCACCTGGTGGAGGACAAGATCCACGCGCGCTCCACCGGCCCCTACTCGCTGATCACGCAGCAGCCCCTGGGCGGCAAGGCCCAGTTCGGCGGCCAGCGCTTCGGCGAGATGGAGGTCTGGGCGCTGGAGGCCTACGGCGCCGCGCACGTCCTGCAGGAGCTGCTCACCGTCAAGAGCGACGACGTCGTCGGACGGGTGAAGACGTACGAGGCGATCGTCAAGGGCGAGGATGTGCTGGAGCCGGGCATCCCGGAGTCCTTCAAGGTGCTGGTCAAGGAGCTACAGAGCCTCGGGCTCTCCGTTGAAGTGCTGAACGAAGACGAGGAACGCGTCACCATGCCTGAGGAAGGCCTGGAGCCGCCGCGGCTCGGGATCAACCTGGAAGGCATGGAGCGCGGGGAGGAGCTGCTGAGTGCTGGAGGTTAACAACTTCAACGCCGTCCGGATTTCCCTCGCCTCGCCGGAGCAGATCCGGTCGTGGTCGTATGGGGAGGTGACGAAGCCCGAGACGATCAACTATCGCACGCTCAAGCCCGAGAAGGACGGCCTCTTCTGCGAGAAGATCTTCGGGCCGACCAAGGACTTCGAGTGCTACTGCGGCAAGTACAAGCGCGTCCGCTACAAGGGCATCGTCTGCGACAAGTGCGGCGTCGAAGTCGCGCGCAGCAAGGTCCGCCGCGAGCGCATGGGCCACATCGAGCTCGCCTCGCCGGTCAGCCACATCTGGTTCGTCAAGGGCACGCCGAGCCGCCTCGGCCTCCTGCTCGACATCTCGCCGCGCGCGCTGGAGCGCGTGCTCTACTTCGCCCAGTACGTCATCACCGAGGTGGACGAGGACGCGCGCAAGCGCGCCGGCGACCGCCTGCGCGAGGAGGTGCAGCAGAGCGCCTCAGAGCGCGAGCAGGAGATCGCCGGCCGCATCGGCGAGATCGAGAAGACGCGCGACAAGGCAATCGCCGACCTCGAATCGAAGCGCGCGAGCGGCAAGAAGCAGGGCGAGCACGAGCGCGAGACGCGCATCGACCGGTTGATGCGCGACGCGCAGAACATGGAAGCGGACCTCAAGGAGCAGGTCGGCAAGAAGGCCCGCCGAAACTTCATCCTCGGCGAGACGACGATCGTCGACAAGGGCGAGGACATCCCGAAGGACGCCGCGAAGAAGGTCAAGCCGCTCGTGCAGCAGCTCGTCGCCGCCGCCGAGCAGGAGATCACGCAGCGCCTGGCGGACCTCGAGCTGACGACGGACGCTGCGACCCAGCAGCTCCGCGATAGCTCGTTCACGGAGCTCGAGCCGCTCCAGCAGCAGCTCGCCGCCGAGCGCGAGGCGACGATCGCGGACTACCAGAAGAAACTCGAGGAGCTGGACGAGCTGCGCGACCCGGTGGCCGAGGACCGCATCTCGCTCCTCACCGAGGCGCAGTACCGCGAGTACAAGGAGCGTTTCGGCAACATTTTCTCGGCCGGCATGGGCGCCGAGGCCGTCCTCCAGATCCTGCACCGCATCGACATCGAGAAGCTGCGCGTCAAATTGCACGAGGAGATCAACTCCACCAGCGGGCAGCGTCGCAAGAAGGCAACCAAGCGCCTGCGTGTCGTCGAGGCGCTGCGGCGCAGCGGCAACAAGCCGCAGTGGACGGTCTTCACCGTGCTGCCCGTGCTGCCACCGGACCTCCGCCCGATGGTGCAGCTCGACGGCGGCCGTTTCGCCACCAGCGACCTGAACGACCTCTACCGGCGCGTCATTAACCGCAACAACCGCCTGAAGCGGCTGATGGAGCTGGGCGCGCCGGAGATCATCATCCGCAACGAAAAGCGCATGCTCCAGGAGGCCGTCGACTCGCTGATCGACAACGGCCGGCGCGGCCGCGCAGTGTCCGGCTCCGGCAACCACAAGCTGAAGTCGCTCTCCGACATGCTGAAGGGCAAGCAGGGACGCTTCCGCCAGAACCTGCTGGGCAAGCGCGTGGACTACTCGGGGCGCTCCGTGATCGTCGTCGGGCCTGAGCTCAAGCTCGACCAGTGCGGGCTGCCGAAGCGCATGGCGCTGGAGCTGTTCAAGCCCTTCGTCATGCACAAGCTCGTATCGAACGGCATGGCGCACAACATCAAGAGCGCCAAGCGCATCGTCGAGCGCGCGCGGCCCGAAGTGTGGGATGTGCTGGACGAGGTGATCACCACCCGGCCGGTGTTGCTCAACCGCGCGCCGACGCTGCACCGGCTGGGCATCCAGGCGTTCGAGCCGGTGCTCATCGAGGGCAGCGCGATCCAGCTCCACCCGCTGGTCTGCTCCGCCTTCAACGCCGACTTCGACGGCGACCAGATGGCCGTCCACGTGCCGCTCTCCCGCGAGGCCGTTGCGGAGGCGCGCCAGGTGATGCTTTCGACG
>Ga0326597_10006280_pt1 | contig 16328 bp, 11 predicted proteins | sample RVTome_12_FD_203789 | JGI IMG/M metagenome (GOLD analysis project Ga0326597, IMG submission 203789) | Soil microbial communities from uranium-contaminated site in the Upper Colorado River Basin, Wyoming, United States - RVT100D185 | ecosystem: Environmental > Terrestrial > Soil > Contaminated >...
CCGGTCTTCCCGCAGAAAGTGCTCATAGATGTAACCCACCAGCAGCTGGCTCGCTTCCGAGTAGCTGTTGCCGTCGACACCGTTCTCCGTTCGTCCGCCGGCCATCGCGCCGGGCGTCTGATCGAACTGCCGGGCGAGTGCGCGGAGCCAACCCGGATCCGGGCGGCAGTCGTCGTCCGTGAAGGCAAGATAGGAATTGCCGGCCGCCGCCGCGCCGCGGTTCCTCGCGGCCGCCGGTCCGGCGTGATCCTGCTGGATGTGCCTCAGGTTCAGGGCGTCGAAGTGGGGCTTCAGGGTCTTCGGTTTCAGGGCGTTCCCGCTGGGCCCGTCCTCGACGACGATGACCTCGAACCGATCGGCGGGATACTCGAGGGCAGACAGGGCACGCAAGCATGCGCCCAGGCTCTCGGGGCGCCCGCGGGTCGGAATGACGATGGAGAAGCTCGGCAGATCAGTCATCAGCGTCTCAGGGCAACCTCCGGCCGATTCCCGCTTCCGTTCCGGAGGAGGCTGAACGCTGAAGTATCACCCGAATCAGAACGGGTTTCAACCGACCTTCCGGATGAGCGGTGAATCGACCGGTAAAAAACGCCTGACGGGCACTCAATGACCCGCGCGCAGGGCGTTCAGCTCCCGCTGGTACGCCTGCCGCCGCGCGGCGTCGCCTTCGACGATGGGATGGGCAAGGACCTCCTGGAAGGTCTTCGCGGCCAGATCGAAGCGACCCACCGCGGCGTAGCCGCGCGCCAGGTTCGCGAGGACCTCGGGATCCTTCCCGCCGGCGTACCGCGCCGCCAGCTCGCAGATGCGAACCGCCAGCCGCAGCGCGGAAGTTCCCGCGTTGGGCGAGGCCTCGATCGCGAAGGCCGCCACGTCCAGGGCCTGGCCCGGATCCCGGCGCAGACCCTCGTTGAAGTGCTCCAGGGATTCCCGTTCATTGCCGCGGGCCGCCTGCGCCTTCCCGAGCCAGCAGTGTGCGACGGCATTGGCAGGTTCGAGCCTGACCGCCCGCTCGAACGCCGTGGCGGCTTCTGTCACCTGGCCGGCCGCCAGGCAGACCTGCCCGAGGTGATTCCACGCGGCGGCGGAATCCGGCTCCAGGCGGGTCGCCTTCCGGGAAGCTTCCAGCGCCTCCTCGAGCCGGCCCAATCGAACACACGAGCTGGCCAACCCGATCTGGGCCTCGGCGAGTCTGGGGTTCGCCCGGCAGGCTCGCTGATACTGGCCGGCGGCCTCCTCGAAGCGGCCGGCCCGAAACAGGATCAGCGCCAGCATGCAGCGCTCCTTGGCTCTCGGTTCCAGTTCCAACGCGGTCTCGAGATGCCGGATCGCTCCCTCGAGATCGCCGGTTTCCTGCAGCGAGATCGCGAGATTCAGATGCGACTCCCGATGCCGCGGGTGAAGCGCGAGCGCCCTTCGATAGAACGGCAGGGCCCGGGCGTGATCTTCCTTCATCGTCAGGTGCAATCCGATCTGATAGGGGGCGCGATAGTTCTCGGGTGCGGCCTCAGCGGCCGTCGTCCAGAGTCCGGTGGCGCTCAGATAGTCCTGGTTGCGCAACACGGTGCGCGTCCCGAGCGCCAGCGCCGCGACCAGGAGCAGGAGCCATCCCCAGACCGGATTGCCGAGCCGCCGGCCGACAAAGCCGGCACCGGCCACGAACAACGCGGTCAGGCCGACCAGCGGCAGGTACATCCGGTATTCCACCATCAGGTCATTGATCACCACGACGCTGGAGGTCGGCGCCAGGCAGAGGAAGAACCAGGCCAGGGCCAGGCCCACCCAGGAACGCCGCCACAGCAACCAGACGGTGGCGGCCAGCAGCGCCAGGACGGCCAGCGCGGGCGGCAGGATCGCACCCCAGCCGGTCGAAGGCACAAGGCCGTAATCGAAGCAGAGCGGGTGGGGCCAGATCGCGAGGCGGAGATACTGGAGCAGCACACCGGGTTGGCTCACCGCGTACTCGAGCCGGCTGAACCGTCCGACCGACGTGTGCGTCCCCGGAAGGACGACGGCCACCAGCGCGATCGCGATCAGGAACAGCGCCGCGTACAACCAGCGCCGGCGCTTCAGGGCCTCGCGGATGGAGGGCGAGAGCAGCACGCCGTCGTACAGGAGGACCACCGGGAAGACCGCGACCATGACTTCCTTGGTCCCCAGCCCGAGCAGGCAGAAGAGCACCGCCAGGGAGCACCAGAGCGGGGCTCGCCGGCCCTCGCCGGCCCGCGCCACGCAGTAGAGCACCCCCAGGAAGAACAGACCCATCAGGGACTCGCTGCGCTGCCAGATGTAGGTCACGGCCTGGGTGTGCAGCGGGTGTAGCAGCCAGAGGGCGGACACCGCGAACGCCGGCCCGCGACTCGATCGCCCGAACCGCTCGCGGAAGCGCGGGGCCAGCAGGGTTCTGCGCACGAGTCCGTAGAGGAACAGCGCGGCCGCGACGTGAATGGCCACGTTCACCACCCGGAAGCCCGTTGGGTCCATGCCGGTGACCAGGCGGTTCAGGGCCAGGCTGACGGTCAGCACGGGGCGGTTTGCATGCCCTCCGATCGGCCACAAGTGCTGGAGGGCCGGTTCCGAGACGATGTACTTCAGGTCGTCGTAGATGAACGGCGCCGGGAGCGCCCCCATGTAGGCCACGAAACCGATCAGGGCCAGCAGCAGCGGCAGGAAATCTCGGCGGGTCGTTTCGGGTCGTATGCTGGCGGCGCTCATTCCACTTGATTCGTTGACATGACCCGGCGAAATCACCAGGGTCGCGAAAAGTCCTCGTTTGCTGCTCCGAACAGGCCGTGCTGGAAGCTGATTGGGAAGGTGTTGAAACTGCCGCCAGATTCCTCGGAAGGATCCGGAGCCAGCGTAGCTCGATCCGTCCCCATTGCAAAGGATGCAGAGGATGCAGGGGGATCGAGGAGGCCGGGAGCGTTGTTCACCTTCGGCGCGCCGCCCGGGCTGCGCGTGGTGGCCTGGTTCCTGGTCGCCCTCGCGGCCGGCTGGCTGGGATATCAGTTCTGGCGCCTGACCCTCCAGCCCGGGCCGCTCGGGGCGGTCGACCTGAGGCTGCGTCAGCTCGAGGTCGTCGAGTGGTTCGCGGGCCGGCCGGTCTACGGGGCGCTGCCGAACGCGGTCTATCCCCCGGCCAGCTACCTGTTGCTCTGGCCGATCCTGGGCTGGCCGGGCCCGGCGCTCGCGCGTTGGATCTGGGCGCTGATCACGCTGCTGGCCCTGTTTCCGCTCTGCTCGCTGTTGACGCGACACGGCGGCGCGCGGCCTGGCGACTGGCGCGGACTGCCGGCGCTGCTCGCGCTTTCGAGCTATCCGGTGGGCGCCACGATCGGCAACGGACAACTCGGGATCCTGGTCCTGCTCTGTCTCCTGGCGGGACTTCCGCTGGTCTTCGAACGCGACCGCTCATGGCTTCGGGACTTCGTCCTGGCGACCCTGTTCCTGCTGGCCTTGGTCAAGCCCACGCTGTCCGCTCCCTTCTTCTGGATCCTCGTGTTCGCCGCCGGGAGCCTCCGCCCGGCCTTGCTGGTGGGCGCGGGTTACGCCGTGTCCTCGTGCGTCGCCTCCCTGTTCCAAAACCGGAACCCCCTCGATCTGATGCGCGCCTGGCTGGAGCGAGGTCTGGCGGGCAGCTCCTTCGGCGCCCGGCATGGCGAAGGATCGATCCGGACGGTCACCGGCGAAGCCGGCGCGCAGATGCTGCAGATCAAGAGTGTCAATCTGCACAGCGTCCTGAGCTTCATCGGCCAGAAGGAGCTGCTCCTGCCGGCCTCGCTGCTGGTGCTGGCCCTGCTTGGTTCGTGGATCTTCTGGAATCGAAAGGCCGGCTCGGCCTGGGTCTTGATCGGGGTGACGGCCCTGGTGACCCATTTCAGCTTCTACCACGGCTGGTATGACGATCTGCTCCTGCTGCTGCCGTTGCTGGCCCTGCTCCGAATCCGGCGGGGGCGCGAGCCAGCTCCCCGCCTGCGCACAGCTTCCGGCCTCCTGTTCGTCGCCCTTTCGCTCTCGCTGCTGGCGCCGGGCGGAACCTACCTGCTCCCCCATCCGTGGGCCAATGTCTACGTGGTCGCGCAGGCCTTGCTCTGGCTGCTGGTGCTGGGCTTCCTGGTCTCTCTGGTCCGCCGGCCCGAGCCGGCACGGCCCGCGGTCAGGACGTGAGCTTCGGCTCGACCGTCTCCAGGATCTTCCGCTCGCGTTCTTGCGCCTCGCGTTCGATCTGTTCGCCGCGCGAGAGGTAATCGGCCGCCCGTTCGCGATCCTCGAGGCCGGCGGCGTTGATCTTGACGTTCAGGAACGCGCCCATCACCGCCGAGCGCGCGCAGAGCGCCGCCACCCCGGCGTCGGACACGGAGCTCTGCATGCCGATCTCGGCCATGGCCTGCGCGGTCCGCATGCTTTCGAGCGCGACTTCCATGACCCGAAAAGGCACCTCGATCGCTCCCTGCATGGCCGCCTGGACCGCGCGCTTGCGCTCCTCCCTTTCGCGCTCGCTGCCGCGCGGCAGCTCGAGGGCGCCCATGAACGCATTGAATGCCTCGGTGTCCCGGTCGATCAGGCGCAGCAATTCGTCCTGGCAGGCCTTGGCCTGCTCGGCCCAGTCGGAGAACTCCTCCCAGCGATCATCCATCCCGCGCTTGTGCGCCGACAGATTGGCGACCATGCCCGAGAGCGCGGCGCCGAGCGCTCCGAGCGCCGCGGAGACCGAACCGCCGCCCGGCGCCGGCGACTCCGACGCGGTCGCCTCGACGAAGCCTTCCACGGTCTGGTCGATCAACCGGCCGCCGCGCGGCCCGGCCAGCACGTACTCGATGATCTTCTCCTCCGGCTTGAACTCGTAGAGATCGTCGAGCCCCATCGACTTGATCGCGATCTTGAGCAGCTCCCGGTCGGAGACGCCGGTCGAGCGGCGCTGCTTGCGCAGATAATGCCGGCCCGCGTCGAGCATGGCCTTCAGCGGGATCAGGCCGACCAGCTCCGACCCGGTCACACGGATCCCTCGCGAGCGCGCGCTCTCGCGGACCGCGTCGAAGGCCACGTGCACCGGCGTGACGCCGAGGTTGGTCAAGTTCATCGAGATCTGCGCCACGCCGAATTCCTCGATGAACCAGCCGATGCCCTTCACGCACTTCAACCGGCCCGGCGTGTAGACCGGCCGGCCCGCTTCGTCCTTCTCGATCTCGCCGGTCAGCGGGTCGCCCTTGCGCTTCACGCGCCCCTTCTCGCGCACATCGAAGGCGATCGCGTTGGCCCAGCGGGTGGAGGTCGTGTTCAGGTTGACGTTGTAGGCCACCAGGAAGTCCCGCGCGCCGACCACGGTCGCGCCCGAGCGAGGATTGAACTCGGCCGGGCCGAAGTCCGGCTTCCATTCCGGACGCGACAGCTTCTCCTTCAAGCCCTCGTACTCGCCGGCGCGAATCGCCGCCAGGTTGCGGCGCTCCTCGGAGAAAGCCGCGTTCTCGTAGCAGTAGACCGTGAGACCGAGTTCCTCGCCCAGCCGCCTTGCCAGCTCCCGCGCGGACTCGACGGTCTCCTCCATGCTGACGCCGGCGATCGGAATCAGCGGGCAGACGTCGGTGGCGCCGAAACGCGGATGCTCCCCGTGATGCCTGCTCATGTCGATCAGCTCGGAGGCCTTGCGCACGCCGGCGACCGCCGCCTCGACCACCGCTTCCGGCGTTCCCGCGAAGGTCACCACGGTCCGGTTCGTGGCCTGGCCGGGATCGACGTTCAGCAGCCGCACCCCTTCCTGGCTCGCGATCGCTCCAGTGATCTGCCGGATGATCTCCGGATCGTTCCCTTCACTGAAATTCGGAACACATTCGATGAGGCGCGTCATAATCGATGCTCGCGGCTGCGGGGCTCAGGGAAAACCCACAGGCTACCAGTTCGGGCGGGCGAAAAAACAGCTGATGCGCGGACCGGCTGCTAGGGCACCTGGGCTTTCAGCCCGTTGCTCGCCGCGAAGCCCACGGGGCCTACGGCGTCGATGATCCAGTACTGGAGGTAGAGCTCGAAGCCGGCGGGCAGCGTGGCGGGCCAGGTGCCGCCGATCGCGATCGAGCCGGCCGGGCCGGTGGGCAGGCCGGGGAACAGCAGGTCGAGACTCGGCACGAGCACGCCGCCCTTGAACGGCTGGGAAACCTGGCTCGAGCCGAGCACGAGCCCCGCGCTGCTGTTCGCTCGCGCATTCGTCAGCGTGAGCGTGAAGGCCGCGCCGGGACAGAGCGTGCCGAGCCCCGAGAGCACGGGCACCCCGTTGACGCCGGCCAGACCCTGCCCGAGATCGGTCCAGTGCGAAGTCAGCGAGGGCGGGCCGAGCGTGCCGTCGCAGTTCACGTTCTGCCCGAGCACGTCGCCCGAATCGACCCGATCGTCGGTCCAGGCCAGGATCATCTGGCCCGCGCCGTCGCTCTCGAGCGCCACGCGCAGCTTGTCACTCGGCGTGGAGGCCACGTCGAAGGGCCCGATGTCGGTGCCGCCGGCGGCCGAAAGCCGCCGCCCGCGGATCACGTCCTGCCCGAAGGACGGCGCGGTCATCCAGAACACGAAGCTGGCGTCGGCGCTGATGGCGTTCCGCACGTTGGTGATCTCGTCGCCGCCGAGCGGGATCTGCACCACGCCGGTATTGCCCCACAATCGGTTTCCCGCCGCGTCGAGCTTCTGGCTGGACAGGCCGAACTGGGACTGCAGCGAGTTCTGCTCGACCCAGCTCACGACCGTCGCGCCGCTCAGCGCATCGTAGGCCACCGACGGGTTCACGCGGATCTGGCTGCCGTCGGTGGAGACCGCCACACCGTTGTGCGGGAAAGCCTCGGTGCCGTCCGGCAGGATGTGCTGGACCCAGCACTGGAGCGGCGAGACGCTGTACCAGGCGAACACGCCGCCGCCCGCGCCGTCCGGCTCGAAGCTCGGGAAGTTGCCGAACTGGACCGAGCCGCTGTCGAACACATTGACCGGCGAGGCGCCCCAGAGCGCGGCGCCGCCGGCGTCGAATCGCTGCGCGCGCAGCTGGCGCGGCGAGCCGAAGCCGCCGGTCTGGTGCACCATCGACAGCACCACGGTGTCACCGAAAGCGTGCAGGTCGCTCACCGAGTAGCTGCCGGTGGCCGGCGTGAGCACCACGTCGGCGGCCCACTGCGCCACGCCGGCGGCGTCCAGCTTCTGCAGCCGCACCGTGGCGTCTTGGGTCCAGGCCACCACCGCCCCGCCGTCCGCCGTACCGGCGATCTTGGGCGCGGCCACGAAGCTGCCGGTCGCGGTGAGCTGCACGCCGGATGCGCCCCAAGGCTGGCTGCCGTTGGCCGCGACCTTGGCGGCGGTGATCTGCACGCCGCCGGGCCGGTCGTCGCGAAACGCCACCAGCGCGTCGCCGCCGGCCGAGAGCGCCAGGCCGTAGTCCTGCGTCGAGCTGAAGCCGCGGTCGGCCACCAGCACCCCGTTGTGCGCGAAGAGTTCGTTGCCGGCCGCGTCGAGGCGCTGAACGCGCACGTCGTAGCCGCTGACGATGCCGTCGAACCAGCTCAAGTACAGGTTGCCACCGCCCGCGGCCTGGAGCTTGGGCTGCGCCTGATCGCCGGCGCCATCGCCGAGCGACAGGTTGTTCGCGGGATCGGAGCCCCACTGGGCCAGGGCCGGGCCGGTGCCGAGCAGCAGGAAGGCGGCGATCGAGACAACGCGGGACGTCAACATGGGTGGAACTCCTGAAGGCGCTGAATGCCTGGCTGCGTGGGCCGAACGAGCCTTCGACTCTATCCTCGACTTCGGGCCCCTGGTCGAAGCTTCTTCCAGACCGTGGGAACAATCGACGGCGGGAGCAGAGTCCAAGGAGCAACCTCAGGTACCATCCGCCGGCCCAAGAACTTCAGGGAGACCCGCATGCTCGAGAGGACGATGCGTTTGACGTTCGGTTGCGTCCTGGCGCTTTCGACGGGATGCTCAGGCGACACGGAGCCGGCGGCGACCGGGTCGAGCGCGGGGACGCTCGCCTCGCCCGAGCTGCAGGGCAGCGACTTCAAGGTGGCGGTGGAAGCGGTCACGTCGAGCCGGGTGACGCTCTCCTGGCCCCCGTTTTCCGCCGCAACCGATCTTCGCGTCTACATCGGACCCGAACCGCCCGAGCTTCCCGGCCGACGCCTCCCCCTGGCGGTGCAGGACGCGGTGCTGCCCGGCACCGCGACCGGCCACACGGTCACGGCCGTCGCCGCGGCCACCGATCTGTTCGCGCTGGTGATCGCCGATGAGGGACGCGCGTCCGAGCGTCTTGGGTTCGCGCACGCCCGCACCGAGGGCGGTCCTCGGGCGCCCCTCGAAACGCCCTTGCGCGAGGTGCACGCCTACGCTCCGAACGTCCTGGCGCTGGTGCTGCAAAACCCGGCGACCGACTACAACGGCGGAACGCCGATCGGAAACACGGGCGCGGACTGGGCGGCCGGAGCCTGGACCGTGACCCGCTCTCTGGGCGCGCCGGTCGCGGTGAGCGCCGTCCGGCGCCATTCCATTCCGGTCGGACAGCCCGACTACCCGGTGGGGTACTGGATGTTCGGAGACGACGACATCGTGGACATCGATCATCGCGTCTTCCTCCTGCTCGACGAACCGATCGGCGGGCGCGAGCTGCTGCAGGTGAACCACGCCGGGGCGCCCGGGACCGAGCTCGACGTGCGCCTGCCCTTTTCAGACCGGTATCTCGAGACGCCGGTGATCCAGGTCAATCAACTGGGGTACAACCCGCGGGCCAGCCGGCGCTTCGCATACGTGTCCGGCTGGATGGGCGACGGCGGCTCGGTCGATCTCTCCAACTTCCCGGCTCTCGCCGAGGTGCTCATCGAGCCGCTCGACCCGCTGGACCCGCGCCGGGTCGCCGCCTCCGGACTCGCCCTGGCGGTGCGCGCCACGGCCGATGGCGACGCGGGCGGCGAGGTGCGCGAAATCGATCTCTCCGGCCTGGCCGCGGCCGAGGGTGTGCGCTACCGCGTGCGACTCCCGGGCGTGGGCGTCTCGTGGCCGACCGCGGTCAGCGAAGAAGCGGCGGCCCGGGCGTTCTACGTGGTCTGGCGGGGTCTGTTCCTGAACCGCTGGCACGGCGACCTGGGTGCCGCCTTCACCGAGTGGACCCGGCCGCCGGATCACGGCATCGCCCACTGGGTCGAGACCGGCAACACCGATCCATGGACCATGTTCGACCAGAACACCTCGACCGCCGACCCGCGGGCACTGATCGGTGGACATCACGACGCGGGCGACTTCGACATCAGGCCCTTCCACGTGGTGGTGGCCCAGTACCTGATGCGGGCGTATGAGCTCGATCCGTCGCGGTTCGAAGACGGCCAGCTGACCCTCCCGGAGAGCGGCAACGGCATCCCGGACGTGCTGGACGAGGCGCTCTTCAGCGTGGCCGCCTGGCGGCAATTGCAGAACGCGGACGGGAGCGTGCGCATGGGGGTCGAGTCGTGGCGTCACCCGGCCGGCTACTACTACGCGAGCGACGATCAGCTCGCCTACTGGACCTACGATCCGGTGGTGTGGCACACGGCCTACACCGCCGGCCTGTTCGCCCAGGCGGCCTACCTGGTCGCGCCGTTCGACGGCGTCCTGGCCGGCGATCTCGAGACCGCGGCCCGCGACGCCTACGCCTTTGCCGCGGGGCGGGGGGCGCCGGACGAGTACCTGCTGTTCGCGGCGAGCGAGTTGTGGCGGCTCACGGGCGAGGCCGCGTTTCGCGCCGATTACGAGGCGCGGTGGGACGCGATCGACGTCTGGGGCCGGGGCGCGTTCGACAACGTGCAGACGATGCCGGCCATCTACCCGGGAGCCTTCACCTCGTACACCCCGGCCATGGCCGATTTCGTGATGGGCTACTACACGGCGCCGGGCGCGCGTGCGAACATCGCCCAGGTGACGCTGGCCCAGCTCGACGAGCGGGCGGCCAACATGGCCGGGGCGATCCTGAACTCGGCCCACGCCCACCGCCATGGACGGGCTGCGTCCACGCCTCCGGACTGGGGCCAGTCCACGGCCACGGGCCGCCACGGCGACATGCTCTACCAGCGCCTCCAGGTCGGAGCATTGAGCGCCGCGCTCGAGCAGGATTTCTTCGACGCACTCAGCCTCTCGGCCGACTACGTGCTGGGCTGCAACCCGGCGAGCTACGTCTACATCACGGGTCTCGGCTCGCGTCATCCGGAGCAGCCGCTGCACACCGACTCGCTGGCCTTCATCCAGGATCAGGGCCTGCCGCCGATCCCCGGCATTCCGGTCTACGGTCCGGTGCGGAACATGCCCGGAGCCTACTGGTATGCGCCGATCGAGGCCTCGTTCTACCCGAATTTCGCCGGCCAACCGCTCGGCCAGCGTTTGTCGGACACGCGCGGCTCGGTCAACATGAATGAGTTCACGGTCTGGGAGAACCAGGCGCCGCTGGCTGAACTCTTCGCGGCCCTGCTGGGCGAGGGATTCACTCCCCCGCCCTCCTGGTTCCCCGGCGGCGACGACCACCGGAGCACCCTGACCTCACACACCTCGGAGTAGACCCGGCACCTCAGCGACCCGGATCAACCCGTGCCGCCGCCAACCCACATTCAGCAACCAGCTCCGCGCTTGTACCGTCGGCCGCTCCTCTGGCCCCTTCACCGTCCGGCCGACTCCCGCCTCCTTCCAGCCGTCGAACCAGAGCCCCGATGCGAACAGGTCGATCGCCCACTTCAACCCCAGCCGGTGCCGCCTGGCATTGTTAAGCACATAAGCTAGAGCGTTCCGGACCTCCCGCGGGGTCCGCAGGATCCGATCGTGATAGCGATCCGCGAAGACGTGCCCCGTTCGCTCCCAAAGCCGATTCAAGCCCCCCGCGATCCGTACTCCCAATCCCTGCATGCCCCTCGACAACGCCGTCCGATCCTTCGCCTCGACGATCAGATGAACGTGGTTGCCCTGCACCGAATACTCGCACAAGCGAAACCCGTCCCTCGCGTTCGCGCCCACGAATGCCGCCCGCAACACCCGATAGGCTGCTTTGTTCCGCAAGCGCGGCAGCCCCCGCTCCAACTTCAAGGTGACATGCACCGGATGCCGACTCGAGAGCGCCGCCCGGTTTCCATGCGATACTCCCGCCTTCTCCCCCTTCGGCTTGCGCCCCGCGCCCGGCCGCTTCCCGCCCCGGCGGAGGAAACTCATGACTTGTTGCTGAGGTCGTCTGGGTCGCTTCTTCATTGATTCGGCATAGTTTATACAGGCGACCCTCTCTGGGCAACCGTTGCATCGCTCGAGAATCGATTTTTCTTCCTGCAGACACGCAATTTTCACTCGCGCGCCTACTGAGTGGTGAGATTGAGGAACCGATGGGCGCTCGCAACCGAATGGGGATCTTCCCTGCTGACGCCGTCGTCACGAACCGGCGGCGGTGTCTCGCAGGGCTGCCTCCAACGCGGGATGCGGCGGGAACCCCAGGGACCGCAAGCGCTCCGTGCTGAGACTCAGGTCGCGCGGGCGCTCCGGGCTCCGGGGCGCATCCGCGCGTCGCGCCGGCTCGATGCAGCCGGCGTCGAGACCCGCGGTCCTGGCAATGAGCTGTCCCAGCGCGAAGCGGGAGATCCGTTCGGGACCCGCAACATGCAGCACGTCGGGACCGTCTCGGGCCAGCAGCGCCTGGATCGTCCGGGCGACCTCATCGACCAGCACCGGAGTACGGAACTCGTCGGTGAACAGCCGCACCCGCCGGCCATCCCGGAGCGCGCCGACGATCTGTTCCGAGGCCGAGCGGGTGCCCGACGGACTCGCGCCCAGCACCAGCGCGAGCCGCAGCGCCGTCGCGCCCGGACAGGCCTCGGCGACCCGTTGCTCCGCCTCCCGCTTCGTCCGCCCATACACATGCAATGGCCGGGCGGGGTCGCCTTCCGAGTAGCCGCCGCGCTCGCCGTCGAAGACCTGGTCGCTCGAGCAGTGGATGAACCGGGCGCCGGCCCGGCGGCAGAGCGCGGCCAGTTCGACCGTCGCGTCCACGTTGACGCGCTGCGCCTCGTCCGGGTGTTGCTCGCAATACCCGAGGTCGGACAGGGCCGCGGCGTGGATGACCGTCTCGGGACGGGCCAGCCGGAAGGCCTGCTCGATCGATGACGGTTCCGAGAGGTCGAGCGCCATCAGGCTCGAGCGCGGATCCATGACCGGCACGCGCCCGCCGTTTTCGCAGAAGCTGCCGGTCACGATGTGGCCGGCCCGCTCCAGGCGCGCGAACAGGTGCGCCCCGACCAGGCCGGAAGCGCCGGTGATCAGGATCCTGCTCACGGAAGGTCCTGCTCCTTGATCCCGAGGTCCGGATTCTCGCGGCGGGCGAGCTTCACGCCGCCCATCTGGATCGAGAATTCAGCCGTCACCGCCACGATCGCCGACACCAGGTGTCCGCCGTGACAGCGGTACTCCTCGTCGGAGAGCACCACGTGGGCATGGAGGAAGGGGCGGCCCTCGAAGATCCCCAGATTGCCGGTCAGCGAGACCAGCTCCATGACGCCTTCGAACTCGCGCGTCCGGTATTCCTTCGTGGCCGCGTCGAAATAGGCCAACCGGGTCCTGGTCACCGCGCCGAGGCCGCTCACCGCCGCCGACCGGACGCCCTGCTCTCCGGCGAACGCAACCAGCGAGGCGACCACCTCCTCGCCGCGGTCGATCCGCACCATGCACCAATTGGAGTCCACCCTCAACACCTTCATCGCCTCGCCTCTTCTAAACTGGACAAACGGGATCCGGTCTCTCTGATGAACAGGATAGGTTGCCGGACCACGACCGCCGCGGAGAGAATTCGATGGGACCTGAAGCATCCGAGAATCCGTTTCGCGAAGGACTGCGTTCGGCGCGCACGTCCGATCCGTGCGTGTTCGTCCTGTTCGGAGCGCGCGGCGATCTGGCCACTCGCAAGATCCTGCCCTCGATCTGCTCGCTGGCGCGCAAGGGGCTCTTGCCGTCGTCGTTCGCGCTGCTCGGCGTGGGCCGGAAGGAACTGAGCGACGAGGCGTTTCGCGAGGAGCTCCGGCCGCACCTGCTTTCGGAAGACGCGTCGCCGGCTGAATCAGGGGAGGCGTCCGACCCGGTGGTCGACGCCTTGCTGAAGGACGTCTTCTACCGGCAATTCAACACCGATGACGAGCGGGCGGCCGAAGCACTCGCCTTGGCCCTCGCGCAGATCGATCGGGAGCGGGGCACGCGCGGGAATCGGCTGTTCTACCTGTCCACGCCTCCCTCCGCGTTCGCGCCGATCATCCAGCGCCTCTCCGAGCTGCGCAGCAGCGTGGGGCAACTCAAGGGGGAGCGCAAGAAGGGCGCCTGCCGCATCGTGGTGGAGAAGCCGTTCGGCTACGACCTGGAGGGCGCCCGCGAGCTGAACCGCACGCTGCTCGACGTCTTCGACGAGAGCGAGGTCTATCGGATCGATCATTTCCTGGGCAAGGAGACCGTGCAGAACGTCCTGGTGCTGCGGTTCGCCAACGCCATCTTCGAGCCGCTCTGGAACCGGCGCTACATCGACAACGTCCAGATCGCCGTGGCCGAGAAGCTCGGCGTGGAAGGACGCGGCGGATACTACGAGGACTCCGGGGCGCTCCGGGACATGGTGCAGAATCACCTGCTGCAGTTGCTCTGCCTGGTCGCGATGGAACCGCCGGCCGCGCTCGACGCGGAAGCGCTGCGGGACGAGCGCACCAAGGTGCTGCGCAGCATCCGCCGCATGTCGCACGATGAGGTGGGGCAGTACGCGGTGCGGGGACAGTACGGTCCGGGCTCTCTCGACGGGAAGAGTGTTCCGGGGTACCGGCAGGAGGAGACCGTGAGCAAGGACTCGCGCACCGAGACCTACGCCGCGCTGCGCCTGGAGGTGGACAACTGGCGCTGGGCCGGCGTACCCTTCTATTTGCGCACCGGCAAGCGGCTGCCCAAGAAGGTCAGCGAAGTGGCCATCGAGTTCAAGGACATCCCCCACCGTTTGTTCGACAAGATGATCGATTCACCGGCCAGCTCGAACGTGCTGGCGCTCAGGATCAGTCCCGACGAAGGCATCTCGCTCAAGTTCGAGTCCAAGGTCCCGGGCCGCGACATCAGCGTGCGGTCGGTGAAGATGGACTTCCAGTACGGCACCTCGTTCGGCGACGCGCTGCCGGAGGCCTACGAGCGCCTGGTGCTGGACGCGCTGCTCGGCGATCCCACGCTGTTCATCCGCGGCGACGTGTCCGAGGAAGCCTGGCGCCTGATGATGCCGATCCTCGAGGTCTGGGAGGACCCATCGGCGGGCGACCCGCCGCTCTACGACGCCGGTTCCTTCGGCCCGGACGCCGCCTCAGCGCTCCTGGAAGTGGACGGCAGATCCTGGCGGAGGCTCTGATGAAAGGCGACCTGAAGCCGCTCAACGCCCCGCGGACCGTCTCCGTCGACGGCGTGAGGCCGGCCCTGCGTGACCTCTTTCGAAAGGCCGACGCGCGGGCGGGCACGGAGTCGGGCCAGGCGGTGGTCCGCGCCTGCGGACTGACGGTGATCGCGCTGGCCGAAGGCGAGGAGGAGCTGACCCGGCTGCTGGCGGATCTCGGCCGGGCCACCGCCGCGGTCCCGGCCCGCACGCTGCTGGTCCAGCTCGACTCGGACGTGGAAGGCGGGCTGTCGGCCGAAGTCGCGGCGTTCTGCACGCTCGGACCCGGCGGCCGCCAGGTCTGCCACGAACGGATCGTGCTGCGCGCCGCGAGGGACCGCCGCGAGGATCTGCCTCCGCTGATCGCCTCCCTGCCGGTCTCGGACTTGCCGGTCTTGCTCTATCCGGCGCGGCCGGAGCTGCTCCAGTCTCGTCTGGTGGAACGACTGTTGCCGGTCGCCGACGTGGTGCTCGCCGACTCCGAACAGTCGGACGATCCGGCCGGCACGCTCGGCGACCTGCTGCGCCTGCGTGACCGTCGCGGCGTGGTCGGCCTGGACCTGGCGTTCGAACGGCTCGAGACCTGGCGCGAGGCGGTCGCTTGCGCCTGGGATCGGGCCGCGGGCCCCGGGATCCGGCTGGAACGGGTCGAGGCGCGCTTTCATCCGCGGGACCCGGGCGGGATGCTGCTGCTCGGGTGGATCGAGTCGCGCCTGTTGGGCGGCCGCCGTCCGGCACGGTTCCAGACCGCCTTCGACGCGCCGGCCGAGGGCGGCGTTTCGCGCGACCTCCGCCTGGTGTTTCGCACCGATCAGGAGCGCGTTCGAACGCACCTGCGCCAGGTCGGCCGGCACGTGGTCGAGGTCGGCGGCGACGGGGAGCAGGCCGCGGACCGCGCGCTGCCGAGGCGCATTCAGACTGACGTGGACGTCCTGGTCAGGATCCTCGGCGATCCGCAGGATGATCCGATCTTTGGCGAGGCGCTCCGAGCGGCCGTGGACCACATTCCTCCTTAGATGACCGACATTCGAACCTTCGACGATCGCCAGTCGCTGGCGCAGGGCGCGGCCGGATTCATCGCCGGCCTGGCCGAGCACGCCCTTTCCGCCCGCGGCCGATTCTCGGTCGCCCTGGCGGGAGGTTCCACGCCCCGGGATACCTATGCGCTGCTGGCGCAACCGCCGCTCCTTGACCGGATCGACTGGAGCCGCACGCTGATCTTCTTCGGCGACGAACGCGCGGTGCCGCCGGATCACGAGGACAGCAACTATCGCATGGCCCACGAAGTGCTGCTCTCGCGAGTGCCGCTGCCGGAGGAGAATATCCAGCGCATGCACGCCGAGCGCAATGATCTGGATGCCGCCGCGCGGGAGTACGAGGCCGCGCTGCGAAGCCTGCTCGGCCCGCCCGCCGGCGCGCCTCCCCGGTTGGACCTGGTCCTGCTCGGGATCGGCCCGGACGGACACACCGCGTCGATCTTCCCGGGCACGGAGAATCAGACCCGCGGGCCGCAACTGGTCACGCGCATCCAGCGGCCCCAGACCCGGGAGTTTCGCCTGACCCTGACCCTGCCGATCCTGAACGCGGCGAGCAACGTGGCCTTTCTGATCTCGGGCGCCTCCAAGGCCAGCATCGTGCGTTCGGTGCTCAGCGGACAACGCGGCGCCGATCTGCTACCGGCCTCGCGCATCATGCCGGAGAGCGGCCAGTTGACCTACCTGCTCGATCAGGCGGCCGCGTCTTCACTGGCCTGAACCGGGAGGCCGCTCATTCCGCCGGAGCGTCCGGATCGGGGCGCGGTTCCTGTTCGCGCTTCCGTTCGCGCAGCGCCCTCCTCAACACGAACTCGACCTGCGCATTCAGGCTGCGCAGTTCATCGTCCGCCCAGCGGCGCAGCTCGTCGTGGAGCTGCTGGTCGATACGAAGCAGGAATGCCTTG
>Ga0326597_10006282_pt1 | contig 16327 bp, 14 predicted proteins | sample RVTome_12_FD_203789 | JGI IMG/M metagenome (GOLD analysis project Ga0326597, IMG submission 203789) | Soil microbial communities from uranium-contaminated site in the Upper Colorado River Basin, Wyoming, United States - RVT100D185 | ecosystem: Environmental > Terrestrial > Soil > Contaminated >...
CATCGTAGGCATGCCGAAATAGACGCCATCGCCGAGGTTTTTCTGTAACAGCCGGTGTGCCAGCATGATGGCGGCTTCAGTCTTGCCGGCCCCCGTGACGTCTTCGAGGATAAATATCTGTGGCTGCTCGGCGAGCGCGACCGTTGCACAGGTGGACTGCAGCGGCGTGGCCGCGAATTCAACGCCTGGGAACATCTCGCCAAATCCGAGTGGTCCGCCCTTCATCGGAGGAATGATCCCGCAGGCCGTGACCGCGACTTCCGCTCGCTCCAGAGCCTGCCGATGCCAGTACTCGACAAGCTCCGATCGGCGCGATTCGTACGGAAACAGTCGTTGATTCGACCCAACCCAGTCGCATAGCACTGCAAGACCAGCAATCCACCAGGAGGCTCGGCGGGCAGCAGCGGGATCGATGGCGGGGAACGATTCGCAGGCACCAAGGAACATCCTTCGAGTGATGTCCGAAAATTCGACGGCGGCTTCGCAATCGACTGCAGCGAAGTGGTGAGCAAGCCTCGCACTCGATGCCGCAGGTTTGCCGTGGTGACCGACCGCTGCGTCTACGAGAATGGACAGGGCTGCCATCCCGTCGTCTTGTTCCAGCCAGTGCCCGGCGCGCTGTCCCAGTACGCCACTCGCGCGCAATTCCGGAACAACTTTCGCCTGGAAAACCAGCGCGCCGAGCGCGTCGTGTCGCTCCAGCCCCACCATCTGCCGCCGTCCTGGTTGAAGCCGATGAAACAGATCCGGTCGCAGACCCTGGAAGGTGCCGGCAAACTTACCGAGGTCATGAATGGCAAGGAGCCACAGGAGCCAGCGCTCGCTTAGCTCAGGCGGACACGCGAGGAGCGCGCTGATTGTTGACAGATAGGAAGGGTGGCGTCGCAGTAACACACTGCCGACCGCGGCGACGTCAAGCGAGTGATAGGGCAGTGGGTGATGATCGAGCGCCTCTGCGTCGTCCGGCTGCGCCTTGCCCCAGTAGCGCAAGCAGGTCGGTGTAGTCACGGCGTCGATGCCGTGCGGTTCGGAGATTGAAGGAATCCCTGGTTGTCAGCCATGGCAGAAGATCCTGCTGCTCGGACTTGCCATTATCACGACCCCGAGGCTCACCAGGTGAGCCTGCGATGCTACGACGACCCTTGCGAAAGTCTGATTGATCGTCGACACGACGGGCAAGTCGGAATCCCCATGGTCGGGCACATTCAGACTTGCCGGTGTTGGCCGCCTGAGCCGGTATCACGAAGCCGACCAGGGCCGCGACCAGCGTTAGTTGCGCGCCGCCGACGCCCAGCCAGTGCGCCGGGCGGTCGGGCACGAAGGTGTCCGCATCGATCTGGAACCCCCCGGCCACGCCCACCGCGAGCACCGGCAGCGCGAGCGCGCGTGCGCCGGATGCGGCTCGGCACCGCGCTCAGGCCTGTGCGTACACCGGCTCGCGCGCGATGCGCTGGCCCTCGGTGGGCGTGCCGACCAGGCAGGTGCGGTGCAGCACCCGCGGGTGCTGGCCGGCGTCGAAGTTGGTGTCGGCGCGGTGCAGCAGGCAGCGGTTGTCCCACATCAGCACGTCTCCCGGTGTCCAGCGGTGCCGGTAGACGAACTGCGGCTGCGTCGCGTGCGCCTCCAGCGCGAGGATGCGCGCGCGCCCCGCGTCGAATGGTACGTCCTCCAGGTACGCCGCGTGCACGCCCAGGTACAGGCACTTGCGATGGGTCTCGGGATGCACGCGCACCAGCGCATGGCTCATCGGCGGATTGGCGCGGATCTCGTCCGCGGGCATCGCGCGCCCGCCCTGTTCGCGCGACATCGGCCAGCTGTGCACCACGCGCACGCCGGCCAGCGCTGCCTTGTCGGCGTCCGGCAGCGCGTCGTAGGCGGCGTACATGTTCGCGAAGCAGGTGTCGCCGCCGTCGGGTGGCAGCGTCACCGCATGCAGGATCGTCGCCAGCGCCGGTGCCGGGCGGAACGATTTGTCGGTGTGCCACGCGGTGGATTTCACCTCGCCGCTGGGTCTGCCGTCCGCACCGAGGTTGTTGACCACGTGCAGCAGCGGGAAGTCGTCGCCGCCGCGGTTGCGCGCGCGGTGCTCCTCGAGCTGTCCGAACTGCTGCGTGAACGCGATCTGCTGCGCCTTGTCCAGCGTCTGATCGCGGAACACCAGCACCTGGTAGTCGAGAAAGGCCCGGTGCACGCGCTGGCGCGTCGCGTCGTCCAGCGGCTGGCGCAGATCCTGCCCGATCACCTCGGCCGCCATGACCGGCGACAGCGCCCTGATCTGCAGCGTCGCGTTCGCGGCGGCCGGCGCACCGAGGCGCGAGGCGCCGGACGGAACAGTTGCCTGGGGCGTGCTCATGCGTGACTCCTTGAGGGAACCGTGCGTGCCGGGGCCACGATGAACACCGGTGCGGCATTGTAGCGCGCGGCGCGTCGCCGCCAACGTGGTGCACCGGCGCTGCCCGTCGCTGCCGGTGCTGCCGGTGCGAACGAGGTCGGCAACGAGCGCGGCGTGACCACGCGCGCGCGGGATCGTCGCGGGCGGGATGGCGCATCCGCCCCGTTGGTAGGAGACTCAGGCGATGAGCGCCATCCCCCGCACCGTTGATCCTGTACTCGCGCTGGAGAGCACCTACGCGCAACTGCCCGCGAGCTTCTACAGCCGCGTCGCGCCCACGCCGGTGGCGAAGCCGCGGCTGCTGCGCCTTAATCGCGCGCTGGCCGAACGCCTGGGGCTGGATGCACGGGCGCTCGCCAGCGAGGCCGGCGTCGCCGTGCTCGCCGGCAACCGCGTGCCCGACGGCGCGCGGCCGCTGGCGATGGCCTATGCAGGACATCAGTTCGGCGGTTTCGTGCCCAGCCTGGGCGACGGCCGTGCCGTGCTGCTGGGCGAGGTGGTGGATCGCGACGGTGTGCGCCGCGACATCCACTTGAAGGGCGCCGGGCGCACGCCGTACTCGCGCGGCGGCGATGGGCGCGCCGCGCTGGGGCCGGTGCTGCGCGAATACGTGATCAGCGAGGCGATGGCGGGGCTGGGCATCGCCACCACCCGTGCGCTGGCGATGCTGGAGACCGGCGAGCAGGTCTACCGCGAGGTGCCGCAGCCGGGCGCGATCCTCGTGCGCGTGGCGGCGGGACACGTGCGCGTCGGCACCTTCGAGTACTTCCACCACCGCGGCGACAGCGCTGCCGTGCGCACGCTGGCCGATCACGTCATCGCGCGCCACTACCCGGATTGCACGCAGGCCGCGAACCGCTACCGCGCACTGCTCGACGCGGTCGTCGCCCGCCAGGCCGATCTGATCGCGCGCTGGATGCTGGTGGGCTTCATCCATGGCGTGATGAACACCGACAACACCTCGATCACCGGCGAGACCATCGACTACGGCCCGTGCGCGTTCATGGACACCTTCCATCCACAGACCGTGTACAGCTCGATCGATCACGCCGGGCGCTACGCCTACGATCAGCAGGCGCGCATCGGCTGGTGGAACCTCGCGCAGCTCGCCGGCTGCCTGCAGCCGCTGCTGGCCGACGACGAACAGGCTGCGCTGGCGTCGGCGCGCGAGGCGGTGAACGCGTATGCGCCGGCCTTCGAGTCAGCCTGGCACGCCGGCCTGCTCGCGAAGATCGGGCTCGCGACCACGCGCGATGGCGACCACGAACTGGCCTTCGCGCTGCTGAGCTGCATGAGCGCGCACAAGGCCGACTTCACGAACACCTTCCGCGGCCTGTGCGACGCGGTGGCGGGCGACCCCGCGAGCGATGCTGAGCTGCGCGCGCTGTTCGACGATGCGCCAGCCTTCGACGCCTGGGCAGTGCGCTGGCGCGCACGCCTTGCCGCCGAGGCACGCGGCGACGCGGCGCGCCGTGCCGCGATGCGCGCGGTCAACCCGGCCTACACCCCGCGCAACCATCGTGTGCAGCAGGCGATCGACGCCGCGGTGCTGGCGCGCGACCTCGCGCCGCTGGAGGATCTGCTCACGGTGGTCGTGGCGCCGTTCGAGGATCACCCGTCGCTGGCTGCGCTGGCCGCGCCGCCGCTGCCGCACGAGGTCGTGCGCCAGACCTTCTGCGGCACCTGAGCGCAAATGTCGATCACCGGTTCAGAGCAAGCGGATACCGCCTGCGACCTGCCGCCGCCACGTGGAGCACATTTCCGCTCGGCCAAGCAGGTGCAACGCTGCGCCGTCCAGCGACAGCCCGCCCCGGGTGGCGATGCGCACATGCGTGCGGCGATGGCGGTCATCTTGACGATGGCGCGCGCGTCCAGGCCGGTGCCGAAGCGAGCGGCGATGAAGTGTTCTATTCTTGTGGAAGGAACAGGAGGCGCCATGACCATCCATATCAATGGCCAGCGCAAGCGCGTGGGACTCGCCCTGTCGGGCGGGGGCTTTCGCGCCGCCGCGTTCCACCTCGGGGTGTTTCGCAAGTTGCAGGCGATGGGGATGCTGTGGAAGGTGGACTTGCTCACCTGCGTCAGCGGCGGCAGCATCGCCGGTGCTTTCCTCGCCGCGAACTGGGGTGACGACGGCGCGCTCGACAGGCTGCACCGGTACCTGGCGACGCGCTCGATCGCGGTGTCCTCGGTGCTGCTCGGCACGTTGAACCCGTTCTCCTCGCGCCTGGAGGAACTCGCGGCGACCTACGATCGCGACCTGTTCCCCGCGTGCACGCTGGGCGCTCTGAGCAGCGGCCCGCGCCTCTATCTCAACGCCACCAACATGTCGAGCGGCAACATGTTCTTCTTCGTGACCGGCGGCGGTCGGCCTGCGGAGATGGGCGAGTGGGAACTGGGCGTGATCGCGGCGCCGGACTTCCCACTGGCCAGGGCGGTCGCGGCCTCGTCGGCATTCCCGCCGGTGTTCCCGCCGCTGCGCATCGACCGCGACGTGTATGCAGGCCGTGACGTCGATTATGTCACCCTCACCGACGGTGGCGTGTACGACAACCTGGGCGTGAACCCCCTGCTGCGCCAGGAGCGCAACGCGCTCGACTACGCGCTGGTCAGCGACGCCGGCAAGCCGTTCGAGATCGAGGACGAACCCACCGAGTCCGGTACGGTGGTGCTCAAGGCCTCGATCGGCATCCTGATGGAGCAGGTGCGCGGCCTGCAGTTCAAGCGCCTGGAACTGAGCTGGCGATCCGAGCAGGGCCCCAAGCCAGTGTGGTTCTCCATCGACAGCCGCCTGGGTGAGGCGAACGCGGGTGATGCCGTGTTTGCCTCGAACATCCGCACCAACCTGCACAAGCTCAGGAGCGAGGAGCTCGCGATCCTGGACCGTCACGCGCAGAGCCTGCTGGGCCACCGCATCGCCACGTACGCGCCCGAGTTGCTGGCGGCTGCGTGAGCGGCGCTCTCGTATGGAAGGATCAGGCCCGCATCGACAGCGGCAAGCCGGCCGCACACGCGATCGTGATTGGTGTGGGCGAGTATCCGTATCTGGTCGGCGGAAACGGGCCGCTCACCGACAAGAACGGCGGGCTGCAGCAGTTGTCCTCACCCCCGGAGTCGGCGTTTCGTTTCGCGCGCTGGCTGCTCGACGAGTTCAACAACCCTGGCATACCGCTGGCTTCGCTGAGCTTGCTCGTGTCCGGCTCGCAGGCGCGCGCGTTCGAGCATCCTCGCCTGTTGGAGCCGGTGACGCCGGCTGCGGCTGACAGCGCGAGGGCGGTCGCGGCGTTGCGTGCGTGGAAGGCCCTCGGCGACAGCAGCGAGGAGAATCTCGTGCTGTTCTACTTCTGCGGCCACGGCGTCGCGCGCGGGCTCGAGGGCCTGTCGCTGCTGCTGCGCGACTACGGTGAGGAGCCGGACATGCCGATGGAGGGCGCCATCGACTTTGCTGCCTTCCAGCGCGGCATGGCGCAGTGCGCCGCGTCGTACCAGTGCTTCTTCGTCGACGCATGCCGCCAGGTCTCGGACATCGCACGCAATACCAGCGAGTCGGGCCGCAAGGTGATCCAGGACGACATCAATCGCCCGTTCGAGTCGGACTGGAACTACGCCGTGCTGTTCGCGACGGTGGAGGGCAAGAGCGCCTACGGCCGGCGCGACAAGCCCAGCTTCTATGCCGAGGAGTTGATCCGGGGCTTGAACGGCACCGCCGCCAACAACCGCAACGCTGACGGCGAGTGGCGTGTGAGCACCGGCGATCTGAACGCGTCGATCCACCGCGGCCTGTCGCTGCGCGGCAAGAAGATCAAGAACCCCGCGGTGCGCCTGGTCGAGTTCGAGTTCCACGTACTCCGGCGCGCACCAATGGTTCCGGTCACGGTGTTCTGCGAGCCGCGCTCCGACACCGCGCTGGCCGAGCTGTCCTGCGCGAGCAACGGCACGGTCGTGGATCGCCGCGACCCGGCGCCGGATGACTGGCGCACCGAGCTGCCGTTCGGCATCTACGACTTCCAGGCGCGCATCGACTCGCGAACGGGTCGCCGCGTCGGCGAGATGGTGCTGCCGCCGTATCGCGAGCTGAAGATCCAGGTCTCGCCATGAGCGTGTCCATGGCCGCGCGCGCTTTGTTGTACCACAAGCGGGCCGACGCCGGACTGGTCGGCAGCGTCTATCGCGAGGATGCGGACAAGGGCGTGGTGTTCGTCGATCGGGTGACGGTCCCGATGGTGGACTGGGGCAGCGAGCGTGCGGATCACATTCGCGCCCTGGACGGCGCCGCGAGCGGGCGCTATCTGCTGCAGCTCGCGCTGCCCGATGGCCGGATCGTGACCGAGAACTTCGAGATCGTCGCGGACAAGAACACCGAGGTGGTGGTGCGCGTGCCGCACGAGGGGCCGGCCGAGTGGACCTCGCTGCACGCAATGACCGGCGAAATCACTGCCGCCGTGCCGATGCCGTCGCCGGCACCCACACCAGCGAAAGGAGCAAGGCGTCGAGGCGCCGGCGGCCCCGCGCGCGAGTTCGCTGCCAGTGCGGTGCCGGACTACGCGCACCTGCGCGCCGATCCCGAGCACGGCTTCGAAATGCGCTTCCTCGCACCGCACGCGGACACGCTGGGCGCATCGCCGCTCGCACCCGGCGCGTTGCCGATGCTCGCGGCGCTGATCCGCGCCGACCTCCCGGTGGACGAGGCCGAAGAAGCGCTCGGCGGCGGGATCGAGATCGCGACCCCCGTGCAGGAGGAAGCCGATTATGCGCTGTTCGAGCTGGTGCACGCGGGCTCGCTGGGCGACGGTGCGGCGCGCGGAAGGTTCAACTTCGGCCCGGGTTCGGATCTCGCGCGGGTCTACCTGCTCGCGAAGTCGGCGCACGGCGCGAGCCTGGTGTGCCTGCCGGCGCCCTGGACCCGCGAGGGCGAGGAGATCGAGATCGAACTTCTGCTCGACAAGAGCGTGCGCGACGGCCCCCCGGGGTACGCCCTGACCATCGGCGACCCGATGATCAACACCGCGCTCGGCTACATCAACAACGGCGCCTTGCACGAGGCGGCGCGCCTGATCGGCTTCGAGACCGCACGCGACCTGCTGTTCCACAAGATCAGCAGCCCGCTGGCGGCCGCCATTGGCGGCTATCTGCTGGTACTTGGGCTGGATCGCAGCGCGTACCGTGCGCGCTCGGCGGACTGGAAGAACTGGGTCGACAACCTGGCGCACTGGTTCGAATGGCTGCCCGACGGTGCGATCCTGCGCGCGTCGCTGTACTTCGTGCTCGGTGACAAGGACCGGGACGGTGCCTACGATGCGCTGATGAAAGCGTGCAATCGGGGGCTGCCGTTCTTCACCTTCGGGCTGCGCCTGATGCTCGAGGGCCTGCGCCGCTTCGCCAACGAGGGCGACGCTGAGGCCGCACAGCGCCTCGCGATGCTCGAACCCATCGCGCAGGCGTGCGACCCCTCACGGAATTTCCTGTGTGTGGACATCGCACGGCGCTGGCAAGGCGCAGCGGCCGCGCAAGAGGTGGTGGCAGGGCATGTCTGACCTGCTCAGCGTCACGATGTTGCCCGCCAAGGAGGGCGACTGCTTGCTGGTCACCTGCGGCTCGCCCGCCGATGCGCGTCACCTGCTGATCGACGCCGGCCGCGGCTGGACCTACAAGCATGCACTCGCCGGGCATCTGTCACGGCACGCCATCCGCTCGCTCGAACTGCTGGTGGTCACGCACGTGGATCGCGACCACATCGACGGCATGCTGTCGCTGATGCGCGACCCGATGCTGGACCTGCGCGTGCGCAACGTGTGGTTCAATACCTGGGATCACCTCGAGGGCGGCGCGATCGAGGTGGTCGGTGCGGACGAGGACCTCGAGTCTTTCGGCGCGAGGATGGGTGAGGAACTGAGTGGCCTCATCGTCGAGAAGGGCTGGCCGTGGAACTTGCAGTTCGGCGGCGCGGCGGTGGAGTTGGCCGAACGCGCGGCCGACAACATCATCCGTCTGGGAGAGCTGAAGCTGACCCTGCTCTCGCCGAGCCGCGAGAAGCTGAAGGCGCTCGAGCCGGTGTGGGCCAAGGAGTGCAAGGCGGCCGGGATCACGCCCGGCGCAATCCTGGACGAGTACGAGGTCGACGAGGACGACGAGATCGAGTCTTTCGGCGCGATCGACATCGACGCCCTGGCTGCGGAGCCCTTCACCGACGACCACTCCGAGGCGAACGGGTCGAGCATCGCCTTCCTGCTCGAGTACGCCGGCCGGCGTGTGTTGTTCGCCGGCGACGCGCACGCCGAGCTGCTCGCGCAGCAGCTGCGCGCGCTGGGCGCCTCGCGCACGGAACCACTGCCCGTGGATGCCTTCAAGATCCCGCACCACGGCAGCAAGTACAACCTGTCGCGGGAGTTGCTCGAGATGCTCGACTGCAAGCACTTTCTGGTCTCGACCAACGGTAATTACTTCAAGCACCCGGACGACGTCGCGATGGCTCGGCTGATCAAGTACGGCAGCGACGGTGCGACCATCCACTTCAACTACCACAGCACCTGCAACCGCCACTGGCGCAATGCCGAGTGGCAGCGCCGCTACCGCTACCGCGTGGAGTACCCCGAGTCCGGGCGCGACGGGTTCAAGGAGGTCGCGCTCTAGCCCGCACTATTCATGAACGCGAGAAGCGTTCCAGGTTCACGTTCATCGCCAATGCGCAGCTGCACGGGGCCCTAAGGAGAACCAGGTCGACGAACTGCTGGTCACGCACAAGGACGTCACGGGCATCGCCTCGACGGATGACCTTGCCGGACGCACGGTGCAGGTCCTGTCCGGCTGCAGCTACGCACTGCACCTGCGCGAGCTCAGCGGGCGCCTGGTGGCCGCGGGCAAGAGCCCGATCGACGTGGTCGAGGCGGATCCACACCTGCCCACGGAGGACCTGCTCGAGATGGCCAACGCCGGCGTCATCGACATCACCGTCGCCGACGACTATCGCGCCCGGCTGTGGGCACAGGTGCTGCCCAGCACGGCCAGCGATGCAGCGGTCGGCATCCCCGACATCAGCACCGAGGAGAACAACATCCACGCCGGCACCAAGTACCTCGCCTTCCTGCGCGAGCGCTACTTCAACGACGCGGCGCTGGCCGAGGAGGACAAGCGCGTTCACCTGGGCCGCGTACAACGCAGGCCCTGCCAGGGTGAGGCGCATGCGCGAGAAGGCCGCCGCGCTGGGGCTGAATCCCGATCGCTGGTTCGGCAACGTGGAGCACGCGGCACTCGCCATCGTCGGGCAGGAAACCGTGCAGTACGTGCGCAACATCTACAAGTACTACATCACCTGCAAGTCGTTGCTGGGAGCGCGCGAGGCCCGCGCAGCGGCGCGACAGGGCGCCGGCGGCACCGCCCGCTAGCCGTGCCTCGCCGGGCGCGAACACGGGTGTTGCGTGGGTGCGGGTTCGTGACAGTGGATCGGGAGCGGCACCGGTGAGCGCATCGAGCAACAGCGCACGGCTGGTCCTGCAAGCACTGGATGCCGCCGGCCTGGCCTGCGAGGTGCGGCACTATCCCGCCTCCACGCGTACCGCGAGGGAAGCCGCGGCTGCGATCGGCTGCAGCGTCGCGCAGATCGCGAAGAGCATCGTGTTCCGGGCGGCGCGCTCCGGCGGCGCGGTGCTGGTGATCGCGAGCGGGGCCAATCGCATCGACGAAGCGCGCGTCGCGGCGGTGCTGGGCGAGCCGATCGAGAAGGCGGACGCGGCGTTCGTGCGCGCCGCGACCGGCTACGCGATCGGCGGCGTGCCGCCGTGCGCGCACGCCGGCCCGCTGAGCGTGTTCCTGGACCGCGATCTGCTCGCGTTACCGGAGATCTGGGCGGCAGCCGGCACACCCAACGCGGTGTTCCGGTTGTTGCCGGCGGAGCTGGTGGCGCTGACCGGGGGCACGATCATCGACGTGACCTGAGAGGGTGTTTACCAGTCAGCCACCCGCAGGAAACGTCTCGCGACGGCGCCCGATTGGTAAACACCCTCTGGAGGGATCTCGCCGCCGCCCGCCGTGACGTATTAGATTAGCGCCTGCGCGGGCGCAGCGTGGTTAACGCCCGGCGCGCCCTCCTGTCATTCACCGAGGACAGACACCGCCGATGAGCACGCGACCCCCCGTACTGAGCGCAGAGACCGTCCTGCAGGGCCTGCAAGCCCTGCGCACCCGGCAGAAGGTCGCCTTCACGGCGTTCTTCTCCAGCCAGCTGGGCGGCATCGTCACCGACCCTGCCTTGATGGTGATCCCGTTCGACGATCACATGGTGCACCGCGGTCACGGCATCTTCGACACCGCCGGCATCGTGGGCGGCAGGATCTACGACCTGGACAGCCACCTGGACCGCTTCGAGCGCTCGGCGAAGAACTGCCGCCTCGCGCTGTGGGGCAGCCGCGAACAGATGCGCGAGACGATCATCCAGACCACCGCGGTGTCGGGACTTCGCGACGGCTCGATCCGCTACTGGCTGTCGTCCGGCACCGGCAACCTGGGCCTGATCCCGGCCGCGGGCGCCGAGCCCGGGTTCTTCGTGATGATCTTCGGCGGGCTGGCGTACCCGGAGCGCTACTACAGCGAAGGGCTCAAGGTGATGACCACCACCTACCCGATCAAGCCGCCGCTGTACGCGATCACCAAGAGCACCAACTACCTGCCCAACACGCTGATGGAGATGGAGGCCAAGGCGAACGGCCTGGACAACGGCGTGTTCATCGACGCCAACGGCAACATCGGCGAAGGCTCCAACATGAACACCGCCTTCGTCACCGCCGACGGCGTGCTGCGCCATCCCAGGTTCGACCACATCCTGACCGGCTGCACGGTCAAACGGTTGCTGATGCTGGCCGAGAAGCTGGTGCAGCAGGGTGTGATCAAGTCGGTGCAGGTCGCCGACATCCCCGTCGCGCAGGCGCGCGGCGCGGTGGAGATGATGCTCATCGGCAGTTCCATCGCGGTGGCGCCCATCGTGCAATGGGACGGCCAGCCGATCGGCGACGGCAAGCCGGGCAAGGTCACCGCGGCGCTGCGCCGGCTGCTCGAGCAGGACATGCGCTCGGGCGAAGGGGTACTGATCGACGTGCCGTACTGAGCGGACGTCGCCGTCACGGCGGGCGATCCAGGCCCATCCGCCTGAAGTCGATTGCGAGGCGGGTCGCGTCGCGGGGGATCGCGACCGGCGACGCACGCGTGCGCGATGTACGCGCGCCGCTGCGCCTCGAGGTCCTCGAAGCGGTAGCCGCGCAGCCGCCTCAGGCGGCGCCGGCGTAGCGTTGCGCGAAGCGCTGCCCGCGATCGCCGCCGGCCGCGAAATGCAGCAGGCCGGTCAGTTCGTGCACCGAGGCGAGCGTCGCGATGCCGGCCAGCGCCGCGCGCGCATCGGCCATCGCGCGCGGCGCGAGGAAGCCCTCGCAGCAGTCGCGGAACTTGGCATCCCGATCGCTGCGCGTGAACGGCTGCGCGATGGTGCCGCGCGGCCATAACACCGAGGCCTCGAGCACGCGGCCGTCGTTGAGCGTGATGCGTACCTCGTGCGGCAGGCGCGCGGACGGATCGGCGCCCTCGGCGCCTTGCGCCGTCGCGTGCATGTGCACGCGCGAAAACAGCGCGCGCACCTCGGGCCGCTGCACCGCATCGTGCGTGAAGTCGGCCAGCGTCAGGCGCCCCTCGAGCAGCGCGACCGCGACGCAGTACTCGAGCGAGAAGCGCGCTTCCATCTCCTGGCGCGGGTCCGGGTAGCACAGGTTGCGCTGGTTGCCGTAGCCGACGGTGGCATCCACGCGCGCGACTTCCGCGGCGCGAAAACCGTGCTGCTCGCGCAGCGCGATCACGCCGTCCAGCACGCGGTGCGCCGAGCCGCAACACGGATAGAGCTTGGGCGCGAGGCCGCTGCTCACGATCGAGGGCGTCGCGCGCACCTCGGCCAGGATCGCATCCCAGTCCGCGTCCGCATTGCCCGCGTACAGCGCAGCAAAGCCGCGCGATCCCTCGAGCGCGTCGGGGCGCGCGCCCATCCCCTGCGCGGCCAGCGTCGCGGCGAGCACCGCGTTCTTGGCCGCCATGCCGGCGTGAAACGGCTTGGCGGCGGAGCCGAACTGCACCTTGGCGCCCGCGGCCATGCTCACGCCCAGGCTGATCGCCCTCGTCGCGGCGCCGGCGTCCAGGCGCAGCAGCCGCGCGCATGCCCCTGCGGTGCCGATGCAGCCCACGGTGGCGGTGTTGTGCCAGCCCAGATCGTAATGGCCCCTGCCGGTGCCGCGGCCCAGCACCGCGTGCAGGTCCAGCCCCGTGATGTAGGCATCCACCAGCCGCGCGCCGGGCAGATCGTGTGCCTCGGCCAGCGCCAGCAGCGCGGGCACCAGCACCGCCGAGGCGTGCGTGAGCCCGGGCGAGAAGTTGTCGTCGTAGTCCAGTGCGTGCGCCGAGGTGCCGTTGGCCAGCGCCGCGAACGGCGCTGCCGCACCGTGCCCGGAGTTGCCGATCACGCTGGCCGGTCCCTCGCCATAGCCTGCCACCACGCGGCGCACCGCGTGCGCACCCTCGTCGCCGGCCCCGGCCACCATCACCGCGATGGTGTCCTCGATCGCATCGCGCGCGCGCTCGAACGCGACCGTGCCGCGATCCGGTGGCGCGCCGGCCGCCAACTCGCCCAGAGCCTGCGTGATCCCGCCGCTCATCGCGCGCGCGACCGTGCGTGGGTGTGGCGCGGCGTGCGCCCCGGGCGCCCGGCACTGTCGCGGGCGGTGGCTGGGTCGGGCGTGACGGCCATCTGAAGCTCCGTGGTAAGTGGTGCGTGGCGCGCCAGCTTAGGGCCTGTGACAGAATAAGTCCTACATTCGGCCGCCGCTGAGCCGCCGCTGCGGCGTTGCGTTTCTTGGCAAGGACCCTGCCATTGCCGGCGAAACGCGCCTTGCCGCGACGGCTCAGCGACGCCCTCGGTGTGACGGACTTATTCTGTCACAGGCCCTTAGCCGGCCTCGCGCGCGAACGCGACGCTGGAGGGCGCCGCATCGCGCCGGTCGCGTTCGAGCCTGGCGCCTTGTCGCCGCGCGCCCGTTGCACCACCATAGCCGGAACGCTCTTCTTCACGCCTGCATCCGGGTGCCGCTTGGCGCACATGTCGCTCACACGCACGCTGGCCGATTCGATGACCATCGTCGTGCCGGCCATCGCGCTCGCCGCGGCGGGCTTCCTGCTCGCGTACCAGGCGTTGCGCGTGCACCTGGAACTGGTGCGCGAGAAGCTGACCGGCGCGCGCACGCGCGGCGAGCCGCGCGAGCCATGAGCGAGGTCAGGCTCAACGCCGCGGTGGGCGAGGTCGTCTCGCCGCCCATCGCCGATGTGAACGGCTGGGTCGCCGGCATGGTGTTCCCGCCGCAGCACCCGCTGCTGGATCTGGCGCAGGCCGTGCCCAGCTATCCGCCGGCGGACGAACTCGCGGCGCACGTGGGCGAGGTGGCGCGCGAGCCGGCCAGCGCGTTGTATGCGCCCATTCTCGGCTTGCCAGCATTGCGCGCGCGCTTCGCGCAGCACCTGGGCGCGATCTACGGCGCGCCCATTGCCGCCGGTGAGGTGGCGATCACGGCCGGTTGCAATCAGGCCTTCTGCGCTGCGCTCAGCACTCTCGCGGGCCCCGGTGACGAGGTCATCCTGCCGGTGCCGTGGTACTTCAACCACCAGATGTGGTTGCAGATGCAGCACGTGAGCATCCAGCCGCTGGCCTTCGACGAGGCGAGCGCGGGCGTGCCGGACCCGGACGCCGCGGCGGCGCTGATCAACGCGCGCACGCGCGCGATCGTGCTGGTCACGCCCAACAACCCCACCGGCGGCGAGTATCCGCCGGCGCTGCTCGCGCGATTTCTCGATCTCGCGGTGGCGCGCGGCATCGTGCTGGTGCTGGACGAGACCTACAAGGACTTTCGCGGCGCGCCCGGCGCGCCACACGCGCTGTTCGCGCACCCGCGCTGGCGTGAGCACCTGGTGTCGCTGCACAGTTTCTCCAAGTCCTACGCGATGGCGGGCTACCGCGTGGGCGGCCTGGTGTGCGGTGAGCGCATCATGGATTCGGTGCAGAAGATCATGGACTGCATCGCGATCTGCGCGCCGCGCATCAGCCAGCGCGCGGCGCTGTTCGCGCTCGATCACCTGGACGCGTGGCGCGATGACAAGGTCGCGATGATGGCCGCGCGCGCGCAGGCGCTGCGCGAGCTGTTTCGCGCGAACCGGCTGCACTGGAAGCTGCTCAGTTGCGGTGCGTACTTCGCGTGGGTGCGCCATCCGTTCGACGGTGAGTCGTCCACCAGCGTCGCGCGCCGGCTCGCGCGCGAGCATGGCGTGCTGTGCGTGCCCGGCGCCACCTTCGGCCCGGACCTGGAGCAGTATCTGCGCTTCGCGTTCGCGAACCTGGACGCCGCGCAGATGCCGGCGCTGGTGCAGCGCCTGCTCGAATGCCAGGACGCGTGAACGGTACGGCCCCGCGTGGGCCGAAATTCGAACGGCCGGGGCGGCTGGCGCCGAGGATGGCATCATCCGATCACGAATGCGTTCACTGACGCGAGGCCGCGTCCATCCATCGGCCTGCTAAGCTGCCGGGATCAAGAACACGAGGCTCGATGCCATGATCGATTTTGAGCTGAGCGAACGCATGCGGGAGTTGAAGGCGCGTACCGAGGCCTTCATCCGCGAGCAGGTGATCCCGATGGAAGGGGATCCGCGCGAGACCGCGCACGGGCTGGACGATGCGCTGCGCCGCGAGCTGATCGACAAGGCGCGCGCGGCTGGCCTGCTCAGCCCGCACGTGGGCCGGGAGTACGGCGGACTGGGCTGCGACATGCGCGAGATGGCGATTGTGTTCGAGGCGGCCGGGTACTCGCTGCTGGGCCCGCAGGCGCTCAACTGCAACGCCCCGGACGAGGGCAACATGCACCTGCTCGAGGTGGTCGCGAACGAGGCGCAGAAGGAGCAGTGGCTGCGCCCGCTGGCCGGCGGCGCGATCCGTTCCTGCTTCTCGATGACCGAACCCGACGGCGCGGGCTCCGATCCCAGCATGCTCGCCACCACCGCGCGCCAGGACGGCAACCACTGGGTGATCAACGGCCGCAAGTGGTTCATCACCGGCTTCGAGGGCGCGAAGCTCAACATCGTGATGGCGCTGAGCGCCGAGCGCATCGACAAGGGCAAGGGCGCGACCATGTTCCTGGTCGACAACGACGATCCCGCGATCGAGAAAGTACGCGTGCAGGACACCATGGACAGCAGCTTCGCGGGCGGGCACTGCGAGCTGCAGTTCAATGATCTGCGGGTGACGGCCGATCAGGTGCTTGGCGAGATCGGCGAGGGCTACAAGTACGCGCAGGTGCGGCTCGCGCCGGCGCGCCTGACGCACTGCATGCGCTGGCTGGGCGCGGCGCAACGCGCGCACGACATCGCCTGCCGCTACGCCGCGCGCCGCCATGCCTTTGGCAAGCCGCTGATCGATCACGAAGGCGTGGGCTTCATGCTGGCCGACAACGAGATGGACATCCACCTGTGCCGGCTCGTGATCTGGCAGGCCGCGTGGGTGATCGACAACGGCGGGCAGGCGCGCCAGGAATCCTCGATGGCCAAGGTGATCTGCTCGGAGAAGCAGTTCCAGGTGGTGGACCGCTGCATGCAGATCCTCGGCGGCATGGGCATCACCAGCGACACGCTGGTCGCGCGCATCTGGCGCGAGATCCGCCCGTTTCGCATCTACGACGGCCCCAACGAGGTGCACCGCTGGGCGATCGCGAACCGTCTTGCGCGTCAGATGCACAAGCCAAGCAAGCGGGACGCGGGCGGGTGAATGCACGGACGGTTGAGCTCCAGTTGCACTCTCTCCTCGCGCGCGGAGAGCAACTGTCCTGGACATGGTGCCCCCGTTCGACCCCCCCTCACCTCTATCCTCTCCCC
>Ga0326597_10006283_pt1 | contig 16325 bp, 15 predicted proteins | sample RVTome_12_FD_203789 | JGI IMG/M metagenome (GOLD analysis project Ga0326597, IMG submission 203789) | Soil microbial communities from uranium-contaminated site in the Upper Colorado River Basin, Wyoming, United States - RVT100D185 | ecosystem: Environmental > Terrestrial > Soil > Contaminated >...
GGGATCAAACGGTGTCGCTCCGTCATCGAGTCGAAATACGTAAGCTGAGCCCGAATCGCAGCACTCCGGCAATGACGCTCTACATGTGAATGTGTTTGGATCACAGGGACCACAGCTTCCAGGGCAAGCTGTGTTTTCTCCGCAGTCCGGGATAAACACTTCGTCGTCGCTACAGGCGTCGTCATCCTCGTAGGATCCAACCGCGATCAGCGTGTCGCTTATGGCTACGGATTTTCCGAATTCATCGCCGGCTGCGGCGTCGGAAGCGGTAAGCTTAACTTCTTCCACCCAAAAATCATCGTCCCGGAACGTGGATGTTCCGTTGTGATCCCTTCGGAATACGTAGGCGGAGCCTGATAAAGAACCGTGATCATCGTCGAGCCAGGAACCGATTACCGTTCGATCACGATCGACGGCCACGGCGAACCCAAAATTGTCGAATGTCGCTCCGTCCGAAGGGACAAGCTTATCCTCTTCGACCCAGAAGTCGTCTCGCGGATCGGTCGGCGTGTTGTTGTCATCCTTTCGAAACACATAAGCCGAGCCGGACTCGGTTCCAACGCTGCTGTCATGCCAGGCGCCTATGACAACCGTATCACCCTGAATGGCTACCGAAAAACCGAAATTCGCCCCTTCCGATCCGTCCGAGGCCGTGAGTTTGCTTTCTTGAACCCAGACATCGTCCGAGTTATTGCCAGGGGTACCGTTGTCGTCCCGACGAAATACGTAGGCCGAACCCGAATCCTCACCATCGTCATCATTCAGCCGGGCGCCCACGACCGCTCGATCGCCGCTAATGCCCACCGCTAGTCCGAGCTCGTCTCCCTGCGCGGCATCTTGGGCCGTCAACTTCGCTTCCTGCACCCAGAAATCGTCATCAGGGTTGGAAGGCGTTTCGTTGTTGTTGAGGCGAAATACATAGGCAGCCCCCGACGCCCGCCCGACGGTACCGGGGTTAAACCGCGCTCCGGCGATGGCGTAGTTGCCGCTGACGGAAACTGACCAACCAAAGTGTTCACCGGAGCGTCCGTCGTCGGCAAGCAGTTTCGCGTCAGGGATCCATACATCGTCGGAGGGGTCCGCTGGAGTGCCCTGGTCTGCGCGACGGAAGACATAGGCGGCGCCCGGCGATCCGACTTCGGAGCTGGCACTCCATGCGCCGATGATTGCAAATTGCTTACTGACGGAAACCGAACCTCCGAATTGAGCAGATGGTCCAGCGTCCGAGGCCACGAGTTTCTGGAGTTCGGTTAAAACACATCTTTGTGCGTGTACCGATGCCGGATGACAGAGTATAGACAGAGCCAGAGTCAAAGATGTCCAAATCAATGGTGCGCGCATTGGAACCCCCCAAGATCGAGCCGGAGTGCGTCCGGACCCGTTCGCATCCTAGCATTCTAGCGGATCACCGCCTATGTTTTCAAGTGCTGATTATCGTCTGGAAAGGGAGATCCATAGTTTTTCGGACGGAGGTACTGCTCGGCGTTGTGGAGCGTGATCTGGAATCCGCCTGTCCTTTGTGGTACATTATCGAAGGGCACTTTCAGGTTGAGTAGAAATGAAGACCCGTCCAAACGAAAACCCAAGCCGATTCGGCAAGTGGATTGCGCGTAACCGCTCCGATTTGCGATTCTTGTTGCTGTTCGGCACCTTTATGGGGGCCTATTACCTCATCACGTTGACGCCACCGGTGCGCGACGGGTTTTTCCCCGCCTATTTGCGTTGGAACGCCAGCATTTCCGGAAGGGCATTGAGAAGCTTCGGAGAAGAATTGACCGTAGAGGATCAGAGCATGATTTCCGACAAAGGCCCCAGCGTTCAAATCGAGCGGGGGTGCGACGCGGTTGAGCCATCGGCGCTTTTTGTTTCAGCCGTCTTGGCGTCGCCCGTTCCGCTTGTGGCGCGGTTGTCGGCCGCCATGGTAGGCACGTTGCTGCTGTTGTTGATCAATCTTGTGCGGGTGGCGAGTCTATTCCTGGTCCGAGTGCATTACCCCCGTGCGTTCGACGTGATGCACTTGGATGTCTGGCAAGCGCTGTTCATTTTTCTGGCCATTACGCTTTGGGCGATTTGGGCGGCGCGCATGTCTCGTAAGCGAAAAGAACATGAGCATGCAGCCACCTAGAGCATTGGGACGTTGCTTCGTGCTCGGATTCTCCATCTTCCTCTTGTTGACTTTGCTGTATGGATTTATTGATCGGGGGTATGCCAGCCTGTTCCGCAGTTCCAATAACATACTGTTTACGAGTTTTTGGTTCTGGCCCGACGGGAGGGTTTACTTCTTGGATCTCCACTCCGACGATCAAGCATCACAGATTGCAGAGATCGTGGAAAGAGACGCATTCAGACACCAACTGAGCTTTGACGTCCCACAATTCCTTGAAGGCTATGATCCACTGGGTTTCGACGGGATTAAAGACACGCTCATGGTTCTGACCAACCGGCGGATGCCCGGTTCAATCGGTCGGCTGCGTGCGAGTAGTCGATTGGGCTATTGGCCGGCGGCCATGTTGATCGCCCTTGTCATCGCCACGCCGCTTCCGTGGTCTCGCCGAGGTTGGGGCTTATTGTGGGGCCTTCTTCTGATCCATGCTTTCATTGTCTTGCGGGTGACACTGTTTCTTGCGGGTAGTGGGTACGCGGTCTCGGGAAAACCCTGGGCGCTTTTTCACCCGGGTGCGTTGGGGTTGCGTGTCTTGCGGGGTGCCGAGCATCTTTTGGTGGACAACCCGACGGTTTCCTTCGTTGTGCCGGTCGTCATTTGGTTTCTGGTTGCCCTCCGGTATGTGGAGCGCCCCGATAGAGCAGACCTTAAAGAGCAAGGGGACAGCCACCAGTCGCGTCCGCCCCATTAGAAGCCTAATGAACGTGCGGTTCTTGCTCGTAGCCCGCTCGACCCGATTCCGACATCATCAGCGGGAAGACGATGTCGCTTAGACAACACGGGACCATCACGGCCAGCACCACAAAAATGAACATTTTTCCCAGATCGTGAATCCATTCGATCATACCCAGCGGGCCGACCATGTAGAAAATGCTCGCCATCGTGGAAGCCAGCACGTGCAACGCGTGGGAGATGAGCGTGCTCTTGATTACGCCGCCGGCCGCAGCCACGCCGACCGCGACGCCAACCACGGCAAACGGCAGCACCAAGGTGGGGTGCTCAATCACGCAAATATGCCAGGGCGTTTGTTTTCCAAGGATCATCAGCGAAACGTGTGGCATCGCAATGTCACTGATTCCGCACACGCCAATGGCGCCGATCAAACCGATTACGACGGCTTTGGCCTTCTTGCGTTCATAGCGACAGAACATGGCCGTGGTGGCCGCGGCGGAAAAGAGCATGTGCGCGGGGTGGAACAGGTGAAAGAACAGCCGAGCGGGGTCGTCGTGATCAAGCCCCGTGCCATGCGCCGCGTGGGCGTCGGTTCCGCCGCCGAATCCGAGGATGCAGATGGTGCCGGCCGCGATCAGCCCGATGGCGACCGCCGAGACGGAAAACGGCACGTGCTCTCGAAGTTCGATCAGCAGCGGCGCCGACCCAAGCCTGGTGTGATCCGAGTGATTTTGCCCATGGTCGGCGTTACCTTCTGTGTCGTGATTGTGTTGATCTGCCGACATATTATTCCGACCAAGTGTCTCGTCAGCGACAAACTGACTGGTTCAGAAGCTGCATGGATCACTGCCAGCGACAAAAACACCGGCAGGCAAGCCGCCAGTGGCACGTGGTCCGTGGACGTATCCAGGCGGGATTATGTTGATTTCGTCGAAAACCGCAAATTTCCGGTGACAACTACCGGGTGCGTGACAGTTCAGGCGACTTGATCGCGGCAGAAAGTTGCAGTTTGAAGGGCTGAAAGACAGTAGCCGTGGGCGGCGTCCGCCTCAGGCGGACTTGCCCCCGTCTACTATCTAGCAGGCTTTCAGCCTGCGACATCCCTCCGCCGATTCTGTCACGCCTCCCAAGTGCCTTGGGCGACCACGATACATGTTCCGCACGGGATCGTCAGCTATAATAGAACAGGTTTCCGATGTCGGGGGCTTGAAAGGATCAAAGTCTTGTCCGCCTCTATTCGCCTAAAAGAATTGCTCTACGACAACACGATTCCGTCCGCGCCTCAGCTCGCAGTAGGTGAGCGTGACGGGCGGGTCCGATGCCTGGCTTGCGGCCATCGCTGCTCGATTCTCCCCGGTCGTAGCGGTGTCTGCCGTGTGCGGTTCAACGCAGAGGGTGAACTTCGCGTTCCGGGCGGATACGTGGCCGGCGTTCAGGTTGATCCGATCGAGAAGAAGCCTTTCTACCACGCCTACCCGGCGCGGGACGCCGTTTCCTTCGGTATGTTGGGTTGCGATTTCCACTGCGGCTACTGTCAAAACTGGGTGACGAGTCAGGCGCTGCGTAACGAAGCCGCCGTCGCCCGGCCGAACTTCGTGTCGCCGGAACGATTGGTGCAGGTGGCCGTCGAGCAGAAGGTTCCGGTCATGGTCAGCACCTACAACGAGCCGTTGATCACCGCCGATTGGGCGGTCGAGATATTCAAGCTGGCCAAGGCGGAGGGGATTACCTGCGGTTTTGTCAGTAACGGCAACGCCACCCCGGAAGTGCTGGAGTTCATCCGTCCTTATGTTGACTTATACAAGGTCGATCTCAAGGCGTTTAACGATCGCAGTTATCGCGAGCTGGGCGGCATTCTGGAAAACGTACTGGACACCATCAAGCGACTCAAGCGGATGGATTTCTGGGTCGAGATCGTCACACTGGTCGTTCCGGGGTTCAACGACGGCGCGGGTGAGCTGACTTCAATCGCGGAGTTTATTGCCGACGTATCAACTGACATACCGTGGCACATTACAGCCTTTCGCCCGGACTATAAGATGACCGATCCGCCGCGTACCCCAACGGATACACTGATCCGAGCGTACGACATCGGCAAGGCCGCCGGATTGAGTTTTGTCTATCCCGGTAATTGTCATGGCCAAGTTGGCAATCGTGAGAATACCTATTGCCCCTCGTGCGCGCGGTGGCTGATTCGCCGCCGAGGCTTCGTGGTGGAAGAGAATCGCATGAAAGGCTCGGCCTGTCCGTTCTGTCAAACACCGATCCCCGGCGTCTGGGAGGATTCGCCTCCCTCGCACACCCACGGCTCCGGCATTCCGCTACCCGTCGTCGTCTCTGAGGGATCGTGTGGGTGATGATCGTGAACGCGTTCCACTCCAGTGCGCTATGGTGCCGTCCGATCGATCCTCCATCATCTTGACCGTTTCGAGTCGCCGTCGTAGGGTACGGTTCGTCGTCGGCGATGGCGGTTTCGTCCTGTGAATAGGCTGTGAAATGGTTGGTGGAACCGAGCCGCAGGCTTCAGCCTGCGCGAATCTGCGGAATCAGTTGGTGTTTGGAATGTCTAGTGCCGTGCGTCGTAGGTTCTGCGACTGTAGTCTTGCGTCGGATGCGGGGTCTTAGGTTCTCGGACGTTCGCGCGGGCTAAAGCCCGCGGCTCAGGTAGTCGCGATCGTGCGGAATCAGTGGTGTTTGGAATGTCTAGTGCCGTGCGTCGTAGGTTCTGCGACTGTAGTCTTGCATCGGATGCGGGGTCTTAGGTTCTCGGACGTTCGCGCGGGCTAAAGCCCGCGGCTCAGGTAGTCGCGATCGTGCGGAATCAGTTGGTGTTTGGAATGTCTAGTGCTGTGCGTCGTATGTTCTGCGACTGTGGTGGACGCGGCGTCAAGACGACCCGGACGTTCGCGCAAGCTAAAGCATGCGGCTCAGGTATAATTTCGGTGGGCGGTGCGTGCCTTAAACTCTTCAACCCTAGCGGAGTAGACAACCATGTCAGTGCGAGTGGGAATTAACGGATTCGGTAGAATTGGGCGGCTCGTTTTTCGGGCTATGGCTCAGAGGCCGCAGGAATTCGAAATCGTCGCCATCAACGATCTCAGCGACCCGGCTATGCTGCGGCAATTACTCAAGTACGACTCCGTGCATGGCCGGTTCCCCGGCTCGGTCGAAGTCGGCGACGGATCGCTAACTGTCAACGGCCGGGAGATCAAGGTGCTGGCTCAGCGAGCGCCGGCCAAGCTGCCCTGGGGTAGTCTAGGTGTAGACATTGCTATTGAGTCCACCGGCATATTTTCCAAGCGCGAAAGCGAGAAGGGCGGCTACGGCGATCATCTCACCGCCGGTGCCAAGAAAGTTATCCTCAGCGCGCCCGCGAAAGACGATCCTGATTTGATGGTGGTGCTCGGTGTGAACGACGAACAGCTCAACGCGTCGCACAAGTGTATCTCGAACGCGAGCTGCACCACAAATTGCCTGGCGCCGATGGTTAAAGTGCTCAACGATTCCTTCGGTTTGGTCGAGGGTTTGATGACTACGGTACACGCCTATACCAACGATCAAAGCGTGGGGGATCTGGTACACAGTGACCCGCGCCGGGCACGCGCTGCGGCCGTTAACATCATCCCCACCAGCACCGGAGCGGCTCGCGCCGTCGGCAAGGTTCTGCCCGATCTGAACGGCAAGCTGAACGGTTGTGCGTTGCGTGTTCCGGTGGCCGATGGTTCGTGCGTGGATCTGGTGGCTACGATGAAGAAGTCCGTGACCAGGGAAGAGATCAACTCGGCCCTGAAGACGGCGGCCGAGGGGAAGATGAGGGGTGTGTTGGAATACAGCGAAGATCCGCTGGTCAGCTCCGATATCATCGGCAACTCGCACAGCTCGATCATTGATAGCCTGAGCACCATGACCATGCCGGCGGAAGGCGGGAAGATGGTGAAGGTTCTGTCGTGGTACGACAACGAATGGGGCTATGCGTGCCGAACGGCCGACCTCGCCGCCCGCGTCGCGGCGCTGTAGTCAAACGCTGATCAAAGCTCAGATCCGTGGGAGCAAGCCCATGGACATTTGATGGTGTCACGCCGTATCGTCTGTCACCGGGCTGGCACCCGGTGCACTGATTATGGAACGCAGGGTGCCCCATTCTTGCGCAGTGAGTATGTGGCGCGGTGCCCCATTCTTGCGCATCAAAGGTGGGGGACGGATTGCCCCAACGGGGCTTGATAACTTAGCCCAGGGTAAGCGCAGCGCCACCCTGGGTTGCGGAAGTCAGCACTAATCCAACCCTGTAAGGGTTGCATAGATGAGGCACTGGGGGTATTGAACCCTTTCAGGGTTCCGACTAACTCGGTCACTTTCCCAGGGTGGCGCGGCTGCGCCGCTTACCCTGGGCTATGTTATGTTTCCCTTTCAGGGAAGATTCTCGCCGTCGGATTTTCGGTTCCGTGACACGGGACGCTTTCCTGGTGGAAAGAATAGGCCACCCGCGCAAGCCCATGGACATTTGATGGTGTCACGCCGTATCGTCTGTCACCGGGCTGGCGCCCGGTGCACTGATTATGGAACGCGGAGACGGGAAGTTCAGGCATCCTGTTCATCCCCCACCCTTCGCCGAAAGCGAAGGATGGGGCACCCAATCGGGTCTTTGCGTCGTTGTATTTCGCTCGTAGCGAGAGTTCGCGCAAGCTGAAGCATGCGGCTCGGATTGAGATCGGCGAATCGTTAACCATGAAAAAAACAATCGACGACGTTGATGTTCGCGGGAAACGCGTGTTGCTGCGCGTAGATTTCAACGTGCCGCTTGATGACGCGCAGCATATCACCGATGACCGCCGCATTCGCGCCGCACTTCCTACGATCGAACACCTGGTGGACGGCGGCGGGCGGGTGGTACTGATCAGTCACCTTGGCCGACCCAAGGGGAGCAACAGGGATCGTGAGAGGTTCTCGCTGGCACCCATAGCGATACGGTTGGGCGAGCTACTCGGCAGATCGATCAAGTTCGTCGAAGATTGCATCGGCGACGCGCCCGAGGGCGTTGTGGCCGAGTCGGGCGATGGCGAGGTCTGCCTGCTGGAAAACCTCCGTTTCCACGAAGCAGAAACGATTATGGACAAGAAGGCCGCGGACGACGCGACACTGCGCGAGCAGAAAGAATCCTTCGCGCGGCAGCTCGCCGGGCTGGCGGATATCTATGTCAACGACGCGTTCGGCACTTGCCATCGTGACAACGCCAGCATGTTGACGGTCCCGCAATTGATGAAAGGGAAACCGCGCGTCATTGGGTATCTGGTGCGGCGCGAATTGGAATTTCTGGGCGGTGCCGTGGAGAGGCCCGCGCGACCGTTTATCTGCGTGCTCGGCGGTGCGAAGGTTTCGGACAAGCTCGGCGTGATTCAATCGCTGTTGGAGAAGTGCGATACGATTTTGATCGGCGGGGCGATGGCCTTTACTTTCCTAGCGTCTGAAGGGATGGACGTAGGAGACAGTTTGGCCGAGCCCGATCTGTTCGACACCGCCCGTGCTCTTCGAAAACAGGGGGGCGATCGTCTGATGATGCCGCTTGATTCGGTGGTGGCGAAGGAGATCAAGGCGGAGGCGCCCACCGAAATACTCGAAGGTGCGATACCCCGGGGGTGGATGGGTCTGGACATCGGCCCGAAGACCAGCGCCGCGTACAAGGATGTGATTTCCTCGGCCAAGACGGTGGTCTGGAACGGTCCGATGGGCGTATTCGAAACACCGCCGTACGACGCGGGTACGCTGGCGGTTGCGGAAGCGGTTGCGGCGGCCACGGACCGAGGGGCGGTGAGCATCATTGGTGGCGGAGACAGTGCGGCCGCAATCGACAAAGCAGGTCTGGCGGATAGGATGACGCATATCTCGACCGGCGGCGGCGCCTCGCTCGAGTTTCTCGAGGGTAAACCATTCCCCGCGATCGACGTATTGGACGACGTTTAGTGGAAGGCAGCACAACCATCGAACCAGGGGCATCAGACGTTTCGGCTTTTGACTTCACCAAGCCCGCGATTCGCATGGCGCCGTCGCTGCTGTCGGCTGACTTTGCTCGGCTGGAGCGGGATGTTTCAGCGATCGAGGCCGCCGGTGCGACGATGTTGCATCTTGACGTGATGGACGGGCACTTCGTGCCCAACATCAGCTTCGGTGTGCCGGTGATCGCGTCGCTTCGTCCATGTACCGGGCTTTTTCTTGACGCCCATCTGATGATCGCGGAGCCGAAACGTTACGCCGAGGCGTTCGTTAAAGCCGGTTGCGATCATATTACCTTTCACATAGAAACCGCTCCCGAGCCGCAGGCTTCAGCCTGCGCGAAGTTGCCGGGCGCCTTGGACGTCGTCGAGCACATTCGCGGGCTCGGCGTTTCCGTCGGCGTGTCGCTTAACCCGACAACGCCGGTCAGCGCGATCGAGTCGATCATCGATTCGGTTGATCTGGTTTTGGTGATGAGTGTTTGGCCGGGGTTCGGTGGGCAGAAGTTCATCGCTGACGTGGTGCCGAAGATCGCCGAACTGAAGGAGCGACTTTCCGATCGGCAGCGCCTTCAGATCGACGGCGGGGTAGATGTGAAGACAATCGGTGAGGTGGCCCGGGCGGGTGCCGACACGTTCGTCGCCGGCTCGGCCATATTCGGCCAATCGAATCCACCCGAAGCGATGAAGGAATTACACCGCTTGGCAACCGAGGCGGCGTCGAAGTAACAGAGTGAGCAGCGATTATGGTTCACGACAAAGTTGATGTACCGGCGGGGTTGTGGGGTCGTTGCGATAGTTGCGGCCACATGCTGTATGAGAAAGAGGTGGCGGAAGCGCTCTATGTTTGCCCGGAGTGCGGCCACCACAGACGGATCGACGCACGGACGCGAATCGGGCAACTCGTTGATCCGGGGTCGTTTGAAGAGTTCGACATTGATTTGCGATCGACCGATCCACTGAAGTTTAAGGATCGGATGAGCTATCGCGATCGGCTCAAACGTGAGCAGACCAAGACGGGTGAGCATGATGCCATCGTAGTCGGTCGAGGTTTCATTCGAGGTCGGTCGGTCGTTTTGGCGGTCATGAATCCCGCGTTCATTATGGCGTCGATGGGGGCCGTGGTGGGCGAGAAGGTGACGCGGGCCGTCGAGCGTGCCATCGAAGAGAATCTTCCGCTGGTAATCGTGACCGCTTCGGGCGGGGCGAGGATGCAAGAGGGGATGGTCTCGCTGGTGCAGATGGCCAAGACCTCGGCGGCGCTGGCTAAGCTCGACGACGCAAAGGGGCTTTACATAGTCGTGGCGACCGACCCGACTACGGCGGGCGTGGCCGCGAGTTTTGCGAGCTTAGGTGATGTGATTTTGGCGGAACCCAAGGCGATGATCGGGTTCGCCGGTCCGCGAGTGATTGCCAATACGATAAACGCGGAATTGCCGGATGATTTTCAGACGGCTGAATTCATGTTGGAGCACGGGTTCGTGGATCGAATCGTGAATCGTGCCGATCTTCGCCGCGAAATTGCCCGGATTATCGATTACTGCGGCAAGTAGGAAAATTGAAAGTTTATGCACGATTTTCGCCGATGAATGACTTATGCAGCGTTGATCCCTTACGCTTCCCGCCTTTTGGTACGGCGCGGCTTGCGTTGTGTGTAGGTCAATCGTTTCCTCGAATTCAGTTGTGTGGAGGCTGATGGAACAGTCGACAAGGATGTTCAGGACGTTAGGGAGTTTGGCCGCAGCCATGACCGTTTCCGCGGTGTGGCTTGGTTGGATCGATCCGTCCGCCCCCATTTCCGCAGACCCGCCTTCGTTCGAGGTCGTTCTCGATCGAGTACGTTCACTCGTGGTAGATGGCGTGCCTATCCACAAGGATTTGTGGCAGGAGGTCGAAATGATAGCCGAGCCGAGGGAGAGTGCCGGCGGTGCGCTGTTGGCGGCTCGCGCTGATCGCGGTCGATGTCACTTTCGGATTGATCTTGCTGGGCGCGTGTCGCGTACCCCTCGATGGCGCAGCCAGGAGTCACTCGGCGATCATACCGTGGTTGTTTCCGTCTCGCAGGCCGACCCTCATTCCGAAATGTCTCGCGCCCAGTTTGACGGTCTTCGTGGTTTGTTGGTCGCTCTTCGAGATGCGGCTGCGGTACGGGATCGTCCGCTCACATCGGGTGGATTGTCGGAAGATACTCTGGATTTGCCGGTTCGTGTCCAAGAAGAATGGGCAAGAGTCTACGGACTGAAGCCCGGCACCATCGTTGGAATCTCCACCCGAATCATCTCCGTCGGCTAGTTTGCTCTTCGCCTTATCGCATATCTTGTGTGCCTGACAGTTCTTACGGCTACCTGTCGTGTGATCCCCGATAGGGATAAGTGTGAGACTTAAGAACGGCACGAAGTTAATTGTTAATCTCTGTGGGTCGTGTACCATTATCGGTGATCCGTTCAGCGCTCGCGTACCCGGCGTGCCGTGTGGTACTTGACTTGACGGAGGGAGAACGATGGTGGCTCTTCGATTCTTTGGTTTGATGGGGACTATAGCGGTATTTGTTCCGCGACTCGCCTTTGCCCAACCGATTCCCGATGACCCGGAATTCGCGAAGCAATGGGCGCTACAAAACACCGGGCAGGAGGTAGAAGGGCAGGCCGGTATCGCGGACGCCGATATCGATGCACTCGGGGCCTGGAAGCTCTTTGATGGTGCCCCGAATCTGGTGGTTGCGATCATCGGTCGCGGTATCGATCCGCATCTAGAATTTGCCGACCGTCTTCTCGAAGGTCATGCGATTATTGGCGATCCATTCAATACGTTGGACACTTGTCCACATGACACACATCTGGCAGGTATCATAGCCGCCGCTACTGACAACGCACTGGGGGTCGCGGGACTTCATAGCCAAGCGAGCATACTGCCGGTTCGAGTACTAGATGGTTGCCAGCAAGGGTCCGAGGCATCCACGGCCGAGGGGATTGTTTGGGCGGTGGATCACGGCGCGGATGTCATATTGGCGGCCGTGCAATTCTTTGATGGTACCCAGGTCTTGGCGGATGCCGTAACCTATGCCGTAAAAAATAATGTCGTTCTTGTAGCACCAGCAGGCAGCGCGGGCAACAACGAAGTTGCCTTCCCCGCCGCGTTTGACGGCTGCGTAGCTGTGACGGCCACAACAAATCAGGATGGCCGATCGGGAGCGTCCAACTTTGGTGATGAGGTGGATTTGTCCGCGCCAGGGAAAAACATCTGGTCGACGTGGAACAGCGACGGATACGGTTATCAATTGTCGAATCGGGACACCGCATCGGCCTCGGCTTTCGTGACCGGTGTGGCCGCGTTGGTTCGATCATTCGCCCCGCAGCTTAGCGCCACCGATGTCGTGCAAGTATTGCTGGATTCTGCGGACGATCTGGGCGATCCCGGTTGGGATCAGTATTTCGGTTTCGGCAGGATCAACGCACGCCGCGCCCTGGAAATGACGCCGCCCCCGGCGCTTAGGTTTGAGTACGTCGATCCGTTACCTATGACCATTGCGCCGGACCAGACCAATTCCTTTATCGTTCGGATCGTCGGCGAGGGCGTCGCGAAGGGATCGGCCACGCTGACCTACCGGATTGGTGTTTCTGGGTTTACTTCCACGCCCCTGACACCTCTTGGCGATGACCTTTTTCTTGTCGAGCTACCGGCCGTGTCCTGTGAAAGCGTTCTTGAGTATTTTCTGTCGGCGGAAGGTATTGGTGGGGCGGTCATAACGGACCCGCTCAACGCAGGTAAGACGGGTCACACCGTGTTGGCACGACAGACCTCGGTTCTGTTTGAAGATGATTTCGAAGTGGATCGTGAATGGAAGACCGACGTGGAGGGAGGCGACGCAACCCAAGGGGCGTGGACTCGTGTGGTGCCGGCGCCGACGGTGGGACAGCCGCCGACGATGGGACAGCCGCCCTACGACCGATCGCCCGATGCGAAGAGCCACTGCTATGTCACAGGACAACCGCAATCTTTACCAGATGCGATGGTGGATGTCGATGGCGGTCCGGTGCGATTGCTGTCGCCGGTCATAGCGATAGGCGACAACGAGGTGGAGGTCAGTTACGCGCGATGGTTTTACTGGTCGGGCGCGGGAACCGAGGATTTTCTTTCTGTGGGTTTTTCGCGGAACGGCGGATTATCTTGGACCGTCGTGGAGACGGTGTCATCAACGGATGAGTGGGTGACGCACACGTTTCGGCTCAGTGATTTTCCAGACGTTGCGGGGGATCAACTTCGCCTGCTGTTCAGCACATCGGACGAACCGAACGACTCGTTTACCGAGGCGGCTATTGATGAGTTCCGCGTCACCTCGATTTCGTGCGCGGTTCTCAGAGGTGACACCAACGATGACGGCGTGATCGATCAAACCGACTACCGTCTGATGCCGGACTGTATGACCGGACCCGCAGTCGTGCATGGGGAGGACGCCTGCGATGCGTTCGATTTCGATCGCAACCGGCGCATCGATTTGGCTGATTTTCAGGCTTTTCAAAGGGTTTTTGAGGGCGATTAGCCGTGAAAGCGGACAACTGGCCTACATCATAATGATCCCACGGTCCGTGGGTGTGATGGTAGCGACAACGAGGTTATGATTTAGATGTTGGGGCCGACGATTCATGTGAGACGATCGGCATATGTGTTTTTCTCTTTGGGAGTACCGTGATGAAGACGCGTCTTATTTCAGTAGCGGTGGTATTGGTGGGAGTTGCCGGTTTGATGGCCGGTCAGGTTTTCTCTCAGGATCATGACAAAAAGGGTGATCAGGGTGGCCCGGACCCGGCCATGATGGAAGCATGGAAGAAAGCGATCGCTCCGGGCAGTTTCCATGCCCATCTCAAACCGCTCGAGGGTCGCTGGAGTTTTACGACGAAATGGCGGATGACCTCGGAGCAACCCTGGGAGGAATCCAAGGGCGTTGCAGAATACAAGTGGATCCTTGGCGGACGGTTCCTTCAGCAAAACACGGTTGGGGATCCGATGGGGCCGGACGGCGATCGCTTCGAGGGTATGGGGATCACCGGTTATGACAACGGAGCCAAGAAGTACACCTCGATTTGGGCGGACAACATGGGCACTGGGACGATGGTCAGCTCGGGCACCTGCGACGCCTCCGGAAAGGTGTTTACCTTTATGGGCACGATTAGCGACCCGTTCACCGGTGAGCCGAAAAAGGAAAAGTCTGTTCTGCGGATCATCAACGACGGCAAGCACGTATTTGAAATGTTCAGCGTCGGCCCCGATGGCAAGGAATTCAATTCCCTGGTCGTGACCTACGCCCGGTCATAGGGAGCTATGATCGCGGATTTCGGAAAAATGCGGGCGTCGGTCCGGATGTATTCCCGGATCGACGCCGCCTTTGAGGCCGTCAAGCGGGTCAGAAGCTGGAATCAACAGGTTCTGGCGGGGGTGGTGTGTGAGTTCCTGATCGGCTATACTGACGGGTTCATTATGCTCCGGTGATGGGTTCGGAGCGACCCGAGATGACAAGAGGATACTGATGCCAAGACCAACGAAGGCGTTTCGTCGCCAGAAGATCGATGCAGCCATCGCGTGGAAGCGGGGCGAAAAGACAGAGGCGTACAAGCTTTGGGAAAAAGCTGCGGCCAGTCTGAAAGAACATCAAGCCAAGAAGCAAAACAAGAAAAAGGCGCGCGAAGCAGAAGCAGCAGATGCGGCCGCCAAAGCTGCCGAGTAATCACCTCGCATTTCGAATACGACAGTGTGATCGGAGCGCGGTTTGAACTCCTGCCCTTCGATGCGGAGTGATTGACAAATGCGTGTCGTCAGTATTCTCATATTAACAGCCCTCACGATTCCCACGGGCTGCTCGGGGATCATGGAGCGTCGGTTCGTCTCCCAGATACAGGATAGGCCGGCCCCTGATTTCGAGCTGACCTCACTGGACGGGCAGAAGATCCGACTGGCTGACTTTCGCGGCAAGTCGGTGGTGCTCAGCTTTTGGGCCTATGGCTGACCGCCGTGTCGTGCGGAGGCTCCGCACCTCAGTCGAATCGCCGAAAAGCACGCGGGTGACGGTCTCGTCGTCCTGGCCATCAACGCGTGGGACGAACCGAAAGATGCGCTGGCGGATTTCGCCAAGCGTGAAAAGCTTACGTATCGCATCCTACTTGACGGCGGCGAGGTGGCCTCGGAATTCGGCGTGTCGAGCTTGCCCACAAACATTTTCGTCAATCAGCAGGGCGTCATGATCGATGCCGCTCTGGGTTTCGACGGCCCCAAAAACATCCAAAAGAAGACGCGAAGATTGCTCGAAGCGTCGCAGTAACCTTGCCGCATCCTGCGTTAGCCACGAGGGGCGGACTCTATCTCTTAACCTAACATGCTTGCAGCTTAACGGCTATTAGCTTACGTGAATTGTCTTGCCCTTCAGGTCCGGCGGGAGCGGGAGGTTGAGGTCGCTTAGGATTGTGGGGGTGACGTCGTAGAGGGTCGGGCCGTTGACGCGTCCTCGGGCGGGTTGCGACGGGTTGGTGTAAATGTACATGCCCTGCTGGGCGTGGTTGGCGTCGTCGGGGCCGGTGTCGTTCTCGAAGGCGTAGATGCTGTCGCTGCCCACCCGGCCCACCGAGCGCCATCGTAACGCGCCGAAAATCACGACCAGATCCGGTGCCACGCGGTTGACGGCTTTGTAGATTTCTTCGGGCTTGTAGCAATTGTTGCCCATCGGCTTGCCTTCGTGGTCCTTTATGGCCTCGATCTTAGCGGCGAGTTCGTTTCGGAATGATTCGTATTCCTCCGGTTTGACCTGACCTTCCGGCTCGCGTCCCGCCTTATTGATGAACAGTCGACCGTAGTACCCGCCCTCGCCCCACGCGGTGGTTTTCGACCAATCAACGTCCTTCACGTCGAACTTCTGATTGGGGCTGACCGGCTCCTTGAAGTGCAAGTATCCCTCATTCATCAGCCACTGGTTGAACATACATCCACCGACCATACACGTAGCGCCGTGGTCGCTGACCACCCAGAGGGCCGTCTTCTCGAGGTCCATGCAGTCCAAGGTCTTGCCGATTTCGTCATCGACGTACTTGTAGTAGTTGAAGATGGCGTGCTCGAAATCGTTGCCGGGGACGTGGCGGTGATGGGACTTGTCCATATACGACCAGAAGCCGTGATGAATGCGGTCCACCCCCATTTCCACCATCCAAAACAAATCCCACGGTTTGGCGGTGAGCAGATGGCGGACCACCTTGAAGCGTTTTTCGGTCATCAAGTAAATCTGATCGAGCAGCCACTGTTTGTCGTCGGTGCGGAAGCCCTTTACGTCCACCATGTACTCGCCGACGAGTTCCTTGATTTCATGGCGCAGCAGCGGTGGGTGGGTCCAGGGCATCTTGGGGTCGTTGGTGTCGGGGGTGAGGAAGCTGGTGATCATGTGGCCCTTGATGGGACGTACGATCGGAAAGGTACCCGGTACACCGACGATGATGGACTCCTTACCCTGTGCCGAGATCATG
>Ga0326597_10006284_pt1 | contig 16318 bp, 14 predicted proteins | sample RVTome_12_FD_203789 | JGI IMG/M metagenome (GOLD analysis project Ga0326597, IMG submission 203789) | Soil microbial communities from uranium-contaminated site in the Upper Colorado River Basin, Wyoming, United States - RVT100D185 | ecosystem: Environmental > Terrestrial > Soil > Contaminated >...
CTGTACTTTGGCACGTACTCAAACACGAATGACCGCTCGTCGGAACGAAGAACACGCACCTCGCCGGACTTCTGGTTTGCGGACAAACCAGCCCCGGTAAAACACGCTCCAATGAAAACCAGGAGATGTGTTAGCCGCACAAGTCGTTTGGCGTGGTTCATTCTCATCCACCCATATTGACAAAGAACCGAACGTGTCTTTGCAAACTACGTTCGGCAGCAAAAAAAAAGGAGTGGCCGCCCTTGCTTTTCATGTTCGTCAAAAGTTCACTTCACGTTGCCCATCAACCCTACTCCAAGATTCGCGAGTACTTGCTCTTACTCTGCTTATCTTGTCTGAACTTTTAACCGAACAATCCTATAGGCTGCACTCCAACACATAGATGAAATCGCTTGACCAAAATATAGAGATTGAGGCATACATTGTCAAGATGTTTTTTGATTATGAGGTTGTCCGTTTTCGGACTACACATTCGATGCATGGACCTGACAGCCTGCAAAGGGGTTGGTTGATTATGAGCGAAAATAGTCTTAGATTTCAACGGTTTATTATTCGAATCTTCCTCCGTCTCACTTCCTGGTCTGCATGGCGAAATCCTTGAATGTGTTGTTTGTTTCCAGTGAAGTAGAGCCCTTCGCAAAAACTGGTGGTCTTGCCGACGTTTCAGGAGCCCTTCCCCAAACCATAAGGCACCTCAATCATGAGGTCCGCATCATGATGCCTCGTTATGGCAATATTAACGAGCGGAAGGCGAAACTCCACGAGATGATCAGGCTGCGCGATATCGATGTTCCTCTTGGCACAAGGGCATATCCGGCAAGCGTCAAATCGTCGTTCATTTCAAGCAACCATCACAAAGTACAGGTATATTTTCTCGATAACGCGACCCTGTTCGGCCGGTCGGGTCTATACGTCCACCCGGACACAAAGAAGGACTATCCGGACAATGACGAGAGATTCATATTTTTCTCACGCGGCGTGCTTGAAGTACTGAAACGCCTGGGGTGGAAACCCGACGTGGTACATTGTAACGATTGGCAAACGGGGCTTGTACCGGCGTATTTGAAAACAGTGTACCGAAACGACCCGTTCTACAAAGACACGAAAACGGTGTTCACAATCCACAACATGGCCTACCAGGGGATCTTCCCGAAGTCATCATTTCAGAAGACATTGCTGCCACCTGAGCTCTTCTCCGAGCGGGGAATCGAAGCCTACGGAAAAATGAACCTGCTCAAAGCAGGCCTCGTCTTTGCCGACGCGATTACAACGGTAAGCGAACGATATGCCCAGGAAATACGAAGCAGCGATGAGTACGGATGCGGCCTTCAGGACATCTTGAACAAGCGGAAGAATGATCTCCACGGAATTATGAACGGCATCGATTACGGCATCTGGAACCCGGCTGTTGACGAGATGATACCGCACCGCTATGACGTGAAGACGCTCGATGTCAAGGTTGAGAACAAGAAGGCACTGCTCGGCAAGAGGGAACTGCCGTTCAATCCGAAGACCCCGGTCATCGGGATGATCTCGCGGCTTGCCGACCAGAAAGGATTCGACCTTCTGGGGGCAATCATTGACGACATGATGAAGTTGGACGTGCAGCTTGTTGTGCTCGGAACCGGTGAGAAAAAGTACCACGACATGCTTGAGGCAGCCGAGAAGCGATACCCGGACAAGTTGAGCGTCGACCTTTCGTTCAATGACGCGCTTGCGCATCTTATCGAGGCCGGGACTGACATCTTCCTGATGCCTTCAAGGTATGAGCCTTGCGGATTGAACCAGCTCTACAGTCTCAAGTACGGGACCGTCCCCATTGTTCGTGCCACCGGTGGCCTCGACGATTCTATCGAAGAGGTCGATGCAAGCTCGGGTACGGGCACAGGGTTCAAGTTCAAGAAATACGAAAGTGCGGAACTCTTGAAGACGGTTCAACGGGCAGTTCACCTTTATGCGGACCAAGCGCTCTGGAGAAAGATCATGAAGAACGGGATGAGCAAGGACTTCTCCTGGGAAGCTTCAGCGCGAAAGTACCTGCATATCTACAGGAGCCTGGCAAAGAGGTGAGCGAGGGGAGGATTGGGGTATTCCTTGACCGCGACGGCACACTCAACGAAGAGGTGGACTTTGTTCGAACTGCAGACCAGTTGCGACTCATCCCGGGCGCCGTCGCGGCAGTAAAAAAGTTGAATGATCAAGGAACCGTTGTCTGTGTTATCTCGAACCAATCCGGTGTGGCGCGTGGATATATCACCGAAGAGGACCTTGTCTCGATCCACGCGAAGCTGAAGGACGAGTTGCGCCTCGGTGGCGCACATATCGACCGAATATATTATTGTCCCCACCACCCGACAGAAGGTGTTGCCCCATACAACGTTGAGTGTGACTGCCGAAAACCAAAGCCCGGAATGCTGAAACGCGGAGAAGCAGAGCTGGATACCGATCTGGGACGCTCGTTCCTGATCGGTGACAGTGTGGTGGACATGCAGGCTGCCCATGCAGTCGGGGCATCAGCTGTTCTTGTCCGGACCGGATATGGTAAGACGGCGCAGGAAGAGTGCCGGAAGAAAAACATCCCCGTCGCCCACGTTGCCGCCTCAATTGTCGACGGTGTGGACTTTGTCCTGGACACATTAAAAGGGAGAATTGCCAGGTAATGCAGAAGCATGAACACACAGTACTACGTGCGTTGTTATCCATTTCGTTCATTACGGCTGCGATAATAGTCACCGGTTGCACCGACAAGCCATCGGACCTCATTGACGCATTGCTGGAGTCCGACGTGATCATCGCGGATACAACGATAACAGCGACTGCGAGCGCGACGTTCAAGCAAGTTGTTCCAATGGACTCACGGCCATTTCCTTTCGTGCTGCAGAGGAACCTCCTTGGCCAGGCGTTCGGGGACACAGCGTATACGTTGATCCAGTTCCTCTCAATCCCTCGCAGAGACACTATCAGCGTCGTATCGGCATCGCTGACATTGCGCGCAGTATCATGGAGTGGCACGCCGGGTGGGTCATTTGGCTTCAGTGTACACAAGCTAGACACGTCCTGGAACGAGAACCTCGTTACGCGCGACAGCATGCCATCGTTTGACCAAACGCCATGGGGAGCGTACTCAGGCACACAGCAGGCCGATACAGAGATGATCGTCGTGAACCTTGATACAGCGCTGGTGAAGACATGGTTCACCGGAACCTCTCATGGCATTATCCTGATACCCGATGCTTTCACTAGTGTTGTGCGTGGGATCCACGCCTTCGGGTTCGATTCGACGAAGTTCCAACCAACACTTCAGGTTATCGCGGTGAATTCTGCGGGGACGACCAGCGATACGAGCACGTTCTCATTGGGACAGGACACATTCGTTGGCAATACGCCTGCGCCGACTCTGGGCCCCAACCTGATCTTCGCTCAGGGGGGAATTGTCTACCGGAGCAGACTGAACTTCGACGTCTCATTTATTGGCACAGGCTCCATCATCAACAAGGCCGACTTGTTGTTACAGCTCGACCAGACCACTAGCCAGTTCTCAAAATTCACAACTGATACAGTGGCGATCATTCATGTGCGCCGCCATCCCGTTGACAGCACCATATTCGAAGCTATCGGTTCACAGGGGCGGCGCAAGGAAGGATCTGCCTGCTCCTTCGATGCGCGCCGTGCTGTTCAGTCATGGGTCAACGGGGACAACAATGGTATAGTCCTTCGCGCCACGGATGGGAGTGAGTACAGTACGTTTGACCGGTATGTGTTCTTCAACCATCTCGCGGCCGACTCTCTGAAACCAACAATCAAAATCACCTACACCGTCGGGAGGAAATAGGCGAATGACACGGAAAGTACTGACAATCGCCCATCTGGCCCTTCTCACCACGACGATGCTCGCCGGTGAAGGTGGATCAGCGTATTCAATCTTTGGCATCGGCGACATCCGGTATTTCCCCAACTCGCGCAGTGCCGGAATGGGATATACAGCCATCGGGATTCCCACCGCGAACTACATCAACAGCATTTCTCCCGCAACGTGGTCCCGCATCAACAGGGTACGCCTTGAGGGTTCATTCCTCTTCGAAGGTTACAGCGCATCGGACGGAGTGAATTCATCATACCGTGCGGACGGAGACTTCAACGGCGCACTCCTGGCAATACCCATCTCGTCCGAACACGGAATTGTATTCGCAGGCGGGTTTGTCCCTTATAGCAGCACCAACTACCTTCATAGCACCACTGGTACAAGACAGGGAGTCGACTTCACTCTGGAGCAGAAGGGAACGGGCGGTCTGAACAGAGCTCTCGCGGGCCTTTCGTATTCTCCGGCGACCGATCTCTCTCTCGGCGCTTCACTTGATGTCTTGTTCGGCTCAATAGAACGATCCACAACTCTTCGGCCTGCGTCTTCGGCACTGGCTGGTGGCACGACCAACGAGAGGCTTACGACCCGCGGGGCCACTGCCACGTTTGGGGCTCTCTACACGGGATTCGGTTCATGGAGTGAGCCGCTGAAGCCTCTAGCTCTCGGCGTTACGGTTTCCGCGGGCAGCGGACTTGGAACTGAACGCCAATTCACATACCAGTTCCTTGACGACCTTGACACGTCAGACCTTACCAAGGGCACCATGACAGTGCCGTTCTCCTATGGCATCGGCATCGCGTACCAAGCGGGAGAGCGCTATCTCATCGCGGCAGATTATTATGCACAGCAGTGGCGGGATACGAAGATCAACGGCATACATCCTGTTGAGATCAGGAACAGTTTCCGTCTCGGTCTCGGCGGGGAGCACTCCCCAAGCCGTGATGGAAGCGCCTCCTGGCTCGAAAGGATTACCTACCGGCTTGGCTTCTCCTACCATTCAACTTACTATGAGGTTCTTGGGCAGCCCATCAACGAGTGGCTTATCACGAGCGGCCTTGCCATTCCGCTGAGCGGTGAGACACGGCTCAACGTTGCCCTCGAGTATGGTGGAAGAGGATTGAACACAAACGGGCTCATCAAAGACCGGATCATCCGGCTTGCATTGTCGCTGAACATTGGCGAGCTGTGGTTCGTGCGGTACGAGGAAGAGTAACAGACTCCGTTGTTCGCGCTGCCTTCGCACACGATTACCTAGGATTCGTGAGTATGAAGCATCTCCAGCAATCCGACCCCGAAGTCTTTTCCGCAGTCCGTAGTGAGATCAACCGGCAGAACACCAAGCTTGAGCTGATAGCCTCCGAAAACTTCGTCAGCCTCGCTGTCCTTGAGGCAGTGGGCACACCTTTGACGAACAAGTACGCGGAAGGGTATCCGGGCAAGCGTTACTATGGCGGCTGTGAATTTGTGGATGTAGCCGAAGATCTTGCGCGCAATCGTGTCAGAGAACTGTTCGGAGCAGAATACGCGAATGTCCAGCCACATTCGGGCTCGCAGGCAAACATGGCCGTCTACTTCACGCTTGTGCGACCCGGCGACAAGCTGATGGGGATGAACCTCTCGCACGGTGGACATCTCACCCACGGATCACCGGTGAACTTCTCAGGGCAATTCTATAACTTCGTCGCCTACGGCGTAAGCAAAGATACAGGCTTCATCGACTATAACGAGGTGGAAGACATCGCGAAGCGAGAGAAGCCGAAGATGATCACGGTCGGTGCCAGTGCTTACTCACGCAACATCGACTACAAGATCTTCCGGCGGATTGCCGACAAGGTTGGTGCATTCCTGTTTGCGGATATCGCTCATCCGGCGGGATTGATTGCCAGAAAGCTTCTGAACGATCCCCTTCCCCACTGTCACGTTGTTACATCCACGACCCACAAAACGTTACGCGGCCCACGTGGTGGGCTGATCCTGATGGGGAAGGACTTTGACAATCAATTCGGAATCGTTGCGCCGAAATCGGGAAGGACGAAGAAGATGTCGGAGCTGCTGGACTCGATGGTCATCCCCGGCATTCAGGGTGGACCGCTGATGCATGTGATCGCAGGAAAGGCGGTCGCGTTCAAAGAAGCACTACAACCAGAGTTTGAAGTGTACAGCAAGCAGGTGATCAAGAACGCGCAGGCTCTGGCGGCGACACTTGTCAGGCTCGGATACTATATCATCTCTGGCGGTACCGATAACCACCTGATGCTTGTCGACCTGCGAAGCAAGAACGTCACAGGCAAGGACGCCCAAGAAGCGCTGGACGAAGCTGGAATTACTGTAAACAAGAATGCAGTACCTTTTGATGACAAGAGCCCGCTTATCACCAGTGGAATCCGGATCGGCACGCCGGCGTTGACGACACGCGGGATGAAGGAGAAGGAGATGGAGTATATTGGTGAGCTGATCGATGAGGTGATTACCAACCTTGGTAAGACTGACCTCTATCGTGCAGTGGCAAGCAAGGTCGGGGATCTGTGTTTGAAGTTCCAACTCTATCCGGACCTCATATCGCCATGAAGAGACGTCTCATGATCGTGCTAACATTGGTGGGAACCAGCTCGCTGCTGGCGCAGTTCACTCCGGGGAATTCATCGCTTGACATTCCTGCCGACGGTCGCAGCACTGCGATGGGGGAGTCATTCGTAGCATTGCGCGGAAATTCGTCCGCAATGCTCTTCAACCCCGCAGGACTTGCCTCCCTCCGAGGAGTCCATGTCGCCTATGGACATCGGGGCAATGACTGGATGTCTGTGTTGAACAGCCAGCATCAGAATTTCAGCATGGCGGCTGAGACACCATTCTTCAGCGTAGGTGTCTTCTACAAGAGGCTCGATCTTGAATCAGAATTCCGAGACGAATTCGGAGATATCGAACTATTTAAGTTGGGGAACCGGTCATATGGAGTTAGTCTCGCACATTCGCTTGCAGACTGCTTCGACATCGGTGCCACGTTCAAGACGTTCAACTGGTCCTTCGACTTTGCGTCTGTTGAGTCCAATTCTCCCTTCTTGTTCGATATTGGCCTGCTTCATACCTTTGACCTTTCAGAACAAGGGATACTCAACAGTGCGCTCTCCCTTGGGGTCGCCTTACAAAATTTTGGTGAGGACTTGAAAACGCCACCAGAAGCTCTGGCTGGCGGCTATAGGCACGTTCTTCCCCGAGCTTTGAGAACCGGCTTCTCCTATTCCTATGAACCCGCGCAGCCGTCCGAGATGGATTTAGCCCCCTTCGGGATTCTTATCACCGGAGAATACCGTGCAATCCTTGGAGATCGTTACGAGTATTATCGCGACTTTTGGGGATTCGGCGGTGAGGTAGTCATCTTCGAAATTGTTTCCGGTCGCATAGGAGGATTCGTTAGCCCGTGGAACGGACTATACGGTAAAAGAGGCGAGGTTGCCTTGCGCTATGGCGTTGGGCTATCACTCCCCTTTCAGAAGCTGGGAATCAAAACCCCGCTGACCCTCCGAGCAGACTACTCTGCAATTCCATTGCCGAAAGATTTTGGCCTCGATGACGAACCTCCTCTCAACACGTTTTCCTTTGTGCTGAGTTACAACGAGGATTTGTTCTAATGAAAACAATCCGATTCAAGTTGGTCATTGGCATCTCTCTTGCCTTCGGCGCTGCCGCCGAAATGCATGCACAGTACGTTACTGCAGGAATACATTCCATCGACACGCCCTTCGATCCACGGAGTATTGCCGCGGGCGAGTCGTTCGTAGCAGTTCGCGGCAACCGTTACGCCTCAATGTATAATCCTGCGGGTCTGTCGGGAATCGAAGGGTATGGCGTGAGCTTCTCTCGACGCAACTTCAACCATCTGAGTCTTACCTCAACCTGGAAGTACATTGCTTTCACCGGGACTGTTTCCACGCCCCTCGCAGATTTCAGTATCGTGTATAACCGATTTCACCAGGCAGAATTCGAGGTGACAACGGAACAGAATCCTGATGGAACCGGCGACCGTGTACGGGTCAGCGACTACCTGCTCGGATTGGGCGCGGGGATGGAAATCATAGACGGAATTGATGTGGGGCTCCAAGTAAAGACGTTTAGACCGGTTGCTGAGGTTACCGCAGGGTCTTATCAAGGAGGGAAATTCAACAATCCTCTTCTCCTCGACGCTGGGGTTATTGGGAGCCTGGACGGAGAGTTTGCCAACACCTCTGTTGGCTATTCTCTTGCCGGGGGAATTGCGTTTCAGAATTTCGGAACTGACCTGATTGCAGAAACAACCAATCTCCTGGGTGGGACGTCAAAATATGTTTCTCCTTTACCTCGGCTATGGCGAACCGGCCTTTCGTTCGGTATCTCTACTCCTAGACTAGTTGAACTGGGGCTCTCACCTGTCTCGATCATGGTGACCACGGAATACAGGGTTGTCCTGAATTCCCTTTACGACCCAAACGAGCATTTCTGGGGGTTCGGTTCCGAGCTTACGGTGCTCGAGATTTTCACCGGACGGATCGGTGCATTCATTCCGTCGGTAACGAGTATTTATGGCGTGAGGAACGAGCCGTGGCTTCGGTTTTGCCTGGGACTTAGAGTGCCCCTCGGTCTGATGGGGATTGACCCCTTCTCGTTGCGGCTAGACTACTCCTCAATTCCGCTCAATACGAGAATTCCCTTCTTCCCACTCGAAAACACGACACTGCATGCCTTCTCACTCGAGTTGGTGTATGAACGAGATCTCTTCGGCTCATTGGAATGAACGAAACAACTGGAAACATCACCGAAAACACAGCCTTGAACGATGATGAGTCGGACGTTGTCGAAGAGCGTGAAATGTCCTTCCTCGACCACCTCGAGGAGCTCCGGTGGCGCATTGTGCGGGCCCTGCTCGGCATTGTCATCGGGACAGCGCTCTGCTGGGTCTTCATCGACCACATCATGGAGAATGCTCTTCTCCAGCCTGTCATCGAGGTGAACAACAACCTTCAACCCGGCCAGCAACCGATCAACCTGCAGAACCTGAAGCCCTTCGGCCAGCTCTTCCTGTACATGGAGGTCGCTCTCATCGGTGGCATCATCCTCAGCATCCCGAACATCCTGTACCAGCTCTGGGCATTCATTGCTCCCGGTCTGTTGCCAAAAGAGCGCCGGTACATCAAATGGATTGTATTCTTTTCCTCGTTCTGCTTCCTGGCGGGAATCGCGTTCGCATACTTCGTGATGCTCCCCGCATCGCTGAAGTTCTTCGCCGGGTTCGGCACACAGCAGATCGAGAATAATATCGCGATCAACGAGTACATGAGCTTCATCATCAGCGTTATGCTGGCGGCAGGCGTGGTCTTCGAGCTGCCGATGGTGTCATGGTTCCTCTCGAGGCTCGGGATCCTGACGCCCGCATTTATGCGGCACTACCGCCGGCACGCGATCGTGGGCATCCTCATTATCGCCGCTGTGCTTACGCCGGGTACCGACCCCGTAAGCCAGATACTCCTTGCCGTGCCGCTTGTGGTATTGTACGAACTCAGCATCGGCATTTCGGCACTGGCTTCACGCCGCAAGAAGAAAAACAGCGAGGAATAAACAACCACCAACCGGAAAGAACAGGCAGGTATTGACGCTCAAAGAGATCAGCACCCCCATCCACCAGCACCTTGAGACCTTCGACGAAGTGTTCGCCCGTTCCATCCGATCAAAGATCGGGCTCGTCGACCTCGTGACAAAATATATTGTCAGGCAAAAAGGAAAGAAGGTCCGCCCCCTGCTCGTCCTGCTGAGCGCCGAGCTTTGCGGCGGGATCAGCGAAGGAACGTACCGCGGTGCTGCGCTTGTGGAGATCCTCCACACCGCAACACTGGTACACGATGATGTTATTGACGACGCAGACACACGAAGGGGCTTCGCTTCCATCAACGCCGTCTGGAAGAACAAGATTGCCGTGCTGATGGGAGACTACCTGCTTGCCAAGGGGCTGCTGCTCTCGCTCGAACACAACGACTTCCGATTCCTGAAAATTACTTCCACGTCCGTCCGTCGCATGAGCGAAGGTGAGATCCACCAGATCCAGAAAAGCCGTCAACTCGATATGGACGAGGAAACCTACCTGAAAATCATCGGCGATAAGACTGCTTCGCTCCTTTCCACGTGCTGTGAAATAGGTGCGACAAGCGCAACTGATGAAACTGAGAAACATCAAGCACTGAAAGAGTACGGCGAGAACGTGGGGCTGGCGTTCCAGATCCGCGATGACTTGCTGGACTACGTGGGCCGGAAGAGTATCACCGGGAAGCCCACGGGGCTGGATCTCAACGAGAAGAAGCTGACGCTTCCTCTCATCCATGCCTTCACCAACGCACCGAAGAAAGAATCACGCGATGTTCTCTCGATGATCAAGAACGGTGGGAAGAAGATGAAGGTCGGGGACGTTGTGGAATTTGTGAAGGAATACGGCGGACTTACCTATGCTGCTGATAGGGCGACGCAGTTCGCTGCCACGGCAAAAAGCAACATTGCATCATTCCCGGATTCACCGGCCAAACGATCCATGACTGCGTTCGCCGATTTTGTTGTGGAGAGGGACAAATAGGCGCGGGCAGATCGCACAGCTACACCTTAGCATCAGGCCGTATCGTTACAACCGGGCATTTTGCGTTCCGCACAATCCGCTCCGCCGTGCTGCCGAAGAGCATGTGCTCAACGCCCGTATGCCCGTGCGTCGCAACCACGATCAGGTCGGCCCCTTTCTCCTCTGCTTCAAGAAGAATCTCCTGGTGCGGCTTTCCTGTCCGAACCGCCGAGGTCGCCTTCACGCGCTTCCGTATCTCCCGACTGATGAGAACTCTCAGCTCATCGGCGCCCTTGTCGCGCAATTCCTCCTCAACCCCCGGTAACACGACCTGACCGAACCCCAGGTCTGCAGGATAGATGGTTGGCTCGACAACGTAGATCAGGTGAAGCGATGCTTCGAACTTCTCCGCCAGTAGCACCGCATACCGGAGCGCATTCTTGGAATGGATGGAGAAATCAATTGGCACGAGAATGCGACGGATTATCAGTGCCTGACCGCCACTTCCGGTCGCTTGCGCCCGGGAAGTCTTTGACCTTGTGGTTTGCTTGCGGGTTACGGCTTTCTTCATGATCCACCTCCGGTACAGGTAGAGACGCTCCAGCAGAAATTCTCGATGCTGGGCTAATCGTTGTACACGAACTTCAGCCAGTCGCGTGTGTCGTTCCCATTCCTGACGATATCGAAGAAGGTCTTCTGCAGCTTCAGTGTGATCGGACCCGGCTTCCCATCGGCAACGAGCTGCTTGTCCACCGACCGGATGGGCGTGATCTCCGCCGCGGTACCCGTGAAGAACAACTCGTCGGCAACATAGGCGAACTCGCGCGGCAGGTTCGTAATGACCACTTTAAGTCCCCCCTCTTCGGCGAGTTGCATGACGGATGCGCGTGTCACCCCCGGGAGAAGAGACGATGAGAGCTGAGGGGTATACAAGACACCTTCCCGAACAGCAAACAGGTTCTCGCCCGAGCCTTCGCTCAGGTTTCCATGGACGTCAAGTGCAATGGCCTCGTGGAACCCGGCCTGGATTGCCTCCATTTTCATGAGCTGCGAGAGGATGTAGTTGCCACCCGCCTTGGCCATCTGAGGAAGTGTATTTGGCGCAGGGCGGTTCCACGTTGAGACACACACGTCGATTCCGTTGGTGAGTGCTTCCGGACCGAGGTAGCTTCCCCATTCCCACACCGCAATCGTCATCTCGACCGGGCAGTTCAGCGGGTTCACCCCAACATCACCGTAACCGCGATACACAATCGGACGGATGTAGCACGCCTTCATCTTGTTTGCGCGGATGGTTGAAAGGATCGCTTCCTCTATCTGCGGCGCGGTGAAGGGAATCTCTGTCCTGTAGATCTTTGTAGAATCGAAGAGCCGGCGGATATGCCGGTCGAGACGAAAGATGGCGGAACCCTTTGCCGTATTGTAGCACCGGATACCTTCGAACCAGCTCGAGCCATAATGGATGACGTGAGAAAGAACGTGGATGTGTGCGTCGTCCCAGTCGATGAACTTACCATTCATCCATATTTTGTCAACTTTTTTTACAGCCATTGTTTCCCTCGCGTGCGTGGTGAAAGGAGTACAGCGATTGATAGTAATACTGTGGAGCGAAGAACAGTGTTACAACGCCAGCTGGTACACCCGGTAGCGCTTGTCGATGGTCCCCTGCATAAGCTCGGCCCCGCGGTTCATCATCACGTTGTCCTCATTTACCCAGCTTGCTTCCCCGTGCGGGTAACCGCTGGCCACACAGCGGCGCCCGGTCTCGTAAAAGAGCGCCGCGCCAATCCCGGTGTTGGCATATTCTGGAAGAACGCCGAGAATGATGATCCGCACCCTGTCGATTTTCTTCTTGAAGAGAAGCATGCGGACCATTGCGGGGATCAACCATCCACGTTTGTTGTGCACCATGATCCGGTTGATGTCGGGGATTGTCATCCCGAACCCGACCGGCTTCCCTTTGGACTCTGCGATGATAATGAGCCGGGGGTCGACGATCATCTTCAGGTCTTTTGCAACGTAGTTGAACTCCTCCTCCGTCATTGGTACTTCCCCCCAGTTCTTCGACCAGCCCCGCGAGTAGAGCTCACGCACAAGCTTCACCTCTTCATCGAACCGCGACATGTCGATTTCCCGGATCTTCAGGCTCTCCCTCCTGCTCACCACATCGGCAATGCGGATAAACTTCTCGTTAAAGACTTTGTCCTTGTGTATGTAATAGGCGAACAAGTCCTGCACTTTCCGGAACCCGTAGTTCTCTACAAGCGTCTGGTAATAGTCAGGATTGTACGCCATAAGCGCTGCCGGGAGGCGGTCGAAGCCTTCGACAAGCAACCCGTATTCATCATTCACTGACGGACTGGCCGGTCCTCGCATGGCGGTCACGCCCCGGGCAACCAGCCATGCGCGCGCCGCATCGAACAGGGTGTTGGCGACCGCTTGATCATTCACCGACTCAAAGAACCCGAAGAAGCCGATATTCTCGTTGTGTTCCCTGTTGTGGTTGTCGTTGACGATGGCACCGATCCTCCCCACCACTTCACCGTCACGCTCCGCCAGGAATAACTCCATCGCTGCATGCTTGTAGAACGGATTGTTCTTTCGGTCTATCAGCTTCCGCCGGTCCATCAACAGCGGCGGCACCCAGTACGGGCTTGCATCATATACTTTCCACTGAAACTTGATGAAGGTTTTCTCATCCTTCTTCGTACGGACCGGACGGACGGTGACACGATTCATTGGTGACGTGGAGATCCCCTGCTTAGTGATGGATCTGTTGAAGCGCTCCGGCATCCGGTCAGCTGGCGCAGAAGTGCCCTGGGGGACGAGCGGTGATTGTGTCACAACCTGCTGGAACGAACGCTTCACGCAATCATCTCCGGTTGGACGACGGACAATGGTTGTGGATGCATTGAGGGGCCGGGCTAATTCAAGGAACGGCTGATGGACTACTTAATGATGCCGAGTTTCTTTCCAATAGTGCCGAATGTCTCCAGGATCGTGTTGAGATGCTGGTCTTCGTGCGTAGCCATGTAGCTTGTCCGAAGCATCTGCATGCCGTTCGGAACTCCCGGACTGATGAAGGCGTTGACAAACACTCCCGCATCGAACAACTCTCGCCAGAAGACGAACGTGTTCAGATCGTCGCCGATGATGACGGGGACGATTGCGGTCGGACTGTCGACGATCGTGAAGCCCATTGACTTGAACCCCTTGCGCATCTTGTCCGCATTGGCGATGAGGCGTTTGATCCTGTCGGGCTCTTTCTCGAGGATGTCGAGCGCCACGAGGGCGGCAGCTACGGAGGCTGGTGTCGGGCTCGCGCTGAAAATCAATGCAGGTGCGTGGTGCTTCAAATAGTTGATAACCGGCTTGTCACCCACCACGAAGCCACCGAGGGATGAGAATGTTTTGCTGAACGTTCCCATCGTCATGTCCACTTCCTTGTCGAGCCCGAAGTGACTTGCCGTTCCGCGCCCTCCCCTTCCGATCACTCCTGTTGCATGCGCGTCGTCGATGAGAATCCGGGCATTATGCTTCCTGGCAGCGACAACCAAGTTCGGCAGATCCACGATCATACCCGATGTACTGAACACGCCATCCGAAACCACAAGCTTTGGGGCGTCGGAAGGAAGTTTGGAGATGACCCGCTCGAGATCCTGCATGTCGTTATGTTTGTAACGAACAAACTCCGCAAAAGCGCCCTTCGCCATCAGGTTTCCGGCAACGATACATGCATGGTTGTCCCTGTCGGAAACAACGTACTCCCCTTTCTGGACGAGCGTCGGGATGATGCCCTGGGCAGTCTGGTACCCTGTGCTATACAACAGGCATGCTTCCTTTTGGAAAAAAGCTGCGAGGCGTTCTTCAAGCTTGATGTGAAGGTCGAGCGTGCCGGTGAGATATCTTGAGCCGGAGCAGCCTGTCCCGTATTTTTCCACTGCCTTGATTGCGGCCTGCTTCACTCGCGGATCGGCTGTCAGACCGTGGTAATTATTCGATCCCGCCATGATCTTCTTGCGCCCCTCGATCATGACCACAGGCCCTTCATTCTCCTCGATCGGGCGGAAGTAGGGGTAGTACCCCATCGCCTTGATCTCATCGGCGCGGGTGAACGACCGGCATTTGTCAAACAGGTCAACGGACTTCTTCTCAGCCACACTCACAGGGTGTTCCTCGATGTAATCATCAGAGATCATCGTCCCCAGATGTCTGCTATCACTCATACCGTACTCCGTCACGCCTCAGAGATCGATTGATTCTCAAATTTGTTTTCAATATACTTGAACGTACCTCAAAAGTCAATCAGAATTCCCTGCTCGCCCGCCTCAATCATCGGGGCGGACACACAGGTCTCACCAGTTCTCTCATCACGAGTGAAAGCACTAGTCACTGGAGGAACCGGCTTCATCGGAAGCCACCTTGTAGAACACCTTCTTCAGAAGAAGTATTCTGTCCGTTGCCTGATCCGCAGGTCGAGCGATACGAAGTGGCTCAAAGGTCTTCCGGTGGAGTACGTGTACGGTGACTTGTTCGATGGCGACGCCCTGCATGATGCGGTCACCGGCGTGGACTATGTGTATCACTCCGCCGGCATCACAAAAGCCAAGACGCGAGAAGAGTATTACAGAGGCAACACCGAGGGAACGAAGAGCATTCTGGCCGCAGTATTACAGCATGATCCGCGTGTCAGAAGGTTCGTGCATATCAGCAGTCAGGCGGCTGTTGGAACGAGTCCGACCAAAACCCCCATCAGAGAAGACACACCGGCCCACCCACTGACAACATACGGCAAGAGCAAGTGGATGGCTGAAGAGGAGTGCGCAAAGGTTGCCGGCTCGATCCCTGTTACCATTGTTCGACCCCCGGTAGTGTACGGTCCCCGTGACAAGGATGTGTTCGAGTTCTTCAACACCATGTCCAAAGGACTCCAACCGATGGTTGGTTTTCATGAGAAATACGTAAGCATGATCCACGTTCAGGACCTTGTCCGGGGGTTTGTCATGGCTGGAGAAAGTGACAAGGCAGCAGGACAAACATACTTCATCTCAAGCAAGGAAGCGCACGGTTGGCAGGAGATCGGCGAGATAACTCGTGCGGCAATGGGCAACCGTGCCTTGCGCATCCGCCTCCCCGAAGCCGCCGTCTTCGGGATTGCCGCTGTGGCAGAGTTGCTAGCTCTCTTCAGCTCAAAGCCTGCATTGATAAATTTTGAAAAGGCCCGCGACATGGTGCAAGACTACTGGACGTGCGACGCATCCAAAGCGAGGCGGGACTTCGGTTTCGAGCAGGAGATCTCGCTGGCCCATGGGGTTCGCAATACGGTGGCATGGTATAGAAAGCAAAGCTGGTTGTAAGGTCCGAAAACGAAAAGAGATCACACTAGTCGCGGATCGCTTCATTTAGTTTGTACCAGGGGCACCTCATAGGCCACATTGCACAATTTACCGGGTCCTTGAGTTCGGATGCGACTCAACGCTCGATCTCGCCTTAAAGATCAGTCTGTTTTTGGGGGTGTTTCTTCTTAGTTCCCTTCTACTTACCACTGTAAGTCCGGACCGTTGGTTATCATTACTTTTCACTTATGACTTACCTCATAAACATTTTTCCTGGCGCCTTTCTAACTTCTCACTATAACGAATAGAGCAATGATACCTGAATCAACCCTCAAGAAATACAAAGCACAGCTGATCAAATTCAGGAAGAATGAAATTCTCTTTCAGGCCGGGGATGCCGCTACGAACTTCTATATCGTTAAATCCGGCAGAGTCAAGATGACGACATACAGCCGTGATGGTCGAGAGTTTGTCCAGGGCTACTTCGTCGACGGCCAGAGCTTTGGCGAACCCCCATTTTTCAACCATATCCCTTATCCGTCTTCGGGA
>Ga0326597_10006285_pt1 | contig 16317 bp, 13 predicted proteins | sample RVTome_12_FD_203789 | JGI IMG/M metagenome (GOLD analysis project Ga0326597, IMG submission 203789) | Soil microbial communities from uranium-contaminated site in the Upper Colorado River Basin, Wyoming, United States - RVT100D185 | ecosystem: Environmental > Terrestrial > Soil > Contaminated >...
GTTCGAAGGGGCCGGGTGCGAGAGGTGCAACGGCTCCGGATACCGGGGCCGCATCGGCTTCTTCGAGGTGCTGGAGATCAACGGGGGGATGCGGCGGGCGATCAGCCAGCGACTCAGCGCGATGGACATCCTCGCCGTTTGCAACAAGGACCACCTGCGCATGCGGGCCGACGGATTGATCAAGGCTTCGGAGGGTCAGACGACGATCGAGGACGTGCTGCGCGCCACGCAGGATGCTGAAGAGGAACTCAGGGCTGCGGCGGGAAGGTGATCGCGCCGCGTCCGTATTGAAGTACACTATGCCGACGTTTCAGTACCAATCCGTGACTCGAGCCGGCCAGGCGGTGAACGGCACGATCGATGCCGGCGACCGGGCCGAGGCGATCCGCGCGCTCAAGCAGCGCGGCGAGACGGCCACGCAACTGGCGCCGCTCAACGGGCGGGTCACGGGCTCGCGCAACGCGGTGTCTTTCCGCACCTCGCCCGCCGCCGCGAGCGCGGACATCGGGCAGGTGAGCCGCGGCCGGGGGACGATGCGGCGCGGGGAACTGGCGTCGTTCATCCGCGAGATCGCCACGGCCCTTGAGGCGGGTCTGCCGTTGATGAGCGCGTTCCGCGCCGTCGAAAAGCAGGCCTCCAGCGAGCGTCAGCGCGCGGTGATCGAACACCTGATGAGCCGCATCGAGGCCGGCCGCAGCCTCGCCCAGGCCGCGCTGGAGTGGGGCGCCCCCTTCGACGACATGATCGTGGGCATGCTCCGCGCCGGCGAAGCCTCCGGCCGGCTCGAAGTCATCATGATGCAACTCGCCGATCTGCTCGACCGTGAACTCGAGACGAGGCGCTCCGTCGCGGGCGCTTTGATCTACCCGGCGATCCTCATCTTCGTGCTCGCGCTCGGCATTGCCGTCATCGTCACTTTCATTATTCCGCGGGTGCTGGCGAGCCTCGAAGGGCAGACGATCCAGTTGCCGCTGCCCACGCGCATCGTGAAGGGGTTTGCCGATTTTCTCGGCTCGTACTGGTGGCTGGTCCTTTCGGCGATGGGCCTGGCCTACGCGGGTTGGAGGTCGGCGATGGCGCAGCCGCACATCCGCCACGAGCGCGACCGCATCATGCTGGGCATCCCCATCGTGGGCAACCTGGTGCGCGACGTCGCGGTCGGGCGCTTCACGCGCACGCTGGGCACGCTGATGGCCTCGGGCATTCCCATCATCGACGCGATCATCATCACCCGCGACACGCTGGGCAACAAGGCGATGGAGCGGGTGATCGACGAGGTCGCGGACAAGATCCGCGCCGGCCAGTCGATCGCCGAGCCGATGGAGAAGAGCGGCTACTTCCCGCCCGTGCTGATTCAGATCATCGACCTCGGCGAGCGGAGCGGGCGGCTGGACACGATGCTCACGCAGGCGGCGGAGTCCTTCGATCGGCGCACCGCGGCGTCGCTGAAGATGTTCACCGCGGCCCTGCCACCCGTCATCGTCGTGCTGATGGCGCTGGTCATCGGCTTCGTCATCCTGTCCGTCATACTTCCCCTGCTTTCACTTCAGTCGGCCATCGGCTGAGGCCGTCCCTCTATGGAGATCAAAACCATGCAGCGCAGTTCAACCCAATCCCGTCGAAGTCGGCGCCCGCGCCGCGCGTTCACGCTCATCGAAGCGATCGTGGTGGTCATCATCATCGGCGTGTTGGCGGCGGTCGTGGCGCCGCGCGTGCTCCAGTACGTCGGGAAGTCGAAAGTCGGCGCGGCCAAGTCCTCGATGGCGAGTCTGCGACTGGCCGTGGACCTGGTGATCGCGGAGTTGGGGCGTGATGCCCAGGGCGGCGACACGCTTCGAGGCCTGATCTGGGACAAGCCCAAGGACGCCCCCGACTCGTGGCAGAAGGGCATTAATAAGGAAGCCGACCTCAACGACCCGTGGGGCAATCCCTACATTCTCATCGTGCCCGGCTCCATCCACGTGGACTACGACATCGTCAGTTACGGCGCCGACGGCCGCGAGGGCGGCGACGGCGACAACGCCGACATCATCGGCTGAGCCTCCGAGTTCCGATTGAGCGTTCCATGCCTCACCTGCGACACATCCTCTCCGAAGCACGAGCGACGCCTGGAGTGCGCGCGTTCACGCTCGTCGAATTGATCGTGGTCATCGTGATCCTCGGCGTGCTCGCGGGGGTGACGACGGTTCGCATGAGCAACACGCTGGGGCGCCGCGGCCGCGTCGCGGTCAACCGCGTCCAGAACGTGCTCGATGCGCTGGCGCACCGGCAGGTGGCGAGCCAGGCGCCGGCCGCCCTCGTGTATGACGCGGGTCACGGCGAACTGTGGCTGGAGCGGTATGACTTCGCCGCCGACCTGGGCGAAACGCCGGGCACGCGAGCCAATCGGGGGCAATGGAGGCGCGACCTGATCGCGCCCGTCGCCGCCTTCGAGCGCGATGTCCTCCTCCGCGCGGCCTGGTTCGACGGGCAACTCGAGCGCGGTTCATTCCGCATCGAGGTCGCGCCCCAGATGGTTCGGCCGAGCATCGAGATCGAAATCCAGTTCGGCGAAACGGTCGAGGTGGTTTCGCTGCTCCCCAGCGAGATGAGATCGATGACTCTCTCCGACGAGAGCCGCCTGTTGCGATTGTCGCCCGAAGACCTGCACGCGACGGGATCGGGGGATGAGAAATGGTGAAGAGAGGCATCGAGGCATCCCGTTTCGCCGCGACCCGAAGGCTCTGCGCAGGGGAGCGCTCCGTCGAGGTCGGGCGCGAACGAATCGCCGATCGCGTGCGAGGCCGCTTGCGCCTTCGCATCAGCGCCGCGCCGCGCCGCGGCATGGCGCTGATGGACGTGCTCGTGGCGGGGATGGTGCTGTCGGGCGCGCTCGTCGCGGTGCTGGGCATCGCCGGTCGAGCGCTCAACGCGCAACTGAGGGGGCAGCAGATCGAGGAGGCCGCGATGGTCCTCGATTCGCTCCTCAACGAGGTGCTCGCGGTCGGGCCGGCTGAGTATCTCAAGGTCGGCGAGATGTCCGGCGTCATCGAACCACCCTTCGAGCAGTTCACCTATCGCATCGTGATCGACGACATCACCCCCAGCGAGCCGTTCCGCGTGACCGCCCGCGTCTGGTGGAACTCAGGCGGGGGCGAGCAGACGGCGGAGGTGCAGACGCTCATGGCCCGGCGCCTGGGCGAAGAGCCGGACCCCGAGCGTGAACCCACACAACCAGCGGAGCGGCCATGAACGATCAACACACTCCATCCATTCGGTCGGCTCGATCGGCGGCGGCGCGGCGCGAGGGCTCGTTGCGGCGCCGCGCCGGCTTCACGCTCATCGAACTCATCGCGGCCAGCGTGATCGCCTCCATCCTCGCCGGCGCCGCCACGGTGTCGATCCGCCGACTGGCGGACGGCCGCGACCGGTCCGCGGCGCGTCAGGCGGCGGTGGAATCCGTGCATTCCATCACGCGCCTGGTGGCGCGCGACCTGGCCAACATCGTGCGCGACACGACGCTGCTGGACACCATCGTGCGGATCGAAGACACGCCAAGTTCCGGCAGCCAGCAGACGGATGAGGTGCTCCTCTTCTGCCGCTCGATGCGCCCCGTGCGCCCCGAGCAGCAGGAGGAAACGACCTACCGCGAGTCGGGCATTCACGAAGTGCATTACCGGCTCAAGCCCGACGAGGAAGTGGTCGGCGTGCTGTGGCGACGCACCGACCCCATTGTCGATGAGAACTATCAAGGCGGCGGCGTCGCCGTACCCCTCGCGCTGAACGTCTATTCGCTCGACTTCGAGGCGTTCGACGGCACGACGTGGCAGAGCACCTGGGACAGCGACAGCGACGGCCTCCCCCACGCGCTGCGCGTGACCTGCCAGGTCGTCGTGCCCGACACGGGCGCGATCATCGCGGCGCGCCGCACCGTCGCCATCGATCGCATCCCGCTGCCCTTCGACGCCGAAGTCGATGAGACCTACGACACGTCGATGGACGTGGTGAATCTCGAGTTCGGGGAGCAGGAAGAGCAGCCTGAGATTCTCTTCGACTTCGGTGGGGGGGGCGGCGGCAACGCCGCCGGTGGAGGCGGGCGGGGAGGCGGGCGTCGTCGAGGCGGCGATCGGCAGCGCGATGGCGGCGGCGACCGGCCCCGCGGTGGCGGGGATCGCAGCGGCGGAGACGGCGGCGGACAGAACTCGGGTGGCGGCGGCCGGCCGCGCGGAGGCGGCGGATGAACCGCCCCACCCACTCTTCCAACCTCCTGAGATCACCGGCGGCGCCTCGTTCGCGCCGTCGCGGCTCCACCCTCTTGCTCGTCCTCTGGGTCGTCACCATCAGTTCGCTCATCATCATTCCGCTCCAACTCTCGGCGCAGCGGCAGGCGGTGTCGGGGCGCGAGGCGCTCGGCCGCGTCCGCGCCAAGTGGGCGGCCCGCGCCGGCATCGAGTCCTACATCGCCTACCTCGAATGGCAGATCGACACCGAGCAGGAGGTCGAGCCGACGACGTTCGAAGAGGAGATGAAGGATCTGGCGCACGGCACGATCCGCGACGCCGGCAACGTCCTCGTCGCCGAGTACCACATCCAGCACTGGATCAACGATGAACTCGTCGATGGCCCCGCCGACGCCCACTCCAAGGCCAACCTCAATCGCCTCGACGAGGAGACGCTCACCAAACTCGAAGACATCACGCCCGAGATCGTCGCCGCCATCCTCGACTGGATCGATCCCGACGACGACGTGCGCGAAGGCGGCGCTGAAGCGGGCTACTACAACCACCCCCTCAAGCCCTACGTCCCCCGTAACGGCCCCTTCAAAAACCTCCAGGAACTTGAACTGGTGTATGGCGTGACGCCTCTGCTGGTGCGCGGCGAAGACTGGAATCTCAACGGCCTGCTCGATCCCAACGAGGATGACGGGTCGGACAGTTGGCCCGATGACAACGCCGACGGGCGCCTTGATGCCGGGTGGTCGGCGGTGCTCACGACGGGTTCCTGGGAGCCGGGGCCGATCGAGCCGGGCCGCGGACGCCTCTCGCTGAGCACGTCGGCGGTTTCGGCGATCCGCGAGGCGTTCGGGATCGATCAGAGCCAGGCCAACGCCCTCTTTCAGTATTCGCGGGCCGAGGGCAACACGCTCGCGGGCCTCATCACGACGCCGCTGAGTTCCATCGGCCGCAACGGGCAGCCGGCGCAGGGAGGAACATCCGGCAATCAGGCCGGGCAGACAGGGGGGCAGTCGACGCGCCGCGGGCGGCAGAATCAGCCGCAGCAACCGCAAGGGCAGACGCTCGGCGCCCGCAACCTGACGGACGAGCAACTCGGCCGCGTCCTCGCGGGCGGCACAATCGGGACGACTTACGCGCGGCAGCCCGGGCGCGTCAACATCAACACCGCGCCCATCGAAGTGCTGGAACTGCTGCCCGGCGTGGATGAGGCGCTGGCGGACCAGATCGACCTCCTGCGCCACAGCAAGACGATGGGCATCACCAGCATCATCGAACTGCTCCAGATCCCGACGCTGTCGCGCGAGAACCTCGCCGCGATCGCTCCATTCATCGACGTGAGCAGCAACGTCTTCATCATCACGGCCAGCGGCGTGGCGCTGCCCGGCAGGACAGAAGTGCAACTCGTGGTTACGATCGACCGTTCTTCCCTTCCCATCCGCGTTCTCGAGTACGTCGAACGATGAGCGCAGGAAGCATTGGCGCAAACGGCTCGCCCGCGGCGAGTCAAGTGCAAGGCAGGAGGATTCAGCCGCAGGAAAGCGCACGATTCGGAGCGACGCGGGGGCGGGGCATTCGCCGCTTCCAGCCCGGCCGCGCAGGCGCCGCAGGCTCTCGGATCGTTTTGATTCCTCGGTGATGAACCAATCTCATGACTCGAATCAACTCATCAACTCGAATCAACGGCGGCGAGACGCCGCGCCGCGTCGTCGTCCTCCATCGCCAGGGCGAGCAGTGGCAGGTGATCCTGGCCGAAAACCGCAGCGGCCGCCTGCACGTCGTCGAGCACCAGTCGGTGCCGGTGCGCGACGCGGATCGTCTGAGCGTGCTGATCGGCCGGCTCGCGCCCGACCGGGTGGTGCGGGTGTTGCCGGGCGGGTCGGTGCTGTGCCGGGTGCTGGAGATTCCGCCGCTGGATGATGCGGCGGCGAATCAGGCGGCGTGGCTCGCGGCCGAATCCGATCTTCCCAGTCTCCTCGCCGAACATCGGCGCCAGGTCGTCCTCCTGCCCTGGCGGACCCCGGTGGACAATCGCCTCGCCGCCGCTTTCGGCTGGCCGGGCGAGCGCCCCGGCGACCTCACCGCCTCGATCGAGGCGCTGACGTACACGGGCGAGTCGGCCGCCCTGCTCGAACTTCTCATTCACTGCGGCGCCAGCCAGGGCACCATCGCCTCCCTCGACCGCGACCACCATTCGCTCGAACTCGCTTCGCACGTCAACGGCATCACGACGGTGCGGACGGCGAGACTGAGCGACGAGCGCTGGTCGGCGGATGCGGCGCGGGTGATGATCGAGACCGCGCTGGCGAGCGGCGCGGATGACGCCGCGCTCGCCGAGATCGAGAATCGCGCCTCGGGCGCGGCGCGGGCGCATCGCCAGACGCTGCTCGTTGACGCCGAGGTGAGCAGCCGCCTTGGGCGCCTGGTCTCGGGCGCGAGTTCGGACCTTGCGTGGTGGAATCGATTCGGGGTGGCGGTGGGCGCGGCGCTGGCGGCGCTGGGCTCGCGCCGGGCCATGGTCGAGTTGCTCGATCAGCCGCCCCAGGCTCCGCGCGGCGCGGTGCTCTCGGCGCTCAACTGGGTGAGCGATCGCGCCCATGCGCGGAGCGTGGCGGTTTTCGCCGTCCTGCTCATCGTCGTGCTTCCGATTCTCGGCGGGTGGTCGCGCTTTAAGATCCTCGAGTTCAAGACGCGGCGCCTCGAGGAGGTCGCCGCCGCCGCCAAGGCGCGGCAGGCCGAGGCCGACTTCTTCCGAACCCTGCGCCGCCATCGCTGGCCCATGACCAAGATTCTCGCCGACGTCTCGGGCATGGCGCCCTACGACCTCACCTTCGACTCCATCAACATCGACTCCACCAGCGGCGTGACCATCAGCGGACTCACCACGCCCGATCGGCAGAACGACGTCTTCGAGTTTCAAGGACTGCTCAACGACTCGCGCCTCTTCTCGCAGGTCAAGTCGCCCAACGTGACTTCGGGTGAGTCGAAGATCGAATTCGAACTCCAGGCGACGATGCAGGAACCTCATGGCAAGACCACTCGCCCCTACGACGAGCCGCTGGCGGTGATCCGGCACGGTGAAGAGGCGCGCGACGTGCCGCTCGGGCAGTACAACTTCCCGCTCTTCTCGCTGGGCGGCGGGTTGCCGCGAAGCCCGTCGCGCCCCGCGCGCAACGGGAGCACCGGATCGGCAGCGGCGGCCAACGCCTTCCTGCCGGGCCCCTTGGGCAGTCCTTCCACCGGCACGGACGGATCGCTCTTCCCCGGCACGACGGGCACGCCGCCCGCTGAGAAGCCGCTGCCGCCGCCGATCTCGGAGGCGCAGATCGCCAAGATGGACCTCCCGGCCGTGCATAAGGCGATGATCGATCGCGCCGCGGTCAAGCACCGTGAGCCGCGCCTTCTGGACGAGTACAACAAACTGCTGGCGCGCCGGCAGCAGTTGAGCGGCGCCGCCGCCGGAGGTCAGCCGTGAACGCCCCCGCTGCTTCATCCAATTCGCTGCGGACTCGTTACCACGCGCTGCCGCGCGCCTTGAAGTGGCTCGTGTGGCTGGGGGTCGGGCTCGTCGCGTACTTTGCGATTCTCGACCCCGTCCTCAAGACCATGACCGAGTTGCACGACCGATCCGAGCAGGCGCTCGCGGCCATCCGCCGGTACCGCGAGCCGGACCCGGACAACCGGAACATGATCCGCGACGGGCACAAGCGCTGGGGGGACGTGCTGCTGCCGGGCGCCGATCAGTCGCGCGTGCTCGAGGCCAAGAACGCCATGCTCGGCGTGCTCGAGAAACACAGGCTCACGGGCAACTATTCGATGACGGAGCGCTCGCCCTCCAAGTTGAAAGGGACGGAATCGACGGCGTCGGGCGTCGAGTATTGGAGGGGGCCGATCGAGTTGAAGTTCTCCGCGGCGCCGCACGTGGCTCTGGCCGTGATCGCCGACCTGGAGATGGTTCCTTCGATCGCGCAGATCGCGTCCGTGCGCATTCGGCGTCACACGGACAAGGCCGAGGTGGAGGTGACGCTGGTCGCCGACGCCTGGTTTATCAGACAAGGATGATGATCATGAACCACACTGCAACCTATCTGGCCTGGCGGAGCCTGTCCGCGCTCTCCCGGACGGCGCTGATCCTCGCGGCGCTCGCGGCCGCCATCCTGCTCTGGATGACCCCGTCGATGCTCACGGCGATGTTCGCGGGCTCGCTGGCAGTGGAGGATGAGCCGCTTCCGACCGAGAGCCCCGAGGTGCTCGCGTACGTGGAGAGCGTGAAGGCTCATCGCGAGTTTGCCAGTCTGCGCTCGCCGTTCTTCGAGCCGGTGGCGCCGGCGAAGCCCCTGCCGCCTCAGCCGTCCTTCACTCCCGACAGATCGACTCCCCCCGCCCGCGCCTACGGCGGTCCGAAACTGGTCGGCTTCGCCGGCAACCAGGCGATGTTCGCGTCGGCCGTGTACAAGGATGAGCCCTTCATCGCGGTCGGCCAGCAGGGAGGCGTCCTCGAACTCGTGGCGATCGAGCAGCCGTGGAAGGCCAAGGTTCGATGGAGCGGGGCGGAGTTTGACCTCAATCTCTTCGATCGTCTGGAGATGAATCCGATCGTGAACTTCGGGGTTCCCCTGGGAGGCAGTCCCGCGAGCACGGGGACAGACATCTTCGGCTCGGGCGCGCCCGCCGCCACCCTCCAACTTGACACGTCGGCCGGGGACGCCGCCGCGGAGGCGGATGACAACTGAGACCGCCCTCCTCTTGAAACAAGTCGCCACTTTCTTCTTCAGTCTTACATGGTGATACGGGTGAGTTTGTCCGACCGCTCTTGCGGCGGCGTGACAGGAACGGAAGATACATGAAGCACTACCGCCGTACGTGTCTGTTGGTGGCCGCCTCCTCGCTCGTCACGTTCACAGGCGTCCCGCTCTTCGCGCAAGACGGCTCGGAGGAGGGGTATTTCAGGTTCTTCGGCGAGCCGCCCGAGGGTGGCGGCGATGAGGGCGACCAGCCGGACTTCGACTTCGGCATCGAGCGGATGAATGACCCGGGGATGTTCGGCGAGATTCAGCCGGCTCAACCACCAGGCGCCGGGCCGGCGACGCCGGGCGAGACGGGCGAACTCGAGTCCTTGACGTTCAATGGCGCGGAAATCGCGCAGGTTCTCCTCCACCTCCAGCGTCTCGCCGGCCGGCCCGTCCACCCCGACAGCCTCGTTCTCAGCACGCCGACGAAAATCACCATCATCAACTCAACGATGATGACCAAGTCGGCGGCCATGCACCTGCTTGTCGATGCCCTCTTCGCCAATCGCATCGCGGTGATCGATCGAGGGAGCCACCTCGCGGTCGTCCCGTACACCCAGATCCAGGAAGGTCTGGTGCCGGTCCTCGGGCCTGACGAGCCGGTGCTCGGCCGGCCGGACACGGGCATGGTCGTCGAGAAGGTGTTCCAGATCAAGTACGGGCGCGCTTCAACCCTCAAGGACAAGGTCCAGGCGCTGGGTCCGCCGAACATGAAGATCGAGGTCGAGGACGCCTCGAACCAGATCATCGCGCTCTACAACATCGGCACGCTCCAGCGCATCCAGGAGCAGATCAACAAACTGGACATCCCCGGCGGCAACCTGCAACTTGAAACGTTCTATCTGAAGTACGCCGACGCCGACGTCGTCGCCAAACTCATCGTCGGCGTCTTCGGCCAGGAAGATGAGCAGCAGGGGCGGGGGCAGAATCGCAACCAGTTCTTCTCGCAGCCTCAGCCCCGCCAGACGGGCGAGGGTCTGTCGACGTCGTCGCAACTCAAGGTGGTCACGGACAAGTCGCAGAACTCGGTGACAGTGCGCGCCGAGCGCGACATCATCGAGCAGGTGCGTATGCAGATTCGCGAGGCGTGGGACGTTCAGATTCCCGGCACGGTCGCGCTGCCGCTGGCCATCGAACTTCAGAACAGCAGCGCGGTGTCGATGGCCGAACTGCTCAACACCCTCTTTGCGCAGGAAGCGGAGATCGTGGAGACCTTCGAGAGCGACTTCTTCTTCGGAGGCGGGGGGGCGGCGAACGTGGCGCGGGGAGCGCAGCCATCGCGAGGCGGGGACCAGGCGGAGGGGCCGAAGATCAGCCGCCTCGCCGGCCAGGTCTCCTTCACCGCCGACAACGCCAAGAACATCCTCTTCGTCACCACCCGCTCCGTCGAGCACTATCCGCTCCTTCAGGAGTTCATCGCCAAACTCGACGTGCCCGGCAACGCCAACGCGCCCGTCCTCTATGAACTCAAGCACGCGGATGCGGAGGATCTCGCCAACCGCCTCAACGCGCTGCTCGCCGAGCAGGGCGCCCGCGTCCCCGTCGAGCGCACCAGCCAGGAACTCACGCAGCGCTCCAACGTCTCCCAGATCGGCCAGCAGGGCACGGGCGAGGAGCAGCAGCAGGCGCAGCAGGGCGAGGAGATTCAGTTCCCGTGGCAGACCGGCTCGGCCGATCCCAACGCGCGCATCATCTCCAACCTCATCGGGCAGGTGCGCATCATGCCCATCGCGCGGCAGAACGCGGTGCTCGTCGTGGCGCCGCCGGAACTGCGCGAGGCCATGGCGCGCCTCATCGACACGCTTGATGCGCCCGGCCGGCAGGTGCTCATCCAGGCCATCGTCGCCGAGGTCAGCGTTGACGACGCCCTCTCGCTGGGCATTCGCTGGGGCAGCGGCGATCTCGGAGGCGGCGCGAGCAATGACAACCGCATTGTCGTCGGCAGCACCATCGAGGGCACGAAGAACGAACTCATCAACGCCCTCTTCGACACCTCCACTCTCGGCGTCAACGTCGATCTCAACGTCGCCCTCCAGGCGCTGGCGCAACTGACCGACGTCAACGTCCTCTTCCGTCCAAAGGTCGTGACCTCCGACAACGAAGAGGCGAACTTCTTCGACGGCCAGGACATTCCCTTCATCAACAACTCGACGACGAGCGATGTCGGAGGCGTGACGCAAAGTTTCGAGTACCTCGCCGTCGGCATCCAGTTGAACGTCAGGCCGCACATCACGGTGGACGGCAACATCGACCTGCGCGTCAACCTGCAACTCTCCAGCGTCGTGCCCGGCCAGACGCTCTTCGGCGGCTCGATCCTCGATCGACGCGAGACCACGACCAAGGTCACCATCCGCGACGGGCAGACCGTCGTCATCAGCGGCATCCGCCGCACCTCGCTCAGCGACATCGTCCGCAAGGTGCCCTTCCTCGGCGACCTCCCCCTCATCGGCGGCCTCTTCCGCTCCAAGGACAAGACCGAGTCGCGCAGCGAACTCGTGGCGTTCATCCGCCCCATCATCCTCGACTCGCCCGAGAAGATCCGCAACGTGACCGAAGGCGACTTCGACCTGCTCAACCGCACGCGAGGCAACCTCGAAGGCGCGGATGTGGAGAAGAATCCCGCCGGCCTCGACCACTGGGGCGAAGATTACTTCCGCAAGGAGGAGAACGGCAACGACCCCTTCAACGAGAACAACGACGGCACGCTGTGGATGGATCGCCGCGCACCCGGCCGCGACAGCGCTCGCCGTGCTCCGGGCAGCGCGCGGCTCGAGCCGTCGCTTGACCCCCTCCCCTGGCAACGCGCTCCGCAGGAATGAGTGACCATGTTTCCAGTCCCCAGCGAATCTCCATCGTGTCGGCCCGGCAGGCGGTCCTTGCCCGCGCTATGCCTCAGCGCCGCCTTGATGGCGCTGATCGCAGCCGGCTGCGTCGCCGAGAAGGCGCCCCGTCGCAATTCCCCGATCAGTGATCTTCCGCTCCGCGGCGACGCACCTGTCTCCACCAGCGTGCTCGAAACCTACGTGCCTCGCGGGCTGTCATCGAGCACGTCGGCGGTTTCGGCGGCGATCGGGCCGCTGGGCTCGATCGAGTACGATGGCCAGTTGCTGCCGCTGGTGAGCCCAGGGGGCGAATACTTCGCGGTGCAGGAGAGTCCGGCGCCGACGATGGCGATGCTCCTCGCCGCGCCCTCCGCCGAGGCGCCTCCGCCCCGGCACATCACGATCTACCGCATCAGGCCGATGGAGGGCGGACCGCGGCAGGAAGTCGTCGTTCACCACCGCCTCGACGAAGTCGGCATGCTCGGCCGCGGCGCCGATGAGCAGGGATTCCTCGTCGAATCGCCCCAGGTCGATGGCTCGCGGCGCATCGGATGGGTGCAGTGGTCCAGCGGCCAACTCACCTGGTTGCTGCGCAGCGGCATCAACGCCTTCGCGGCCCGATCGGTGAACGGCCGCCTCGCCTGGTGCGAGCGCCTCGACGGCAGCCCGGCCCGCTTTGACCTTTTCGTGCAGGGCCGCAACGAGGTCTACCGCGCCGAGGCGGAGGGCGGCAGTTGGCTCTTTCCGGTGTGGGCGCGCGACGACGCCACGCTCTTCGCCTTCCATCTCAAGCCGGGCGGCGAACTCGATCTCGCGGTCTTCGACACGCGCAGCGCCGCGTCGATGCGCCGGCCGATTCAGCGCGAGCGGCTGACGAACCGGGGTTCGATCGAGATGGCGTATCAGGCGCTGGCGGGGATTCAATCGCCGGCAGCGCCGGACGGCTCGCCGCGCCTGCTCTTCTACCACGCCGGTCAGGATCGCATTTTCGAGTACGACGCACGGCCGATGGAGGGTCGTCGCGTTCGCGGCCTGCCGTCGCCGAGCATCGCCGCCGCCTGGCACACCGGCGAAGGAATCGTCTACTCCAGTTGGTCGGCCCTGCACTACCAGTTCCTGCGCGACGGCAGCGAGCCGGTCGAACTGCTCAAAGGCGCCAGCGCCCCGCGCCTCACCAGCAATCCGATGCATCCATTCGTGATCGTGGCGGTGGACCGCAACGCGATGTTCCGCCTCAATCTCTGGGCGATGGACCTTGTGGATGAGGCGACCGTCCGCGCCGCGACCGAGCAACTCGACCCCGCCATCGCCGAGCGCCGCCGCCGGCCGTGAAGGTCGCTGTCTCGCGCCCGACCCGAGGCGATGGCCCTGTGCCGCGCCGCAGCGATGCTGCCTAATCGAGCAGCGTGATGAGCCGCTTGGGGTTCGCCTTGCCGGATCTGAAGAGCGCCGTCAGCGCTTGCCCGTGAATGTATGTGAAATACGGCGGCAACGCTTCGCCTATCAGGTTGCGGACCAAGTACCCCTTCCCACCATCAAGCGCAATCGACCACTTGTACCATCGCGGCACGGTCTGAAGGTCGGCGCATTCCCTAGCGCTAAGCACGCGGTTCTCGTACGGATGAATCTTCCAGTCGCTGCCGATGTGGCTTGAGTTCGTCGTGATGGTTGCCGCAGGTCGCTCTGAACGCATGCGACGATAGCTGGACAGGAATCCCTTGATGAGGCGTGGGCGGCCGCGCCCGCGAACGATCGGCCGGTTCCAAAGAACCCCGCCGCACCTCAAACACTTGGCTCTATCACTCGCAGCGACTTTGCGCCGACAGTTCGGGCAGGTCTTGTTGTCGTAGGCGCTCCTGCCGCTGTGCGGTGGGATGTCTGCGATCAGACGGTACCGCTCTCTGTCGTACCACGGGACAGAATGAAGCGGATCATCGCTCGTTGCTGACGCTTTGCTCGACGCATCGAGGCGCGGGTACGCCCTCGCTTCGCACCATTGCCTAACTGTCACCCACGGTTTGTAGTTGTCCCGTCCGCCCTCGGAATGAGTGGGAGCCGGGATCGGCGCGAGCTGCGCCTTGCGGAGCGACTTCACGCATTTCTCAGTTTTTCGGATGCCAACGATGACGGCTCGGGTTCGTGACTGTGCCACGCCATAATCGGCCATGTCCACCGGCATGTGCCAGAACTCGTAGCCGGGCAACTCACGCTTGAGCACTTCGACGACGGTTCGCTTTGTACCACTCCAATAGACTTCGTGTGTGAGAATCTGCCGGACGTTCTCAGCCACGATGGCTCGCGGCTTAAGCCTCTGCGCCACTTGGATAATGCGAAGGAGCAACGCGTTCCTCTTGGCGTTCTTCCGCGCGTCTTCCGTCGCGCGCTTACCCCGGCTGGGATTTGAACTGCTCAGTCCCTGGCACGGCGGCGTCGCCACAAGGAGCGATAGCGGCCGCTTCGTCGCCGCCTTGTACGCCTTCACGATCTGGTCCGAGGTTCTACGAACGTCTCCGATGACCCATTCAGAATCCGGGAAGTTGGACTTGCCGATTTCCGCCCTCGTTGGGTCGAGTTCGGCCTGAACCACCACCTCAAAGCCGGCGGCCAGATAGCCGGCGTCGCTCAGTCCTCCGCCGGAGAACAGCGACACCGCAGTCAAGCCGTTCTTCGCACGGGGTCGCCGCACGCGAAGCACAAAATCCGCAACAGGATCAGTGGCCTTAGGCTTGGTGGCGACGACGGGCATTGGTCTGATCGTAGCGGGTTGGCGGGATACGCGACGCGAGTCGTCGGACCGCACGCGCGAATAGGTCTGCCGTTCGAAGTTCGTGCTCCCGGACCACAAGTACGGTCCAACCGTCACGCCGCAGTCGCGCACGAACTCGGCGATCTCGCTCGACGTTGCCCCTGATCTTCGCCCGCCACCACGCGTTCAGATCGCGCTTGAAGTTGTGACAGCGTCCACATCCGTGCCAGAAGCAACCGTCGACAAACACTACGCAGCGCCGACCGACGAAGATCAGGTCTGGGCTTCCGGGAAAGCGCCGTCCGGCGCGGGCGCGGTAGCCGTCGGAGGTCAGGTAGCGAAACCCCGCCTGCCAGAGAGCAGTTGCGACGCGCCTTTCTGGTTGAGTACGGCCTCTATTGGCACGCATTGCTTGACGGCGTTGCGCTGGTGTCATCGCGTCCAATGCGCCTACTCCTTCTTGATCACCGTCGCAGCGTTGCACTTGGCTTGAGAAACCGAGACGACCGGCGCGGCTGTGGCTTTCCTTGCCTTTCTCGCAGCGGCAGAGTATTCAGGGGCGGTCTTGCGCAACATTTTGTCCGTATGGCGCAGCTGTGTTTTGCATCGCTGGATCAAGTCATCGAATGTCTCAACGCGAATGCCTGCCGCGACTCTCTTGGTGATCGCCACGCCTAGGCTCTGATTGAGCTTTCCAACAACGAGCAGGCCATGAACCGCAATCGGCGAGTCTGGGCCTGTGCCGACATAGTTGGCTTGCATCCATTCCACGTATTCGTCGATCTGCGTAAGATGTTTCCGGGATAGTGTGGTTTGTGGCCGCTTGAACTCCACGACCGTTAGTACCCCACCCGCGCTTATCCCCATTATGTCTAGACGCCTGTCAGAGATGGGTGTCTTGGGGTCGTCCGGAAACTGCTTCCGCAGGATGTCCGTGTAGCGAGTCTGTCCCGACGCCTCCGTCCAAGTGTTATCAAGCATCCAAAGGTGCCTCTCCAGAAGAGGTTGCACTTCCTGGACTTCGAGCGCCCCCTTCTTGGCGTACAGCTCCAGTTGCTTGAGCGCCTCCAATCGCCCGTCAGCCAGTTTGAGATGCTCGCGTGCCTCAATGACGCGCCACTCCTCAAACAGTTCCAGGAGGGTCTTGAGAGAGACACCTGAGTCCTCGATCTTGTCTATTAGCTCGTGAAAGGCAACACTCTCAACACTCCCCTTTACAATCTCGAGGATTGGGATCAACGAAGCGGGATCCATTGTTTCGTCATCAACCAGAGCCTTTACCATCTTATTTGCGACCCTCTGCTCTCCGGATGTCCGAGTCTTGAGCCAAACATCAAACTTCGCGGTCTTTATGATGTGGTCTTCCTTCTTTTTGCGGCGTAGCCTGATCCACTGATCGAACAGGTGCTTGAGGACATCCTTTCCCCAACGTTCCAGTGCCTGACCTTGGGGCGTCTCCCACACGACCGAGTTTCGGGCTGTGCTCACGAGGTCGTGGGTCGCGTCAAGGAAGTCGGCATGCACTTCGCCGACTAGTACCTCGTCAGCCGTATTTTTTCGGTGAAGAAGTTGACTGGGCTTTGCCGATGGGAGGCACAGCGGTGAGCATGGAGGCTCATCTTGGAACCACGCGATCATGGAGGATCGATCATGGCCAAGCGTTATGTCATCGAGTTGTTGCCGGAGGAACGGGAGGAACTGGAGGCCATGTGGAATCGGGGCCGGGCCTCGGTGCGGCGGCTCAAGCG
>Ga0326597_10006286_pt1 | contig 16316 bp, 14 predicted proteins | sample RVTome_12_FD_203789 | JGI IMG/M metagenome (GOLD analysis project Ga0326597, IMG submission 203789) | Soil microbial communities from uranium-contaminated site in the Upper Colorado River Basin, Wyoming, United States - RVT100D185 | ecosystem: Environmental > Terrestrial > Soil > Contaminated >...
CCTGGGTCTGTTGCTACAATGGTTTTCATGCTTCCCCCAGCGCCACCGGAGTCGGCGAAGCCACCACGCAGTCGGTGGTGCTCTGCTTTGTGCTGATCTTGGTCTGGGACTATTTCATGACTTCCGTGATGCTCTAAAAATGATTCGAGTCGTCGATCTGCACAAAAGTTTCCGCGGTCAACAGGTCTTGAAGGGGATCAATCTCGAACTCGAAACCGGCAAGATTACCACGATCATCGGCGGCAGCGGCTCCGGCAAGACCGTGCTGTTGAAGCATCTGAATGCTCTGCTGCTGCCGGACCGCGGCAGCGTGCTAGTGGACGGCATGGACATCACCCGAATCGGCGCCGGGGCATTGAACGACGTCAGACAAAAATTCGGCGTGCTCTTCCAAGGCGCCGCCTTGCTCGACTCCATGACCATTCTCGACAATGTGGCGTTCCCTCTGCGCGAGAAAACCAAGTTGTCGGATAGCGAAATTCAGCAGCGGGCGGAAGAGCGTTTGGACCAGGTGGGGCTTTCCGGCATGGGCTATAAATATCCGGCCGAGGTGAGCGGTGGCATGAAAAAGAGGGCCGGGCTCGCCCGGGCGCTGGTGATGGAGCCCGAAATCGTTTTGTTCGACGAACCGACCACGGGACTGGACCCGCTGCTCGGAAAGAGTATCCACGAATTGATTCGCAAGGTTCACGCGGCCTTCGGTTTTACCGGCGTGATTGTCAGCCACCACATCCCGGAAGTGTTCCATATCTCCGATCGGGTCGCGATGCTCGCCAACGGCGTCATCACGGAGGCCGCCCCGACCCTGGACTTCGTCGAGTCGAAGAATCCGATCGTGCGGCAGTTCTTACAGGGTGAAACGGAAGGCCCGCTGGCGGTTATATAGGAGAAGAACTCGTGAACCAAACAACGCGCACAGAAATTGTCGTCGGTTTTTTTGTCTTGATCGGTATCGCCTGCCTGGGCTATCTCGCCATCAAGCTCGGCAAGCTTGAAGTCATGGGCAGTGGAGGTTATACCGTTATGGCGGATTTCCCATCCATCGCAGGGCTCAAGATCGGCGATCCGGTGGAGATCGCCGGCGTCAAGATCGGCCGGGTGGAAACGATTCGGCTGGTCGAGGATCGCGCCCGTCTCGAATTGCGCATCCAGGATGGCATGCAACTGCAAGATGATGTTATCGCGTCGGTGCGCGCCCGGGGCTTGATCGGCGACAAATTCGTATTGCTCAGTCCCGGTGCGTCGGACAAAATCATTCCGCCCGGTGGCAAAATCAGGGAGACCGATTCGCCGCCGGATCTTCAGGATTTGATCGGCAAATTTATCGGCGGCGATTTTACATCAAAGAGCGACAAAAAAGATGAGGGTCAAAAGTAGCCAGCCATTAATCGCAATCTGCTTATGGCTGCTGGCCATTGCGTTGAGTCCGTCCGATGTGACCGCCGGTCTCCCCACGGATCAGATCAAATCGACCGTGGACAAGGCCCTGCTCGTGCTCAAGGATCCACGACTCAAGCCCGCCACCAAGACCAAGGAGCGGCGCGAGCAACTCAAGCAGATTCTGTTTACGCGATTTGATTTCAACGAGATGGCGAAACGCGCCCTCGGGGCCAACTGGCGCCGGCGCACCCCCAAGGAACAGGATGAGTTCGTGCGCCTTTTTAGCGATCTTCTGGAGCGCGCCTACGCCGATACCATCGAATCGTACACCGACGAGAAAATCGTTTACGTCGGGGAAAGACTCGACGGCGGCTACGCCGACGTCAACAGCAAAGTTCTTACCAACAAGGGCGAGGAGTTTTCGCTCAACTACAAAACTCACTTTGTCGGCGGTGAATGGCGGGTTTACGACGTCGTCGTGGAGAACATCAGCATGGTGAATAATTACCGCTCCCAGTTCAACCGGGTCATCAGCAACGCTTCTTACGAAGAGTTGGTGCGCCGCCTCAGAGACAAAGCGGATTTCGCCACGCAGAAGCATTAAAACCCGGAACTTTGAACTCGGAACCTTGAACGGGCGTCGAAGCCTCCGGCTATCGCGAGTCCGCAAAGTTTTTCCTTGACGCCGTAAACCATTGCAGAGTATTCGGGGAAGGAAAGGGTGCGCCGAAAGGATCTCCGAGATGGCGGCGTGGATCGATTGCGCGAGATCCGACGCGCGCGCTGATCCACATTGAGTCGTTCAACGTTCAAAGTTCCGGGTTCCGGGTTCAACGTTGAAATTTGAATCTTGAACATGGAACCGCCGAACCGGCCTTGAACCTTGAACATGGAACATCCCATGGCTTCGCAATACGATCTCACCATCATCGGCGGCGGCATCGTCGGCCTCGCTACCGCGCTTAAAATCGGCGAGGCTTATCCGCGCGTAAAGCTGCTTATCCTCGAAAAGGAATCCGACCTGGCCCGCCATCAGACCGGCCACAACAGCGGCGTCATCCATTCCGGACTTTACTACCGCCCCGGATCGGTCAAAGCGCGCAGTTGCGTTGCCGGGCGCAAGGCGCTGATGGAATTCTGCGACCGCAACGGCGTGCACTATGAGATTTGCGGCAAGGTCGTCGTCGCAACTTCCGCCGAGGAACTGCCGCGCCTCGAAGATCTCCATCGCCGCGGGGGCGCCAACGGCCTTCAGGGGCTGGAGATCATCGGGCCGGAGCGGCTGCGCGAGATCGAGCCCCACGCCGCCGGCGTCAAGGCGCTCTACGTGCCGCAAACCGGAATCATCGACTACAAAAATGTCGCCGCCGCCTACGCCGAGAAGATCCGCGCCAACGGCGGCGACATCCGCACGTCACACCGAGTCGTGGGCGTGCTCGATCGCGATGGCGAACTGGTGGCGCAGACATCGATGGGCGATTATCGCACGAAGTATCTGATCAACTGCTGCGGTCTTCAGTCTGACCTGGTGGCGAAAATGATGCGTGGGAACGGCGCGCCCGGCGGCGACGAGCATCGCATCATCCCGTTCCGCGGCGAATACTACAAGTTGGCACCCGGCAGACATCACCTGGTGCGCAATTTGATTTACCCGGTTCCCGACCCGGCCTTCCCGTTCCTCGGAGTACACTTCACGCGCATGGCTAGCGGCAGCATCGAAGCCGGTCCCAACGCAGTTCTCGCCTACGCCCGGGAGGGCTACCGTCACACCAACGTTAATCTGGGCGATCTCTGGCAGACGGTTAGCTTCAAGGGCTTCTGGGCCATGGCGGGAAAATATTGGCGCACGGGCTTCGGCGAGCTGCACCGTTCGCTTAGCAAAGCGGCCTTCGTGACCGCGCTGCAAAAACTCTTGCCGGAAATCCGCGAGAGCGATCTAATCACGGGCGGCTCAGGCGTGCGCGCCCAGGCGGTGTCGGCGAGCGGCGTATTAGTAGACGATTTCGTCATCCAGCAAAGCCGCCATTCGATTCACGTGCTCAACGCCCCTTCGCCGGGCGCCACCGCCTCCTTGGCCATCGGCCAAAGCATCGCCGAGATGGCCGCGCAAAGCTTTAACTTGAACAGCTGATCCTGCTTTGTCGCGCCCAATCGCTTCGTTTTCGAGTGGAAAACCGGAGTAGTGGAGTTGTGTATTTAAACCCATCACTCCCATACTCCAACACTCCATTACTGCAAGCAGCATCACGGCGGTGCCGCGAAAACCAACCTTGATTTCTCCAGTTACGTCCCATATCGTGACTCCACGCTCAGGAGGTAAAATACGAATGATCATCGAGTACAAAGGGAAGCGGCCAAAAATTTCTCCGACGGCGTTCATCGCTCCCACCGCCGTCATCATCGGCGACGTCATCATCGGCGACGAAGCGAGCGTGTGGTGGGGCGCGGTCATTCGTTCGGATCAGAACGCCAATCCGATCCTCGTCGGCGCCCGCACTAGCGTCCAAGACAACTGCGTGCTTCACTCCGGGGAAGCTCCGACGATCATCGAAGAGGACTGCACCATCGGCCACGGCGCGATCATGGAAGGGCCGCTGATCAAGCGCGGCGCGATCATCGGCATGAACGTAACACTCTTGGAAAACGTCGAGATCGGCGAAGAGGCGCTCATCGCCGCCGGCAGCGTCGTCGTGCCCCATACCAAGATTCCGCCGCGGGTTCTCGCCGCCGGCAGCCCGGCCAAAGTTAAAAAAGAACTCGCCGGCGAAGCCCTTAACTGGATCAAGATGGGGTCCTCGACTTACGTCAACCTTTGCAGAAGTTATTTAGGCGGAGACTATAAGATTCTCGCCTAAGCAAGAAGATTTTGTCGCCCGGATGCCGTTGGCAAGAAAGGAGCAGATATGAACTCGTGCTGGTCTCGTCGTGACTTCCTAAAAAGCACCGCCGCCGCCATGTTCTTCGGCGGCGCCGAAAAGGCTCCGGGCGCAACTCAATCGCTGCCCAAACGCCGCCTAGGCAAAACCGGCGAGATCGTTTCCTGTATCGGATTTGGCTCTGGCACTCGATTCTGTTCCATACCGGAAGAAGACGCGGCTCAGGCGCTGCTCGAACGCGCGCTCGCGCTCGGCGTCAGCTACTTCGATACCGCCGGCTCGTACACGCGGCGCGGGATAGAACGGCTGAGCGAGAAGAGGCTCGGCGAATTTTCCAAGAAGCGCCGCAAAGAAATTTTTCTCGCCACCAAGATCGACCCGCGAGACCGGGACGGCGCCCTGCGCTCAGTCGAGCAAAGTCTTAAATTCCTCCAGACCGATTACCTCGACTTGATCCAGATCCACAGCCTGAGCGATCTAAGCGATCTCGACCGGATCGGTGGCCCCGACGGAGTTCTCGCGGCCCTGCGGCAATTGAAGGACCGGAGAGTGGTGCGCTTCATCGGCATCACCGGTCACAACGATGGCATGGCTATGGCCGAGGCGTTGCGCCGCCACGACTTCGATACAGTTTTAATGGCGCTCAACGCGGCGCAATCCGCTAACCCGATCGCCGCCCGCAAAATGACCCCGATCCCTGCCTTCGAACAGTCGGCGTTGCCGCTCGCGCTGGAAAAGCATATGGGCATTCTCTCGATGAAAGTTATGGGACAAGGAATGCTTGTCGGTAGCGGCGCCGGAAGAGCCTCGCCGGCCGAGATGCTTCAATTCAATCTGAGCCAGCCGGTTGCAGCCGTAATCATCGGCTGCGAGCAGATGGCACACCTCGAACAAAACGTCCAAGCCACGTTGAACTTCACCCCGATCAGCGAGAGCGGGAAGCAAAAACTCCAAGAAAAAGTCGCCCCGTCACGTTCCGCGTGGCAGCGTTTTTTGCAATCCCACGGCGACTCGCTGCCGGCTTAGACCAGGCTTGGCTAAAGCAACCGCGCTTTGATAAGCAGATGGAGTAGCGAACCCCTTACTCCTAGTTCGACCCCGCCTTTGCGGCGGCCTCGGTTTGGGACTTTACATCGCCAACAAATTCACCGAGTTGCTCGGCCGTAGAATAACCGTCGAAAGCGAGATCAGCGAAGGCTCCACCTGCACCGTCACCATCCCCTTGTATGTCTCAGCTAGCCGCAGCGAATCCCGCGCCGGCGCCTTCTCTAGCCGCGCATTCACAAGACCGGGCAAAGCCGGAGCGGAATTCGCTCCCTAACACCAACTTGATACCTGGCGCTTTCGGCCGAAGCCAAGGTCGGCATCAAGCTGAACGTCCCCGAGTCCGATCTAGACCAAGTCATCAAGCTGATTCCGAGCATCACGGCGCCGATGATTGCGACGCTATACCAATCGGAAGCGCTCAAGGGCGTCAAGTGGTACTCTGTCGAAAGCGTGATTGCGGAGAATATCGTGCGTGATCTGATTCCGAAGCTGATTCAGAACGGCGCGGTGGGGATCATCGAGTATCCGCTGAACAAAATCATCTAGCAGGCAGGCGCAGGGCGCGCCTTGCCTCTGCCTCTATTGCCTATTGCCTTTCAGTTCGTCCGTCCCGCGAGAGGAAAAATTCCTTCGCGATGTCCGGAAACAGCGCATAGGAAATCACGTCCTCTTCGCTGCTAGCCAGGCTGCCGATTTCCTTGCGCGCCGCCTCCAGGCCCGGCTGCAGCAAGTCCGCCGGACGGCAGGTAATCGGTTCCTTTTTCCCGAGGACTTTCTTCTTCATCTCATCGCTGATGGGGTTCGGCGGTTCGCCGTAAAGCCCCATAACGAAATTGCGCGTTTCCATCGCGACGACGGCATAGCGTTTGCCCGTCATCACGTTTAGCGCCGCTTGCGAGCCGACGATCTGGCTCGCCGGCGTGACCAAGGGGGGGTAGCCGAGATCTTTTCTTACGCTAGGCATTTCCGCCAGCACCGCTTCGAGCTTGTCTTCGGCGTTTTGCTGGCGCAGTTGGGCGACTAGGTTTGACAGCATGCCGCCGGGAACCTGCGACACCAAGATGTCGGTTTTGATCTGATTGTTGACTGGGCTTTCAAACTCCGCGTACTTGCGCCGCACCTGGTAAAAGTATTCGGCGATTTCGCCGAGCTTACCGAGATCCAACCCGGTATCATGCGGGGTGCCCATCAGCGCGGCCACCATCTGCTCGGTGGCCGGCTGCGAGCTTCCCTGCGACAGCGGCGCGATCGCCGTGTCCAAAATATCCGCGCCTGCCTCGATGGCCATCAGATAATTCATCGGCGAGAGGCCGGCGGTGCAGTGGGAATGAAGATGCAGCGGCAAAGGAATTCGCGATTTTATTTTCTTAACGATCTCGTAGGCCGCGTAGGGCGCCAGCAAGCCGCCCATATCTTTGAGACAAATGATCTGCACGCCGGTTTCCGCCAGTTTCTCTGCGACGCGGAGAAAGTAATCCGGCGAATGCACCGGGCTGATCGTATAGCAAACCCCGCCTTCGACGGTCTTGCCCGCCTTGAGCCCGGCATCGATGGCGGTTTTCATGTTGCGGATGTCGTTCATGGCATCGAAAACCCGAAACACGTCGATGCCGTTGACCGCGGCGCGCTCGACAAAAGCTTGCACGACGTCGTCGGGGTAGTTGCGGTAGCCGACGATGTTTTGTCCGCGCACGAGCATTTGAAAGCGAGTCTTGGGCATCGCCGCGCGCAGCTTGCGCAGCCGCTCCCAGGGGCACTCTTTTATATAACGCAAACAGGCATCGAAGGTCGCCCCGCCCCAGGTCTCAAGCGACCAGTAACCCACCTGATCTAGCTTCTCCGCGATCGGCAGCATGTCCTCGGTGCGCATCCGCGTCGCCAGCAAACACTGGTGCGCATCGCGAAGCACCGTTTCCATCAGCTCTATTTTACCTGCCATAAAAACTTCGCTCCCTGCTATTGGGCCTAAAAGTAAAGATCCTTTTGCTTCTCCTCCAGCCGCGCCTTCTCCTCATTATCAACGACGTACACGCCGTTGACTTTCTTGATCTTGGTGATGTCGTAGAACTGCTCCGCCATCTTTAGGCCGTCCTCGAATTCGTACATTTTAATGGCGTCCCAGGGACAGATTTTCTTATCCAAACGGTCTTCGGATTCCGTGCCGACGAGCTGGAGTTGGATCTTCTTGGGCATCGCGTCCGGCTCGACGGGCTTTTTGGCGCTGTCGTAGAATCGATTGGCATACTCGTAGAAAATCTCACCGGTCTCTTTGTGTTGATGAATCTTGGTGAGATCGTCGCTGTAACACATCTGGCAGCCGATGCACTTGTCGTTATCGACGAACACGCGGTAGGGCTTGAGGCCTGCCCCCGGCACTTCTTCGTAGAGTAGATTGATGCAACCATCGACTGGACAATGAGCCTCGCACAAGGGCGAGCCGGCGCAGCTCGAGCAGTTCTCATCCATCACGGCCAGCAGAGCCGTGCCTTTGCGCTTCTTGGTCGCTTCAGCCATGCGCCTCCGTCCTCGCTTTCTGCATGAAACGTCCTTTAAGAAAAAACCCGATGGCAACGGATAACCATACCCACCAATAGCGAATGAGTCCGATGCGTCCCCACTCCAGCCAATAAACAAAATTGGGCGAGCGCGAGATCAATTCCCCGAGGGCTTTATGCGCGCCGGAATAATCCCGCGCTTCGCGCAGGGCTTGCGCTAACCCGTAAAGCGCGCCGTCGTCGGCCGGATTGATCTTGAGCGCCTGCTCGAAGTCGCGGCGCGCTTCCGCCCACTTATTTTGCTCGGCGAAAATCCCGCCGCGGGTCGTCAGCGCTGCGGCAAAATTCGGCTTGCGCTTGAGCGCTTCGTTGAGGTTCTCGATCGCACGGCCAAGTTCGCCCTTCTTTCTTTGGGCCGCGGCGAGGTTGCTGTACGCCTCCGCCACCTCCGGACGCAGCTCGATGACCTTCTGATACTCCTTAATCGCGGCGTCAATATCGCCGCGGATTTCCAGCTCGATCCAGCCCAAAAGCGTTCTTGCGTCGGCGTGACTCGGGTTTTCGTCGAGCGCCCTTTTGATCGACAATACCGCGCCCTCGGGATTACGCAACCGCAGTTGCGTGATGCCTAGGAACAGATGGACGTCAGCCTCGGTTGGATATTGCTTGAGTAATTCCTCAAATAAAGCTTTCGCCTCGCCGGGCTTGCCATCGGTGAGATACTTACGCGCCTCGTCCCAGCGCTGGTCTTTCTGTAACGGCGAGCCATTGTCCGCGGCAAAAGAAAAATGTACCCCCACGAGGACGGCTACAACCGCTAGCCAGCCTCTCAACATCTACTTCCACATTTCATTGGGAATCTCGTCTTCCTTACCTTCCTCGATCAGCTTGTCGTGCTTGAAAGCTTCTCTTAGGCCCAGCCAGGTAAAGAAAATGACGAGGAGGAGCATACCGACGATCGGGATGTTATCGGGCTTGGTGGCAATCTCCAGAATATTCTGCCAACCGCTTGCTTCTTCCATAAATGTTAAGCACCTGTAAAAGCGAGATTTTGTTAGAGGCTATTAAATATTGTTCGCGAAGTCAACGTAACCCAGGCTCCTGTCAATTGCAGTCGACGTGGGCTTCATTTCGGAAAAGTATTAACCAGCTCCCTGAGCCGTTCCTTGGCGCCCTGCAGAATCGGCGCGCCGTCGCCGGGAAGAAGAATGTCGAAATCGAGAGATAGGAGAGATTTCACGCTCTCGCGCAGGCGCGCGGGGTCATCGACGACTTTTTCCGGCAGCAGCTTGCACCTGCCCGGCGGATCGCCGACCACCGCGTCTCCGACGATGAGGATATTTCGTTCCGGCCAGTGAAGGGCCACTTCTCCCGGCGATTTTCCCGGCACGCCGACGACGGTCAATGGGCCGATCTTCTCGCGGATGCGAAGCTCATCATCCAGCTCGGTGCTCTGGCTGCGCGCGTGGGGCGCGTCGGCCGGATGGATCGCCGTGCGCGCGCCAGTGCGCGCGCGTACTTTATTCGCAGCGCGCGAGTGATTGCGATTGGTGAGCAGAATGCGGGCGGCACCGAGCCGGACAAGCTCCGCGATATCTTCCTCGCTCGGCTCCACCGGATCGATGCAGATATTTCCTCCCGCGTGGAGGATGAAGTGGCCGTTAAAATTATAGCCGTGCGGCTCGGAAAACCACGGCCAAGTGTAAATGCCGCTTACAACTTCTCGCATCGAATTGCCCCCTTAACTCAGCAGGTCGAGGATGGAGACGGTCGAGGATAGAAGATAGAAGATGGAGGATGGCGATTCTCGATCCTCGATCTTCGATTCTCGATCTTAAATTCTCCATCTTCCATCCTCGATCCTCGACCATCCGTCATCCTCATCCTAATGATGCGGCTGATGCTGATGCCCTCGGCCATGTTCGGTGTGGCGAAAGATCAAAGACTTAATCACCACCGGAACCGCCTTGGCATCGGGCAGCTCCTGGCCGATATCGATGAAATCAAAGTCTTTCAAATCGATGCCGTCGATGGAAATGATTCCGGCGCCGGGGATGAGCTCGCGCTCGATGATATTGCCCATGAGCTTGGCGATGTCCGCGTCGAAAACCAGGACCACGGGCTGTCCCTGGTCCACATGTTCTTTCATCGCGCCCACCAGTCCCTCCGCAAGAGTGCGGATCAAAGGATAGGAAGGCCCAAGCTCCCAGCGGATCGCCAGGGCCACGGCCCGCTCCGCGTCAAGAATGTCGAAGCGTTGCAGCGCTTTTGTAACCGCGTCTTTGATTTCTCCGGAAGTAATCGCCTCGGTTTGCTCGAACTCCGGGGTGACAACCTGCAGATTCCTGAGCGGCAACAGGTCCGGATGCGAGAGATAAATCGTGTTGCCGCTCACCTGCACGGTGTACTGCGACGCGCCGATGACGGTGGCCCGGATGCGCGCCTGCGACGGCCGCAGCGGAATGTTGCCGCCGGCCAGTTGATTGGCGCGCGAGCGCACGCGCTTGCCAAATTGAGCCCCGAGGTCGCCCAGGTTGCGCTTCTCATAGCCGTAGACGAACTCGGAGACGCCGCCGGAAAACATGATCGCGTGGATCGGGTCCTTGAATTCGATGTTCGGCGTCAGCAACAGCTCTTGCACCTGCGGGGAGAGCCGGCCCCGTTCCAGCACTTCGAACAGCGAGTCGCACAGCACCTGGGCAAATTTCTCTTTGTCCGCTTCGCTCATGGTGGCGCCCAAGCTGAGGTTGATACCGGCCAGTTTCGCGATCTTAAGCGCCGTGTCTTCCAGACGATTGATTTTGCCATTTTCGTCCAGGGCGACTAGCCGCGCGCCGATTTCGACGGCGCAGGTGTCGATGACCTTGCCGCCCTGGACGATGGCGATCTTGCTGGTGCCCCCGCCGAGGTCCACGTTCATGACGGTGAAGTCGCCGCCCTCGTGGTAGGTCATGTGCACGGCGCCGGAGCCGTACGCCGCGAGAATCGCCTCCAGGTTATGGCCGGCGGTGGCGCAGACGAATTTGCCCGCTTGCGCCGAAAAAATCGCCGAGATCGCCTCGGCGTTTTTCTTTTTCGCCGCCTCGCCGGTGACGATCACCGCCCCGGTGTCGATATCGTCGGGGGTCAGGCCGGCCTGGCGGTAGGCCTCGTGGATAAAATCTCCCAACGCGTCGGTGTCAATGGTGGTTTTGTCGACGTAGGGCGTCAGCAAAATCGGCGATTCGTGGATGACCTCGCGGTTGACGACCACAAAACGGCTCGACAACGCGATCCCCTGGCGCCGCAGGGTCAGACGGGAAAAAATCAGGTGCGAGGTGGAGGAACCGATGTCGATGCCGACGGAGTTGAGGGTGATCCTTTCGGACCGCCACATCGGATGGTTTTCATCCATGGGCATTCCGCTGTCGCCTTCCTCGTCAAACTCATCTTCTTCGTGCAAATATAGCGTTTCGCTTTTCTCCAATTGGTCCATGCCCGTGCGTAAGTCCTTTCCTGTAATCGCGATTTTCCCTTGCGTGAATCTTGTTTGCATAACATAACAGCGCGTCACTTGCCACCCGCTTAAATCCGTCCGGGACGGGATGGACAAGCGCCCCTAACGTGGATAATATATTGTGCTGAAGTCCATGGGACAAGAAGAATTTCAAGAACTTGCCACGTTCCTCAGGCGCTTCATCCGGCGCTTTCAGTTCCTTCAAGGAATTGAAGGACTGTGCCTGATAGCGATCTGCGCCCTGCTGCTGTTTGCCTTGGGCCCTGGCGTTCAGCAAATTATCGGCTTTTTTCCCTATGCGCCGGTCGCCTATAGCCTGCTGACGGCGACGGTGTTGCTGGTTGTAATCAGTTGGACGATCCTGCGCTTCGTGCGCCGGCTCTCCCAGGAGCGCGCGGCGCTCTACATCGAACAAAAGCAACCCAAACTGCGCAACAATCTCATCAACTCGCTGCAGCTTTATCCCCAGATCGCCGAGGCGAAAGATGCTCCCGGTTTCTCCGCCTCCATGGTGCTGGCGCTGCTGCGCTCCACGCGCAGGCAAATCACGACTCTTCAGCTGGACGAGCTGGTAGACACGGGTCCCGTCAAAGCCTGGCTGCGCTTGCTCGCCGTCCTCTTCGTCCCGGTGCTGGCGATGGCGTTATTCAATCCCTCCTGGGTGGGTGAGACCTTCAGCCTGTTGACCCGTCCCCTGGAGCATATGCCGCCCTTGACGACGACCATCGACGTCAATCCCAAGGGGATCCGCGTCGTGCGCCGCTCGCCCGTGACGGTGCAGGCCGTCACGGCAGGGGCAGTTCCGAAAACCCTCGACCTCCTCGTTTCAAGCGCAACCGACCAGCACGGCAATCCCGTGGGCGAAGAAAAATTCGCTATGGAAAACCTGGGCGAAGGAAAGTTTAACTCGACGATCGCGCATCTGGAGAAAACTCTCCGTTATCGCGTCGCCACCGGCCAGTTTTCCTCGCCCGTGTATACCGCCGAGGCGGTCGATCCGCCGGAGATCGGCAACGTTCAATTAACGCTCTACCCGCCCGCCTACACCGGCCTCGGCACGGTCGCCGTTCCCGGCGGGAATATTGATGGGCTCAAGGGCTCGACTCTGCGGCTCGACGCAGAGACGACGAAAGAAGTCGTCAAAGCCGAGATCGTGACCGATGATGGCAAGAAAATTCCGCTGAAGATCGACGGGCGCAAGCTCCAGGCCAATCTCGTGCTGTTCCAGTCACAGCAATACCGGGTCATGGTCGAGGATGCCCAGGGTTTTCGCAACGCGCCGATTCCCTACGAGCTGCGCGTAAAGCCCGACGGTTTTCCCACCATCGATTTGCTCCGGCCCACCGAAGACCTGGAAGTCAATGGCGATGAAGTCCTGATCGTGGAATACAGCGCGCGGGACGACTTCGGCATCGGCGAAGTAAACCTGGTTGCCAGAGTCGGCGAGCGCGAGGACAAGATCCGGCTCCAAAGGGACGAAGCGAAGCGGCTCATCCTGCGCGATCAATTCAAATGGGACCTGGGCAAGCTCGCGCTGCGCGAGGGCGACGAAGCGGTTTTCAATCTGCACGTGCTCGACAACGATACCATTTCGGGTCCGAAGCTCGGCACCTCCCGTTCCGTGCGGCTGCGACTTAAAAATCTCCGAAGCGAGCACCAGCAGGTCGCCGATATGATCCGCGATCTCAACGCGCGCATGGTCGATCTGTTGGGCGACCACCTCGAAGCGCCGCTGCCCGGGGACAAGGACGCCGCGCGCGAAAAAGAAGCCGACCGCAAGCTCGATCAGAATCTCGCCGACGCTTTGAAGCGCACCCAAGAGATTATGCAGCGCGCCGAAAAAGACCGCCTGTCCGACTTCGCCACCTGGTCGGACTTGGAGGCGCTCAAGCGCAACCTCGAATTTACCAAAGACGATCTGCTCAAACGGCAGGAGCAAGCCGCGTCCGCCGACGAGAAACTCAGAGCCCGCGACGAGATTTCTTCGGAATTGGAGCGCATGTCGATGCTTTCAGAAGACATCGGCAAGCGGCTCAAGGCCCAGGAGCTTGCCTCCACGGCCCGGGACCTGGCGCGCAGCCAGGAGCGGCTGATGGATTCGCTGGAGAAACTCCAGAGCGGCGACAAGAATCTTGACGCGATCATGAAGCAGATCGCCGAAATGGCCAAGGCCCTTGCCGAGCTTCAACGGGCGCTGTCGCAATTCGCCCAGCAGATGCCCGACGATTTCATGAACTCGGAAGGCATGCGCGGTCTCGGCTTCGATGAAATGCAAGCGCAGCTCGACGAGTTGCGCAAAAAGCTTATGGCGGGCGACCTCGAGGGCGCTCGGCAGTTGGCGCGGGAACTCTTTAATCAGATGGCTTCCATGCTTGCCTCGCTGCAAAACATGCAGCGGCAGTCGCTCGCTTCGAGCATGGGCCGGATGCAGGGCGAGATGCAGCGCCAGTCCAACGAGCTCCAAGAGATCGCGCGCGAGCAGCAGGAAATTCTTTTGGGAACCGAGGGCGTCAACAATTCGGCGCTCAGCGACCGCGACAAAGCTTTGAAGGATAAGCTCGACCGCTTCCTGGAAAGGGCGATCAAAGAACTCGGCCAGTTGACCGAGCTGTTTCCCGACCGCGAAGGGCCGGACGATCCGAGCCTGCTCACCAACCTCGATGACGCCACCATGAACGCGCTCCTCAAGAATCTAATCTCCAAGCTGTTGAACAAGGACTTCCCCGGCTACGGCGAGGGCGACGGGCGGGCGCGCAACGAACTCACCAAGAAGCGTACGGCGGCGCAAGAAGCGAAGGCGCAACGCGCCGAAAGCAGCCTGAAGGATATCAAATCCGAACTGGACTCCCTCTTGGGAGAACCGGCGCGGGCGCTGACGGATGCCGACAAGAAACGGCTGCGCGATCTGGCACAGCGCCAGGACGCCTTGAAAGAACGAACCAATGAGCTGCACGAAAAGCTCGAATCGCTCTTCCAGCTCTTTCCCTCACTCGATCCCAAGATCGTCCAGAACATCGGCGAAGCCGGCAACGCGATGGGCAACGCCAAGGACCGACTGGGGCAGCTCGATTCCACCGGTGCCGTGCCACCGGAACGGAGCGCGCTGGAGCGCCTGGCGCAATCGCAGCAGCAGATGCAGTCCGCCATGCAGCAGATGGCCCAGCGCGGGCAACTCGGCAACATGCCCATTACCCGGCTCTTCCGCCAGGGCCGTTTTCTTCCCGGCGGCATGCTCGTGCCGCTTCCCGGCATGCCCCAGTTCCCCGAGTTTGACGTCGACGGCGGCTTTACCGGATTGGACACCGAGAAATTCCGCCTTCCCGGCAAAGAAGATTACAAGGCGCCGCGCAACTTCCGCGAAGAGATCCTCGAGTCCCTCAAGCAGGGCGTTCCGCCGCAGATGAAAGAGCAGATCGAGCGCTATTTCAAAAACCTCTCCGAGTAACTACGCCTTGAAGCCCAGATCTTTTTCCTTCGCAGCGCTGTTTTTTTCGCTGATCCTGGCGGCGCCGCTTTTCGCCGCCGAGATCGATCCGAAACTCAAGCAAGGCGAGGAGCTGTTAGACTCCTGGCGCACCGCTCAAGCGGAAGAGCTGGCCGCAAACTGGCTGCGGGAAAACCCCAAGTCACCGGTCGCCCTGGACCTCGACGCCCGGGCGAAGTTCTATCAGGGCCGTTACGCAGAGGCGCTCGCGGCCATCGATCGCGCCCTCGCCATCGATTCCACCGAGAAACGACGCCAGGGCTGGAAACTGTTCACCCAGTTCACCCTTGACGTCGTCAAGACGCTCAAGCACTACGAGAGCCCCCACTTCGTCGTTTTCCTGGACGACAAGCGGGACGGCATTCTCGCTTCCTACGCCCTGGAGACGCTCGAGAAGAGCTACGAAGCGATCGGCGCGGAGCTCGGCTATTATCCCAAAGATAAAGTTCGCGTCGAAATCGCCCCGGACGCGGTCGCTTTCAACGCCATCTCGACGCTGTCGCAGCGCGACATCGAGGAGACCGGCGCCGTGGGCATCTGCAAGTTCAATAAGCTGATGATCATTTCGCCGCGCGCGCTCAGCTTCGGCTATCGTTGGGCGGATTCGCTCAGCCACGAGTACCTTCATTACGTGATCGTCGCCCGGAGCAACAACCAGGCACCTATCTGGCTGCACGAGGGCATGGCGCGTTTCTACGAAACCCGCTGGCGCAAGCCTGCGCCGGTCGGGGACGCCGCCGAGGATTATCTGACACCGGGGAATCAGACCCTGCTCGTCCGGGCGCTGGAAAAGAACCAATTTATCGGCTTTAAAAAAATGGAGCCGTCGCTGATTCACCTGGAGACGCCGGAGCAGGTGCAGCTCGCCTACGCCGAGGCCGCCTCCGCGGTCGACTTCATCAATCGGAGCAAGGGCGGCGCCGGCGTGCGCGAACTTTTGGCGGCGCTGGTCGCGCAACCGACGGCGGAGGCCATCGAGAAAATTTTCGGCCTGTCTTTCAGCGCGTTCGAAACGGCATGGAAAAGTTTTCTCAAGGGCAAAGGGCTCAAGGAGATCGAAGGCAGCCACGTGCGAAGGCTCAAAGTCAAAAAGGACCAGAAAGAAGACGAGGAAGTCGTCGAGCTCAAGGAAATTCAGTCCGCCGTGGCGCGTAACCGCACGCATCTGGGAGACCAGTTGCGGGAAAAGGGGCGCGCGCTGGCCGCCGCCAACGAATACCAGCGCGCCTTGCAGGCAAGCCCCCACTCCCCTATTATTCTCAACAAGCTCGGCCGGGTTTTGCTGCAGCTCAACCGCTCCGAGGAAGCGCTCGCGGCGCTTAAGAAAGCCTTGGACGTCGATCCGGATAATGCCGGCACTTATGTTCAGCTTGGCCGGCTGCACTACGCGGCGAAGAAATATGCGGAGAGCAAGTCGATGCTCGAGGACGCGATCCTGATCAACCCGTTCAATCCGCAGATTTACCGCTTGCTCACGGAAGTCTACGCGGCCCTGGGGGAAGCGAACAAAGCCAAGCAAGCGAAGGCGAACCTCGACA
>Ga0326597_10006287_pt1 | contig 16315 bp, 14 predicted proteins | sample RVTome_12_FD_203789 | JGI IMG/M metagenome (GOLD analysis project Ga0326597, IMG submission 203789) | Soil microbial communities from uranium-contaminated site in the Upper Colorado River Basin, Wyoming, United States - RVT100D185 | ecosystem: Environmental > Terrestrial > Soil > Contaminated >...
CCCAATGACGGCATTCAACTCTGTCCTGGGTCTCGCGGCGCATGCCTCGGCACCCACTTACGAGGCGCTCTACAGTGGCGAGTGGACTCACCCAATAGCATGATTGGCAATCAACCGGATAGGCAGGAAACGAACAAAGTCCGCTTAATGTAGTTCCCGTGGTCAGCTTGACGCGGAGCCTCGGGCTTTGTATCTTCATTGTATAAACAACCGGGAGGTGGGCCGATGCAGGTTCGAGTTCAGAAATGGGGAAACAGCCTGGCCGTAAGAATTCCGAAACCTCTGGCTGAAGACGCCGAAGTCAGGGAAGGTACGGTCTTGAACCTGGCGGTTTCCGAGGGGAGAGTAGTGGCCACGCCCGTTCAGAAGAAGCAATTCTCCCTGAAGCAGCTTCTGGCGAAAGTGAATAAGAAAAACCTCCACGCGGAAGTTGATTTTGGCTCGCCGGTGGGGCGTGAGACTTGGTAATGGCCCGACGATACATTCCAACCCGCGGCGATGTCGTCTGGATCACGTTCAATCCTCAAGCCGGTCATGAACAGGCCGGACGCCGCCCGGCCCTTGTTCTTTCTCCATCATCCTACAACGGCAAAGTCGGCTTGGCGATTCTCTGCCCTGTTACGAGTCAAGTAAAAGGTTATCCTTTTGAAGTGGCAATTCCCGTCGGAGCAAAGCTTGCCGGTGTCGTTCTTGCCGATCAGGTCAAGAGTCTCGACTGGCGCTTCCGGAGGGTCGAGTTTATTTGCAAGCTGCCGCGGGAAACAACAATCGAGGTTATAGACAAACTTGGGACGCTGCTACTGGATCAAAACTAAATGCTGACAGCGAGCTCGGCGGCGAAGTCATGGCGCAGTTCATGAAAGCAATGGCGGAGGCCACAAAAATTCTGCTCACCGACAGGGAGTTTACTTATAAGGTTCTGGCAAAGGAGTTGCGGATTAACGACAGAAAGGTTCTGGACGCTTCCTACAACCCAGAGATCAAGGTGCTGGAACCGAGGCTCGATATTAAGCCGGAAGCACTTCAGGCGATCCTCGAGGAGGTCGCGCAGATAGATCCGCGGGCGAAGAAAGTCAAGCCGGAAGATCTGGTTGACCGCCGTTACCTGGACGAGATGGAAAAGAGCGGCTTTTTTGACCAACTTTGGACGGCAATGCGGTAGCGACAGAGAAGAAGCCATCAGAAGGCGCTGTGCCGATAAGAAAAAGGTGTGGGTGAAATGACTACAACCTTATGAAAAGGTGACGTCCACATTTTGTTATTTGACAGAAGCCTAGCCAAAAGTATTTGAAATTCGGAAACGAGATCGGAAAAACCATGTCTCCCGCAAAGGCGCAAAGGCGCCAAGGTTCGGAGAATTAGAAGAATCTTCTTAACTTTGCGCCTTGGCGTCTTGGCGGGATAAATTTCTTAAACCCGTTTTGTGAAACAATTACCTGGTTAGTATCTAACGAGCGCTAATTTCCGCTCATGCCACGATCTGTGTCGCCGCTGTCTCCACAGAGTTGCAATCTCTATGCACGAATGTCACGCATGGCCGCCCAGGGAAGAACTAATGTGGCTGTTACCTTTTCCACCCCTATGAGTTTTTTTCAGCAGCCTGCACTGAATTCCTTACCAAGCGGACAAATGTCAAAGGTTAAGATGCGACCCCGGCTCCCGATCACGAAGTGGCTGCGGCCGCAGGATATCGCGCGCTATGAAAAGCTATCCGACCCCTGGGTCGAGGTGAGCAAGAACCTCGCGGCGGCAGCCGGATGAGCAGACCGAGCAGTCAGGCAGCGGGGTATATTTTCTTTTCTTGCTAATTCTTTTCGCCTTCGAGCGTTTCAAAACCGGAGAGCTGCTCGCCATCGTCGCGCTGCGACTGGACAGTTTTTCCCTGGTAAGCTCATAGGTCGTGTCACTTTTTCGGCGGGCGGAGAAAGAGGCTTAGGAGGGCCGAGGAGAACAGGAGGCCGATGAAGATGCTGAAGGAGAGAAGATAACTTTGCGTGTAGTCGAAGAGGATGCCGAAAAAGGGCGGTCCGCCGGCGGAGAAGACGCTGGTGAGTAATGATCCCATGCCGCGGATTTTTCCGAGCGAGATGCGCCCGAAGTAGTTGGCCCAGATCATTTCCGCCAGGATGGAAGTTCCACCCATGCCGATGCCGTAGAGAAAGAAACCGCCGTAAAGGGAAAACATCCCCGGGCCGGACAGGGCCCACAAAATCCCCACTGCTTGAATCAGAAACTTGGCCATGATGAGCCTGCCGAGATCCGAACGCTCCGCGAGGACTCCCCAAATCATGGGGGTGCTGAACTGCATGAACGCGATGATGCTCATGACGAAAGCGGCCACCATCGCCGGATGGCCCTGATCGCTCACGAAGGAAAAGACGTGAAGATTCAATCCGGTCACACCGACGTGGGCAACGCCGAAGGTGAAAACGATGAGCCAGAAGGCGGAAGTGCGCAGCGCTTCGCGCCGGCTCCATTCGAGGTCGGCGTTGGCGCTTTTGCGCGCTCTCCCCACGCCGGTTGCGCTCCCGGACGCGCTCCTTTCGTCCTCAGTAGGGGATCTTCCATCGGGAAGGAGTCCCATGTCTTCCGGACGCCGGCGCATGAAGAGCAGGGCGGGGCCGACGACCAACCCCAGTGTAAGAAGACCGAAGACACCCCAAGTTCCCCGCCACCCCGTGTATGCGATGAGTGAGGCCGCCAGTAGCGGCATGCCGACTTTTGCGAGGCCGTGGCCCATATTGGCGAGTGCAAGGGCGCGGCCGCGCATGCGCACGAACCAGCGCGAGATCGAGACGTTCACTACCAGCGATCCCATGAGCGCGTCGCCCGGACTGACCAGGAGCCAGCGGAAAAGCAGGAACTGCCAAAAATCCCGCGACTGACCGAGAAGCAGAAAGCCCGCCCCCGAAACCAGACCTCCGGCGGCCATGAGCCACTTTCCGCCGTGGCGATCTATGAGAGTGCCCACCAGCGGCGCCGCCGCCGCGCCGATAAGGATCTCTCCCGAGCGGATGAGCGAAAAGACGCCCCGGGAGATTCCCAGGTCGCTCGAGAGCGGTTTGAGAAAGACGCTTAGCGTGCTGGATATCGAAAAGGCCGAGGCGATATGGGCGAGAAATCCGACGGCGACGATTGCCCAGCCGTAGAAAAACTTCGACTCATGGGTTGCCTGTTCCGGGCTGCTCGATGTTCGCACACCTTTTGTTGTATCAAGGATCGGATCGAGGCTACAAGGCGGTGCGAGAAAAGGTGAGCAAAGTCTACGCCCTCAAGATTGACTGCGTGAGAGCGGTGCCGTGATTGCGTGGGCAGGGGGGGGGACGCGGCGAATTCGAGATTGAAACGACGATGTTTATCAGGCAGCGGCCCGCTGTCCTCGTAGCTGTGTCGTGCGATCGTATGCCTTGGCCGGCACCGGTTTTAGATCCCAAATAAGCCCTGTCCACGACAATGCTTTAAGAATGTAATAAGTGACGTCTATTTCCCACCAGTAGAAGCCTTGGCGCGTGCAACTCATGTATTTGTGGTGGTTGTTGTGCCAGCCCTCGCCCAAGGTGATCAAAGCCAGGAAAAAATTGTTCCGGCTATCGTCTCCGGTGTCGTAACGGGGCCGGCCGATGATGTGCGCTAAAGAATTAATGGTGCAGGTTCCATGAAAGAGCACCGTTGTGCTGACAAAGAACCCCCAGACAACCATCTGAAGTCCGGTGACTTGGAGCGCGGGCGCACCATGCTCTAATGCTACGCCGCCGAGGTAAAGGCCCGCGATCAACGCCAAGGGCACGACGAGGTCGAACCGGTTCAGCCACACCAGCTCGCGGAAACGCGCAAAATCTTGGATGCGGCTGTAGTTGGTTAAGAGGTGGCGGGTGCTCATGAACCATCCGGCGTGAGACCACCAGAAACCATACTGGATGGGCGAATGCGGGTCTGCGGGGGTATCCGACGTTCGATGATGTTCCCTGTGATTGGCCGCCCACCATAGCGGGCCGCGTTGCGCTGCGGATGCTCCCAGAAGGGCAAAGAGGAATTGCATGAAGCGCGAAGTCTGAAAAGTCCGGTGCGAGAAGTAACGGTGGTAAACGCCCGTAATCGCGAACATGCGCACCAGATAAAGCGCGACAGCCACCAGAACCGCGGTCCAGCTCCAGCCCACCAGAAAAGCGCCGAAGCACCCCAGATGCAAATTGATCAGGGAAAAACAGCGCAGCCAGTGGATTTGGTTGGGGGCATCGGCCGTGTCAGCGACCTTCGCGGCGCCATATTCGACGTCAAACCATTGGATGACCGACACGGCGATAGTACGAAAGGTTGTTTGTTCCATATTAATTCCCAAAGTTTAACATGGGAACTCTTACACCACAATCGACCCGGCAACAATTGCCAGGCGTGATCCGGCTGAGACCGGCCTTTTTCGGAAGTTTTGGCTGGCGGGTGAGCGAAATCAGCCGCAACCCACGGCAAAATCCTGTTTCTTTCAGGTGCGGCGTTTGACTTCAAACGCGTTGATCGGTTATGCCGCCTGTATCAAACTGTAGGATATCTCGGAACGAAACATTGTCGGGAAAGCGGTGTTGGGCGCGTTATCGATCGCGATGCCCATGCGGGAAGGAGATCCCTCTTGAAAATTGCTGACATTGAAATCGTAGAACTAACGAACATCCCGGTGACGCCGCCGCTGTTTGACGAGCCGGTGCGCGCTGCGGTGCGATTGGTGAAAATCAAAACCGACGACGGTATCGTCGGGATAAGTCAAATCGGCGGTTTCATGCATTCCGCGTCCGTGGCATTTGTTAGAAACGAACTTGCGCCGTTCTTGAAGGGGAAGGACCCGTTGGAGAACGAACGGTTGATGCACCAGATGCTGTGGAAATTCAACACCCGGGCCCACGCCGGCGTGTGGAATTTCGCCGTGAGCGCCGTCGACGTGGCGCTGTGGGACATCAAAGGCAAATTTTATGACGCGCCGGTGTGGCGCCTGCTCGGGGCGGCGCAAAAGTCGGTTCCCGCCTACATCACCTTCGGCTTGCGTGCCTATTCTCGGGAAGCGTTGGCGGAGGCGGCGAAGTATTGGGTTGCCCAGGGACAAAGCCGGCTCAAGATCCAAGTCGGTAGGCTTAATATCCGCGGCGAGATGGATCCCTCCGGAGCCGGGGCCGAACATCGCGAGGATGATCCCACGGAAGACGAGGCCCGTGTGCGCGCCGTGCGAGAAGCGGTCGGCGAGAAAGTCGAATTGATGGCGGATGCCAACTGTCTGATGAAATACGACGCCGCGGTTAGGTGGTGTAAGCGCTTTGAGCCTTATAATTTGATGTGGTTCGAAGAACCGATCGTGCACAACGATGCGCGTCTATTGGCCGAGCTGCGCAAACAGACGAGCATTCCAATCGCGGCCGGACAATGGGAGAACTTTTTCAAGCTCGCGGAGCTGGTCAAGCAGAATGCCGTCGATTTTTTAAATATCCACGTTCTGTCCGTCGGCGGCTTTACCATGGGCATGAAGGCGGCAGGACTTGCGCAAGCGTTCAATCTTCCGGTGGGCAACGGCGACCACTTCGATCTGCACTTGCAAGCGGCCGTGCCCAACGGCTGGCGCGCCGAAATCCACGTGAACAATTGGTTAACGTCGAATCTGATATATAAAGACTTGCCGGGATCGGTCAACGGTTGGGTGACCTTGACCGAGCGACCTGGGCTTGGGCTGGAACTCAATGCGGATGCAGTCGCAGAATACAGAAGTAAATAAGTCATTCCGATATTCGGTGGAATTATGAAGAAGCTTGTCGTCCTAGCATCAATCCTTTTTTTCGTTCTGGACTCTACGATTATTTACGCCCCATCAAGCCCAGGAACCCTTTTATAAAGGAAAAACCGTCCGGCTCGTGGTCGGCTCGACGCCGGGAGGATTTTACGACCGTTGGGCGCGTATGTTCGCGCGCTACATGCCGAAATACCTTGCAGGGCCGACGCTGCGTCGTAGGTGTTTGAGTTGAGATTTTTCCGCCACTGACGAAGTCAATTGTCCATCGACATTCGCAGCGGTAGCCAGAGCGTCAAGAAATTAACGCTGACACGGCCCAAATTCTGTCCGGGACGAGACTCCGGTGTTTGTATGCTCGATGAGCAGGCAAGCCCACGGAGCTATCGACGACTGGATTTCAATTTTGTCACTTCCCCTGGCAAATTCTGTCGCTTGATTCGAAGGCGGGCATAGGCGTGAGGGCAAGGACTAGACAACGTTGGAAAGGAAGGTAACTGGGGGAGCGAAGTTTTACTGCCATTAGCTGGCATGGGTCCTGCTCTGAGCCTGTGATACCTCACCCGGCGGTCAATCACGGAGTTCGTTAGCCATTCGTTCGGGTGAGCGGGTCTGGAAATTTCCCGAAGGGATCCGTTTACCGATTGATAGGATGAAAGGGTGTGACCTATGACGAACTCCAACCGGTTTCGACGACCGATTTTAGTTGTTGTCTCTCTCGTCGCTGTAATTCTATTGGAAGGTGTCGTTGCGGCGCAGGGGCGAAACAGCCTGTTTCGCCAATCGCCGGTGCCGACGGCGCCGGGCCGTCACGCTCGGATGGCACACGTCGGCGATGTAGACGAGGGGATGCTGTCAACAAGCCCGGAGCAATTGACGATCGAGGTTCCGGGAAAACCGGAACTTCGGGTCCGTCGCACCGGTATGGATCGGCGGGGGCCGAAAAATATGGTCTGGCGCGGGCGGTTGCAATCCGACGGCGGGAGCAAAGTGACCCTGACTTTTCATGAAGGATTTCTTTTCGGTCATATTCAAGACGCCAGCGACATGTACATTATCCGCCCACTGGGCGGGCGCACCGTCGTCGAAATGCTAGATACAGATAGCTTTGCGCCCGAATGGGGCCACGACGCGGCGACCCACGGCCACGATATGGTTCCGCCCGTAAGCGGCGGAGATACCATCCAAGAAAGCGCTGCTGCTGCCGCGCCTACCGCTGCCGCGGCCGACGGAACCGTGCAAATCGTATTGATGTCGGTGTACACGCCTCAGGCCCGCGCCGCGGCCGGGGGTACCACGCAGATGCAGGCGCGCATTCAGGCGACGGTCGATCAGGCCAATACTGCTTTCATCAACAGCAACATGATTGCGCGTTACTTCCTCGCTCATACCGAGGAGGTTTCACACAACGATTCGGGCGATATCGTCACCGACCTTAATTGGGTGACATCGAACGCGACGGTCGCTTCTCTGCGCAATACCTACGCCGCCGACATGGTGTCCCTCGTCGTCGCCAATGGCGGCCCTTATTGCGGCGTGGGCTGGGTGCAGCGAAACCCAGGCGCCGGCTTCGCAAATTACGCGTTCCAGGCCACCGACATCGATTGCCTTTCTAACCAGACCTTGGCCCATGAACATGGGCATAATCTGGGCTTCGAGCATGACCCGGGAAATGCCGGCATCGCGCCGTCCGGAGCGTCTTATCCATGGTCGTTCGGCCATTACGTCAACGGCGCCTTTCGCACGATCATGTCTTACAACGCCTGCACAGTGAGCTGTCCGCGAGTCTTGCATTTCTCCAATCCCGATGTTCTTTACAACGGAGTGCCGACCGGAATTTTAGATCAGCGCGACAATGCCCAAACCGGAGATCTCACCGCGTCCATAGTCGCCAACTTCCGCGCGGGTGGTGGGTCGGTAGCGAATAACCCGCCGGTGTTTGCAAGCGATCCGATCATCAAGCCGGCAGCGACGCAAGGACAGGTTTATTCGGGCAGTCTGTTTGGAGACGCGAGCGATCCGGATGCCGACCCACTGACCTTCGCAAAGGTCGGTGGTCCGGCATGGCTCTCCGTGGCGGCAGGCGGCGGCCTAAGCGGTACGCCGGGAGCGGGCAATGTCGGTCTGAATAGCTTCACCGTCAGCGTGTCGGACGGTCAGGGAGGTACGGTCAGCGCGACGCTGCAAATCAACGTCGCGTCATCGATGGGCGCCCCCACCAATCTTACCGCCACCGCAGTCGGCTCGAGGCGGATCGATTTGACCTGGTCGGACAATTCAAGTGGTGAAACAGGTTTCAGAATATATCGTTCTGGCAACGGCGTGCGCTTTTCCAAGATCGCAACCGTGGGCGCCGGTGTAACCAGTTTCTCAAATACCCGCTTGCGCAGGGGCAGGACATATTACTATCGCGTGCGCGCCTACGCCGGCACGACCAATAGCGGCTACTCAAATACCGCGAGCGCAACGGCGAACTAGCGTCCCGTCGCCGACCGGAAACACGATCGGTTGGGTGGTGGCGGAGCCCAACGTCATCCTGGGTGGTTTCGGCGCCGCGCGGCTTTGCCCACTCTGTCACATGTCTTCCATCTTACCTCACAGCTTGCCGCAGGGTAGTCCATTCAAGCGAATATAGCGGTTTAACTCCCCGGCTGTCCTTCGACTACGCACGTCTCTTGCGCTTCCGAAGTGACGGAACGGTGATTGGCGCGAGGGTACGCCCTGGGCTAAATCGGGAAAGACGGCCATTGACGCAGACGGCGGGAGTCGATAGATGAAGACAATAGGAGAATGGGGCGAGTGATATTGGAAACGGCGGCTACGGCAAAGCGAAAAAGTCTGCGCGCTATGATGCTGGAGCCGGTGTGTCACCTGGCGCCGAGCTGCAACGACGGCATCCAGGCGCGTTTAGTTGAGTGGCTTGGGTTCCCGCTCGTGCATATTTCGGGAAACGGACAGCACCGCTCTCTCGGTTTGCCGACGCCGGGTTGCTCACCTTGACGGAAATGATCGACAAAGCCCGCCAGATCGTCGATGCGGTAGGTCTCCCCGTCGTCAGCGACATTGAAGGCAACTGTAGGGGGCAAATCTAAACCTGCTCCCTACGACTAAACAATAGGAGCGAAAAATGAATTACGTGAAAAACATTTCCGTAGCCGTCTTCACCTTGGCGCTGACGATTGGCTCGACTAGGCCCGTACACGCCCAATTGACCAAGATCAACGTCGGCTATAGCGCGATCAGCGGCGACGCGTTGCCGGCGTGGATCGCCAAGGACGCCGGCATCTTCGAAAGAAACGGATTGGACGTCCAGTTGGTCTTTTTCACCGGCGGCACCACGGCGGTGATGGCGCTGGTCTCCGCAGACACCCCCATCGCTCAGTTGGCGGGTCCCGCGGTCCTCCATTCCGTCTTGGCCGGCTCCGATGCCGCGATTATCGCCGGCGGTGTCACCTCGCTCAACTATTATTTGCTGTCCCGCCCCGAGATCAAAACCCCGGAGCAGCTCAAGGGCGGCTCCGTCGCGATCAGCCGTTTTGGTTCGTCCTCGGATTTCATCGCTCGCTACGCTTTGTCTAAGGTTGGGTTGACTCCCGGAAAGGACGTCACCATCGTGCAGATCGGCAGTACCACCGCGCGGGTGGACTCGGCGTTGGCGGGGCGCGTGCAAGCGACCGTGGTGCAGCCTCCCGCAAGCATCATCGCGCAGAAACGGGGCATGAATGTTTTGGCCGACCTGCCGAAGCTTGGACTCGTCTACCAGCACACCGCCGCAGCGACGACCAGGAAATATATTCGCGAGCATTCGGACATCGTGCGGCGCTACGTCAAGTCTCAGGTGGAAGCCGTGCACCGAATCTACACCGACAAGGAAGCTTCGATAAGGGCCCTGGCGCGATTCATCGGCCGCAGTGTCGAGCGTGATGTTTTGGAGAAAACTTGGGAGAATCTTCTGAGCGAAGCGGTCCTGCCGAGGAAGCAATATCCTTCGATCGAGGGAATCAGGACGATCCTAACCACCGAGCTAAAAGGGAAAGCGGCCAAACCGGAGGATTTCGTCGATTCCAGCTTCATCAAGGCGCTCGATGACAGCGGCTACATCGACGGCCTGTACAAGAAGCGTTGATGATGAGCCGGGACGGCGCACCGAATGAAACCTGAGAGGGGAGCATCAATGAAGCGGACCCTCGCGATTCTTTTCGTCGTCTTTCTCTGGGCAACCGGCGCGGGCGCCGCGGATCGGCTTCGCATCGGTTACAGCTCCATCAGCGGCGCCTACGTCGGTATTTGGGTCGCGCACGACGCCGGCTTCTTCGCCAGGGAAGGGCTGGACGACCAAGTCATTCTCATTCCCAACGGCACCCAGCTCGCCCAGGTCACGGTTGCGGGAGAAGTGGATGTCGCGGCGCTGGGCGGCGCCGCTGCGATCGCCGCGGGCTACAGCGGCGCGGATTTCAAAGTCATCGGCGCCAACGTCAACAAACTGATTTTCTCCATGTTCGCGCGGCCGGACATCAAGCGAGTCGAAGAACTCAAAGGGAAAAAGATCGGCATCACCCGTTTCGGCACCAGCGCCGACATCTCGGCCCGATACGCTCTCAAGCAACATAATCTCGATCCCCAAAAAGACGTCATTCTCTTGCAGTTGGGGGCGATATCTTCCGTCGCTGCCGCCCTCAGGGCGGGATCGGTGGATGCCGGCATGGTCTCGCCTCCGACTCTTTTTCTGATGGAGAAGTTGGGATTCAGAGAGATCGCAAATTTCACGGACATGGATCTGGCTTTTCCGAACCCGGCCATGGTTGTTCTCGGGGACATTATTCGCAAGAAGCCCGATCTGATCGACCGTTTCCTGCGCGCCTACGTTCGCGGCGTGCACCGCACCAGAACCGATAAAGATTTCGCGCTCAAGTCCTACGCCAAGTACACCGGCATTCAGGACACCGCCGTCTTACAAAAAGCTTATGACTTCTACGTCGGCAAGATCGTCGAGAAGGCGCCTTATATCAATATGGTTGCAATGCAGAACGCCATCGAGGAGGTGGCGAAAACGATTCCCGCCGCCAAAAACGCCAAGCCGGAACAGTTTGTCGATATGCGCTTTCTCGACAAACTGGAAAAGAGCGGGCTATTGAACGAGCTCTACAAGTAAGGACGAATCTTCGCGACTGTCCGTGCGCCGCCCGATCGATCAAAGGCGAAAACCTAAACGAAAGAAACGCGAAGCGTTTGTAATCGGCGCGGACGAAGGATTGGAGGAGAAGCATGCCCATAGCAAAAGTTCGCGGCGTCAATATGAATTATAAAATCTTGGGCGATCGCGGCCCGTGGGTCGCGCTGTCGCCCGGCGGCCGGCGCGATATCAGCGGCATCGAGCTGCTCGCTTCCTGCGTGGCCGAGCGCGGCCACCGCGTCGTGATCTTCGACCGGCGCAATTGCGGCGCGTCCGATGTCGTTATCGATGGTGCCGATTCGGAATATGAGATCTGGGCCGACGACATTCACGAGCTGCTCCGACAACTGGGCGCCCTTCCCGCGGTCGTCGGCGGCAGCTCCTCCGGTTGCCGGACCGCGTTGCTTTTCGCCCTGCGTCATCCTGACGTCGTCCGCGTCCTTCTGCTCTGGCGTATCACCGGCGGCCGCTTCGCCTGCGAGCGATTGGCGCAAGAATATTACGGTCAGTACATGGCCGCGGCGAAGGAAGGCGGGATGGCCGCGGTGTGTGAAATGGAACATTGGAAAGAACGCATCGCCGCACGGCCCGAGAACCGCGCCGCGTTGATGAAAATGGCCCCCGAGCGTTTCATCGCCGTCATGTCGCATTGGCGCGACTACTTTCTCAAAGGCGCCGACCTTCCCGTCATTGGCGCGACCGAGGAAGAACTGAGATCGATCAGAGTCCCGGCGTGCATCGTACCGGGGAACGACAATACCCATGGGCGTCAAACCGGCGAGACCCTTGGTCACTTGCTTCAACAAAGAGAGGTGCACGTTCTCTTCCCCAAGCACTACGACGAGGCCTTAAGCCCGAGGGAAGAATGGGACGAGAAAGCCGGCGAGATGGCCGCGCTCTTTGCCGACTTCATCACGCGGGCGACCGCGTCTCAGGCAAGGTAGCTGAGACCCACGGGCAAATCCGTGACACCTTCCACTACTCCCCGTGGGGTGAAATCCTGAGCGAGAGCCGTCGGACAAATATCTCACTCCAAGCTATTGTTTCCCATGGTAACGCGTTGGAATAAATGAAGATTCATATTCTTTCGGATGAGATGGCGAGCCGCATCGCGGCGGGTGAGGTCGTCGAACGGCCGGCGTCCGTGGTGAAGGAGCTGATCGAAAATTCGCTCGATGCCGGCGCCACGGAGATTTTCGTTTGGCTTGAAAGAAGCGGCACGGCGCTCATTCGCGTGACCGACAACGGCGAGGGGATGGCTGTGGAAGACCTGGCGCTCGCGGTGGAGCGTCATGCGACTAGTAAAATTCGCGAAGACGAGGATCTGTTTCGCATTTCGACGTTAGGCTTTCGCGGCGAAGCTTTGCCCAGCATCGGCTCGGTGTCGAGGATGGAGATCATCTCTCGCTCGCCCGATAGCACATCGGGTCATCGACTGCGCGTGGAAGGGGGAAAGAAAGCGGAGATTGTAGCGGCCGCCGCCGCTGTCGGCACGACCATTGAAATCCGGGATATCTTTTTCAACACACCGGCGCGGCGAAAGTTTCTCAAGTCTCCCGCCACTGAACTTAGCCATATCTGCGACGTGGTGAACCGCATGGCGCTGGCTTATCCGAGCGTTCATTTCCGCCTGCAACATGATGGGCGCAACGTGGCGGATTATGCGGCGGTGAAAGAGGCCAAGGACCGGTTGCAGCAGGTGTTGGGACGCAACGTCGCGCGGGGCTTGGTGCCATTCTCCTCGTGCCGCGGAGAACTCTCGGCAAGCGGCTTTCTAAGCTCGGCGCCGACTTCGTTCCCCAACGCCCGTTATCTTCACACCTTCGTCAACCGTCGTTTCGTGCGCGACAAAGTGCTGACCCATGCGGTGCTCCAGGGTTACGATACCTTGCTGATGAAGGGACAGTATCCAGCGGTGGCGTTGTTCCTCGACGTTCCTTTCGCCGATGTCGATGTCAACGTACACCCGGCGAAGTACGAAGTGCGCTTTCGCCGCCAATCGGAGATCCATGAGGCCGTTGCGACGGCAGTGCGCCAGGCGTTGCAACGAGAGGCCAAAGGACCGTTGCCCCAATTCCAAAATTTTGCCCAAGCAGCTTTTACCGGTGTGCGCGAGTCGGCGTTGCCCTACGCAAGTTATCCGGCCGCGCGGCAGGAGGTGCCGACGGGTCGGGTGGAAGCTTTCCCGGTCCCGCCGCAAGCAGCGGTATTGCCCGTCGGCGAGGGATTCTTCTCATCGATGAACGTTCTTGGCCAGATTCTCGGCTGTTACCTAGTTTGCTCTTCAGCGCAAGGGCTGGCGCTCATCGACCAGCACGCCGCCCATGAGCGGGTCGCCTTCGAAAAGCTCCGCCGGGATTTGAATAGCGGCAGAGGGCAGACGCAAAATCTGCTCATACCCCAGACGCTGGATCTCAGCGCCGGCGAGATCGCGCTCTTGGAAAAAGAGCTGGCGCTCTTGGAGCGGTTCGGATATCTCATCGAGACCGTCGGTCCTGAGAACTATGCGATTACCGCGGTCCCCGCGTTCTTACCGGAAGGGGATTATCGGCACGCCTTGCGCCGAATGATCGCCGAGGTGGCGGAGGTGGAGAAATCAGAAACAGTCCGCCAACACCTCGAAGAGCGGCTCGCCACCATCGCCTGCCACAGCGTGATCCGTGCCAACCGCAAACTCGAAATGAGTGAGATGCGCGCGCTGCTCCAAGAGCTTGACCAGACCGAGTTCGCCACCCAATGCCCCCATGGGCGACCGGTTCTGGTGGGGTTCAGCCGCGACGAGTTGGATCGCATGTTCAAGCGCGTTGTATGAACAACGCCGTTCCGGGTTCCGAGTTTAAACCGTGATCCCAGCGCGGCAGAGCCGCAATCAAGAGACAGTCTTCACCACGAAGGTCACGAAGGAAAAAGTTTTCGCGCAAAGGCGCAAAGAGCGCACGTTGTCATTTCGACCGGAGGGAGAAATCTTTCTTAGATCCCTCGCGGAGCCTGCCCTGAGTATCACCGAAGGGCTCGGGATGACACCTTGAACATTGAACGGATGTCTTGCTGACCTTCAATGAAACCCAAACTCGTAATCATCCTTGGCCCCACCGCGGTGGGCAAAAGCGAGGTGGCGATGAAGCTTGCGGGGGTGATCGGCGCGGAGATCGTCAACGCCGACTCGCAGCAGGTCTATCGTTACATGAACGTTGGTACAGGGAAGCCGACACGCGCTGAACGCGAACGAGTCGCGCACCACTTGATCGATGTCGTCGATCCGGATGAAGAATTCAACGTCGCAATCTTCCGCCGTTTGGCGTTGGAAAAAATTGCCGAAATAGGGGAGCGTGGACGGAACGTCATCGTCTGCGGCGGCACGGGGCTTTATCTCAAGGCGTTGACGCGCGGATTGTTTGTCGGCCCGGAGCAGGATCCGGAAGTTCGCGGAGATCTCGTTCGTGAGATCGAAGCGAAAGGCTTGGTTGCCCTTTATCAACGGCTGATCGAAATCGATCCGGCGGCCCATTCACGCATTCACCCGAACGACCGCCAGCGGATCATTCGCGCCTTGGAAGTGTATCGACTCACCGGCAAGCCGATGAGCCAATGGCAGCAGGAACATGGCTTCGGCGATGAGCCTTTCGATACCCTCAAGATCGGGCTCCAGCGCGAGCGCGTGGAACTATACGAACTCATCAATCGGCGCTGCGACCGGATGATCGGGGAGGGGCTGCTGGACGAGGTGCGCGAACTCGTGGCGAAGGGTTCTAGCCTGGACCTCAAGCCACTCCAAAGCGTCGGTTATCGGCAGATGGGTTTGGTGCTGCAAGGGCTGTCAAAAATCGACCAAGCTGTCGAGGAGATGAAACAGGAAACGCGCCATCTCGCCAAGCGGCAACTGACATGGTATCGCCGGGATCCAGAGATTCGCTGGCTCCACCCGAAAAATCAGAAGCAGGTAATCATTGAATCGGTACAGAGGTTTTTCGACTGACCGGCGCACGACGCTGCGTCGGCACGGAGTAAGTATGTATGGTTTGCGTATTCTCGCGATGCTTGCAGTCACGGGCATCCTATGGGCCGCGGGCTGTGGCTTGACGACGCTTACGCAATCGTTTTCCGAAGAGGCGCTCATGAAAAAAGCCAGGGACATCCACAAACGCGTACTCACCGTCGATACGCACGTCGACTTCTCGCCGGCGAATTTTACCGCCGAGCGCAACTATGCGCAGCGCCTGGACACTCAGCTGAACTTGCCCAAGATGGTAGAGGGCGGGCTTGACGCCGTGTTCTTCAGCGTTTTCGTCGGTCAGACCAGAGAGGCGCAAAACCCGGATGCTTTCAAAGCGTCAGGTTACGAGCGCGCCTACAAAGCCGCCATAGAAAAATTCGACGCGATTCATCGGCTCACCGGGCAAATCGCCCCGGACCAGATCGAGCTGGCGCTTACAGCTGCCGACGTACGGCGCATTCACGCGGCGGGGAAGAAAGTCGCGTTGATCGGCGTCGAGAATGGCTATTCGATCGGCGAGGAGATCGGCCGTGTCAAGGAGTTCTATGATCGCGGCGCGCGCTATTTGTCCCTGACCCACAACGGCCATAACCAGCTCGCCGACTCGCACACCGGCGAGCGTGACGGCTGGAAGTGGAACGGATTGTCGTCGCTCGGAAAAAGCGTTATCGCGGAGATGAACCGGTTGGGTCTGATGATTGACGTCGCACATGCCTCAAAGGCCACGATGCTGCAATCGGCGGCGCTGTCCAAGGCGCCGGTCATCGCGTCGCATTCTGCGGCGCGCGCCCTTTGCGACGTGAGCCGCAACATGGACGACGAGCAATTGCTGGCGCTTAAAAAGAGCGGCGGCGTCATCCAGGTGTTCGCTTACCGGAGCTTCATCAAGATGCAAAAGCCGGATTCACCCGAACGCGCTGCTGCTCTCGCGGCACTCAGGAAAGAAGTCGGCCTGCCCGAGCCAACAGCGGGTCAAAGGGAGCCGGGGCGGAACGCGCTCGCGAAGCTGACCCCGGCGCAGCGGACTGCGTACATCAACAACGTCGCCGTGATCGACAAACGATATCCGGGTGATCCGTCCGCAACGGTCAAGGATTTCGTCGATCACATCGACTACGCGGTCAAGCTGATCGGCATCGATCACGCCGGCATCGCCTCAGACTTCGAAGGAGGCGGTGGCGTGACGGGATGGGACGACGCCGGCGAAACCTTCAACGTGACCCTGGAGCTTGTGCGCCGCGGCTATACGGAGGAGCAGATCGGAAAATTATGGGGCGGCAACTTGTTGCGGGTGATGGACGAAGTCCAGCGAGTGGTCCGGGAGCTTCAGAAATAGGGGACTTCAGGCATTCATGTGGGAAAGCCGGTGAACGCTGTTTGAGTA
>Ga0326597_10006288_pt1 | contig 16315 bp, 11 predicted proteins | sample RVTome_12_FD_203789 | JGI IMG/M metagenome (GOLD analysis project Ga0326597, IMG submission 203789) | Soil microbial communities from uranium-contaminated site in the Upper Colorado River Basin, Wyoming, United States - RVT100D185 | ecosystem: Environmental > Terrestrial > Soil > Contaminated >...
TCACATCGCTACATGTGATGTCTCCAGAGCAACATCCATGCTCGCTGTCTTATGACGCTGGCTGCCGGCACTCGCGTCGGACCGTACGAAATCGTCGGCGCGCTTGGCCCCGGCGGCAATTCGTCCCACGCCAACGGGCGGCAGATTGAGCGGCTGCGACGCCGGCCGGGCGCCGGATTATGCGATGCCTCTCGCCTGCACCGCAGATTTCCAAGCGGCTTCTCAGTGGCATGACCCTCGCAAGTCGACGATGTAGAATGGCCGGCATGAGGGCTGTGGACCCGCGGGTCAGCTTCGCTGAGCTGCAGCAGTGGCCGGACGACGGACGCCGGTACGAGCTGTACGACGGCGAGGTGATTGTGGTTCCTGCGCCCTTTCCGCGTCACCAGCGGGTCGCGCTGAACATCAGTGAGATCCTCCGGGAGTACGAACGTGCGACCGGCGGGCTCGTCTTCGGCTCCCCCATTGACATCGTGTTTTCGGAGCACAACGTTGTGCAACCCGACCTGGTGTTCTTCCGCGCCGAGCGCCGGCACCTGATCGACATGATGCAGGCGACGCGGCTCCCTCCGGATCTGGCGGTGGAAATCCTCTCGCGGAGCACCGAGGCGCGCGACCGGGGCCGGAAAATGGCGCTGTTCGCGCGATTCGGCGTTCCGGAGTACTGGATCGTCGATCCGGTCGCAAACACGCTCGAAATCTACGAGCGGCGGGGCGAGGGCTGTCAGCCTACGGCCATGTATGCCGGGCGGGACACGGTCAACTCGCCGACGCTGCCAGGCCTGACGTTCGACGCGTCCAGAATCTTCGCTCTCTGACTTTTTCCCTTTTACTTCGCGCTTCCCCCCTTCTACCATTGCCCCAGCCATAGTCGGAACCACTCTCGCGCACTGTCAGATCGAAGGGCTGCTCCGAAAATTGACCCTGACCCCATGCCGCTAAGCGTCGGCGCACGTCTCGGGCTGTATGAAGTCGTCGGGGCGCTCGGGGCCGGCGGCATGAGCGCCTGCGGCCATGCCCAGCCCGCGGCCGCCTCAGATCGTCGTCGTCGAGAACTACTTCGAGGAGCTCAAGGATCGCGTTCCGATTCAGTAGACGTGCTGCGGCTTCGCTGACTGTGCTGAACGCTTCGCTGCAGGGTGCTCGCAGCGCTATTCCGTGGCGCGGACGGCAGCCAGCCGGGCACGGAGCGCGTCGGATAACGACGCTTCGATGTCGGGAGTGATCAACGCGGCGCGGTCGAGGTCCTGGATGTGAACGCGGTCTCGAAGACGGAAGCTGGTCAGCTTCATTCGGAGCAGATCGGCGACCGGCGCGATGAGGATCCCCTGTTGAGTGCGTACGGGATCCGAAAACCCGGGCACGGGTTCGGGATACTCGGGACGCACGCGTTCGTGAACGAACACGAGATGCACGGCGCTGCGCGCCGAGGGATGCGCAGCGTCGACGAACATGTCGACGCCTGCGGCGTGGCGGTACGCGAAACCCTCGACCGCCACCGCCTTCTTGATCGCTTCCAGCTGCGCCCGATCGATCGCCACGTCGACGTCGCGCGTGAGCCTGGCCGAAGGCGGATCGACCTTCTCCACGTGCAGGAACACGGCGAGGCCGCCCACCACGCGGTAGGGAATCGCTGCGCGCTCCAGCGCATGCGCAAACCGTCCGGCAATATCGAGAATCTGGTCCACGCTGCGCTCGAAATATGTGTTCGTCAGCACCGGCACCTGCATTGTAGCCCGACGCCTCGCCTATAATTGCCGCGTTCCCGTGCCCACTTCACCGACGACGCGCGCGCTGCCGCATCTGGCGGCGGCGGCCGCGTGCGCGGCAATGGCCCTGCTGTGGAGCTGGCCGCTCGCGCGCCACCTCCCCACGCATCTGCCGGGCGCGAACGTCGGCGACAACGTCCAGTTCCTCTGGAACTTCTGGTGGATGCGCGCGGCGCTCGCCTCCGGGCTCGACTTCTTCCACACCCCCTACCTGTTCGCCCCGGTCGGAGTGGACCTCACGCTTCACACGCACACGGCGCTGCCCGCGCTCGCCGGCGCCACCCTGCTCGGGTCGCTCTCCGTCGTCACGGCGCACAACCTGGCCGTCGTCGGCTCGCTCTTCCTGAACGCGTTCTGCGCGTACCTGCTGGCGTGGCGCGTCACCGGCGCGCGCGGCGCGGCGCTGGTGGCCGCCGTGGTGTTCGGCGGCTCGCCGTACATCGACGCGCACCTGAACGGCCACTTCAACCTGACGGCGGCGTGGACGATCCCGCTCCTCGCGCTCACCCTGCCCGCCACGATGCGAGGATCGGCGCGATCGGCCGTCCTGTCCGGCCTCGTGCTCGCCGTCACCGCGTACGTCGACTACTACTACGTCGTCTACGAGCTGGCGCTCGCGGCGGGCGCGTTCGCGATCGCGTCGCGGGCGTGGCGGGTCACCACGCGGGGCGCGACGCCGCACACGCGGCGGATCGCCCGCGTCGTCGGCGTTCTGATCGCGATCGACGTGGCGGCGATCGCCGCGATCGCGGCGACCGGCGGCTTCGTCGGCGCGATCGGGCCGATCCGGATCTCGGCGCGCGACACCTTCAACCTGCTGCAGGCGCTGTGGCTGCTGGTCGCCTTCGCGCTGTGGCTGCGGTGGCGGCCGCTCGTCGAGGCGGCCCGCCGGCCCGAATGGGCGCCGGCGCGGGATGCCCGCGCGCTGGCCATCGCGCTCGTCGTGTTCGCGATCGCGGCGCTGCCACTCGTGTGGCACGGCGCGGCGATCCTGCTGCGCGGCGAGTACGTCTCGCAGCGCTACTACTGGCGCAGCGCGCCGAAAGGGATCGACGTGGCGACGCTCGTGCTCGGGAACCCGTTCCACGGGCTCTGGGGCGGCCCGGTGCGGCAGGCGTACGCCCGCTTCGGCATCGACGCCATCGAGGGGGGCGCCTGGCTCGGCGTGGCGCCGATGCTGCTCGCCGCCTGGTCCCTGCGGCGGCGGTGGGCCGCGCCGGCGGTCAGGTACTGGACGGCGATTGGCGCGATCTTCTTCGTCTGGGCCCTCGGCCCGCACCTCATGGCGTTCGGCGCGAACACCGGCATGATCCTGCCGCAGACGATCCTGCGCTACGTGCCGCTCGCGGCGAACGCCCGCGTGCCCGGCCGCGCCATCGTCGTCGTCTACCTGGCGATCGCGATCCTCGCGGCGCTGGCGGCCGCCGAGTGGAGGCTGCGGCGTGGCCCGGCGGTCCTCGGCGCGATCGTGCTGGCCGTGGCCGCGGACTACGTGCCGGCGCCGTTCCCGCTCGCGGCACTGGACCGGCCGGCCATCTACGAGACGCTCCGCGATCGGCCGGAGCGCGGCGCGCTGCTCGAGCTGCCGGCCGGCACGCGCGACAGCTTCGAACGCCGCGGCTCCCTCGATCACCGCGTGATCGCCTACCAGACGATTCACGAGCGGCCGATCACCGGCGGCATCGTCTCCCGCCTGCCGCCGGCGGTGGCCGCCGCTTATGCCGCCGATCCGTTGATCGACGCCGTCCTGGCGCTCTCGGAGGGCCGTCGTCCCGGCGATCCTCCCGCGCCCGAGGGGGCGGCCGCCCGCGCGCTCCTCCGGAAGGACGACATCGCGTTCGTAATGCTGAACCGGGAGACCGCGCCGCCGGCGCTCGTGGAGTACGTGGAGCGGTCGCTGCCGCTGGCGCTCGTCGCGGAGGAGGGCCCGCGATCGCTCTATGCCGTGGTCGATTGATCGCCTTTCTGGCCCTTTTTCGTTGTGGTAGACTCGCACACCTTTCGAGCAAATCTGCGGCCCCGCACTTCTTGGAGAGGAACACCCATGCTGCGACGAACGATGGCTCTTGGCGGGCTGATGATGTTCGCTGCGTCGTGCTCGATGCAGCCGGCGGAGACCCAGACCAATCCCCCGGCGGCCGTGACGCTGTACGAAGGCGCGCGGCTGATCGCCGGCAACGGCAGTGCGCCGATCGAGAGCGCCGCGTTCCTGGTCGAGGACGGCACGATTACGCGGGTCGGCAACAAGGGCGAGATCGAGGCGCCCGCCGGCGCCGCCCGCGTCGATCTGACGGGCAAGACGGTCATGCCGACGCTGGTCGACGCGCACGGGCATCCCGGCTTTCAGAACGGCCTCTCGTACACGGCCGACAACCTGACGCGCGAAAACATCGTGAACGACCTGAACCGCGCCCTGTACTTCGGCGTCGGGGTCGTCCAGTCGCTCGGGATCGAGAAAGGCGACACGATGGATCAGATCCGGGCCGACCAGAAGGCGGGGACTCTGGGCGGGGCACGCCTCCTCATCGCGGGGCGCGGCATGGGTGCTCCCAACGCGGGGCCCGGCTCGGCGACCTACGCGAACATCGTGTACGAGCTGACGACCGAAGACGAGGCCAGGCAGGCGGTCCGGGAGCTGGTCGCCAAGCAGGTCGACATGCTCAAGATCTGGGTGGACGATCGCAACGGCCGCGCGCCGAGGCTGCCTCCCAATCTGTATCGCGTGATCATCGACGAGGGGCACAAGGCCGGCCTCACGGTGACCGCGCACGTCTACTACCACGAGGACGCCGTCGATCTGGTGAACTCGGGCATCAACGGCTTCGCGCACAACGTTCGCGACAAGGTGTTGAGCGACGAGCTCGTCGCGGCGATCGTGAAGAACAACGTCTACGTCATGCTCAACATGTCCGAGCGAAGCACGTACCGGGAGCTGCCTCCGTGGCTGAAGGAGGGGGATCCGCTGATGGCGATGATCCAGGAGTCGGTCCCGCCGCCGGTGATCGAACGCATCAAGAAGTCGTATGAGGGGCGGGATCCGGCCGCCGTCGAGCGCTCGCGCGCGAGCTACTCGATCCTGCAGCAGAGCGCGGCGAAGCTGGCGAAGGCCAACGCGAACATCATTCTCGGGCCCGATACCGGCCTCGTGGACCACCTGTTCGGCATCGCCGAGCAGCGCGAGATGGACAACATGGTTACGGCCGGCCTGACGCCGATGCAGGCCATCGTCGCGGCCACCAGCCGGACCGCCGAGTTCCTGAAGCTCGACAAGATGGGAACGCTGGCGCCGGGCATGGAAGCCGGCTTCCTGGTGCTTGATGCGAACCCGCTCGACCAGATCACGAACATCGCGCGGATCTCGAAGATCTACGTCAAGGGCGTGGCAGTCGACCGCGCCGCGCTGGCCAGGTCCCTGAGAATGTCGGCGTCGACGACGAACTAGCTGACGGGCCGCGTGGGCCTTTGCGCGCAGGCGCCCGCGCTCAGCCGTACATGGAGCGCGGGCCGCCCACGCTCATCGCGCAGGAGGGCCCGCGTTCGCTGCACGCGCCGATGCCGCGCGGCTCGCGCCGCCGGCAGTCAGGCTTCAGTCGCAGGACGCTCCGATGCGCTGGAGCGATCGTGCGCTCATCTCGCGGTCGACGAGCCGGCCGGTCACGCTGACGCGCTCCCCGACGTGATCGGTCAGCTTCAGCCGGTTCGCCGCGTCCACGACATCGATCGTGGCCGAGCCCTTCTTCAGGAAGCCCGACTTCCAGCTCCGCGCCTTCGGCGCTTCCATGCCGGACGTGTCCTTCAGCCGGAAATTCCGCTTGTCGCGCTCGAGGCAGCCCGTCAGCGTCACGATGTCCGAGTCCTGCGCGGACGCGTTCACCGCCACCGCCGCCGCTGCCGCCTTTGGGGCCGGCTCCATCGCGGGCGCGGGCGCCTTCACGGCCGGTTCCACGGCGACCGCCGCCTTCGGGGCCGGTTCCGCGACCGTCGCCTTCGCCGCCGTCGCCTTCGCCGCCGTCGCCTTCGCAGCCGCCGGTTTCGCCGCGGCCGACCTGGGCGCCGCCGCGGGCGCCTTCGGCGCCGCCTTCTTCACCGCGGGCGCCGCCGCCGGCGCCGGCTCCGGCTTCGGCGTCTCGGGACGCACGATCGCCGCGATCGGCTCCACCGCCGCCGCCGCCGCCAACGTCACCTCCGCCGCCGCTTCCGGCTGCAATTCCGGCATGGCGATGTCGGTCGGTTGACCCGGCTGATACGCCGTGATCAGGATTGCCGCGGCCGCCAGACACGCGACCAGCAGGCCAGCGGCCCTGCTGTAGCGGGCCAATTTCTTCAACAGCATCGAGTGCCCTCCTTGGCTAAAACGCTTTGGGAGCCTTGGGGCTCTGCGTGGCAAAGGGTATGCCCGGGGGGGCGCCGCGGGCAGCCGACTGCAACCTGCTGCGAACGAGCCCGTTAGGAGAATCGGAGGAAGGCGCGCGCGACCGAGTCCCGGTATGGAACACCCAATTCCGTAATCGAGTGGCGAGTCCTACTCCATGGGAGGGGAGGGGTGGGAAAGTGCAAGCGTGAGCGGCGAATCACCTCTCCGTCGCGGAGTCGTCGGCCCGGTCTGTGAGCCGGGAGGCGGCGGCCGCCAGTTCGCGAACGCCCTGCTCGAACAGGCGCAGGATGCGGCCGCTCGTGCCGAACTCCTCGAGGATCGCCGAACGGCGGCTGGTGCGCAGGTCCTCGATCATGTAAGCCATCGTCGTGGCCATGATCGTGCCCTCCTCGGTGCCGGTCTCCTGAAAACGCCGCTGGAAATCCCTGAGGATCGATTCGAACGACGCCTCGTGCCACTGCTTCACCGTGGCGTTCATCCGGACGAACTCGTTGAGCAGGTCGGCATATGGAACAGTAGCCGGCCGATGCCAGAACGACACGTCGGGCCCGAACTCCGACACGTACTGCGGCAGGTACAGGTTGGCGTCGGCGGGGACGCGCAGGTCGAGCGCGGGGTTGAATCGCTTCACTTCGTCGGCCGACAGGCCGGTGCGCCTGATGATCTCGGAGAGAGGAATCGCCCGCGGCGCCCGCATGGCGAAGATCTCCGACTGCGGCATCTCGCCGGTCAGCCTCACGACGTTGAGCGTGTTGCCGAACACCATCTCGGCGTACAGGAACGAGCGCGGACCGAACGTCCGGAACAGCTCGCGGTAGCGCTGGATGGAAATGCTTCGCAGGTCGCGCGCGAACTGGGCGCCCAGCATGTACTGTTCGCGAGCATCGGCTCCGCCCAGGCGCTCGCCGTTGATCACGGCTCGTCCCACGTTCACGCCACCCGCGTGATGCTCGGAGAGGGCCGGAATGAAGCTCCCGTACATCGTGGCGAGAACGGTGAGGTAGGCGGCGCAGTACGGCGCCTGGGTGGTCTGGTTGTGCGCCTCGATCACGGTTGGCGCCAGGCGATTCAAACGGTCCCAGTTCCGCGGCAGCCACTGGCAGAATCCGACGGCCCGGGCCGCGGAGCGGGCCCTTCCGTTCAGGCCCGATTCGATGATGGCTTGCGCCAGCCCGATCTCGGCCGGCACGCCAAACCGCTCGTAGATGGCGCCCCACTGGCCGAGAAAGCTCCCGTAGCGCTTGGCATGCGGCAGCAGGAACAGCCCGCGCGTCGCGTTGTGCACGACGGGACCGACGGAGGGCTCCAGCAGGCGCACGACCTGCTCCCGCCGAAGTCTCAACGCGGATGGCAGGCGCTTGTCGGCGAGCGTCGCGGCCAGCGCCGGATCTTCCCACACGCCCTGGCGCGCCCAGTCCCCGCTGACGGGGAACGTCGCCAGCAGGCGTCCGTCCGCGGCGCTGCCGAAGATGATGCGACCGTCCGGGATCGTGAAGATGTGCCGCCAGAACGGATAGGCGGGCCGGAAGCTCCGCACCGCCGCGATGTCGGCCTGCAAGCGGGACTGGACGTGGCTCTGCGCCAACTCGTCGGCGGGCGAAGCCGCGGCCGCGTCGGGCGTGGCGTGCGCCAGCAGCTGGGTGGAAAAGATGCGGGAGCCGGCGCCCGGGCCGGATGCGGCGAGGAAGCCGACTGCGACAATTCCCGGCAGGATGACGGTCTGTCTCATTCGGCTTGGCCTGGCGCTAATTATGGCTGCTCGACTTCATCCGTCAAGGAGAAATGCGCTTTCCAATCGTATCGGCGGGAAGACCCCTCCCCGTCATCGGGGGCGAGCTCATCGGTTATTGTTGCCGGCGTGCGAAGTTCGGAATGGGTGGCGGTCGCCTTCTTCGTCCACCTCGCGCTCGCGGCATGCATCCGTCCTCTGCCGCTCGATCGGCGGCTCGCCGCGGGCCTGGGCGGCGCCGCGATGGCCATGCTCGTGGTCGCGATCTCGCGGTTCGACGGGTGGCCTGGCCGCGACTGGGCGCCGGTCGCCCATGTGCTCGCCGGCTACTACCTGTCGGGGCGCACGTTCGTCGCGCCGATGCCGCGCGTCGAGGCGTGGCTGATCGCCTGCGATCGCTGGCTCCTCGGGAATCCTTCGGCGCGCTTCGCCGCCTGGCCGCGCGCGCTCCTGGGTCTGCTGGATGCCGCCTACATCGGCTGCTTTCTTCTCGTCCCGGGCGGCTTCGCGGCGCTCGGGGCCGCCGGCCGCGCCGACCTCGCCGACTCCTACTGGACGATGGTCGCCGGGGCGGAGCTCGGCGCGTTCGCGATGCTGCCGTACCTGCAGACGCGACCGCCGTGGGTACTCGAACGGCTGGCGGAAGCGGACGCGGCCGCGCCGCCGCGGCCGTCGGTGAGGTTCATGCGGCGCGCGACGACCGGCGCCAATACGCTGCCGAGCGGCCACGCCGCCGGGTCGCTGGCCGTGGCGCTCGGCGTCATCGCGGCGCTGCCGGAGCTTGGGGCCCTCCTGCTCGCGCTCGCTTTCACGATCGCCGCCGCCGCGGTCGTCACGCGGGCGCACTACGTCGTGGACGTCGTCGCCGGCCTCGCGCTCGCGCTCGCGGTATGGGGAGCCGTGGCGGGCGTTCGGTTCAGCGGGTAGCCATGAAACCTTTCCGCTCACAGATTCCTGACGGCGAGGACCTCCCGCACCGGCGTCCGATCGCCCGTACAGCTGATCAGGCGAGGCGCGGCGAGGAAGCGCAGCTTGAATCCGAGCGCGCGATAGAGCCGGACGATGCGGGTCGTGGCCTGGTTGGAGAGCACCACCGGCCCGCGATGCCGCGACAGCCACTCGGCGGTGCGCACCTGATCCTCCCACCCGAAGCCGCCCCGGGAGTATTCGGTGAACTCCACGTCGTACGGCGGATCGGCGTAGACGAAGTCGGCGCCGTCGACGTTCGGGGCCGCGAAATCGCCGCTCGTGAAGGTCCAGCCGGCGAATGCCTCCTGGTATCGCGGGAACTCGCGCCGGTACGTGATCCGCGAGTGGCGGCCGAACGGCACGTTGAACTCGCCCCGCGAGTTGAACCGGCAGAGCCCGTTGTACCCGGTGCGATTCAGGTAGTAGAAGAGGGCCGCCGTTTCGGCCGCATCGCCGTTGTGCTCGGCGAGCGCGCGATTGAAGGCGCGGCGGTGCTCGTAGTAGAGCGCCGCGTCGTTTTCCATCGGCAGATCAATCGTGAGGCCGCGCTTCAGCCATGAATAGAGGTTGATGAGGTGCGGGTTGATGTCGTTCAGCAGGGCCCGTCGAGGCGCGAGACCGAGCGCCACCGCCAGGCCACCGCAGAACGGCTCCGCGAGACGGCGATCGCGGTGGGCGTCCCAGAGCGGCAGCAGGTGCGGCAGCTGCCAGCGCTTGCCTCCCGCCCACTTCAGCGGTGGACGGAGGGCGACGGCGACGGGCGACACCGCGGCGGACGTGGCAGGAATAGGGCGAGTATAGCGCACCCGCCGGACTATCTCGCGCGCCCCGCCTTCAGCCTCGCGGCGTTCTCGGCGCCGCCGAGGGCCCGCACCAGCTCGTCGTAATCGGCCCGCGTCATCGGGTTCGCGGGATCGATGTCGAGCGACCGCTCGAACCGCGCGAGCGCCTCGCCGAACTTCCCCTGCCGCGCGAGCGCCAGCCCGAGCACGTTGTGGAGCGGCACGCTGTCGGGCGCGAGCTTCAGCCCCTCGGTGTACTGGGCGACTCCCTCATCCACGCGTCCCGCGGCGACGAGCGCGTTGCCCAGGCCGAGACGCAGCATCGGGCGCGCCGGCGCCAGCGCGACCGCGCGTTCGAGCTCGATCACCGCTTCCGCATCGAGCCCCTGCCCGCCGAGCGCGAGTCCCAGATTGACGCGGGCGTCGACATCGTCCGGGAGGCGCTGCAGGTACGCGCGAAACTCGCGCGCGGCGTCGGCGTAGCGCTCCTGCTGGAGGAAGGCCTCCGCCAACCCCCCGTGCGCGGCCACCTCGTCGGGCCGCATCCGCAGCGCCTGCTGAAACGCGTCGATGGCTTCCGGGAGGCTGCTCTTCGCGGCCAGCGCGCGTCCGATCAGGATGTACGCTCGCGGCACGTTGCGATCGTTCGGCCGCAGCTCGATGAATCGGCGGTACGCGGCGATCGCCTCGTCGTACTGGCCGTCGGCTTCGAGCTCGAACCCCAGGGCGTAGAACGCTTGCGGGTGATCGGTCGCCGCGCGGTACTGCGCAACGGCCTCCTCACGCCGGCCCTGGCTCTTCAGGATGATGCCGAGATTGTGGTGGGCGCGCCCGTGGGGGCGGCGCGCCAGCACCGTGCGCCAGAGGCCCTCCGGGTCGTGGTACTCTTCGTTGCGGTTGTGCGTGAGCACGCTCAACGTGAGGCCTATCGCGACGCACAGCACGGCGGCGATGCGGCCGCCCCAGCCGGGGCGCTCGCGGGTCAGCTTCTGCACCAGCGCGAACCCGCCCACCGCGCCGAGCACCACGAGCGCGGCCAGCGGCAGATACATCCGGCGCTCGGCGCCCACTTCGGTCTCGATCGGCACGAGACTCGACGAGGGCGCCAGCGTGACGAAGAACCATGTCCCGAGAAACGCGACCGCCGCCCGCTTCCGCCACGCGGCGAGCGTGATCGTCATCAGCGCCACGACGAGGAGCGCGTACGGCAGGATGTCGGGCAGGCGCACCGGGAGCGTCGGCCCGTAATCGAGCACGAGGTGGCGGGGCCAGACGGTGAGCCTCAGGTACGAGACGACCATGACCGCCTGATTCATCAGGTACGTCGCCGGCGAGACCGCCGTCGAGAACCCCGCGCTGTAGGAGCGGGGGCCGGGCGCCACGAGCATGGCGAGCACGATCCACGTCGCGGAGAGGCCGGTGTAGAGCGCGCGGCGCGCGCGCAGCGCCCCCCCGACCGAGCCGGCGCAGAAGACCGCGTCGTAGAGCAGCACCATCACGGGCGCGGTGACCATCGGCTCCTTGCACGCCATGCCGAGGGCGGAGGCCGCGATCGCCGCCCCCGTCCAGCGCCCGGCGCGCCCATCGCCGGCCATCGCGCGGATGGCCGCATAGAGCGTGAGCAGGTAGAACAGGCCCATCAGCGACTCGGTCCGCTGGGTCACGTAGTCGACGACTTCGGTCTGCAGCGGATGAATCAGCCAGGCGAGCGCGCAGACGAACGCGAGGCGGTCGGCGGCGGCGCCAATCGGCGGCGGGATGGCGGGGCGGACGAGCGTGCGGCGCACGATGCCGAACAAGAGCAGCGCCGCGCTGACGTGGACGGCCAGGTTCACCGCGTGATATCCGCGGGGATCGAGGCCGCCCAGCGCGTAGTTGACGGCGAAGGACAGGGCGGCGAGCGGCCGCCCGGCGACCGGGTTCTCGGGCGGCGCGGAGAGCGCGCTCGACAGCGGCCACAGCTGCCGCACGTGCGGGTTGTCGACGATCGTGACCTGATCGTCGAAGACGAACGGGATGGACAGGCTGTTGGCGAAAACGGCGAGGCCGGCGGCCGCAATCAGAGCGGCCGCCACCCAGGCGCTCGCGCGACCGGGCAGGCCCGCGGGCCTGCCTTCCGACGACCGGGCCGCCCGCGAGCGCGTCCCTCGTTGGGCGGACCGCCGCCTCGATGCCGCCACGCGCCCCGCCTAGTGCGCCGGCTGAACGGCTCGGGGCACTAGTTGCCGCGGGCCGGAGGCGGCATCGCGATGTTCGCCTGATCGGGCTCGCCCGTTCCCTGTACTGGCTTGGCCCATCTCACGACGCCGCGCGCGATGCTCCCCCCGCTCTCGAGGGTGATGGTGTAGGTCTGCTCCTGCTTCGGCGCCAGCTTCGGCAGCCGCCAGACGGCGACGTCCGCCTTCATCTGCGGATCGTTGCGCACGCCCTGGTATCCGGCCGGAGTCGCGTTCGCCACCTTCGTGCCCGGCGCCAGCGCCAGCATGATCGTCAGGTCCTCGGCGGCCAGCCCCTTGCCTTCCAGGCCCCGGTTCTGCACCATGACGTTGTACGTGCCGGCGGGCGTCGCCGCCGTGAGCCGCGACGCGAGCAGGACGCGGAACTTGAGATCGTCTTTCAAGTAGCGGAAGACTTCCGCGAGGATCGGCTCGGGCACCCGCGTGGGCGAGAAATTGCCCATGCGCACGCGGCCGGGAGGGTCGCCCAGCCTCTTGCTGTGCTCGGGCATCACCGTGGTGTGCTCGTACGTCATTCGCTTGAACCACTCGAAGTCGGCGCCCACGGCTCCCGCATGCGAGCGCGGGCCGGCCAGGACCGCGCCGTGGCACTGCGCGCAGCCGAGGGTGGCGATCATCAATTCCTGACCCTTGGGCGCGTTGGGCGGCACCGGCGTCCGCCAGGCGCCCGGCTCGGCGACCTTCGGCAGACTCTGCGCGTAGGCGAACAGATCGGTCAGCTCCTGGTCGCTGTGCTGGTGCTCGGGGAAGGCGGGCATGACGCCCCACGGCTTGCGGACCGCGCGCTTGAACTGATCGAAGCTCAACTGGCGTCCCGCCAGGTCGGGCCCGTAGGCGCCTTCCGCGTTGGCGCCGTGACAGTCTCGGCAACGGGCGTCGGCGCTGTCCCAGAGCTTCTTGCCGGCGGCGGCGCTGCCCTGGGCGGAGACGGGCGCTGCCTGAAACAACGGGAACAGGAACATCAGCGCGACGAGGACTGGGCGCATGTCTGAGCCTCCTTGCGTAGAGCCGCTCGAAAAGGTGGTCCATACTCTACACCGAATGAGCGCCGCGCCCGCGAGGAAGGGCCACGGTTCTGCCACGGTTCCTCCCGGAGGCCATTCTCGCGGGGGGAGCTGAAGGCTAGGCAAAAACAGCCCCGGCGATGCAGAATGTTTCCGATGAGATGGGGAATCCTGCGCCCCATCGGATTCATCCGCTGACCGCAGCATGCCGCACCACGAGGGGTGCTCCCCGGTGACGGCATGGCAGGTGACTTGCTGACGCTAGATGAGATGCAGCGAGCGGGGCGCGCGTCCCGCACACTCAGCCGTAACGAGAAAGGACAGGCTCATGCGAAGACTTCCTACCGTACTGCTTGCCGTGTCGGTCGCGACTTGGGCCGCGGGTTGTGCTCAGCCGCCGACCCCACAAGTCGACGCCGCGAAAGCGAAGCTCGCGGCGGCGGCGGCCGAAGGCGCGACGTTCGCGCCCGACGCGTACAAGGCGGCGCAGGACGCGGAGGCGCAGCTCGACGCCGAATTGACGGCGCAAAGCGGGAGCTTCGCGCTCTTCCGTTCGTTCGACCGCGCCGGCGAGCTGGCCGCTTCGCTCGATGCCGCCGCCGATCGCGTCACGCAGGCCGTCACCGCCGAGAAAGCGCGGCAGCGCGCGGAGGCCGAGCGGGTCGTCGCGGACGCGAAGCGCTCGCTCGAGGAGGCAAAGGCCTCGCTGGAGAAGCTCCCGGCGCGCCAAGCGAAAGCGTTGGCGGCCGACCTGACCGCGGCGGAATCGGCCCTCGGGGAGGCGGACTCGTCGCTCTCCGGCGGTCAGTTGGCGCAGGCGCGTCAACGCGCCGAAGCGGCGGTGCAGGCGCTCGCACCGGTCGGCACCGCGGTCGAAGCGGCGGCGGCCGCGGAGGCGGCTCGGCAAGCCGGTCCTGGCGAAGTCTTCATTCCAACCGCGGTGTTGGCCGACGGGACCCGGCTGCCGGCCGGCGCCTATGCCGTGCGCGTCACGAACGATCAGCCGTCGCCGGTCGTGGGCCAGACAGCCGGCAGCGAACGCTGGGTCGAGTTCGTGCGAAACGGGAAGGTCACTGGCCGTGCGCTGGCCCTCGCCCTCTCGCCCACCGAGATCCGCGAGGTCGCCGCGGCGCCGGGGCCGGCGAACAACGACGCCCGCGTCGAGATGTTGAAGGATCGGGAGTACGTCCGCGTGTGGCTGAACCGCGGCGGGACGAATTATCTCATCCACATGCCGCCGGCTCCCAGGTAGCAGCGCGCGAGGCTCGCGGGCCTGGGATCAGAGGGGAGCGCTCAGTCGGCCGCCGCCGGTTCCGGCTGGAGCCCGGGCGCCGCCGGCGCGTGAGCCGCCCGCGCTTCCCGCGGCGCCCGCTTCGGCGACGTCACCAGCCGCCTGAGCCACTGCTCGAAGTCGTCGAAGTACGTGTAGGCCACCGGGACGATGATGAGCGTCAGGAGCGTGGAGGTAATCAGCCCGCCGATGACGGCGCGCGCCATCGGCGCGCGGAACCCGCCGCCCTCGCCCGTGCCGAGCGCGACCGGCAGCATGCCGAAGATCATCGCCAGCGTCGTCATCATGATCGGCCGCAGCCGGACGCGGCCGGCCTCGACGATGGCGGTGTGCCGCTCCTCGCCGTTGGCGCGCCGCTCGTTGGCGTTGTCCACGAGCAGGATCGCGTTCTTGGTGACGAGCCCCATCAGCATGATGACGCCGATCATCGACATCATGTTCATCGTGTCGCCCGTCAAGAGCAGCGCCAGCAGGACGCCGATGAGCGACAGCGGCAGCGAGAGCATGATCGCGAGCGGCTGCGTGAACGACTCGAACTGCGAGGCCAGGATCAGGTAGATGAGGATCACGGCGAGGAGAATCGATTCCACGACGAAGCCGGTGGTCTCCTCGAGCTGTTCGGTCTCGCCCCCGAGCGACACGCTGTAGCCGGCCGGCAGGCTCATCCCCGCGACGGCCGTTCGAATCGCCGCCGAGGCGTCCACCAGCGACGTCCCGCTCGTCGTCGTCGCGTCCACGGTGCCGACGCGCTCGAGGTTCCGGCGGCCGATCTGCGCCGGCGACGTGCCCCGGGTGATGCTGGCCACCTGGCCCAACGGGACGGTCACCGCCGCGCCCGTCGCGCCGCGGCGCGGCGTGGCCACGGGCAGCGCGATCAGGTTCTCGATCGACGTCCGCAGCTCCGGCGCGACCTGCACGACGACGTCGCGCTCCTCGCCGGAGGGATCCTGCCACGTCGTGGCGGTCTGGCCCGCCAGCAGCGGACGCACCGTCGCGGCGATCTCCTGGATGTCCAGCCCCAGCTCGTTCGCTAGGTCGCGGTTGATGTCGATCCGGTATTCCGGCCGCAGCTGGCCGAGCGACGTGTCGATGTCCACCACGCCGGGGATGGCGCCCATCGCCTCCGCGATGTCCTCCGACAGGCGCTGGAGCTCGCCGACGTCGGTTCCACGGACGTTCACCTGAATGGGCTTCGCCCCCCCGCCCGGGCCACCGGAAACGAGGACCGCCGCCTTCACGCCGGATAGCGGCGCCAGTTTCGCGCGGGCCATCTCCATGAGCTCCGCCTGCGACCGCTCGCGCTCGTGAACGCCGGCCAGCTGGACGAACGTGTTCCCGGACGTCACGGTGCCGGTCGCGCCGGCGCCGACCGTGGTGTACGTGTAGGCCACTCCCTCGAGGGTCTGCAGCGTCGCGTTCACCGCGTCGGCCTTCGCCCGCGTGTACGCCAGCGACGATCCTTCGGGGGTCTCGAACGCCACGATGAAGCCGGAGTCGTCGGTCTCCGGCATGAACCCGCCGCCAATCAGCGGGAAGAGCATGACGGCGCCGACGAAGGCGGCGAGCGCCACCGCCAGCGTGGTCTTGCGGAACCGGAGCGCCCCTCCGATGACCGTCCGGTACCCGATCGCCAGCCGGTCGAACCAGCGGTTGAAGCCGCCGATGAGGCGAGTCAGGACGTTGCCGGCGCCCGCCTCGTGCGGCGCAACGCCCCACCAGGCCGAGAGCATCGGCGTCAGCGTGAACGACACGAACAGCGAGACGAGCACGGCCCAGGCGACCGTCACGCCGAACTGGTAGAAGAAGCGGCCGATGATGCCGCCCATGAACGCCACGGGCACGAAGACGGCGACGATCGAGAAGGTCGTCGCCATGACGGCGAGGAAGATCTCGTTGGTGCCGCGGCCGGCGGCGACCATCACTTCCTCGCCCATCTCGCGGTGGCGCACGATGTTCTCGATGACGACGATCGCGTCGTCGATGAGGATGCCTATCGACAGCGACAGCGCCATCAGCGTGAGGATGTTCAGCGTGAAACCGAGCGCGTTCATCAGGACGAAGGACGAGATCACCGACACGGGGAGCGCCAGCGAGGTGATGACCGTCGCCTTCCAGTCGTTGAGGAACAGCATGACGACGAACACGGTCAGCACGGCGCC
>Ga0326597_10006289_pt1 | contig 16313 bp, 13 predicted proteins | sample RVTome_12_FD_203789 | JGI IMG/M metagenome (GOLD analysis project Ga0326597, IMG submission 203789) | Soil microbial communities from uranium-contaminated site in the Upper Colorado River Basin, Wyoming, United States - RVT100D185 | ecosystem: Environmental > Terrestrial > Soil > Contaminated >...
TATCTCACGTTCGGTTATGTCCCGACTCCACGAACCTTCTTCGAGGGAATCCAGAGTGTCCCGCCCGGGTGCACGCTCACGGTCGACTCGAAACTCGAGATCACCATCGAGCAGTACTGGGCACCGCAGATACGAACGCCCGACAAGTCGCCACGCCACCTGTCTCGGAGTGAGATAGCGAAGGAGGTCAGAGGGCATCTGCAACGAGCCGTGGAGAAGCGACTGATATCAGACGTTCCCTTGGGAGCTTTCCTCAGCGGTGGAGTCGACTCGAGCTCAATCGTGGCGGCCATGACCAGAGCCAGCTCGCTCCCTGTGCGCACCTTCACCATCGGCTTCGAGAACGCTCCTGAATTCGACGAACGCCGTTACGCCCGCCTCGTTGCCGAGCGGTTCCAAACCGAGCACACCGAGTTGGTGGTCAGGCCCGACTCCGTTGACCTCATAGAACGGCTGGTCTGGCACCACGACCAGCCGTTCGGAGACTCGAGCGCGATTCCCACGTTCCTCCTGTCCGAGATGACGCGTGAACATGTGAAGGTGAGTCTTGCCGGCGACGGCGGTGACGAGCTCTTTGCAGGGTATTGGCGGTTCGCGGCGGGCCTCGTCCTTGCACGCATGGAGCGGCTGCCCTTTGCGGTACGAGAAGCCGCGCTGGAGACGATGCGAGTGGGAGCCGGGCTGGGTCCGTCGAAATTGCGCAATCGGCTCGGGCGATTCAGCGACCAAGCGCGGTCGTCGATGCCGGATGGCTACCGGGAATGGATCAGCTACGTTCCGGAACAGTTGCGCAGTCGCCTCGTGGGATCGACGACAGAGTGGGCCACGGACGCTTATCGGCAGATCTGGAGGGAGTCCGAGGGAGGAGATACGCTCGACCGCCTCCTCGACTTGAACATGAGGACCTATCTCCTCGATGACCTCTTGCCCAAGGTCGACCGAATGTCGATGGCCCACGGCCTGGAGGTCCGATCGCCGTTTCTCGATCATGATTTCGTCGAATTCGCATTGCTTCTTCCACGGCGAGCCCGGATTGCAGGCTGGACGTTGAAGCGAGCTCTCAAGGACGCCATGGATGCCGAATTGCCGCGGGAGATCATTACGCGACCGAAACAGGGATTCGGCGTGCCGCTCCGCGCGTGGTTTCGCGAAGACCTCGATCCTTACCTGCGAGCCCGCCTGGGATCACCGAATGCATCGATCCGGCGGTTTCTCGAAGGGGACACTATCGACCAGGTGGTTCACGAACATCTGAGCCACGAGGCAGACCATGTCCACACGCTGTGGACACTCCTCACACTCGAGGTGTTCCTCCGGCACCACGACTGGTGACTCCAAAAGCGATGAACCATCACCTCACCGTTCCGCGGGCGTTCAGTCCGCTGATCTGATGAGCGCTTGAAACGACGGACTCCGGTCTGCCAGAGCATCGTAGGTTCCTTGCGCGACCACCGTTCCATTCTCGACCATGATGATCCGATCGAACGTTCGCAATGCTTCGATGCGGTGGGTGACCATTATGAGCGATCTACCCCGCATCTCCTCACGCAGAGCTCTCAGCAGACGTACCTCGGTTGCGGTGTCGAGCGCGGAGGTGGCCTCATCGAGTACGAGGACCTCCTTGATGTGATACAGCGCCCTGGCTATTCCGACCCGCTGCCGTTCGCCTCCGGATATGGCGATGCCTCGTTCCCCGAGTTCCGAGTCGAGGCGGGCAGGCCACGAGCGCACGACGTCTCCTATCTGGGCGAGATCCAACGCTCGCCACACGCGCACGTGGTCGATCGCCTCGGGGTCGATGCCAAATGCGACATTGGCTGCCACGCTATCGCCGAGCACGAACACATCCTGGGACACCACTCCAACCATCGCCCACCATTCTTGGGCGCACATGGTCAGGGATCTCGAGTTCAGCAGGATCTGTCCTTCTTGCGGCGTGAGAAGCCCTAGTAGAAGATCCAAGATTGTTGTTTTCCCGCTGCCCGTCTCGCCGACTATGCCCACAAACTCACCGCTCGATATGTGAAACGACACAGAATCGACGGTCGGAACGACCATCTCGTCCAGCTTCCGATATGTGAATCCGACCTCATCGAATTCGAGTGTCTGAAAAGGCTCGGGCACACGTTGGCCAAGCATGGCGGTCTTTGCGTTGGTAGCGTCGATCGCATTGAGAGCAGCTGCGATCTCCTTCATTGCAGCCAACCCAAATGACAGATGGCTCAACGCACCCAAAACGCGTGATGACGACGGCGCCAGTCGTAGGACCGCATAGATCAGGAACCCGGGGAGGAGCGCGTTACCCGCAGGCCCTCCTCCTAGGTATGTGCTTGCCGCCAATCCGAGAAGCAGCAGGATCGCCGCAGTTTCCACGATGAGCCGCGGTGCGTTGGAGAATGCACCCTGCATGTAGAGGGCGCGTGCCGCTGAACGACGTGCCAGCCTGTAGGTTTCGATGAATCGTCCTGGCGCATTGCTCAGTATGATGTCTCGGAGGCCGCCGAATAGGTCGGTCAGAATCTTCAGAGCTTCTTGCGACGTCTGTCGGTGCTCCGCACCGTATGCCACCATTCTGGGATTGATCAGGCGTGTTATCACAACCATCAGAACGCCGATCGAGAGCGCGATGAGCACCATCATCACAGGTGCCATCACGAAGAGCGCGATGACGAGCCCACTCGCCACGAAGACTTCCGTGATGACGAGGATCAACGGATAGAACGTAAATCGTGATACGAGATCGGGTGCTTCATGCATGAGACGCACCATCTCGCCGGTAGACCGGCTGAAGTGGCGTTCGAATGGCAACCGAAGCTGGCCCTCGGCTAGACGCAATGCAAGTCTTGCGCCAGCGTTCGTCGTGACTCTGAGTTGTAGATATGACTGGAGGAGCGCGATCCCGAGTCGAAACAGGAAGAAGATCGCTGCCACCGAGAGAAATGCCACAGCCTGCGCCCGGGTGGTGTCGCCTGCGACCGTCGAGAGGACTTCGGGAATCACCGGGAGGGTGTCGAGAGCTTGGCCCATCGCCAGTGCCACCACACCGGCCGCGAGCGCTGCCGCCACGAGTTCCATGGCTCCGCCGGTGACGCCGAGTACGACCAGCACCACCCAGCGACCCCAAGTGGTACGCTCGGTCGCCCACCAGAATCGCCCCACAGACTTCAACATCGTTGTCTGGACCTTCGCAGAAACGCCACATCCATCTTCGAACCCTCACCAGGATCTGGGGAGCACTCCGGCGAGGAGGGTACCTGAGACCACTCACGCAGCCATGAAGAGGGAGAGGTGGCGGCCTGGGGTTTCGATAGCGCTACAGGAAGGAACGCGTTTATGGGAGACCGGGTGACCGAGCGTGTGCTTTCGGATGACGCCTCGCCCTGGTTCATGGAACATGCTGCCCGGTACCGGCTTGCGGCAGGATATGTCGCAGGCAGGTCGGTGCTCGATGTCGCATGTGGGACAGGATTCGGCGCTGCGCGCCTCATGGATGCCGGGGCGACGAGGGTGATCGGATTGGACATCGCGTGGGATGCGCTGACAACCGCATCGCGGCTGGGATTGCGAGATGTCGGCCTGTGTCGAGCCGACGCCCTCAGTCTGCCCGTAGCTGACGAATCCGTGGACGTGGTTACATCGTTTGAGACGATCGAGCACTTGCGGGATGGCCAGGCCTTTATCGCGGAAGTGCGACGCGTCGTCAACCAAACCCACGGGATAGTCATCTTGTCCACCCCTAACGCTTACGCGACACAACCAGTGGATAACGTTCCGAAGAACCCTTATCATGTGCGAGAGTACTATCCGGAGGAACTGACGTCATTGCTTGCAGAGCATTTTCCATCGGTTGAGCTCAAGGGTCAGGTTGTGTCTCGTGATTATGGATACTGTCCATATTGGGTGACGCCGGCGTCTCCGGCGTCGACAGTGCGGCAGAGGCTGAGTGGCATCGGCTGGAAGCTCGAGCGGCGTCTGCTTCCAGATTCTTGGAAAGATTCAGTAAGCTGGCTGATACACAGACGTGCCTTTTACCCATCCGACACCGACTTCGTATTCGATTCAAGCGCTGTTGAAGTCGGCCATGTGACCGTCGCGATATGCAAGATGCAAGGCTAGTCGTGCCGAATGTGCGAGACCCATTGGTCTCGGCTATTATCCCCGTCCACAACGGCAGAGACTACATACGGGATGCGATAGAAAGCGTCCTCCGCCAGACATATGTGCCAATCGAATGTGTTGTGGTCGATGATGGCTCAACAGATGATACGGTCCCAATAATCTCGCGTTACCGAGAGGACATCGTTCTTGTGAGGACCCCCAATCGTGGCGTAGCCAGCGCTCGGAACCTTGGTGCCAGTCACGCCCGCGGGGAGTTCCTGGCGTTCCTTGATGCAGACGATGTCTGGCTTCGACACAAGATCGAGCTCCAGATGTCGGAAAGATGCCGAGATCCGTCGGTCGGACTCATTTACTCGGCATATTGGATCGTGAATGCCGACCTGTCGGGGCATCGTCTGGTGAGGAGTCCGGACGAGGGGTCGGCCCTGCGGAAGTCGATACTGATGCGACCGCCGGGCATTCAATTGTCCTCAACGGGGGTCGTGCCGCGAGGACTGTTTGCCGAGGTGGGCGGGTTCGACGAACGCCTTACGACGAGTGCAGATTTGGATCTCACGCTCCGAGTGCTGAGAGTCGCTCGTGCGTGTGGAGTGGATGTTCCGCTCAGTCTGTATCGACGGCATGCTGGGCAGATGAGCATGAATCTCGATGCCATGGACCGGGATATGCGAGTCATCTTCGACAAGCTGTTTGGTGATCCGCATCTGCCCTCAGCGATTCGAAGACTCAGGTCGCGGGCCGAGGCACAGCTTGCATTGATAGTTGCGATGAACCTGATCAGACAGGGCGAGGTCGTCCGCGGCACCATGAAGATGGGCCGCTCGCTCATGAGAGATCCCAGGGCCTTCGCAACTACCGTCGCCAGGAGGATGACCGCCGAGTGAGCCGGTCACACGACGCTTCGACGAGTCCATCCTCGGCAGAACACAGCACGGGGGAGTGTTCCACCGACGTCCGGTCACAAGAGCAGCGAGGACGGCTTCGTGTGCTCTATGTGGTCCAGAGTTCCGAGAGGAATCGCCATCTCAATGCTCTTGTGGACCATTTGTCACGCAACGATGTCGAGTTCCTCGTCGCATCCTTGGACGAAGGAGGAGACCTCCAATCAGACATGGATTCGAGACGCATCGAATTGGTTCTCCTGGGTGGTCATCGGTCGGACGGCATGTTGTCAACAGCGCTCAGGCTCAGGCGGCTGATGACCAACAGGAGGGTCGACCTCGTGCACACCCATCTCGTCAAGCCGACCTTGGCTGTGGAGCTTGCCCGGATTAGTGCGGTCCGTCCTCCTCCCGTCATCCAGTCGCGCCACCACAATCTCGCGCACCATCGAATCCGGCAGCAGCTGCACGTCAAGATCGACACGTGGTTGGCGAAGCGAGCAGATCGGGTGATTGCCGTGTCTGAGGCTGTTCGACGTACCTTGACCGAATTGGAAGGCGTCCCAGCGGAGCGTGTGGAAGTCGTGTACAACGGGATCGACGCGGATCTCTTGAAACCTGATCCGTCGAGCGTCGGGCGGTGGCGGGGCATCTTCGGATCCGGTCCAGCAGCTGTTGCCGTGGGCCGGCTACATCCAGAGAAGGATTATCCAACCCTTGTCAGGGCTATTGCAATGGCGAGAGAAGCCCACCCTGACTTGTCGCTGTTCATCGCCGGCCGGGGTAGTGATGACGTTCATCACGAGATAGCCTCGGTCAGTCGCCAGCTGATGGTCGGTGAGGCCGTGCATCTCGTTGGGTGGGTGGATGATGTGTTCTCATTCATTCAGGCGGCCGACGTGTTCGTCCAAGCATCCGTCGACGAGGCCTTCTCCCAGACCGTCATGGAAGCGATCTGTCTTGGAGTGCCCGTTGCTGTGACGACCCCAGGGGGTGTGGCCGAGGTCGTCAATGGGTGGTATCCGAATGTCGAACCGGAAAATCCTGAGGCTCTCGCGGTGCGAATTGATCAAGTTCTGTCCGGACGGTCGAGTGCCACCAGTCAGTTGGAGGAGGCGAAGATGGACACTCGTAGCCGATTCTCGGCGGAGAGATTGGCTGCAGCGCATCTCGGTGTGTATCGAGAAGCAATCGGAACATCCGAGAGGCGGGGTAAGCGGAGGTTCGTTCCGTGAGCGATCGGGACGGACACGTTGGCGTCTGGGACCTCTCCCTCCCTCGGACCAAGCCGCGATCTGTGACTCGTGCCGTTCTTCACAGGGTTACGGGTTCGCTGTCCAGCGTCGCCGCCATGCCTCTCCTGAAGCTGTTCCTGAATATTGCCTGGGTCTCGCGTCGGCTCGCGTTTGAGTTGAGTTGCAAGACCCTCGGCTCGTCGTTCGTCGAAGACGCGATGGGACTCACGGACGCGATGATCGAGGCGGTCATTCCAGAGAACGCCGTCGTCCTCGACTTGGGATGTGGCTCGGGTCGCGCGAGCCGGAAGGTCGCTAGACGGGCCTCTCGCGTCATCGGCATAGATAGGGACAGGCATCTGCTGGAGGTCGGGCATGAGCTCGGCCTTCCCGACAACGTGCGCCTCGTGTACGGCGACATCACGCACCCGTTACCTGACCAGGTAGGCGATCCGGCAGTCGATGTCGCCCTCTTGATCCACTGTCTCGAACATATCGACGACGTCGAGTCACTCCTCGAGAGTCTGTACTCATTCGCCGCCGCCCTGGTTGTCGAGGTGCCGGATTTCGAGGCTGATATCTTGAATCGAGTTCGATACGAACTGGATTGTCCTTGGTACTCGGATGGAGACCATATCCGGGAGTACACAGCCGACAGTCTGATCGCGCAGCTCGGAGACTGTCTCTGGGAAACATCTCAGGTCTGGCACAGCAATGGATCGATTGTCGTGCTCGCATATCCGAGAGGGAGTGACTGACGCATGTGGGACGGGCACCGCGGAAGGCTGAGAGCCGTTATCCGAACCGGCGGATGAGGGTTTCCACGGCTGCCGCCAGGTTGAAGTGTCGCTCGGCGAGCGCTCGACAGTGGTCCGGGGTGTCGCCAGAGCTTACGATCGTGATGAGTCGTCTGGCCATCTGAGACGTCTCAGTCTCAGAACTGGCCAGGACTCCGGCGAGCCCGTCCTCCAGTAGAGAATCCATGTCTCCCAGGCCGCGGTTCACGACGACTGGTCGTCCACTTGCCAGGAACTCGGCGATCTTCGTAGGCATGGATGCTTTCAGGCTGATCCCCGCATCCACCCGACATACGGCAAGACCCAGATGGCAGGACCGAATCAAGGCCGGCATCTCGTCGTGAGTGAGTTCAAGAGCCTCGTCTGCCTGAGCCAGGATCTCGCTGATCCACGGCCCGTGGCGTGGGCCCGCGTACACGAATTCGGTCGGGCCGAGGCCCTTCAGGTGACGAACCAGTTCGAGCATCATCGGCACGTCGTAGTAGGTGTTGTATGTGCCCGTCATCAGAACTCGAAGCGGCATTGGAGGCAGCGGGCTGGATGTGAACAGATCGAGGTCGACACATGTTGGAATGACGGAGACCTTGGATCTGACTGCTGCTCCGAACCTCGATTCGAGCACGGGCACGGCTGTCGCGGCCAAGACGACGATGGCGGACGAGCGAGAAGCCGCCATCTTCTCGACTTTTCGGAAGAATCTCTCTGAGAGAGAATCCGGCTTGGCCGTTCCAAGGGCGATGCGCTGATCGATCCAAAAGGAGCGCACGTCCCAGATCCAGTTGGGGGTTCTGGCTATGACGGCCGCCAGAGCAGCCATGTCGCTCCTGGCATGGACGAAGGGCTTGCCGCGAATCGCCATGGCAGCTCTCGCGACCCTGCCGAGACCGCCGACCGAGCCCGACCGACCGAATGGGTGGGGACGCCAGACAATCCCGGCATCTCGTGCTCGTGCCCGCGCCGTCTCGGAAGGGGGTAGCTTCTCGAACGTGTGCAGTTCGACCGGCACGCCCCGAGATGCGAGAGCCTCGGCGTAGCGCACGACCTGCGACGCGCCCACCCCCTCGGTCACGGAATCCATCGATAGGTAGCAGTACGGACGGGAGACGCTCATGCCACGACATCGCCGCGGAGGCTCAGCTGTCGAGACTTCGCCGTCAACGCACCGACTCCAAGACGGCATCCCATTTCTCGATCAACGCAGCCTCCCCGGCGTTGGCGAGGGCATACTTGGCACCCAGCTCGCCGGATCGTCTTCTCGCGGATTCGTCCTCGATCAAGCGGCGCAGCCGGGCTTCCCATTCCGCCGGATGCTGGCACGCAAAGTCGAGTCCGGCCGCACCCATTGCCCTGACGTGGGCGGGCGTGGCTGAGACCAGGGTCGGAACTCCGAGCCGCCAGAACACGAGGAGCTTGTTCTCGGGCTTGCCGGCTGCGAGTGGATCATGGAGATCCAGAGGGATCACGGCCAGGTCGGAGCGGGTGGCCACCTCGACGAGAGTCTCCGGGCTCCACTCATGGATGTAGCTCGGCTCGAAGATGTCCTCGGCCAGTTCCTTCGATGATCGTCGCCACAGGCGATTCATGTACGCGAAGTAGTGGGAGTCTGTGACCAGGTGGAGTGCTAGCGGGTGCTCTTCGCCTATTCGCCGGAGAACGGCAGCGATCTCCCTGAATCCGAGCAGGTTCTGAGGGAGCCCTTCCCACACGAGTCGAAACGGCTGGCTCTTCTCGTAGTGCTCTTTACAGGCTGACCCGAGCTCAGTATGGAAGTCCAAGATCACATGCACGTTCGGGCAGAACTCCCTCAGCATTCGCTGCTGCTCCGCGGTGGAGCACACCACCGCATCCGCCCTTCGGGCCATCTCTTCTATGGCTCGTCGATAGCTCCACACAGGCCCACTCAGCTCTCTTATCGCGTACTTCGACAATCCCCGAAATCTCGCTTTGAGGTCTGACTCCGGAACCGCCAGGTACGAGTCGATCAGGTCAAAGACGATTCGTGTCGGAGGTGGACGGCGCGTCCAACGAACCAGGTCCGACCGAGCCGACAACACTACGAGATCGTAGGATTCCGACGGGTCTGCGAGCTCGAACTCGAGTCCTTTGCGCTGCGCATAGTGCGGGAAACGGCGACGATCGCCCGGTTGTTGCAGGTCCGGCGAGTAAGGGGAGTACCCGACTCGCAAGTTGCTCACCTCCTTGAAAGGACTCAACTCGATCCCAACTCGTTGCGGACGAAGCGACGGCTTTCTAGATCGCACGCTCGGCCGTCAGAGCCTCGATCGTTCGGCGCAGGCCGTCCTCGAGGCCCAGCAAGGGCGTCCAGCCCAACTCTGCGCGGGCTTTTCGCACGTCTGCTACGAGCATCGGTGTGTCACCTGGTGGTGTTTCCCGAGCGCCGAGGCGCACCATTCCCGGAGCTGCCAGGATTCGCCCGACGGTCAGGGCGATCTCGGCCACAGTCACTGGGACGCCCGATCCGACGTTGAACGTCCCCTTCGCATCACTGTCCACCATCTCTACGAAGAAGCGAGCGACGTCGGACACGTGGATGTAGTCACGGAACTGATCGCCTGTCGTGCATTCTGCCGGCAGACCTCGAAGCAAACGCCCTGCGACATACGACACGAGCTTGCTGGACGGCTCGCCGTGGCCGTATGGAAAGAAGATCCTGGCCCAGCCCACATCGATCCCCAGTTCGTCGGAGGCGCTTGCCGCGATCTGGTTGACCGCGTTCTTGCAGACGCCGTACAGCGAGTCGGGGTTGGCGGGAGTCGTCGTCTCCGAACAGAAGCCATGGCCGGAGTCGTACTCGGCAGAACTCCCGGCGCCGATCAACCGCTCACCGCCGTGGGCGGCAAACAGCCTGATCAGCCGTATCGATGCCTCGATCCACCGCAGGTTGTCGAGCGAGGATCGGTAGTCGCGAGGATCGGTGTACCACGCCAGGTGTACGAGCACCTCGGGTTGGACTGCGGCGATCACGGCCTTCGTCTGGTCGGCATTCATGAGATCGACGCGATGCCAGCGGGCTCCGATCGAGGCGGAATCAGATCGGCTGGCGACGTGCACCTCATGCTCGCGCCCGAGAAGGCCGGCCACGACATGGCGGCCGATGAAGCCGCCTCCGCCGGTCACCAGCACACGACTCATGGCTCGAAGTCCGGATAGCCGCTGTCGCGTTCGGACATGACGACCGGTGGAGCGGGCCAGTCGATGGTGAACGCCGGATCGTTCCAGCGGATGCCCGCCGAGTGTTGCGGCGAGTAGGGGGTGCCGATCTGGTACAGCAGCTCCGTGTCGGGGTCGAGCGTGAGGAAACCGTGAGCGCATCCTGGGGGGACGAAGACGCTGTCCACGCCGCCGGCGTGGAGTTCGACGCCGAACGATCGCCGGTACGTGGGCGAGTCCGGTCGAACGTCCACCGCCACGTCGAATGCTCTGCCTCTGAGACATCGGATCAACTTCGCTTCTTCGTGCGGTGGGCGTTGGTAGTGCATGCCACGCAACGTGAATCTCGCCGGGCTGAACGAGACGCTGCACTGGGCGACGCGAGGGTCGAGGCCAAGCCGTTCGAACTCAGCAGCGTCGAAGGTGCGCATGAAGTGGCCGCGTTCGTCGGCGACAGGCTCGCCGCGCACCACGTAGACGCCTCGGATCGGAGTGCCGATGAAGTTCATGCCAGAACCTGCAGGTCGGGGGTACGGACCAGGAAGCGCGCTCCCCACTCGCGACAGTGTCCGAGCTGGGTCATGATCTCAGCTTTCAGGTTCCACGGCAGGATGAAGATCAGGTCGGGTTTCGTTTCTTCGATCGCTCCCGGCTCGAGCACGGGGATCCTGCTGCCCGGGAGGTATCTGCCCTGCTTGAACGGACTGGCGTCGACGGTGTAATCGATGACCTCCGTACTGAGCCCGCAGTAGTTGAGGAGGGTGTTGCCTTTGGCCGGCGCGCCATATCCGGCAATCGAATTGCCTGCCTCCTTCAACCCGACGACGCGGGAGACGATCGACCGCTTCTCGCCTCGAATCGTCTCGTTGAACCGTTCGTACGTCGCAGGATCCTTGAGGCCGGCCGCGACCTCCCGTTCCAGCGTCTCACCCACGCGCGGTCCCTCCGGCTCCCCGCCTTCGTGCATGGCGATCACCCGTAGCGATCCGCCATGGGTGGGGAGATGTTCGACGTCGATCACCGTCAGACCGTGACGCGACAAGGCCTCGCGGGCGGCGAGGAGCGAGAAGTACGAAAAGTGCTCGTGATAGATCGTGTCGAACTGGCGCTCCTCGAGGAGACGCAGGAGGTGCGGGAATTCGATGGACAGGATGCCGTCGGGAGCGAGCCCGATTCGCAGACCGGCGACGAAGTCGTTGAGATCGGGGACGTGGGCCAGGACGTTGTTCGCCACGAGAAGATCCGCTTTGCGGCCTGCGGTGATCTCCTCGGCTGTAGCGGTACCGAAGAAGGCTGCTTCGGTGGGAATGCCTGACTCGATGGCCCGGGCCGCGACATTCCCAGCCGGTTCGACGCCGAGGACGGCGACGCCTCTGTCCACGAAACATCGGAGGAGCCCTCCGTCGTTGCTCGCAACCTCGATCACCAGGGAATCGCCGTCCAGATGCAGTCGCTCGATCATCGTGCCGGCGAACGCATCACAGTGCTCGAGCCAGCTGCGCGAAACGGAGGAGAGGTAGGGGTAGTCCGAGAAGATGTGTTCGGGCGACTCGTACTCCTCGAGCTGGGCGAGATGACACCGGCTGCAGTAGTAAACGGTGAGGGGGTAGAACACCTCGGGTCGGTTGAGCTCAGAGGGCAGAAGCAGCCGATTGGCGAGAGGCGACACACCGAGATCTGCCATGACGTGCTCGAGAGTCGCCCCGCACAGGCGGCAGTTCGGGCGGGTCACAGCCCGCCCCCGTGGGATGCGATCTGATCCCGGGAGACGGTGCGTGCGTCCTCGCCCTCCCACAGGCGTCGATACCAGTCGGCCGTCTGCCGGATGGCGTCGTCGATACCCCATTGCGGCGCCCACGCCAGTAGCTCGTGTGCGCGGCTGGAGTCGAGGACGAGTTCGTCCGCTTCCGCCGGACCGGGATGGTCGGGCGCGACGAGATCGACGGCACTCCCGGTGTTGTCGAGGAACGAGGCGACAAGTGAACCGACCGTTCGGGCTTCGCTCGGGTCCGGGCCGAAGTTCCACGCATCGGGAAGGCCGGGAGTCCTGGCGACTGCCGCCGCCAGCGTGAGATATCCGCACAGACAGTCGAGCACGTGCTGCCAAGGGCGGGTCGCGTGGGGATTCCGTATCTCGAGAGGCGCGCCACTCGTTACTGCCCGGACGACATCGGGGACGAGGCGCTCGGCAGCCCAGTCACCGCCTCCGATGACATTCCCAGCCCGGGCCGTGACAACAACCGGTGCACCGGCGGCGAAGTACGACTCTCGGAATGACCGAACGACCAACTCGGCACACGCCTTGCTGCTGCTGTACGGGTCACTACCGCCGAGCATGTCGCTCTCGACATGCGGTGTCCGGGTCCCCGACGGTGAATAGACCTTGTCGCTCGTGACCACGACGACGACTTCGATTCCGCCGACGCGTCGCACGCACTCGAGCAGGTGAGCGGTGCCCTGGACGTTTGTCGCGTAGGTTTCGAGTGGGTGACGGTACGAGCGCCGCACCAAGGCCTGCGCGGCCATGTGGATGACGATGTCGGGGCGAGCACCGACCATTGCCCTCGCGAGATCGTCGAGGTTCCGAACGTCACCCTCCGTGGACGCTGTCACCACGTCGTCGAGGCGTGCGGCCCGGAACAGCGACGGATTGGTCGGCACTCCGTTCGAGAAACCGAACACCTCGGCGCCGAGTTCTCGCAGAAGCATCACGAGCCAACTGCCCTTGAAGCCGGTGTGCCCGGTCAGGAACACCCGGCGCCCGGTCCAGTCGCCTGGACGCATCAACGGCTCCACGGGGCCTCGCCGGACCGCCAGATCTCGTTGAGGTAGTCCCGGTCGCGGGCGGTGTCCATCGGATGCCAGAAGCCCTTGTGTCGGTAGCAGCTGAGTTGACCCTCAGCCGCGAGGTTCTCGAGGGGCTCCCGTTCCCAAGTCGTCGAATCGTCCTCGATGTAGCGACCCACCTCCGTTGAGAGCACGAAGAAGCCACCGCTGATCCATCCCGCCTCGGTGGGCGACTTCTCCCGGAAGCGCGTGACGAGGTCCCCGTCCAGTTTCAGCGTCCCGAACCGACCGGGAGGCTGGACAGCGGTCACCGTTGCGAGGGTGCCCGCAGACTCGTGGTGGGCGATCAACATTCCGATGTCGAGGTCTGCCACGCCATCGCCATACGTGAAACAGAAGCTCTCTCCGTCCACGTACGGCAGCGCCCGGCGAAGGCGACCACCGGTCATCGTTTGCAAACCGGTGTCGATCAAGGTGACCTTCCATGGTTCGGCTGAGTTGTTGTGCACTTCCATCCGGTTGTTCGGGAGATCGAAGGTCACATCTGACGAGTGGAGGAAGTAGTTGGCGAAGTACTCCTTGATCGCATATCCCATGTATCCCAGGCAGATGATGAAGTCGTCGATGCCGTAGGCCGAGTACAGCCTCATGATGTGCCACAGCATCGGCTTCTCGCCGATCTCGACCATCGGCTTGGGACGGAGGTCCGTCTCTTCGCTCAGCCGACTCCCGCGGCCTCCGGCGAGGATCACTGCCTTCATACCTTTCCCCCTCCCATTCGAGTCGCATGCTCTCGAGCGCGGCGCCGGCCGATCACGTTCGGCATTCGCGGTCGCAGTTGCCGCGGTGTGCTCTCGATCATGAAAGCAGGCCAGGATCGACCAGGGTCCGATGTGCTGCGGACAGCCCGTATTGTCCCTGCGAGCAGGCGTGAAAGGCTCGATTTCCCGTGCGTGACGAATTCCACTTCCACAGCCAAGACGCCGCTCATCAAGGTTGGATTGCTGTTCGGGCAGGCGCGGCACCCTCCGGTGAAACGGTGAGGGGCCAGTCATGAATAAAACTGTGGTCCTCGTGGCCGCCTGGGACTGGGTGCTCTTCAATTTCCGAATGCCGATCGCCCGGGCTCTGCGGTCGAGCGGTTGCGAAGTGATCCTTGTGGCGCCCCCAGGTGACTATGTCGAAGCGTTGCGCTCCGATGGTTGGGACTTCGAGCCCTGGCTCGTGAGCCGACGCGGATTGAACCCGCTCTCGCAACTGGCATCGGTCATACGCCTTGCTCGCATCTATCGGCGGCGACGAGTTGCGACTGCGCTGCACTTCACCATGAAGCCGATCTACATCGGGACACTGGCGGCCCGACTCGCCGGCGTCGAGCAGGTTGTCAACACGTTTACCGGCCTTGGGTACTTGTTCGGATCATCGACCACGGCCCGACTTCTCCGTACGGCGTTGGTGCCCTTTGCGCGGGTGTTGTTCACCCGCAGGAGGACACGCCTCGTTGTCCAGAACCCCAAAGACGTGGAAGCGATACGCTCAGCCGGCTGGATCGGTCCCCGTGTTAGCGTCGCCGTGGTCTCGGGTAGTGGTGTCGATCTCGAGCGATTCTCACCGCACGCAGATGTGCACGACACGGTCGTCGCGGTGTTCGCCGGTCGGCTGCTTCGTTCCAAAGGTGTAGCGGATCTGGAAGCTACGGCTCGCCTACTCCGTCAGCAGGGTGAATCCGTGGTTGTCCGAATCCTTGGTGAGCCTGATCCGGGTAATCCCGAGAGCCTCGATGAAGCCACCTTGCAGCAGTGGAGGTCTGAGGGTTTGGTCCAAATGCCCGGTCATGTCGACGACGTCGCCGCCGCCCTCGCCGCCGCTGACATCGCCGTTCTTCCAAGCGAACGGGAAGGTCTACCCCGGTTCTTGCTGGAAGCGGCTGCGGCGGGACTGCCATCGATCGCTACGGATGTTCCGGGCAATCGAGATGTGATCGACCACGAAGTGACAGGTTTGCTCGTCCCACCTCACGACCCCAAGGCCCTGTACACAGCGATCACTCGCCTAGCGTCGGATCCTGCACTCCGCCGGCGGATGGGAGCGGCTGCCCGCGAGAAGGCTGAAGCGCAATTCTCCGACGCCGCCATCGCAGACGTGTATCTCGGAATGGTCATCGGGGTTACGGATTCCGAGGCCTCCTAGAGTCCCTGCCCATGACAGATAACGAAAGCAGGGCGGCTGACGGGTCAACTCTCGACCTTGTCGTGATTGGGCTCGGATATGTGGGCCTGCCGCTCGCGATCGAGGCGACGAAGGGCGGTCTCCGGGTGTGCGGCGTGGACACCCGCCGGTCAATCGTCGACAGTTTGACTGCCGGTCTCTCCCACGTCGTCGATGTCTCTGACGATGAGATCAAGGGGGCTCTGGAGGCAGGTCTTGGCATCTCTGACAGCCCCGATGTGGTCGCGGAGTCCGGAGCCGTGGTCATGTGCATCCCGACACCCTTGACCGAAGGAAGTCCTGATCTGAGCGCGGTGATCAAAGCCAGCAGCGCAGTGGGTTCACATGTCCGGCCGGGTGCGCTGGTGATCCTGGAGTCCACGACCTATCCGGGGACTACTGAAGAGGTCGTGATTCCCGAGTTGGAGAGGGCGTCGGGGTTGCGGGTGCCCGAGGATCTGATGGTGGCGTATTCACCGGAGCGGATCGATCCGGCCAACGAACGATGGAATCTGCGCAACACGCCGAAGGTCGTGGGCGGGATCGACGATGCGTCGCGTTCGGCGGCGGCCGCGCTCTACGGCAAGTTCTGTGATGAGGTGGTGTTGGCCTCGTCGGTGCGGGCGGCGGAGATGTCGAAGCTCCTCGAGAACACCTATCGCCATGTGAACATCGCTCTTGTGAACGAACTTGCGCTGGTGGCCGACGACCTGGGTGTCGACATCTTCGAGGTCATCGAACTGGCCGCCTCCAAACCCTTCGGATACCAGGCCTTCTATCCGGGACCGGGCGTGGGCGGCCACTGCATCCCGATCGACCCCCACTACCTCTCGTATCGGCTCAGGTCGCTCGGTCGCGGGTTTCGTTTCGTCGAACTCGCCCGCGAGATCAATGACTCGATGCCTTCGTTCGTCTCATTGAGGGTCACCGAGGCGTTGAACGAGCAGCAGAAATCCGTTTCCGGAGCGCGGATCGTGATCGCCGGAGTGGCCTACAAGGCGAACGTCGGCGACACCCGAGAATCACCTTCGATTCCGATCGTTCGACGGCTTCGCTCGCTCGGCGCCGATCTCGTATACGTGGATCCGCATGTGGACGGCTTCCTCGTCGACGGT
>Ga0326597_10006290_pt1 | contig 16311 bp, 14 predicted proteins | sample RVTome_12_FD_203789 | JGI IMG/M metagenome (GOLD analysis project Ga0326597, IMG submission 203789) | Soil microbial communities from uranium-contaminated site in the Upper Colorado River Basin, Wyoming, United States - RVT100D185 | ecosystem: Environmental > Terrestrial > Soil > Contaminated >...
GCTTGCTGATCATGACCGGAGTGGACCCAGATACGGCTTTCCAACGTTTGAGCGCGGCGCGAGGATGCGCAGTTCCAGAAACTGCTGAACAGCGGGAGTGGATTAGAAAATTCGCACAAGAGTTGCCAGCACCGGTTCCGCAGCAATAGTCCGCAACCCGATTCCTACGTCGAACCCATCCTACGGCCTGAGCCATGTCGAAGTGCCGTGTTTAAAAGATAGGCTCTGTTCCCAACGGGATCAACAAGCTCGATGGAAGCCGTGCTGCAACAGCGTGGCCGTGCCGCGCCGGTTCCTCGCGTACTACAACGACTACCGCGCCTTGGCGGATCGCCCGTAGAAGATAAAATGCACAAAGGCTCGTGGGGAACCCGGCGGTGATCGCAAACCTCCCACGAGCTATGCGTGCGGCCCGTTCTTCGATACGGCGGCGCTCAGCGCCGCCTACTCAGGACAAACGGGAGTGCTAATTTCCGAGTATCCCGAGTAGCGGAAAGCGCGTACCCCTCGCTGCGCCACCGAAACGGCGGCTACTCGGGGAATCGGAATTTCTAACTCCGACCGTCCCGAGTAAGCTCCGTAGGAGCTGTATCGAGGGACAAAGAATCAATTTAAAGAGCCACCACGAACTGCGCGCACGAAGAAGAAGTTGCCGTTGCTCTTACTGTACGGACCCGAGCCACCGTCGATGAAGGCGTAGGGGTCAGCGTAGGGGTCAGGTCTAGTAACATAGCAACACTGATCGTTAGATAGCCGCGTGGGTAGTCCGAGTACCAGACGACGTCGTCGCTGGTGAAGGCCATGCGCCGCGGACGCGCCCTCGCATCCGGCAACGTGTATTCGCGGATCTCCATCGTCTTGGGGTCGATGCGCGCAATCTTGTTGGTTCCGAACAGGACAACGAATGGAACGCCCTTTGAATTTACCATGATGCCGTAGGGACGGGAACGTGGCGTCGGCGCGGTTACGAGCTTGATCTCGCCGCTGCTTGAATCTAGGCGTCCGATCATGTTGGATTGCTGCAGCGTGAACCACAGGATCCCGCTCTGGTCGAAGGCGAGCGAGTGCGGGTCCTTCGCGTTCGGGTCGGGCATTTTGTATTCGGTCACGGCGCCCGTCTTTGGATCGAGCTTGCCGACGATCTCTGCGTTATTTCCCGTAAACCAGATATTACCGTTCTTATCCTCGACCAGCCCGTGCGGCCCGGTGAGCGGCGACTTGAGCGGAAATTCCTTGACCTGGCCGGTCTTCGGATCGACTCGTCCAAGCCTGTTGGTCATCTGCCCGGTGTACCAGATGGCGCCGTCCCGGGTGGCGAGCGGGTCGTGTGGCCGCGAGCCCGGTATCGGCACTTCCCACTCCTTGATATCGATCCGCGCCGGTCCGGGGATGATGTTGGCGACGGGCTTCGGCTTCTCCGGGAAGTTCTTGGCCAGATAATCGGTGACGAGGTTGATCTGATCGGGCGGAATCGGGACGCCGAAATTGAGCATCATTCTGATCGCGGTGTGCCAATACGCCTGAGGGTAGCCTGAAGCAGCAACGCGGGAAAGCCCGTGACAGCCGCTGCAATAGTTGACGACGGCTTCCTTGCCGGGCCCGTCGGGCAGGTTCGGCGGCGTCTGGCTGCGGGCGGGTGGGATCGAGCACAGGACAGCGGCGGTGAACACGAGCAGAAACGATTTCGTCAACATGGGTTCCTCCCAAAGAACTGCGGAAATACTATCAAAGGGGTTTCAAGGGGAGCAAGTCTGCTCTTGGCTCTCCCTGCCAATCTTCTGAGTTTAAGACCCATAAATACAAAAACCCGGCTAGGGAAAGCCAGTCCGGGCGATGGTGTGGGAGCAAAGATGTGACGGGATCGAGGGACCCGGCCAAAATCAACTGCCCGCAAAATAGGGCAGCCTTGGGGCGAGTGTCAAGCCGAAAAAAGGCCCCGAGTCGGAAGGCCGCGGCCCTCTGAATTTTAGATTCGTCGCCGCTTGCGGTTCAGGAAAAATTGTCGAGAATATCGGATCTAACAGCGGGTTCGTGTTCCACGCTTCATTTAACGCCTGTCTTCGAAGTCCTTCGCCGCACCCAGCAACTCTTAGTCGGTTCGCGCCCGCGAAGGAAACGTCCTGCATCACGATGACGCTTCGAATGAAACGGATCACATCACCCTACATCTGGGCGCTGTTCAAGTCGCGTCGAGCACTTCGCGGTTACAGCCACGGTGAAGTCTCGAAATTGTTCATATTCCCACTCAATATTTTGCAGCGGAAATCAGATGGCGGAATCGGTCGCACTCTGGATCACAAACGCTGCATCCGATATCCGCTTGTGATTCTTTTCATACCATTTCGCCCGAAAGCTCGGCCGAAATGTCTCCATCATCGCCATAGGCCATCGGCTCGCCAACTCACGCCACTCGGCCCATTGTTCAATCTCGCTGTCGATCTCCGTTTGAGACGGCTCGTGGGCGAGCTTCTCAAACAGTGGGCTGAGCATCGCAGTCCCTTGGTGAGCCACGTAATGCCTAGCCCGCCGTAGCACATCGATCCATCGCAAGAAATCCGGCTCCTGAAAGATCGCCACCATCTCCGGGGCGTGCTCGCGGAGTCGGTCCAGGAATTCGCGTTTTGCAACGCCTACCTTCCGCCATTGGGCAACGGTGAAGCCCAACCCACAGATCTCATTCACGATCCAGCTGATCTGATCCAACGCGCCCCAGAACAGAAGGAAATAACTGGTCAAGTGGTATGAAAGCTCAAACGTGAATTCCTGCTTCTCCAGTTTGTGGCGATTGGCGCGCCGGCGTTGAATCGTATAAAAGAGGAGCTTATCCCTCGTGTAATCAATCGCACTCCATCGGTTCAGCCCGAGGGACCTGATACGTTCCTGTACCTCGGGTGAGATTCCTTTCCGAATTGCTAGAGCCCTAAATTGCTCCATGGCCTGTATATCGGGGTCCACCATTGAGTAGAACGGTGTCCATGGCATCAACCACGCTGGAAAGCGGAAGCTCCACGGCACATCATGACCTCGTACGAACACCTCGCAAGCTTGCTTTGCCCGCTGGATGCTAAATAAATCGATGTGGAGCTTTCTAAACCGCGTGACACACTCCGGCTTGCTTGCCAGTTGTTCCGAGACAGCAATGTCAGCGTCACCGATTAGCGCCGTTGATGCGAACGCTAGGGCATCCGAGTCACGCGGCGTATCTGGGAAAGCCGTCGCGGCCTCCGGTGTTATGACGACCGAAGACGGAAGCTCCTCTACACCGATTCCCCGCATGGACTCGTATGTTGCATCGATTGCAGGCTCGTCCCGCTTGGCCGGAAGCAGCAACACGATTCGGCATGGCGACTCGATGTTGCGGAGGTAAATGCGAAGCGTGTCTATATCGAGAATCGATCGCCAGTGATCACGTACGATCCGCGGATCAATGAGGACGCGCAGGGTGTAACCCACCAGCCCGGAGGATTCTATCTCCGGGTAAATGCGGCCGTGGACAAAAGGGCTCATCTCAGATCTCCAGCTTATATTCTATGATATCCCTCTGGAAAAGGTCCACTGACGAATAAGAAACCGGGCTGGAAATCGTGTCCGGGCGAGGTGGGCACGTAACGATTTGATCGGATTGGATAGACCTACTAAGTCGTGATGGCGTTCGTGGCTCGTGACCGGCAGAACTTGATCGTTGCTCGTGTTCGTAAAGACTCGACCCTCAGTTCACGTCCGACCAAAAAACGACTCTATTAACCGCTTATTCTACTCGTGAAAACTGGGGCGTCAATCAAAAAAAGGCGGAAGGCGTGAGCCGTGAGGCGGGAAGCAAAGAAAAGAATGAAGGATGAAGGTAGCTGTCACAATTCACGCTCCTTGGCTTTTCCCGACATCAAGGCTCTGAGAAGCTTGCTCCAGTCCAGGCCATGCCCGCCATATTCCGAATGTAGTCGTCGGTGATGGGCTTGATTGCGATCTCGCCGTCACGTTCGTAGACGCAAACCTGAGCCCCTTTCTTGATGCCGAACTTGCGTCGCAGCTTGGCGGGTATCACGAGCTGGCCTTTTGCCGTTACAACCGTTCGGTTCATTGTGATCGCTCTGCGTTGTCGGGCACGTGAAAAAACAATGGAAAATAAAAGCCGTGCTCGTGAAAGCGCACTGGATCGACAAATACCGCGATTCGTCCGTTAGGAGCGCAAGGATCGCGGCCGGCCGTAGCGGGCTGCTCGTTCCTTAACAAGGAAACCGATCCGCCGCCTCTTGGGTTCCGGCGGCGTCATGAGCTGGCGAATCGCGTCAAAGACCACCTTGAACTGGGCGTCGTACTTTTTCTCCAGCACTTCCAGTTTACGAGCCAGTTGAGCGTTGGAGGCAAGGAGTTGCCGCAACTGCACAAAAGCCCGCATAATCTCGATGTTGACCTGCACAGCCCGCTTGCTATTCAGAACGCTCGATAGCATCGCCACCCCCTGCTCGGTGAAGGCATAGGGCAGGTATTTGGAATGTGCGCCCCGCTTTAAGGTGCCAAATTGGCGCCTTAAAGACTCAGATTCTCGCTTCGAGAGCTCAAACATGAAATCGGCGGGAAAGCGATCTCTATTTCTTCTAATCTGTCTCTTCAGCTGTTTGACTTCCACTTCGTAAAGATCCGCGAGATCGCTATCCAGAATGACCTTGTATCCTCGCAAAAGGAGAATGAGATTTTCGATCCGTTCAGCAGAGACCAGAACTGTCATTGCCGTTTTTTCTCCCCTCGTGGAGTGACACACAGTCGGGCGATGATGTCGAATCAAAAAACGACCGGGTCGAAGACCCCGCCGAGGTTACTGCGGTGTAAAATAGGGGAAAGCTATGGGGAAGGCAACAGGAGAAAATCAGGCAGCCGATAAAAGACTACGAAAGCGCAGATGAGCGAATTCCCGCGACTGGTCACTCGAAGATCATGCTCGTGAACGTCACTGCCGAGCCGGTTTCCGACGTGAAGGCTTGGCCATAATGGAGATTGTTTCCTTAGCTGCCGTTGAGCAGGTGAATCAAGGAATAGAGCCGCGAGAAGCCGCAGATGCGGCGCCGGTCTTGATCCTTGGTTATCTCGTGAAGACCGTCACCGAGATTGCTTTGTTTCCGTTGCGCGCGACGGACGGGAGCCCTCTTCCATGAGCAGGGTCTCGATGTCGTTGAGCACGGTTTGCGGATGAAGAAAGAGCGAGCTGTAGATCTCACGGATGTCACCCTCCCGGTCGATCAGGAAAACTTTCAGCACGTGCGATAGCTCGCGCCGAGCGCGTCCGCTCGAACGGTCGTAGGTTACGCGCACGTCTTGGCCGAATCCTTCGACCAGCGGCATCAGCTCGCGCGCCGAGCGCGTGGTGAGAAAGTACCAGCGCAGCCCGCCGCCCGCATCGACCGCCCGGCTGCCGGCGTAGCGCCGCATGACCTCCGGCGTGTCGCGCGCCGGATCGAAGGACAGCGTCACGAAGCGCACCTTGCCGTGCAGCGCGGGAGTCGCGGCGATCGCCGCTTTGAGCGCATCGAACACCCGGTAAGCGAGCGGGCAACCTTCAGGATCGACGCAAGTGGTGTAGATAAACCCGAGCAGAGTCAGCTGGCCGCGCGTGTAGCGTGAGAGCGGCTGGCTGCGGCCGTCGATGCCGAGCACCCGGCCGTCGGGCGCCGGCATGATGCGGTGCAAAGTATAACTCCCCGGCGCAGGCGGAACGAAATCGAGCGCGGGAAGCGGCTCGGGTTGATGAGCGCACAACGCCGACGCGCCGAGCAGCCCAGCAAGCAGCCCCAATAGCGGCGCGAGACAGAGCGCCGCGTTGCGCGCGTATTTCAGAGCGATCATCCCGCCCGCAGCGTCTTGGAGCCGAGCTTCATGTGGTGGGCGCGGCCGAGCTTTTCTTTGGTGAAATCGATCTCGAACTTCTGCGTGAGTTCCTTCCCATCCCACGCGAAACCGCGCAGAAACTGCTCGTTGTCCGCGCCACCCTTGTCCCAGTTGGCGAGCAGCGAGGACGTGATGTACAAGCGCTTGCCGTCCCAGCTCTGCGACACCATGTTGACTTGCTTGCCGGTGACCTTTTCGTAGGTCTGCTTCGGCGCTTCGGGACTGGCGAGATCGAAGTAGCGGGTCTTGCCGTCCATGAAGGTGTTGACCCACAGCCCCTTGCCGTCGCTCGTGATGCTGATGTCCACCGGCAGCGGCGTCTTCGTCGGATCGCCGATAGCGCCGACCTCCTTCGCGTTCCACTCGCCCTTGCCGTCCTGCCTGACGAGCCAGAGCTTGGAGGTCAGGGCCGTGGCTGTGATCGCCCAGTCGTCCTTGGCATTGAGCGACCAACGGATTTCCAGCGGCGCGCCCGGCACGCTGAAGACTTTCTTGGGCTTCATCGCTTTTAAATCCCACAGCGCCATCGTGTTGCCGAATCTCTTCATCGCTTCGCCGTCCTTGATCAACTCGCCCAGCGGCCGCATGTAGTTGGCGTAGCCGGTGAAGCTCGATGTCAGCAGCGCGTTTTTCTTCGGGTTCACCGCGAGGTCGTAACCGTAGCCGTCGCTGCCACCCTCCGTCGGCATTGCGTAGGAGGCGATGAACTGCCCCTTGTTGTTGTACAGCGCCATGCCGGTCTGGCCGCCCTTGTCTTTCGTATTCGACAGCGCCTGTACGAGCATCCGGCCGGGAAGCGCGTAGTAGGTGTGCGGCCCGAGATAGCCGGACTTCTCGCCCAGATCGGCGACGGTCTGCACGAGCTTTGGTTTTGCAGGATCGGCGGCGATGTCGAAGACCCAGATCCGGTTGTCGGACAGCCCGCCCGCCCAGATGTGGCGGCGGTCGTCGGTGAAACCCATGTGGTGCGCCTCGACCCGCGCGCCGGTCGATAGCGAATGGATTACCTTGCCGTAACTCTTCGACTTCGGATTGACGTCCAGCGTGACGAGCTTGTCCGAGCCGTCGCCGAGCCCTTCCACGCCGAGGGCCCAGACGTAGACGTAATCCTCCTGGCCTTTGATCAACTTAGAAATGTACGGCGAGTTGCAGGTCTCGTCGGCGAACGCAGCGCCGGCAAATGCCAACCACGCAACCGCGAGCGCAGCGATCCTGCGCGGATTAATGTGACCCATGACATCCTCCTTTCGATCGGAAAGCTATTAGCAGGCAATCAAGTGAATTCGCGAGCGGGGTTTGAACCCCGCTCGCGACCAAAGGGGATGCTCGCCCCCTTTGGAAACCCCATTTAATTGTGCCCGCCTCAAGAGGCGGGGTTTACTCAGAATCAATCGAAAACCATGCTCGTAAACGTCACCGCCGAGCCGGTTTCCGGCGTGAAGGCTTGGCCATAATGGAGATGGTTTCCTTGGCTACCGTTAATCAGGTGAATCAAGGAATAGAGCGGCGAGAAGCCGCAGATCCTGCGCTTGTCTTGATCCTTGGCAATCTCGTTGAAGAAGCCGGGGGCGTCGCGCGCGGCCAGCCGCTCGACGAGGCGTTGATCTTCGGCTTCGACCCATTTGAGAAAATCGTCGGTGATCGGGTCGCGGTCGCCGAACTGCCGCCCCACGTGGGCCAGATCGACGCCGGCGACAAAACAGACTCGCCGAGATTCATTTTCAGCCAATTCGCGGAGCGCGCGTAAAAAGGTCCCGACGGAAGACGTTTCTTCCGGCGGCGTTCGGTTGATCACCATTGAGTGAAACGAGGTGACCAGGATCGGCACGATCTTAAACGGCCTCTCTGGTTGTCCCGTCAGTTCGGCGCGCCGCTGGGCGGCGTATTTGAGGAACAGCACCTGGAATTCCAGGGAATGCTCGCCGCGATGCAGATACTCGTCGGCGAAGAGATCCTCGGCGCATTTTTCTTGCAGCCTAGAGACAAACTCCTTGTCGGTCTCGACCATGCCCAGCGGCGTTGCGAAATCCTTCGGCGTCAAGACGAACGGGGTCTCGCCGCCGCAGTGGGACGTGCCAAGCAGAATGTAAAGGTCAGCGCCCTCGCTTTCCACCAGCGACTTATAAGCCCACGCGTAGGCGGGCCCGCCACGGTGAAAATCGATGTGGGGTGCGACGATGGCCGTTGGGGTTGACTCTCGGTTCTCTCCGGAGGGCAGTCCGGGACCGTTCGGCGCGATAAAATAACCGTCGAGCTGCGCTTTCAACTCAAGCGGATCTTCCTTGTAGCCACCGCCCATATGCGCGGGCGCTCGGGTCGGCAAACGGCGAAACTCATCGACGACGGACTTTTGATAAGCGTAAAACCGCTCGCTCGCTAGATAATAGTTCCGGTCGAGCATTTCCACGAAAGCTTTCAACTCGTCGCTCATCAGCAGATTGCCGAACCGCTTCGAGTATGCTTCCTGGATATCGATCAAGGCGTGATGTCCGTCGAGGTGGGCGAGAATGAAATAGCCGGCCGGCGAGATGCCCAACGGCGCAGCAAGATTCAGCGGATCTTTGAGGTAGATGAGGGTCTTTCCCTCGTGATTAACCGGAAACGCCTCGATGGGGCGCAGTCGGGGCCGATCCTGCATAACCAAATAAACGAAGCCAATTCGCGGGCGGGGTATTAACCCCGCCCTTGACCAAAGGGGATGCTGGCCCCCTTTGGAAACCCCACAATATTGATCCCGCATCGAGAGGCGGGGTTACCTATAATGATCGATAGCGGCAAACCGGAACTAGAGACGATAGTGACGGATCGGCGAAGCCGACTAACCCATCCCGAGCTTTTGCCTGGCCGTCTCGCTGATCATGCTCGGGTTCCAGGGCGGATCCCACACCAGATCGACGGTGGCTTCCACCACGCCGTCGAGCGTGAGAATCTTCTGGCGCGCGTCGTTGGCGATCATCGCACCCATGCCGCACCCGGGCGCGGTGAGCGTCATTTTCACCGCCACCTGCTCGTCTTTGACTTCCACGTCATAGACCAGCCCGAGATCGACGATGTTGACCGGGATTTCCGGATCAAAACATTCGTGGAGAGCTTCGTAGACCTGTTCTTTCGTAGCCATTGTATTGCTCCTTTCGGCCGCCCAAGGCGGCTCATTTAACGGCTCGCCTAACTCGACACGATCTTCAAACCCTGGGTCTGCTGCGCCCGCTCGGACGCAATCGACAACTGCCCGGCCAACTTAGCGGCGATCTCCAGAAAACACTTGCTCACTTCGCAATTCGGATCCTTGACGAGAATCGGCACGCCTTCATCGCCCCCTTCCCTTAGCGCGGGTGTGATTGGAATCTCCCCAAGATACGGGATGCCGAACCGCTCGGCCGCCCGTTGCGCGCCGCCGCGGGAAAAAATCTCGTGCTTCTTGCCGCAGCCGTCGCAGATAAAATAGCTCATGTTCTCGACGAGGCCGACGATGGGGATCATCACCTTGTCGAACATCGATTTCGCACGAATAACGTCCGCCAGCGCAACGTCCTGAGGCGTTGCGACCAATAGAGCGCCGCTGACTTTGAGCTGCTGGGAAAAAGTAATCTGCACATCCCCCGTGCCCGGCGGCATGTCGACGACGAGATAATCCAACTCGCCCCAGTGCACGTCCGCCATCAATTGATTCAGCGCCTTGCCCAGCATCGGTCCGCGCCAGATCACCGCTTGATCGTCGCCAAGAAAAAAACCGATGGACATCACCGGCACGCCATGGGCGACGATAGGGGCGATTTTGACGCCACCTTCCACGTCGACTTTCCTCGGCTCCCCTTTGACGCCCATAATGATCGGCACCGACGGCCCGTAGATATCGGCATCCAGCAGCCCCGTCGCCGCGCCGTGCATTTTTAGCGCGACCGCGAGATTCGCCGCCACCGTGGACTTCCCGACGCCGCCCTTGCCCGACGCCACCAGGACGACGTTCTTCACGTTTGGCAAAAGATCCGTCTGGCCGGCGCCGGCCTTGCTGCCACGCACCTGGGCGCCGAAGGTAATGTCAATGCTGGTTATGCCTGGAATTTTCCCTAGAGCCCGCTTGCAGTCGCCTTCGATGCTCTCGCGCAAGGGGCACGCCGGGGTGGTCAGTTCGACGGTGAAGGCGACCTTGCCGTCGTTCACGGAGAGCGCTTTCACCATTCCAAGGCTCACGATATCGCGGTGCAACTCTGGGTCCTGAACGGTCTTCAGAGCTGCCATGACTTGTTCATGTGTCGCGTTACTCACGGGATTCCTTTCGGGGGAAACAAACTATAGACTTCTAAGGTCTACGATGTCAAGACGGGAACTGAGACTCATTTGGATAAATGGTTTAAGTCCCGAATCCGCTGAGACAATATCGGGGCTCGCGAACAGCGCTGGAACGAGCCTTGGAGTCGATTCCTAGCTTCAACGTTATCGGTAACGGCGCGGCATCCCGTGCTCCTTCACGTTGCACCTTTGCATTGCCGTCGCCGAAAGTTCTCGCGACTTGCGCAAATTTTTCGATAGTCCACAACTCTTGAACGCGGGGATTTACTCGCGGCAAGAGCGCAAAGGTCGGAGACCTACTCTTTATTTTCGCGGCCCAGGGCTACCTGGCCCTGCCGGAATACGTCAAGCTTGTGCTGAGCCCGTGGAGCCGCCCGGACATTGCCGCCGATTTTCCCCTCGTGCTCACCAACGCGAAATTCACCACCTACGTGCACAGCCAGCAGCGCACGCTGCCGAGCCTGCGCAAAGCCTCACCGGAGCCGACGACGGATATTCATCCCGAAAGCGCCGCTCGCTATGGAATAAAAAATTAGGAATGGATGATCGTGGAAAGCCCTCGCGGCGCGATCAAAGTCAAAGCGCATGTGACGCCGAACATTATTTCCGGCGTCCTGTGCGTCCAGCATGGGTGGTGGCAGGCCTGCAAGGAACTGGAATTGCCGGGCTACGATCCCTACGACGCCGACGGCGCCAATCCCGCGACACTCATCGGCAACGACCTCGCCGACCCCGTCAGCGGCCCCCTGCCGCACCGCTCCTATCTATGCCGCGTGCGCCCGCTTCAATAGTTCACAGTCAAAATAATGCTCAAATAGTTTCATGCGATACGAGGCTGCCTAAAACTCGGTCAAAGCATTCGACTACTGTAACTTCTCCTTACGACCTAATAGCGGCATTAACACCCGGCGTTCCTCAGACGGCAGTTCTAATAAGACACGTTCATCCTTTGATTCACTATATTCTACCGCGGCCTTTAGGAGTCGAATCGGAATTTGAAATTCTGATTTCTCACCAACGAGTGATTGCCAAATCTCCACCCACGCTCGTTTCGTTGCGGAAGCGATTGTTGGTGCAGTTAGCCTCTCAATAGACGCGACTATCGCAGTTCCTAACGAGGCACCACGCTGATACTTCTGGTGGAGTTCGATCAAGACTCTTACACGCTCACGCAGGATCGCGAAGTCGCGAGTGCTCTCAAAAATTTTTTCTACAAAGCCCTCCACGTCGTAGTCGGTACTGGCAGGCGAACTTGCCAGCCGACTCAGCACCTGTTCAAGCGTAGATATTGCCTCGTCCCAACGATTAAGCCCGATCAGCGCTTCCGACCGGGACATAAATACGTCTAACGAATCTTCCCCCATCGCAATGATGCTGTCGTAACAGGCCACGGCTTCTTCGAGTCGATGCAGATCCGCCAGTGCCCAGGCGCGAAGTTTCCACCCCTCAACATTCTTGGAGTTCAGCTCAACGACTTTGTCCGCCGCTACCAACATCTCTTCGTATCGATCCAATTGCCACAGTGCCCAAGCGCGATGTTCCCATCCCCCAACATTCTTGGAATTCAGCTCAATGATCTTGTCCGCCGCTACCAACGCCTCTTCGTATCGATCCAATTGCCACAGTGCCCAAGCGCGATGTTCCCACCCCCCAACATTCTTGGAATTCAGCTCAATGATCTTGTCCGCCGCTGCCGACATCTCTTCGTATCGATCCAATTGCCACAGTGCCCAGGCGCGAAGTTCCCACCCCCCAACATTCTTGGAGTCCAGCTCAATGATCTTGTCCGCCGCTACCAACGCCTCATTGCCTCGATCCACATTCAGCAAGCAACCACTTTGACGCACGAGGTCCCTGGACTCACCCCTGATGGCAACTAATTCTTCGGCTACTTGGAGCGCTCGTTGATAGTCACTCTTAGTTGCGTACTTACGAACATCTTCCAAGCAAGCATCTATCCGTAAATCTCTTTTCCCTTCTTCATATTCACTAATCGCATAACTAAGATAGTCACGCTCCATTGACTTGTCCTGTTGCAAGGTGGCCAATCGCGTCTGCAATTCGGTCCGCGAATGCCATAGCCGCAAAAAATCTACGAGAAGGCGAATCGGTCCACCACGATTTTTCTTTAGTTCGATACATAAACGCATGAGTGGTTCGCGAAGTTCATAAAACGATTCGCGTTTATTCGTCGTCGCCTCCACGTAGCCCATGTCACGCAATACCTTTAACTGGCTGGAAGCCGATTGAGGCGAAATAAAGCATCCCTGAGCGATATCTTTAACCGGCAGTGCGCTTCGCTTTTCACAGAGATACTCTACGATTTTTCTTTGATGCGGCGAGAGCCAGGCCATTCGTGCTTGATAGTACGGCGTTAGATCATCAAGCATCCTTAAGAAGGGGCTCACTAATTCATCCAGGGAGTCCCTGGTCAGGAATTCGGCAAAGATGACGTAGACTCTGTGGTTACCGCCGGCTAGGTGGTGAACTGCGCGAAGACGAGCCCGGCCGACCGGCGTCTTGATGAACGCAGCAAGTTCACTATCCTGCAGCCAAGTGGCGATGTTGGCGATTAATCGTACCGCGTCCTCAAATTCGAGCGGGGCAAGGTGTTGGATTCGAAAAAATCCGTAGAAGGGTGAATTATGTAGTGACACGCCCTTGAACAGACTTTGGGCCGTCGCGAGTATGGTGCAATTTTGATTGTCTTGTAGGTAAGCTCGAAGTTTCCTCTGTCCTTCCGTGCCGAAACCGCTAAACAAGTCGTCGAGGTTTTCCACGATCAAGACGAGAACTTTGTTTGCGAGCAGTTCCCGCAACAATTTCTCGCTTTCCTGCTCGGCTAATCGCCGGGACGTTTGCTGAATCGCCACTAGGCGTTGAGTTGGGATAAGGGCTGCATATTTTTCATTTAAGGCTCGCAATATGCGTAGGAGAAGGTCCAGGAATGATGTCACTCCCCACTCTTCTTCTCTCAGCCAAGCGATTAAGGCACGGTCGCGAAGGTCATCCATCGCCGCGATGCGGTGATGAATCAGCGACACGAGATGACTTTTGCCTATTCCTCGCGGGCCGATAAGCAGCGTATGATTTTTCGCCGATGTAAGAACGCTGTCCCGGATAAGATCGACAATTCGATACGCCAAGTCCTCGCGTTGGACAAACATCGCCTCCAACATTTTCGGCTGCATCAAGCTCGGGGTAAATCTGGCTAGTAGGGTCGTTGCCATCTTAAAGTCCTCTTTGATTCCGCCACGACCTCTTGATGAGATTTAAACGGAAAGCGTAGTGACCATTTCTGTCCTGGGTCAGATAATGATCGCGGAGCAATATGGTAACGACCCGCAGGCAATTTTCCCGGTCCTCGGTGATAATCTGTGACTTTACTAAATTGAGCAGGCTATCGAACGGAACATATCCGCCGGACGTAGATAGACTATCCAGGATTGACAACGCGAAGAGCTGATCTTGCGGCTCATAGTAGGTACTAATCCTCTCACGATAGTAACGCATGTGCCATGCGTCGTTCGGATCAGTTAGGAGCTCTGAGACGACCTGTTCAACCATTCCAGAAATAGCGCGATCGCCTCGGGTTTGGATCTGGTCGACCACATGGTGGATATAAAATGGAATCCTATCTACTGACGTAGCTATTTCATCGGCGATTTCCTCTAAGTTATCTGCCGTGATGTTCTCTCCTTTTAAGAGCATTCTCGCCAGATCGCACGCATCATGGTGCTCAAGAGGGGGCAATTCTACAGTCGCCATGTCATTCGTGGGGTCGTTGGCGTGACCAGCAAGCTTCAAAGCAGAAAGGACCAAGTGTAAGCCAATTGAGCCGGTAAAAACCATGCGAAGATTTGAATGGGTTTGGCGCAATGATCGTAAGGTATCGAGCACCTGCATTGCGGCTTGTTTGTCTTGATTCTGAGCAACGTTGAAGAGCATGAGCGGCATTTCATCCCAGATAAATACGACCAGCTGGTTCTGCACCTCAAAAAGGTCATGAATCGTTCCGGTAAGAATATCTTTCCATGGGAGGTTTTTTGCGTCTGGAAATTTGAAAACTCCAGCCACCTCGGCCCCGCCCAACTTAGACAAGAAGTCACGTGCTCGTTTGGCTGTTCTCGTTGAGCGGCTCAAGTAAATCTCGGCATCGCGAAACACACTTTCAACGAACTCGGCGGCGGTATGCACGCTTTCTAAATCTCGTGGCAAGTGTTCGGGTATAGCTAAGGCACCAGCCGGTACGTTCGCCATCATCTTTTTCAACACATGGGTTTTACCCATGCGCCGTTCCGCAGTGAGAATTAGACTTTGTCTTGCGAGTATTTTCCAAAGGCGGTCGACCAGTTTGTCACGCCCAATGATCTCTCCTATCTCTAGCTGACCACCCGGGTTTGTTTTCATGAATCGCCTCGCAAGTTACATATACACGATAATATTAACGTATGTCAATACTATCGTACGTTATTAAGATCGTATAATAAACCGACGTAATTCTTCAATCTTATAAATGCCTTATACTGCACGGCTTCTTCTGATGTGGAATGCACCAATCGGAATGAATAAAAAGCTCTTGCTGCTCAGCGCGTGGACCGGTTCTTCGACAAAGTCGAAGGGACTACGGTGAGAGGCAGGCTAGATTCGGTTAATTGCAAACGTGCGGCAGCCGCAGGCGGGCTGATCGCTCAGAGATTTGCTTGCGCGGATTTCAGATCGGCGAGGAGCGAAGCAAGAATTGCATCCAGCGCCTCGTTCCAGCCTTTGACCAGGGCCTCGGGCGAGCGCCCGGTGACGGCGACGGATTTGGCGTAGCGCCTGGCCGCAACGATGTCGGCTTTGCTCGGCGATTCTTTTCGCAAGAAAAATTCCATTTCCAGGACGGCCTTGGGTGCGTCCGGCTCGCGGAAATCTCCGTACAGCGCGTCGACCACGCCTTCCAAGACATGGGTCGGTTCCAATTGACTCGACGCATTGATGACATGCCGGAAAATTTGCGATTGGGCCAGGCCTTTGCGGAGTTCTTCGCCCAGCAGGGCCGCCGGCGAAACCAGGAACTGGTTGTAGAAGTCGGATTCATAACTGGAGCCGGAGGTGCGGTAGACAAACCCTTTGTCTTCGTAGCGCGGCGACACGCGGATATGCGCAATTTGCAGAACCCCGTTTACCGGCGGATTCGACGGGTTAACGTTGCGATTGACCTCGAGCACAAAATAGCGCTTGTCCGGATAGCTTCTCTCGATGCCGACGCAACCGGAGGCCAGCGCAAGCAGTAAAAAGGCGTTAGGCCAGAGATTGCTGAAATGCGTCTTCATCGTCCCATGACCTTCGACGGCGGCGGCGGCGCCCCGAACAGCGTTTGCGATGGATATTTTTTCGAGTTATCGGTGATCTCTTTGAAACTCTCCGAGATCGAGCGCAAGTTTTGCACGGTAGTCTGGATCTCGTATTGCTGGCTGGCGATCAGGCGGTTAAGCCGCTGCAAAGTTTGTTTCATCTGGGCGCTTGAGTCCGGCAGATCCGCAGAGGCGGAATCCAACCGTTGGACCACTCGATTGACGCCATCTAATGCCTTCGGTAGGTCCGCGAGCATCTGATTCAACGGCTTCTCGGCGCGCTCGAGGATTTGCCGGGCGCTACCGGCGGCGGCCGCACTGTCCGTCAGCGCGGCTTTAAGTTCCGGCCCGGCAACAAGCTCTTTCAACTGCCGGTTGGTGTCCCGGACCTCGTTCAGCAGCGCGGCGGCTTGCTTGCCGACGCCTTCAAGGTTGGCGCCTTCCGCCACTTTGGTGATGGTCGCCAGCGATTTCTCGATGCCGTCGGTAATCCGCTGGATGTCGACTTGCTCGATATTTTCCAAAATGTGCTGGACGGCTTCGCTTAACTGCGTGATCCTGCTCTGGGCGGACGGCACGTAGGGAAAGCGCGGCTGCCAATCGATTTCCAAAGGGGGATTGCGCGCGGGATCGAGGTAGTCCACTTCGAGATAGGCGGTCCCAGTCAACCCCTGGGCGGCCAGACGCACGCGCAAACCCTTGGCAATTTCCGTGGTGAAACCTGGGCTCCCCGCATCCGCCAAGGGAAATTGAAAGATATCCGACGTCAAGCCGGCGCGCACCAGTACGTAGCGCCGTCGCG
>Ga0326597_10006291_pt1 | contig 16311 bp, 8 predicted proteins | sample RVTome_12_FD_203789 | JGI IMG/M metagenome (GOLD analysis project Ga0326597, IMG submission 203789) | Soil microbial communities from uranium-contaminated site in the Upper Colorado River Basin, Wyoming, United States - RVT100D185 | ecosystem: Environmental > Terrestrial > Soil > Contaminated >...
GACTCGTGGCATCAGCCACCAGGAAAGGCCAGCGGCGGCAACCACAACAAGGATCGTGGAGGCATCGATTCCGCGAGCCAGCGCCGAGAGCAAGTTCTTTTGAGTTGCGTCGTCATTCGTGCGCACCAAGTAGATCCCGAGGATCGACAGGAAGATGCCCACAGCGGCGATCGCCATCGGTAAAAGTAATGCCTGCAACTGCGCGGCTTCGCCGGTCAATACAGTGCCCGTGCTGTCGGTCGCAGGCAGATGACCCGAAGCAAAAGCCGCCACACCAAGGGCTGCCGTCGCCAAAATCGAACCGCAGTACGATTCGTACAGGTCGGCGCCCATGCCTGCGACGTCGCCCACGTTGTCACCCACGTTGTCGGCGATCGTTGCTGGGTTGCGAGGATCGTCTTCCGGGATGCCTTGCTCGACCTTGCCGACCAGGTCAGCTCCGACGTCAGCCGCTTTTGTGAAGATGCCGCCGCCGACGCGGGCGAACAGCGCCTGGGAACTTGCTCCCATACCGAAGCAGAGCATCGTGACAGTGATGTCTTTCAGCTCGAGCGGGTCGAAGCCCAGTACGTTCGGCCAGATGTAATACAAAAAGCCGAACCAAAGCGTGATATCAATCAGACCGAGGCCGACGACCGTCAGTCCCATCACGGCTCCCGAGCGGAAGGCGACCTGCAAACCTTGGTTCAAAGATTTCTGTGCGCCGGCCGCTGTTCGACTACTCGCCCACGTGGCTGTCTTCATTCCGAACCAACCTGCCAAGCCCGAGAAAAAGCCGCCCGTGAGAAATGCGAACGGAACGAATCCACTTTGCACTTTCAACTTAAAGGCCGCGAACGACAGCAGAATCAATATTACGAAGAAGAACGCGCCGACAATTTTGTACTGTTGTTTCAAATACGCATTTGCGCCTTCGCGAACGTAGCCCGCGATTTCCACCATGCGTGCGTTGCCTTCATCCGCGGCCATCATCGTTTTATAGAACAGATAGGCCTGGACGAGCGCCACAACCGAGGCACTAAACGCGAGTCCCCAGACAATCATTGTGTTGTCCACTTTGTTCGATCTCCGTGTTTCAAAAGAGAGTGTCTTGTTTTAGCGAGTTGGGTCCGAGTAACAGATCTGCCGAGCCGTCCGCGACGAGATTGCCCCACGCGCACGACAAACAATGCCGATTCGCAATGATTCAGCCGGTTGGGGCAGCCGCCAGGAGGGAAGTAGGCGGCGTCTATTAAAGAACTCCTGGAGCCAGTTCATGCTCCCCATCAAATCCATTGACAAGCCGTCACCGAGCAGCAGGTGACGACGATTTTCAGTTCAATTCGTCAAATTACAGCAGCTTGTTAAGTGACGGAGTGTACTGAACTTGTGCGGCCTCTGTCAACGTGGGGCGTCTGCGAATTCGATCGCAATGGTAGGTGCCGTCTGGAACCCAGCCTACATCAGTAATCAACGAAAGTGATGTTATTTCAGCAAGATTCCAGCGACCAACGGGAGCGGGTTGTGGACAACCGAGCGATAGCTCGCATTGGCTGCGGCCCTGCCGCCCTACGACAACCGCGTCACACCAATAGCGCGGGGACAACTTCGCCGTAGACGTCGGTCAGCCGGAAGTCGCGTCCGGCGTATTTGTACGTCAGCCGGGTGTGATCCAGGCCCAGCAGATGCAACATCGTGGCGTGCAGATCGTGCATGTGGACGCGATCTTCGACGGCATAGTAGCCATACTCGTCGGTGTTGCCGTAAGCGAGCCCGCCTTTCACACCACCTCCAGCCAGCCAAGTCGTGAAGCCTTGCGGGTTGTGATCGCGACCGTTGGTGCCTTGAGCGATCGGAGTGCGTCCAAATTCGCCGCCCCAAACGACGAGCGTGTCTTCCAGCAAGCCGCGAGTTTTCAGATCGGCGAGCAAAGCCGCCACGGGCTGGTCGGTTGCGAGCGCGTTGTTCTCATGGCCGCTCTGCAGGTTCCCGTGTTGATCCCAAACGTTGCCTGTCGATACCTCGACGTACCGAACGCCCGCTTCGACCAGGCGACGAGCCAGCAGACACTGCCGCCCAAAGTTGTCGGTTTCTTTTGTCCCGATGCCGTAGCGCTTTTGCAAATATTCCGGCTCGCGCGACAGATCGAGAACTTTGGGAGCGGCGGCTTGCATGCGAAACGCCAAGTCAATCGATTTGATCGCGCCGCTGATCTGTTCATCCCGCTGGACGCGTGCCAAATGATCTCGATTGATGGCTTGCAGCAGCGAGAGTTGTTCGGCCTGCTCCTGGTCGGATAGCCGCTCGTTGCCAAGATGTTGGATCTTGGCATTACCCAGTTTCCCGGAGTTGCCAATCGCCGTTGCTTGATGCATCGCCGGAAGAAATGCGCAGCCGTAGTTTCGCGGTCCACCGTGACCGCTGGCCGGGCTGATCGAAACGAAGGCCGGCAGGTCCGGGTTATCGCTTCCCAATCCATACGAGACCCAAGCTCCCACGGAAGGCCGCACGAGATTGTCGCTGCCCGTGTGCAACATGCTTACGGCCTGGCCGTGAGATTGGCCGCGGCTGTACATCGATCGAATGACGCACAAGTCGTCGATATGACTGGCCGTATGCGGCAACAGCTCCGAGACCCAATTGCCGCACTCGCCATGCCGCGAGAACTTCCAAGGCGAACGCAAAAGCTTCGGTTTTGCGTCGATGTTCATCGCCGGAGCGAACGGCAACTCCTTGCCGTCTTCGGCGTTCAAACGCGGCTTGTAGTCGAAAGTATCGACCTGACTTGGCCCGCCATGCATAAACAAGAATATTACGCGCTTTGCACGCGGCGCAAAATGCGGAGCTTGTGTGCCCGCGGTTGCGTGAGCCGTTCCGTGCGGCAGACCGGCGAGAGTTAGTCCACCGAGACCGGCTGCGGACAGGCGTAAGGCATCGCGACGTGATACTGTTCGATGGTTTGTCATGGTGGCTCAGTTTAGCATGCGAAATTCGGTCGATGCGAACAACACATGGACCAATTGGGTAAGACGTCGTTCGGAAAAATCATCTGTCTTGTCGGTCACATCGCCCTTAAGGTTCAGGAAGGCAGTCACTCGTTCGACTTCTGAAGCCGTCGGCTCGCGGGACAAGGCGACTTGATAGGTCTTGGCGACGAGCTGCTCGGCCGTTTGCGCTTCGGCGGCCAGCAACTGCTTGGCGGTTTGTTCGGCGCAATTCATGACGAACGGGCTGTTCATCAGCAACAACGCCTGGGCCGGAACGTTCGTCACCGGACGTTTGCCGACGACAAGGTCCGGGTCGGCGAAATCGAACACGGTCAGACTCGCTGGCAATTCGTTCCGAATGATCGGTAAGTATAAGCTGCGTCTCGCCGACTCTTTACTCTCGTACGTGTCAGAATCAGCCGAGTTATTGTTGACCAAGGTCCCCAGCCCCGGCACGGGCGAGCCACCCGGCGAAAGATCGAGCTGTCCACTGATCGCCAACATCGAATCGCGAATCGCTTCGGCGGGTAACCGGCGGCGATTCACATGCCACAACAAATGGTTCTCCGGATCGGCCTGCCAAGCGGTTTCGTCGTGATCGCTGCTCATCTGATAAGTGCGGCTTAAAGTGATCTCGCGGACAAGCCGTTTGATGGACCAGCCAATGCCTTGGTCGCCACTCGGCCTGATGAAGCGGTTTGCGAGACTGTCGAGCAATTCGGGATGCGTCGGTCGCTCGCCGAGTTCTCCGAAGTTGTCGACACTGCGAACGATCCCCTCGCCGAGCAGATGATACCAGACGCGGTTGACGATCACGCGGGCTGTCAGCGGGTGCCGCGGGCTCGCGATCCAATCCGCCAACTCTCGCCGACCGCTCGTTGCCGCGGAAATCTCCACAGGCTTGTCGATTGACGCGACCTGAATGAACCCGCGTTGTATTTTCTCGCCGCGATTACCGTGCTCGCCGCGAATACAGATCTCGCAATCGCCGGTCTCTTTGAATTCGTCAACCGCAATCGCTTTCGGGAGGGGCGGCGGCGGATCTTTCTCCAGAGCCTTGATCTGCTCATCGAGTGACGCGAGTTCCGCCTTGAGCTTGTCAACATTGGCGTTGGTTTGCTTGACTGCTTCGTCTCTCGGTGCTGCTGCCAGAACGAGCGGCTTGCCGTCGCTGTCTACTTCGACCAGTCGCACGGCATCGACGATCACATGGCCGACGGTTCCCGTGGTGGAAATGGTCAATGAAGCCGGCTTATCACCTTCGAATCGGAAGCATCCAACCGCTGCGAAGAGGTTGTCGATCGGCGGCTTGCGGGTTTGATCGAGCGTAACTTCCGACTTGCCGTCGGCGTGGCGGATCGCAATCGGAACATTGTTCGCGCGACCCGAACTAGGTGTGTACGACAGCCGAACTTCGTACGTGCCCGTCGTTGAAACCTTCAATTTGAACTCGACCGACTTTTCGCCTTTGTCCGTGTTATCGTCGTGGATGTAGCCTTTGCCGATGTAATTCGGCGTGAACGTCGAAGCCTTCCAACTTCCCGCGACTTCGGCCTCGGGGTCGTCAAAGGTTAGCGAATTCGCCCCGGCGGCAAGTTCTTTCAGCTCCTTCTCGGCCGCGTCGAATTGTTTCTTCGCGGCGGCGAGCTGGTCATTCAGCGATTTGATTCGCGATTCATGCTCCTTGACCGCCGCCACATGTTCGGGCTTGGCGGGCAGATCGCGCCGCGGCCACGTCGAGACGTACTGTTGGCTTTCACCTTCGAGCGTTCGCGTGCTGCGAAAGATCCCGGCCAAGGCATAGTAATCCTGCGTTGGAATCGGATCGAATTTGTGATCGTGACAGCGACAACAACCCAGCGTCAGCCCCATGAACGCGCTGCCGACCGTACTGATCTGCTCGTCGACGACGTCCATCGTCAGCTTCTCTTTGTCGCGTTCGCTCAGCATCTTGGTGCCGACCATCAGCAGGCCCGTCGCGATCACTTGCTCCGCCCGCTGCTCGTCCGATTCGTACGGCAACAAGTCTCCCGCGATCTGTTCTCGCACGAACTGGTCAAACGGCTTGTCGTTGTTCATCGCGGCGACGACATAGTCGCGATAACGCCACGCGTTGTGAAACGTGGCATTGAAGTCACCGCCGTTCGAGTCGGCATAGCGGGCAACGTCCAGCCAATGCCGGCCCCAATGGACACCGAACTGAGGAGAGTCCAACAGTCGATCGACGAGCGATTCGATGGCGGTCGATGAGGGATCATTGACGAACTCGCTGACTTGTTCCGGCGTTGGCGGCAGCCCCAGCAGATCGTAGTAGAGACGGCGAGCGAGCGTCACGCGATCGGCGTCCGCGGCGGGTTTCAATCCCGCTGCTTCCAGTCGGGCCAGCACAAACGCGTCGATCTCGGAGCGAGGCCACTGCGCATCAGCAACGGGCGGTGGAGCATGAGCTTGAGGCGGTTGGAAAGCCCAAAACTTGCGGCCCGCTTCGATGTCGATCTTGGAACGAGTCACCGCCCCTGCGTCACCACCACGCGGATCAGGCGCGCCCATTTCGATCCATTTTTCAAAATCGTCAATCACGCTTTCCGGTAACCGACCGGCAGGCGGCATCTCGATGCTCTCGTATCGCAGCGCCTCTAACAGCAAGCTCTCGCCAGACTTACCCGGCACGAGCGACGTCCCTGAGTCGCCGCCCTTTAGCAATCCAGCCGCCGTATCAACGACCAAACTTCCTTTCACTTCCTTGGCGCCAACCGAATGGCATTCATAACAGTGTTCCACCAAGATGGGACGAATGCGCGTTTCAAAGAACTCCAGCTTCTTCGCATCTTCAGCTTGCAATGTGTCGCCAATGCTTGTGCATAGCAATGCAGCAATCATCCCAGCGAGCCGGTTGGGGAACATGGAGGATCGAGCGAACATGGAATCACGAATCGGTGGGCGGATTGAACGTCTGGGCAGGTGGTCCTTCATTGTATAACGTCGATCCAGGGTGAGTAAATGCTCTATGCCGAAAGTGAACGCTGCGCTTACTTCGTGGGCAAGAGCTGAATCAAGTCAAGTAGCGACCGAAGAGAGGCGTCACCGTCCATGCTCGTCTCCCGATTCAACAACAGACTGCGCCAGCCCGCGGTCGCACCGCCTTCAAAGTCGTTCCTGATGTCATCACCCACCATGAGCAGTTGACTCGGCCGCAGCTGCAACCTGTGCTCGATGCTTCGGAAGAATTCGATCGACGGTTTGGTGTAGCCGAGTTGCGCGGAGACAAATATCGCATCCAACTGGTCAAGCGGCGCTAGTTGCTTCGCGATGCTGAGGAGTCGGTCATCGAAGTTTGAGCCGATCGCCGTGATCAGGCCCCGCGAATTGAGTTCGGCCAGAACATCGGGAACATCATCGTAGACGGCCCAACTCGTCGAACGTGCGAAGTGATCCCAGAGATGGCGAAAGAGCGACTGCGTGTCGTCGAGGTCGGTAAAGACGTCGGCCACGATGAGTCGCCAGCGCCCCCGTTCGATTTGCTCGTTGGTTCGCCGTTCGTACGTGCGGCATTTCAGCACGCGACGGAAGTTTCGTGCGATATCGCTTTGCGACAGCTGCGAACCGTGCTGACGGCCGAGTTCGTAGTACGTAATGGCCACTGGTGGATCGGGGTAAATCAACGTTCCGACCGCGTCGAACACGACCCCGCGCAGCGATGCGTAGTCTCTTGCCACCGAGCTGGTTAAAAGAAGAGCCGGTTAATGTCCAGGCCAACCACGAAGATCATCAAGCACAACAGACAGCCGACTCCGGCCAGCGTCAACGCGATTTGCACGCGTTCGTTCACCGGCTTGCCGGAGATGCCTTCCCACACGAGGAAGATGAAGTGACCACCGTCGAGCGCCGGTATCGGCATGAAGTTGACGACCGCCAGATTCGCGCTCAGGAACGTCAGGAAGATCAGCAAGCGAGGCAGACCTTCCGAAGCTTCTGAACCAGCGACCGCGGCGATGATCAACGGACCACCGACGTTGGTCAACGCAATGCGTCCGGTGACGAGCTTCTTGAGGAAGATCACTACACGGCTTGCATCTTCCCAGGTTCGCCCGGTACCAAGCGAAACGGCTTCGCCCCAGCTTTGCGCGACGTACTTCTCCGACTTCATCGTCAGATGAAAGCCGCGATCGGGATTCAACTCGTCGGTTGGCTCTGGCTTGAGTTTGAAGTCTTGCACCTGGCCACTTCGCTGCATCGACAGATTCAAAGAGACGTTCTCAGGTAGAAACTGACAAGCGTTGAAGACCGCTGGCCAAGCCACATTCGTGTCGTCAAGTTTGAGCGGCTTCTCCCGATTCTCGCCTCGCTCGGTGCGGTCCTTTGGTTCGTCGTACAGGGCCTTGAATGCGACCGCCACATCACCAACTTTGATACCGGCTTTCTCGGCCGGACTTCCGGCCACAACGGACTGCACTTCACGGTCCACCTGAAATGCCAAGCCCAGCGCCACCGACGCCATCGGGGAATTCTCGGAAAAAGTCCAGTCAAACTCCCTGGGCGTTCGGGGAGTCACGCGGAGCGAGATCAATTCATCCTTGCGGCGAACTTGAACTTCGATCTCTTGTTCGTAATAGGGCCGGATTTGCGTGGGGAGCGACATCGGATCACCGATCGGATCGCCTGCGATCGTTTCGATTGTGTCACCAACTTCAAAGCCTGCATCCGCGGCCGGCGAGCCAGGACGGATACCGACGATGGGACCGGTTTTCATGACGAGTCCAAGTCCTCGGATGTGGTTTGGCTCGACCGTCACTTCGTGCTCGGTCGTGTTCGACTCGCCGCCAGCCGCTTTTTCCGCTCGTTCGATCGTGAGTGTAATGGGCTGGTCCAGGTTCGTGGCCAGAACTCCTTGCAGTTCGTAACCGTTATGAACTGCCGTGCCATTGACCGCCTTGATCGTGTCGCCACCTAACAATTCTGGCGAGGCAGCCCCCGCCGAACTTCCTGTGTACGCTGGTTTCTCGGACGCAAGTTGGCAGGTTTGGGCTGGCGCGATCCCGAGCAGACGGCGTTTCGATGGAGGCATCTCAAGAAGGCCAAAGAAGCGGCGTTTACCGCTCGCGATCTCGATGAGGCTGGGTACGATCTCATAAGTATGTTCGTCACCGCTGGCATCTTGTGTGACGATCGGCAGAGCCTCACCGTCGTCGACCATGTTCACGCCGTTACTCAAATCCCAGGTGAAGCGTAAAAACGATTTCCGCGTTTCACGTCGTCCGACTTGAACGATCCGGCTTTGCGGTTCGACGCCATGAGTCCAAGCCGGGCTGCCCGGCACAACGGCACCGACTTCACACGGCGTATACGGGACTCCCGCACGAAATGCACAAGTCGCGAAGATGACGGCAAAGATCAAATTCATGATCACGCCCGCCGAAATGATCCCCATTCGCTGCGGCACCGTCTTCGCCGGAAAGCTGCGCGGGTCGAGTTCGTATTTGGCTTCGCCACGATCGGCTGGCTGAGTCGCGGAAGCCAAAGCTTGTGGCTGTTCGTTCGTGACATCGGCGGAGCTTGTGCCGCCTAACGTTTCCGACGATCCTTCACCCTTTGTCTTCTTGACGCGAATTCGTTCCATCTCGGCTTGCGCCGCGCGCGGATCGTCGTCTTGGCCGAGCATCTTCACATAGCCGCCAAGTGGGATGATGCCGACACCATATTCGGTCTCGCCCCATTGGAAATGAATCAGCTTGGAGGGGAGTCGCAAGCCGAAGATCTTGATCGGGACGTCGAAGCCGACGTAGAACTTCTCGCACTTCACACCGCACCATTTGGCGACGAGGAAGTGGCCGAGTTCGTGAACGAAGATGACGAGGCCCAGACCAGCCGCAACGCTGCCGATCTGCCACGCTCGTTCGCCGAGCGCGTTCCAGTCGAGCAAAGCAGCAATTAAATACAAACCCACCGCGTAACCTCCTGACGAGCCCAGATATCAAGCTCGATTAGTCTTTCCAGTGTTGGACTGGCTTCGAAATGATGGTTGTCGAGTACCGACCGGCACGCTGGAACGATCTCGGTGAATGACAGTTGACCTCCCAGGAATCCAGCGACCGCGGCTTCGTTCGCCGCATTCAATACCGCACCTGCCGTGCCGCCAACTCGCGCGACTTCGTAACCCAAGCCAATCGCCGGGAATCGATCGAGATCTGGTGGCTCGAAATCGAGACGCATCGCCGATGCCAAATCCAGCTTCGGCGTCGGGCAATCCCAACGCTCGGGATGCGTCAAAGCATACTGAATCGGCAGCCTCATGTCTGGCGGGCTAAGTTGAGCCAAGACCGAGCCATCACGAAACTCGACCAACGAATGAACGATCGATTGCGGATGCACGACGACATCGATCTGATCGGGTTCCAGGTCAAACAGCCAGCGAGCTTCAATGATTTCGAGCGCCTTATTCATCATGGTGGCGGAATCGACCGTGATTTTCGGCCCCATTTCCCAGGTTGGATGCGCTAACGCCTCGTCGACAGAAACCTGAGCTAGCTGTGCCGGCGTGTGCTGTCGGAACGGCCCGCCGCTCGCAGTTAGAATAATTCGCTTCACGTCTCGCCGCCTGCCGGTTGCCATCGCTTGGAACACCGCACTGTGTTCGCTGTCGACCGGCAGGATCTTGGCACCGCGTTCTTGGGCCAGCTGCATGACTTGCGGCCCCGCCATGACGAGCGTCTCCTTGTTGGCTAGGGCGACGGTCTTGCCCGCTTCGACTGCGGCCCAAGTCCCGGTCAGGCCCGCGCTTCCAACGATTGCGGCGACGACGATATCGACTTCTGGCCGCGAAACCAGCGACGCGATACCTTCAGATCCGAGCAGCAATTCCGTGTTGGCAGGTTTCACCGCCCAGTCGAATGCACTTGCATGATTCCGATTGGAAGCGACAATCCAGTTCGGCTGGAATTGACGTGCCTGATCGCACAACTCTGCCAGCCGCGAGTTCGCAGCAAGGCCCACAACGCGCAGCCGCTCGTCAGATGCCGCGATTACATCGAGCGTGCCTCGCCCGATGCTGCCGGTTGATCCGAGAATCGCGATGTTACGGGATCGGTCGCTCATGATACTCGAAAGTAATCTTCTCCGCAGACTTCCGAAGCTATCGGACTATCGGAAGGCTCGGTGCCATGCTCCAACGCTCTTATGTCAGCGATCACGGAACGGCTAAGGTATTGTGCTGTTGGAACTTCGGCGAGAACAGGGCATTCTATTTGCGTGTCCTTCGACCGGCAAGACGGATCAGTGTCCCAGGCGGGTGTATAATTGGAAACTTACGACATTCATTAACAGCTAGTCACGGTTAGCGTGGAGTAACGCGAGATGAGCCAAGACGAAGGTCCAAACCGAAGACAAAACGAAGGAAGAGGCCCAATGGGGGGACAAAACTTCCTGTGGTACATGGCCGGCGCGGTCCTCCTGATCACGGTGGCCGCGTTGTATCTCGCCAATTTAAACGTGGAAGTCATCGATTATCCTGACCTCGTCAAGCTGATTCAGAATAGCAAGCACATTGACAAATACGAACCGCTCGAAGACGGGATGAGCGGCGATGTTATCGTCCAGAGGAAGGGAACTACCGGCACGCCGATTCGCGACTGTTACAGCAATCTTCGCGATGTGACGATTTCGGATCGAACGGTCACCGGGACGGTCGATTATCAACGGATTGTGCCGCCTCCGACCGACTCGAAACCCGTCGAAAAGAGTTTTCGAACGAACATCCTGCCGAGTGAAGAGACAATCAACGAAATGAAGCAGATGCTGCGAGCGAGCAACATCGTTCACGGCTTCCAAGCCAAGCCTAACATCTGGGAGACACATGGCCTGCTTTTCCTGCTGACGGGAATGGTCGTTGTCTTCTTCGTAATCATGATGCGGCGCCTGGGGGGAGCCGGTTCTCCGATGTCGTTCGGTCGCAGCCGCGGCAAGCTCTATGCCCAAGAAGACCTTGGCTTGACGTTCGATGACGTTGCGGGCATCGACGAGGCCGTCGAAGAAGTCAAAGAAGTCGTCGACTTCCTGCGCGCTGCTGAAAAGTATCAGAAGCTGGGCGGGCGCATTCCCAAGGGTGTGTTGCTCGTCGGACCACCAGGAACTGGAAAGACGCTGCTCGCCAAGGCAGTTGCCGGCGAAGCGGGCGTCCCGTTCTTCAGCCTGTCGGGCAGCGACTTTGTCGAGATGTTTGTCGGCGTCGGAGCCGCTCGTGTCCGCGACATGTTCCAACAAGCCGAATCAAAGGCTCCGTGCATCATCTTCATTGACGAGTTGGATGCGTTGGGCAAGAGTCGCGGGTCTGGCATTGTCGGAGGTCACGACGAACGCGAGCAGACGTTGAATGCATTGCTAGTCGAGATGGACGGCTTTGCGTCGAACAGCGGTGTGATTGTCATGGCGGCAACCAACCGTCCTGAAACATTGGACTCGGCGTTGCTGCGCCCTGGGCGTTTTGATCGTCATGTGCTGGTCGATCGTCCCGACATCCGAGGTCGAGAAGCAATCCTGAAAGTCCACGTCAAATCCGTCAAGCTCGACGAATCGGTCGATCTGGTGGACGTGGCTGGCATCACGCCCGGCTTCGTCGGAGCCGACCTAGCCAATCTCGTGAACGAAGCCGCGCTGCTAAGCGCTCGACACGAGAAAACCACGGTTGGCATGCGGGAGTTTAACGAAGGCGTCGAGCGAGTGACGGCGGGCTTGGAAAAGAAGCAGCGGATCATGAACGTAGACGAAAAGCAACGAGTTGCCTACCACGAATCGGGGCACGCATTGGTTGCCTACTCGCTGCCGAACACCGATCCCGTTCACAAGGTCTCGATTATTCCGCGTGGGCTGGCTGCTCTGGGCTACACGATGCAACGTCCTGACGGTGATCGATACTTAATGACCCAGTCAGAACTCGAGAGCCGCATCCAAGTCTTGCTGGCGGGCACCATGGCCGAAGAGATGATCTACGCGGACATCTCGACAGGTGCTCAGAATGATCTCGAACGAGCGACCGGTATCGCCCGCAGCATGGTCATGGAATACGGCATGAGCCGGATGGGACGTGTCAACTATCGCGAGTCGAATCGGTCGCCGTTCCTGGCGGCCGCGGGTGGCGAAGAGAGCATGCGTTCGCACAGTGAGCGAACAGCTCGCGAGATCGATGAAGAGACGAAACGCATCATCGACGAATCGCTTGAGAAGGTGAGGCACATTCTCGAAGTACGCCGCGCCGCGCTGGTGGCACTCACCGAGCTATTGATCGAAGTCGAATCCGTGGATGCCAGCGAGTTGAAGCGCATCATCGATGAATCCTCGCCCGGTCCCGTCGTGGTCCCCGGCACGCTTCCCCAAACCCGCGCGAAGGAACCCGAGGTCGTTGAACGAGCCGAAGGTGGAGCCGCCGGGCAAGGCGGGTAATGCTCTTTGGTCGTCGGAACGTTAGGGGGTCGGGAGTCTTTTTCGGCCCGACGACTTTGCGACAACCAAACCGCTTCGTCCGAAAAAGACTCCCGACCCCCTTCACCGCCGACAGCCACAATCTCGCAAATCTATTTAGCGATCGAACCACTTTTTGATCGCATGCACCGTGGTTGCACGACCGGCTCGGGCGATCGAAGTGGTGAGCGGAATCTCTTTGGGACACACGGCAACACAGTTCTGCGCGTTGCCACACACTTGGAGTCCCCCTTCGGCCATCAAGGCATCCAGCCGCTCGCCGGCCGTGTTCTTGCCGGTCGGATGCGCATTAAACAGAACGGCTTGGCTGATCGCGGCGGCACCGATAAACGAGCTGTCATACGCGGCGTTCTTCCGCATTTGGAAATCAGCGGCGCTTTCGTTCTCGCGTTGCGTCAACTCGACCTTCGTGTACTGCGGGCAAGCTTCGAGGCAGCAGCCGCAACTCATGCACTCGCTCAGCGGGTAGGCAACTTCCTGCTGCTCTCGAGATTGCTTTGGACCGGGTCCCATGTCGTAATAACCATCGACGGGAACCCAAGCTTTCACCTTTTGCAGCGAGCGGAACAATCGCGCGCGATCGACCATCAAGTCGCGCAGCACCGGAAACTTGGTCATCGGCTGCAATTCGATCTCTTTCGAGTTGTCTTCGAGCAACCGGTCGACGAGCGCGGTGCAGGCTTGTCGTGTGCGACCGTTAACCACCATCGTGCAGGCGCCACAAACCTCTTCCAGGCAATTGCAATCCCAAGCCACCGGCGCGACCGCTTTGCCATCGACGGTCTGCGCGTTGGCCGCGACGCGTTGCAGCACGCTGATGACGTTCATGTCTTGTTCGTGCTTCACCCGGTGGCGTTCCCAGTAGCTGTTCTGTCCCGGTCCACCTTGCCGAAGAATGCGAACCTCGAAAGAGTCCGGCGTCCGTTGTCCGTTTTGCGATGCATCAGCCATGTGATTGTTCTGCTGTAATGTAGCCATCACGCTCCGCCGTGATGAGCCTTGTACACCGAGCGTCGTCATTAAGAACGATGCTCGATAGATACTCACGCTCAACTCCATCAGGCCGGTCACGGCGGAGCGTGACGGCTACTTTTACTACGACGCGGCGCCCGCGACGGCTGGCTTCGCCGCTCCGTGTCCGTTGTCGCCGCTCGCCGTCTCCTTCTTTGCTTGCCGCTCGTTCCAAACCTCTTCGATTACCTCCGCCCCGACCAGACCGTACAAGCGAGGCCGTGGCGTGATCAGCGAAGTGTCGACGTCTTCGTAGGTAATGTCCGGTTCGTTGACGTTCCAAGTCGCAATCGTCGACTTGAGCCACTTTTTGTTGTTTGCGTCGAAGCGATCGCACCACTGTTCGGCCTCGCGCCTGCGACCTGCGGGATCCTCGGTCGTCAAGCTCGGCATCTTGAACACTGGCTTGTAATGAGCCCCACGACACTCGTCTCGTTGCAGCGCACCTTTGACGATCGCCTTGGCCAGCGGGAACATGTCGAGCAGGGCTTTGGTGAACACGACGTTTTGGTTCGTCCAGTTACCGGTGTCCGAGAGCGAACACTGCTTCGCTCGCTCGTGCAATTCCATCACACTCGCATAAGCCGCGGCGAGTTGATCGTTGCGCCGAACCACGGTCGCTGACTTGGTCATGACTTCACCCAGTTCCTGGTGGATCAGATACGGGTTCTCGTGGCCGGCGGGCCGCTTCAGCAACGCATCGTGTTCGGCCTGATGACGTTTCACTTCTCGGGTGAACAGCGACGAATCCAGATCGGCAGCCGCGCCCTTTTGCGACTCGAACAGCGTCTCGATGCCGGGTGCGACAATCAAGCCGCTAAAGATGCAGCTCAACAGCGAGTTCGCACCCAAGCGATTGGCACCATGATACTGATAGTCACACTCACCGATCGCATACAGGTTCGGAATGTTGGTCGATTGATTGACGGGCGATCCCAATTGCAGCCCGCCCTCGGCAGTTCGCTCGTAATCCGCCCAAAGTCCACCCATCGAATAGTGAACGGCAGGGAAGATCTTCATCGGCGTAAAGCGAGGATCGACGCCTTGGAATTTTTCGTAGATGGCGAGAATGCCGCCCAGTTTCCGAGTCAGTTCCTGCGCGTCGATATGCGTCAAATCGAGATATACACACTGACGCCCCTTCTCGACGCTCAAGCCTTCGTTGACGCAGATATCGAAGATTTCGCGTGTCGCAATGTCCCGAGGAACGAGGTTGCCATATTCGGGATAGCGTTCTTCGAGGAAGTAGTAACGTTCCGCTTCGGGAATGCTTTTGGGATCGCGTGCGTCTTGCGGCGTACGCGGAACCCACACGCGGCCACCTTCGCCCCGAGCCGATTCGCTCATCAATCGCAACTTGTCAGCGCCCGGGATGGCTGTCGGATGGACCTGAATACACTCGCCGTTGCCGTACTTGGCCCCGGCCTGAAACGCGCGGCTGGCGGCACTGCCGGTACAGACCATCGACATCGTCGAGCGCCCGTAAATCAAACCGCAACCGCCCGTGCCCAGGATGACGGCGTCGGCCGGGAACGAACGAATCTCCATCGAGACCAGATCTTGAGCGATACAACCTCGGCAGTTTCCGTTTTCATCAAGGACGGGGCCAAGAAAATCCCAAAACTCGTACTTCGTGACCTTTCCTTCCGACTCCCAGCGACGGACTTGTTCGTCGAGAGCGTAGAGCAACTGTTGGCCCGTCGTGGCGCCGGCAAAAGCGGTTCGCTTATACAACGTCCCGCCAAACCGCCGCCGATCGATGAAACCTTCAGTCGTGCGATTGAACGTGACGCCCAGCCGGTCCATCAAGTCGATGACTTTCGGCGCCCAATAGGCCATTTCTTTGACCGGCGGCTGATGCTGCAGGAAGTCACCGCCGTAGACCGTGTCGTCGAGATGCTTCCATTCGCTGTCGCCCAGTTGACGAGTCTGGTCGTTGCAGGCGTTGATTCCGCCTTGAGCACACACGCTGTGCGAACGCTTCACCGGCGTGAGGCTCATCATGTCGACATCGATTCCAAGCTCGGCGAGCTTCATCGCGGCTGCCAGTCCTGCCAGTCCACCACCGACAATCATTACCCGTTTCTTCGCCATGATTCGTACCTTGATAATTGATTGTGTGGGCCGTCTGCGCTACTCGGTGGCGGCGTGTCCGTCGTCTGGGTGAGCTCGCTTGTGTTCATCTCGCTCCGCGTCAAGTTCGCCGGAGGCTATCTTTGCATCCCACATGAGTTTTTCGACACGACGCGCTTCATCGTAACGTTCCCCATGGTCACCAATGCGGACGGCGCCGCCGATGGCACTCAATCCGACCACCGCCAACGCAATTCCAAAGACCGCGCAAACGCGATCGGCTCGTTTCTGAGCCGCTGGGCTGACCCACACCCCCCACGTAATTCCCATCGTCCAAATGCCGTTCGCCAGGTGAAACACGCAGGACAGAACGCCTATCGCATACAGCAGCGGGACAGCTACGCCTCGCATCGCGGCCCCCAACGAGGAAGCTGCGTTGTACGGGGCGAACTGTGCCCCGCCAAGCGGTTCGGCAACACCTTGACGCCAAGCGTCGAAGTGAAACCAGCCATGCATCTGAAAGACGTGCCACATGATGAAGACAAACGCGATCATTCCGGTGGCACGCTGCAGCGTGTACCGTAGATTATTCACGTACTTGTAACTGCCGTAGTTCGGCAAGCCGCCGCGAATGATTACGACCCCGATGACGGCGTGAAACAAGATCGGGATGAAAATAAAGACCCATTCAACCAACGGCAGCAGGCTGCCCAAGCTATGGATCTGATAGACCGCTCGCTGGAAGGTGGCGGAGCTGTCCAGCGTGCTGGCATTGGTCAGCAGGTGAATG
>Ga0326597_10006292_pt1 | contig 16310 bp, 10 predicted proteins | sample RVTome_12_FD_203789 | JGI IMG/M metagenome (GOLD analysis project Ga0326597, IMG submission 203789) | Soil microbial communities from uranium-contaminated site in the Upper Colorado River Basin, Wyoming, United States - RVT100D185 | ecosystem: Environmental > Terrestrial > Soil > Contaminated >...
CAGCGACTGGCTCGAGCTGGTGGGCCGCCTCGCGCCGGCCCAGACCGTGGCGCAGGCCCAGGCCGATCTGGCCGGCGTGATGGCCGGCCTCGCTCGGGAGCACCCGGACCGGCACAAGGGCGCGACCACCGACGTGCGGCGCATGACCGGCATCGACGACTCGCTGCACGGCGCCGTGGTGTCGTTCCTGTCGGTACTGCAGGTGGTGGCCCTGCTGGTCCTGGTCGTCGCGTGCGTCAACCTTGCCGGCGTGCTGCTCGCCCGCGCGGCCACACGCGCGCGAGAGGTGGCCGTGCGGCTCGCGCTCGGGGCCAGCCGTCGCGCGCTGGTGCGCCAGCTCCTGGCCGAGATGCTGCTGCTCTTCATGGTGGGCGGCGCGGTCGGTGTCGCCCTGGCGGCCTGGGCCGCCGATCTCCTGCATGCCTTCCAGCCCGGCTGGGACCTGCCCCTCCGCTTCGACCTCAGCCTCGACCTGCGCGTCCTCGCCTTCGCCGCCGGCCTGACGCTCGTCGCGGGCACCGTGTTCGGCCTCGTCCCCGCCTTGCAGGCGTCGCGGCTCGACCTCCTCCCCGCACTGCGCGACGGACGCAGCAGCGAAGCGGGGGGCCGCGCCCGCGTACGCAGCGCGTTGGTCGTGGGCCAGGTCGCGCTCTCGATGGTGCTCCTGGTCGCCGCGGGCCTGTTCGTACGCACGCTGCAGCGCGCGCGGGTGATCGAACCCGGTTTCGACCCCGACGGGGTGACCACGGCGCGCCTCGACCTGACGCTGCTGGCGCGTGACGAGGCACACGGCCGCGCGTTCTACGACGGGCTGCTGGAGCGTCTCCGCGCCGTGCCCGGCGCGCAATCGGCCAGCCTGGCCACCTCCATCCCACTGCGCTCGCTGGCGCCACCAACCGCGGCCGTGCACGCGCAAACCGAGCCGCCTCTTCCGGACGGCGGGCTCAACGTAGCGTTCAACACGGTCTCTCCCGCGTACTTCGACACGATGCGCATCCCGGTGCGGGCCGGCCGCGCGTTCGCCGCCGCCGATGGCCCCGAGTCTCGCCCGGTCGCGGTCGTCAACGAGGCGCTGGCCAGGCGCCTGTGGCCGGGGAGCGACGCGGTGGGCCGGCGCCTGCGACAGGGGACGGTCGATCGCGAGGTGGTGGGCGTGGTGGGGAACACGAAGACACGCCGCCTCAGCGAGGACGCGCAGCCCCAGCTCTACGTGCCGCTCGCGCAGGGCTACAGCCCGCGCGTGCGCGTGCTGCTCCGCGCGGAGGGAGACCCTGACCGCGCCACGGCTGCGTTGCGCCGCGACGTCGCGGGCCTGGAGAAGGACTTGCCCGTGATGGACGCGATGACCCTGCGCGACGCGATCGCGCTGGCGCTCTTTCCGCAACGCATGGCGGGCACGATCGCGAGCGCGCTCGGTGCACTCGGCCTCGTTCTGGCCGCCACGGGCCTCTACGGCCTCGTTGCCTGGTCGGTGAGCCGACGAACGCGCGAGATGGGCGTGCGGCTTGCGCTCGGCGCGACGCGCGCCGACCTGATCGGCCTCTTGCTCGGGCAAGGGCTACGCCTGGCCCTGGCGGGTGTCGCGCTCGGGGCCACGGGTGCCCTGGCTCTGGCGCAAGGCCTGCGCGGCCTCTTGCCCGGCGTGAGCCCGACCGATCCGGTCACCTTCGTGGCGATCGCGCTGATGATGACCGCGGTCGCGCTCCTGGCCAGCTATCTCCCCGCGCGCCGTGCCGCGCGCGTCGATCCCATGACGGCCCTTCGTTACGAGTAGGAAGAGCCATGGACATCTGGCGTCAGGACCTGCGCTACGCCGCGCGCATGCTCGCGAAGAGCCCTGGCTTCACGGCCGTGGCCGTGCTCTCGCTCGGCCTGGGCATCGGCGCCACCACGGCGGCTTTCGGCGTGCTCAACGCGGCCGTTCTTCGCCCCCTGCCGGTGGCCGAGCCTCACCGGCTGGTCCTGCTCCAGCCTCAACTGCGAGGCGAGCGGTGGATCCTCTTCAATCCGGTTTTCGAAGAGCTCCGGCGGAGCCAGCGCACGCTGTCGGGAATGTTCGCGGTCAGCAACGAGCCGTTCCTGAAGGCGATGTTCGAGGGCGGCGCGGCGCCCACTTATGTCCGTGGCACTTTCGTATCAGGTGGCTATTTCTCGCTGCTCGGCCTGACGCCAGCGCTCGGTCGCTTGCTGACCGAGAGCGACGACGAGATCGCCGGCTCCGCAGCCTGCGTGGCCGTGATCAGCCATCCCTTCTGGGTGCGGCGCTACCAGCAGGATCCCGCCGTGCTGGGCCGGAGGCTGCGCGTGCGCGACACCGAATGCACCGTCGTGGGGGTCGCGCCCGCGCCGTTCGAGAGCCACCAGCCCGGTTATTCGCCCGACGTCTGGCTGCCGCTGCGGCCGCTCACCGACGCGAAGCTGCTCGCCAGCCACCGCATGGCGTTCTTCTCCGGTGTGATGGGACGCCTCCGGACCGGCGTGACCGCCCGCCAGGCCGAGGCCGAGCTGACCACGCTGTATCGGCGCATCCAGGCCGCCGAGCCTCCGTCGACGGTGGGCCCCGGTCGGGAGCCCGTCCGGCCCGACGACGTCTCGATGCGCCTCACACCGGGTGCGCAGGGGCTCGACGGCCTGCGACGTCAGTTCGGTGGACCCCTCACGCTCGTCGTGGCGGCCGTTGCCGTGGTGCTCCTCATTGCCGCGCTCAACGTCGCAAACCTGTTACTCGCGCGCGGAGCCGCGCGCGGCGCGGAGCTGGCGACCCGAGCCGCGCTCGGGGCCGGTCGCGGCCGCCTGGTGCGGCAGCTCGCGACGGAGGGGGGCCTGCTGGCGGCGCTGGGAGGGTTACTCGGGTTCGCGCTGGCCTGGCACGGCACTCCCGCCCTCGCTTCGCTGGTATCGATCGGCCACATGCCGACCGTGCTCGACACGGCGCCCGACCACCGAGTGCTGGCGGTCGCGATCGCGTCGACCACGCTCGCGGTCCTGCTCGCGGGGATCCTCCCCGCGTGGCGCCTGAGCGGATCGGGCGTACCGGCTGGCCTCGCGGGCGCGCGACGCGTCACCGCCACGCGTCACGAGCACAAGCTGACGCGCGCGCTGGTCGCGGCGCAACTGTCGTTGTCATTGCTGCTCGTCACGACGGCCGGGCTCCTCCTTCGCACGATGGTGCGCATTTCCGGCATCGATCCCGGCTTCCGGCCGGAGCAGGTCGTCCTCCTGGATGTCCGCGACGAGACGCCGGGCTCGTCGTTCGGCACCGTCGATACGGCCGAGCAGAAGGCTCGTCGCGCGGCTCTTTATCGAGCCGCGGACGAGCGGCTGAACGCGTTGCCGGGCGTGGAGGCGGCGAGCCTTTCCTGGCTCGGGCTGTTCGGGGGCAGCGACCTCTGGCTGCCCCTGATCGACGCCGACCGGCCGGATGACCGCCCGGAGGGCCGCGTCGATTACGTGTCCGCCCATTACTTCGAGACCGTCGGCATGCAGCTCCTGCGCGGTCGCGGCTTCAACGATGGCGACCGCGAAGGGAGTGAGCGCGTGGCGGTGGTCAACGAGGCCCTGGCTCGGGAGCGCTTCAGAGAAGGCGAGGCGCTCGGCCGCCGGCTGGCTCTCGGTTACGCCGGCGAGGAGAACCGCCCGTTCACGGTGGTCGGGGTGGTGCGTAACTCGAAGTACAACGACCGGCGCGAAGACCGGGCCAGACCCATGATGTGGGTGCCGCTGGCGCAAGCGCCGTACCGCATCACGTCGGTCGCGCTGCGGGTCGCGCCCGGTATGGCGGCCGGCGTCGCGCGGCAGGCCTCGGCGGCCCTGACTTCCACGCATCCGGATCTGATGGTGCGCAGGGTCACGACCCTGTCGGCCCAGGTCGGCCAGACGACGGCTCGCGAGCGATTGCTCCTCGGTCTGGCGGCCGGTTTCGGCGGGCTGGCCCTGCTGCTCGCGGCGGTGGGCCTTTACGGCACGCTCGCCTACGCGGTGACGCGCCGCACGCGGGAGATCGGCGTGCGTCTGGCGCTGGGCGCCCACCCTCGGGCCGTGGTGCGCCTGGTGTTGGGCGCAGCGTGGGCGCTGGTGGCCGGAGCGTTCGCGGTCGGCGTGCCGCTGGCGCTGGCCGCCGGCTACGCCGTGCGCGCCTTCCTGTTCGGCGTCGCCCCCCAGGATCCGGTGACGCTCCTTGGCGCTTGCGCGGTGCTCGCGCTGGCCGCCACGCTCGCCGCGTGTGTGCCGGCTCGGCGCGCGGCCGGCGTCGATCCCATGACGGCCCTTCGTTACGAGTAGGCAGGTACAAATGACCCTCAAGCAGCGGATGAACGATTACGAGCGCGGGTTGATCCTGGCCGCGCTGCAAGCGACCGGCGGCAACCAGCGGCGCGCCGCGGCCGCCCTGGGCATCCTCCCCAGCACGCTGAGCGAGAAGCTCAAGCGTCTGGGCCTGCGGCAGAGCGCCACGGCGGATCGCGCGAACGGCAACGGCTCGGAGAGCGCGCCCGACCTGCCGGCCTGATGCCGATGAAGATGGCCGGAGGCTCGATGGACACCCTGTGGCAGGACCTCCGGCACGCGGCGCGGCTGCTCCGGCGCTCCCCCGGCTTCACCACGGCCGCCGTGGTGACGCTCGCGCTGGGCATGGGCGCGAACACGGCGATGTTCAGCGTCGTGCACGCGGTCATGCTGCGCCCGCTGCCCTACGCGGAGCCGGATCGCCTCGTTCGCGTCCGCGGCGGCAGCTCGTTCCCCGACCTGCAGGACTGGGTGGCGCAGGCGCGGAGTTTCGACGGCCTCGGCGCCTACCGGTCCCATTTCCTCGACCTGACCGGCGGCGCCGCCGCCGAGCGCGTGGACGGCGCCCTGGTCACGGGCGATCTCTTCCGCGTCCTGGGCGCGCGCGCCGAGCGCGGCCGCCTGCTGGAGGCCCGCGACGACCGGCCGGGCGGTCCGAAGCTGATCGTGCTGAGCCACGGCTTCTGGCAACGGCGCCTGGGCGGCGACGCCGGCGTGGTGGGTCGTACCGTCCGCTTCAGCACCGGCGAGTACGAGGTCGTCGGCGTGATGCCGGCCGGCTTCAGTCTGCCGGAGGTCGAGGCGGAGGCGTGGGCGCCGCTGGTCCCGGAGTCGCCCGAGGAAGCCTCGGCGCGCGGCGCGCACAGCCTGATGGCGGTCGGCCGGCTGCGACCCGGCACGTCCCTGCCCGCGGCCCAGGAAGACATGGACGCGATCGCGGCGCGGCTTTCGGCCGCCCATCCCGAAGAGAACAAGGATCGCCGCTTCGTGCTGAACCCGCTCCACCAGTTCCTCGTCCGCGACGTCCGGGGCGCGCTCCTCCTGCTGCTCGGCGCGGTCGCCTTCGTGCTGCTCATCGCCGCCACCAACGTCGCCAACCTCCTGCTGGCACGGGCGGCGGCGCGCCGGAAGGAGATCGCCATCCGCGCCTCTCTCGGCGCCAGCCGCGCGCGTCTCGTCCGGCAGCTCCTGGCGGAAAGCGTGCTGCTCGCCGTCGTCGGCGGCGCGGCCGGGCTGGTGGTGGCCAACTGGATCACCGACCTCGTCGTAACCATGAGCCCGGCCGGCGTGCCCGGCATCGACCTCGTCCGGCTCGACCCGCGCGTGCTGGCCTTCACCGCGGCGGTGTCGGTGCTCACCGGCCTCGTTTTCGGCCTGGTGCCGGGCCTGCACGGCTCGCGCGTGTCGCTCGTCCCGTCCTTGAAGGAAGGCGGCCGCGCGACCGGCGCTCCCGCGCGCCAGCGGCTGCGCAGCGCGCTGGTCGTGTCCCAGGTCGCGCTGGCGCTGGTCCTGCTCGTCGGCGCGGGCCTGTTGCTGCGCAGCCTGCAGCGCCTGCAGTCGGTGGATCCGGGGTTCGATCCCGCGCGGCTGGTCACCTTCAACCTGACGCCGCCCATGGCCCGCTATGGCGACATCCCCAGGCGGACGCGGCTCTTCGAGGACGTCCTCACGCGCGTGGTCGCGCTGCCCGGCGTCACGGCGGTGGGCGCGACGAGCGAGCTGCCGTTCGGAATGGGCAGCCTCTTCCACAACTTCGTGATCGACGGCCGTCCGCCGCTCGAACCGGGCCGCGAGCCGGAGATCTACAGCCGCAGCGTCAGCCCGTCCTACCTGAGCACGCTCGGCCTGTCCGTCCTTCGCGGCCGGGCGCTCTCGCCGGACGACCGGGCCGAGTCACCCCGCGTGGCCGTCATCAACGAAGCCGCCGCTCGCCAGCACTTCCCCGGCGAGGACCCGATCGGCCGCCGCATCGCGTGGGCGCGCGCGCCAGAGCGCGTGTGGATCACCGTCGTCGGCATCGTCGGCGACGTGCGCGCGCAGGAGCTGGCCGAGGAAGAGGTGCCCGCGCTCTACACGCCCATGGCCCAGGAGCTGAGGGCGTGGAAGACGTGGATGAACGTCGCCGTGCGCACGGCGGAGGCGCCCGAAGGCCTGGCGGCGGCCGTACGCCGTGAGGTGGCCGCCGTGGATGCGGACATCCCGGTGACGAAGGTGCGGGCCATGGACGACCTGATCACGGCGTCGGTGGCGCCCCGCCGGTTCAACCTGCTCCTGCTCGGCGGCTTCGCGGCGCTCGCGCTCGTGCTCGCCGGCGTCGGTCTTCACGGCGTGATCTCGTATGCGGTCGCCCAGCGGACGCAGGAGATGGGCGTGCGCGTGGCGCTCGGCGCCGCGCCGCGCGACGTCGTCCGCCTGGTGCTCGGGCAGGGCCTCGCCCTCACGCTCGGCGGCGTCGCGCTGGGGGCGGCGGCCGCGCTCGGGCTCACCCGGTTCCTTTCCACCATGCTCTTCGGCGTGCGCGCGACGGATCCGGCCACGTTCATCGGCGTGGCCCTGCTGCTGGTGGCGGTGGCGGCTCTGGCCTGCTACCGGCCCGCCCGCCGCGCGGCGCGCGTGGACCCGCTCGTCGCCCTGCGCGGCGACTGAACCGAGGACGACCACGGAAATGATCCAGATCCGGAACCTCGAGAAGGCCTACGAGCAGGGCGGCGGCAAGGTGTTCGTGCTCCGCCGCATCAACGTGGACGTGAACGAAGGCGACTTCGTTTCGATCATGGGACCGTCCGGCGCCGGCAAGTCCACGCTGCTCCACGTCCTGGGCATGCACGACAGCGCCTGGACCGGCGAGTACACCCTGGCGGGCCAGCCCGTGCACAAGATGGGGCGCAAGGAGCGCATGGAGCTGCAGAAGAAGAACATCGGCTTCGTGTTCCAGAGCTACCACCTGCTCGACGACCTCACCGTGTACGAGAACCTCGAGATCCCGCTCTCCTACCGCGACGTCAAGAAGTCCGAGCGGCAGTCGATCGTGGCCGACGTGCTCGATCGCTTCCAGATCGTGGGCAAGAAGGACCTCTACCCGAGCCAGCTCTCCGGCGGACAGCAGCAGCTCGTGGCGGTGGCGCGCGCGGTGGTGGCCAGCCCGAAGCTGATCCTGGCCGACGAGCCCACGGGCAACCTCCACTCGGAACAGGGACGCGAGATCATGCAGCTCTTCCGCAAGCTCAACCAGGAAGGAACGACCATCGTCCAGGTCACGCACTCGGAGGTGAACGCGACCTACGGCCACCGCATCATCAAGCTGCGCGACGGCTGGGTGGTGGACTGAAGACATGGGCGCCTTCTGGTCCGACCTGCGCTACGCGCTGCGGTCGTTCCGGCGGGGGCCGCTCTTGTTCGTGGTGGCCGCGGGCACGCTGGCGTTGGCCATCGGCTCGAGCACGGCGGTCTTCAGCGTGGTGGACGCGGTGCTCCTTCGCCGGCTGCCGTTCGCGGCGTCGGATGAGCTCGCGATCCTCTGGCTGAGCGTGCCCGAGCAGGGCGCGCTGTTCGTGGAGGTCTCCTACCCGTTCCTGCGCGAAGTGCGGCGGCAGGGCCGCACCCTGGCCGGCGCTGCGGCCATGCCCGCGGTCAACTCCGGCTTCTTCCTGTCCGGCGACGAGCCCTGGCGCGCCGAGGGACGGATCGTGACCGGCAACTTCTTCGACGTGCTCGGCGCACGCGCCCTGCACGGACGGACCTTCACGGAGGCGGAAGACAAGGTCGGCGCGGAGCGCGTGGTCGTGATCAGCCACGGGCTGTGGCAGCGGCGCTTCGGCGCCGACCCCGGCGCGGTGGGCCGCACCGTCCTGGTGGACGGCACGCCCATGACGCTGGCCGGCGTGATGCCGCCCGAGTTCCGATACCCCTCCGGCGCGGACGTGTGGACGCCGCTCGTGCCGATCGTGCCGCAGCTGGTGGACAACCCCGCCGTTGGTTGGGCGGTGATCGTGGCCCGCCGCGCGGAAGGAGCCAGCCTCGCGCAGGCCCGCGCCGAGCTGGATACGATCACGGCCCGCTTCGCGGCCACGCAGAAGCAGCCCGGGCCGGTGCCACGGGTCGTCCTGACCCCGCTCGCCGACGACCTGTTCGGCCCCGCGCGGCCGGCGTTGCTCGTGCTCCTGCTCGCCGTCCTGCTCGTGCTGCTCGTCGCGTGCGCCAACGTGGCCGCGCTGCTCCTCGCCCGCGCCGGCGCCCGGGAGCGCGAGATCGCGGTGCGCCTCGCCCTGGGCGCCTCGCGGGCCCGGCTCGCTCGCCAGCTCCTGGCGGAGAGCGCGCTGATCGCGGTGGCCGGAGGCCTGGCCGGCGTGGCCCTGACCATCTGGGCCCTGGACGCCCTGATCGCGCTCGCCCCCGCCCACGTGCCGCGGCTGGCCGACGCGACCGTCGACGGAAGGGTGCTCGCCTTCGCGCTCGTGCTCACGCTCGCCTCGACGCTGCTGGCGGGCCTGGTCCCTGGCCTGCTCGCGTCGAGGCCGGAGCTGAGCAAAGCCTTGGGCGAAGGCGCGAGAACGGCCGGGGGCGGGCGCCATCGCCGGCTGCGCGGGCTGCTCGTGGCCACCGAGGCGGCGGTGGCCGTGGTCCTGCTCTCCGGGGCGGGGCTCTTGGCACAGACGTTCCAGAACCTCCGGCGCCTGGACCTCGGCTTCGACCCACACGGTGTGCTGGCCTTCGAGCTCTCGGGGCCGCGCAACGACGGTATGACGCCGGCCGAGGCCCGCGCCCTGCGTCGTGAGCTCCTCGAGCGCATCGAAGGCCTCCCCGGGGTCGAGTCCTCGGCGGCGGTGATGATCCGCCCGCTGTGGGGGCACGTCGGGCTCGATTGGCCGTTCCAGGCCGAGGGCCAGTCCGAAGCCGACGCGCACCGCAATCCCCCGCTCAACCTCCAGGTCGTGACGCCGGGGTTCTTCCACACCATGCGCTTGCCCGTCGTCGCGGGGCGGACGTTCACCGACCGTGATACGGAGCGCGCGCCACCGGTGGTGGTCGTGAGCAAAGCTCTCGCCAACCGGTACTGGCACGGCCAGCATCCCCTGGGCAAGCGGCTCCGGATGCCGGTGCCGACGCCTCCGTATGCGCAGACGTGGGTGACGATCGTCGGCGTGGCGGGCGACACGCGTTACCGCGAGCTGCAGGCGTCCCGACTCGACCTCTACATGTCGCACCTGCAGTCGGCCGAGGGGCTCAAGCACGTGGTGGTGCGCACGCAGGGCGATCCGCTGGCGCTGGTGGGTACGATCCGGGAATCGGTTCGGGCCCTGGACCGGAACCTGATCTTGAACGACGTGACCGCCATGGAGGCGCTGGTGGACACGGCCCTGGGCGGAACGCGGTTCGGCATGCAGCTCCTCTCGGGCTTCGCGCTCACGGCCCTGGCTCTGGCCGCCCTCGGCACGTACGGTGTGGTCGCCTTCATGGTCGGCCGGCGCACGCGGGAGATCGGGGTGCGGATGGCGCTCGGCGCCCGCGCGCGCAGCGTGATGGGCCTGGTGCTCCGGGAGGGCATGGGCCCGGTGTTCGTGGGCCTGGTCGTCGGAGTCGCCGGATCGTTCGCGCTGGGACGGGCGGTGGCCGGTCTGCTCTTCGGGGTTCCCCCGCACGACGTCGCCGCGCCGGCGACCGCGGCCACGCTGCTGTCCCTGGCGGCCCTCCTCGCCTGCCTCGTGCCCGCCCGGCGCGCCGCGACGGTCGATCCGGCGGCCGCCCTGCGCGAGGAGTAGCCTGCTCGTGGAGCTCGGCGCCCCCGTGTACGATGGAGCCTCGCTTCGTGAATAGACCCGCCCGCATCCTCGCCGCCGACGACCAGCCCGACATCCTGGAGGCCCTGCGCCTGCTGCTCAAGGGCGACGAGTTCAGCCTGGAGGCCGCCCGCTCCCCCGCCGGGCTCCTCGCCGCGCTCGAGGCGCGCGAGTTCGACGTCGTGCTCATCGATCTCAACTACGCGCGCGACACGACCTCCGGCCAGGAGGGTCTCGACCTGCTCTCGCGCGTGCAGACGATCGATTCGGCCCTGCCCGTGGTGGTGATGACGGCCTGGGGCAGCGTGGAGCTGGCGGTGGAGGCCATGCGCCGCGGCGCGCGCGACTTCATCCAGAAGCCCTGGGACAACGCCCGGCTGCTCACCGTCCTGCGCACGCACGCCGAGCTGGCCCGCGCGCTGCGGCAGGGCCAGCGGCTGGAAGCGGAGAACCGGCTGCTGCGGGGCGGCGACGCCGGGGGGCGCCTCATCGCGGATTCGCCGGCCATGCGTCCGGTGCTGGAGATGATCTCGCGGGTGGGTCCCTCCGAGGCCAACGTGCTGCTCACCGGCGAGAGCGGGGCGGGCAAGGGCTCGGTGGCGCGGGCCCTGCACGCCGCCTCGCCGCGCGCGCATCGCCCGCTGGCCAGCGTCAACGCCGGCGGCCTGTCCGAGGGTGTCTTCGAGAGCGAGCTGTTCGGCCACGTCAAGGGCGCGTTCACCGACGCCAAGGCCGACCGCGTGGGCCGCTTCGAGCTGGCCGACGGGGGCACGCTGTTCCTCGACGAGATCGCCAACGTGCCGGTGAACCTCCAGCCGAAGCTGCTGCGGGTGCTGGAGACGGGCGAGTTCGAGCGCGTCGGCTCCTCGCGCACGCGCCGCGTGGACGTGCGCATCCTCTCCGCCACCAACGCGGACCTGCACCAGGAGGCGGCGGGCGGGCGCTTCCGCCAGGACCTGCTCTTCCGCATCAACACGATCGAGATCCGGGTGCCGCCGCTGCGCGACCGGCCGGAAGACATCCCGGTGCTCGCCCACCACTTCCTCCGCCAGCACGCGCAGCGCTACCGCAAGCGCGTGAGCGGCTTCGAGCCGCCGGCGCTGCAGGCGATGGCCAGGCACCCCTGGCCCGGCAACGTGCGCGAGCTGGACCACGCGGTCGAGCGCGGCGTGCTCATGGCGCAGGGGGAGACGATCCGTGCCTCCGACCTGGGGCTGCGTCCGAGTGTCGAGAGCGCCTCCCGGCTCGACGACATGAGCCTGGAGGAGGTGGAGGCGTTCCTCATCAAGAAGGCCCTGGCCCGCTACGACGGCAACGTGAGCCGGGCGGCCGAGGCCCTGGGCCTTTCGCGCAGCGCGCTCTACCGGCGCCTGCAGCGATACGGCCTTTAGCGTGTCGTAACCAGTGCCCCCGCCTCCCTCCCGGCTGAGCCACGGCGCGCGCGTGCTGCTCCTCGCCGGGGGGGCGGGCCTGCCCGGGTCGGTAGTGGCGCTGGGCCTGCTCTGGTTCGGCGACTACTCGTCCAAGGTGCAGTGGACCTTCACGCTGCTCATCGCCGCGGGATGGGCCGCCTTCGCGTTCGCGCTGCAGGAGGCGGTGATCCGGCCGCTGCAGACCCTCTCCAACCTGCTGGCCGCCCTCCGCGAGGAGGACTTCTCCTTCCGCGCCCGCACCTCGCGCAAGGAGGACGACGCGCTGACCCAGGCCATGCGCGAGGTCAACGCGCTGGCCGACACGCTGCGCGAGCAGCGGCTGGGAGCGCTGGAGGCGACGGCGCTCCTGCGCAAGGTGATGGAGGAGATCGACGTGGCCGTGTTCGCGTTCGACGCGGCCGCGAAGCTGCGCCTGGTCAACCGCGCCGGCGAGCGCCTGCTCGCGCGGCCCGCGGAGCGGCTGCTCGGCCACGAGGCCGGTGAGCTGGGCCTGGCCGACGCCTTGCGCGCCGAGTCGCCGCGCGTGCTCGACCTCACCTTCCCCGCGGGGCCGGGCCGGTGGGAAGTGCGGCATGGCACCGTTCGCCAGGGCGGGCTGCCGCTGCAGCTCCTGGTGCTGGCGGACGTGAGCCGCGCGCTGCGCGACGAGGAGCGGCAGGCCTGGCAACGGTTGATACGCGTGCTGGGCCACGAGCTGAACAACTCCCTCGCCCCGATCAAGTCGGTGGCGGGCAGCCTGGAGAGCCTGCTCGGCCGGCCGCGCCGTCCGTCGGACTGGGAAGACGACCTGCGGCGCGGGCTGGCCGTCATCGCCGCGCGCGCCGAGGCGCTCAGCCGCTTCATGGAGGCCTACTCGCGGCTGGCCCGCCTGCCACCCCCGCAGCTCCAGGAGGTGGACATGGCACCGCTCGTGCAGCGGGCGGCCCGCCTGGAGACGCGGGTCCCCGTGCGCGTGACGGCGGGGCCGGACGTGCGCGTGATGGCGGACGGCGACCAGCTCGAGCAACTCCTGATCAACCTGCTGCGCAACGCCGCCGAGGCCTCGCTCGAAACGGGCGGCGCCGTGCAGGTGGGCTGGGGCGTTGCCGATGGCGGCGGCGGTCACCTCGAGGTCTGGGTGGACGACGAGGGGCCGGGACTGCCCCAGACCGCGAACCTGTTCGTGCCTTTCTTCACCACCAAGGCCCAAGGGTCCGGCATCGGGCTCGTGCTCAGCCGCCAGATCGCCGAGGCGCACGGCGGCACCCTCAGCCTGCAGAACCGGCAGACGGGGCCGGGCTGCCGTGCGCGGCTGCGGCTCCCGCTGTAGGCGTCCCGGCACGTCCGCCCGGTTGGATGTCGTGGTTGTCACGCGCGGCGCGTTGTGGCAGGCTCGGCCGGTCCAAGTCTCCCCCAGAAGGTGGTGCGTCGTGGCGCTCATGCTGTCGTCGCCGGCGTTCGCAGACCAGGGCGACATCCCGGCCCGCTTCACGTGTGAGGGCCAGGACATCTCGCCGCCGCTGCGATGGTCCGGCGTGCCGCCCGGCGCCCGGAGCCTCGTCCTCATCGTGGACGACCCGGACGCTCCCGACCCCACCGCGCCGAAGATGACCTGGGTGCACTGGGTGCTCTACAACGTGCCTTCCTCCGCGGCCGAGCTGCCCCAGGCCGTCGGCAGCGAGCACCTGCCGGCCGGAACGCTCGAGGGCCTCAACGACTGGAAGCGGACCGGCTATGGCGGCCCCTGCCCGCCGGTGGGCCGGCACCGCTACTTCCACAAGCTCTTCGCTCTCGACGTCGTGCTGCCCGACCTGCACACGCCGGCCAAGGCGCAGATCGAGCAGGCGATGGGCGGGCACGTCCTCGACCGGGCCGAGCTCGTCGGCACGTACCAGCGCAAGCAGAAGCGCTGAGCGCGGGGCCCCCGACCGGCCTTTCTCGCGAGCTGGCCCCGGGCTTGCAAAACGAGCCGTCGATCCGCCGAGGGCGCGGCGTGGTGGGCACGATCCCCGAAAACGCGGGGATTGGGCGCCGGCGACGCAGGCCCTGTGGCTGCTGCGACACGAGCCACGTGGCACGGGGGCCACGCGGAGCGACCGCCGGCGGCGGCCGCGACATGAGGAGGACGATGAGCGTTCACGTGCGACCCGCGACACTGCAGGATGGGGTGGCCGTACTCGACCTGCTCGAGGCAGTGGGCTATTACCCGGAGCCGTTGTCGTTTGCCAGGACGTATCGCAAGACCCTCACGAACCCGCTCTTCCTCGTGCGAGTGGCCGAGGTCGAAGGGCGCATCGTGGGGATGGCCACGCTGTCGCTGCGCTACCAGCTCGGACTGGGCGGCCTGCTCGCCTGCCTGGACGAGCTGGCGTTGGCGCCGGGCGCGGACAAGGGCGTCGATCGCGCGCTGCGGCAGGCCACGGTCGGCAAGGCGCGGTCGCTCGGGGCGCGCCGCATCGTGGTGAAGGCGAACGAAGGAACGCCGCCGCCGAGGGCACATTCATTGAGACAGACGGCCTGAATCGAGCAGGGGGGGCGCTGTGGTCGCGCCCCCCTGGAACCCCCACGCGCTCGGCGGAGTGGATCCGCCTTCGTGGCCAATAATGGGGCGTGGGCCGCAATGAATCGTTCGACATCGCCGGTCCGGCCGGGCGGCTCGAAGCCATCCTCATGTACCCGGACGCCGAGCCGGTCGCCGCGGCCGTCGTCTGCCACGCGCATCCGCTGCAGGGCGGGATCATGCACTTCAAGGTGGTCTTCCGCGCCGCGAAGGCGCTGCAGCGCCAGGGCGTGGCCGCGCTGCGCTTCAATTTCCGCGGCGTAGGGTCGAGCGAGGGCGCGCACGACCAGGGGCGCGGGGAGCAGGACGACGTCCGCGCCGCCCTCGGCGAGATGGAGCGCCGCTTCCCCGGCCTGCCGCTGGTCTTGGGCGGCTTCTCGTTCGGGTCGACCATGGCTCTTCGCGTGAGCGCTTCCGACCCCCGGCCGCGCGCGGTGTTCGCGCTGGGGTTCCCGGCCGGGATGATCGTGGACGCGTCCTACCTCGAGTCCGTCCGCATGCCCCGCCTGTTCGTGCAGGGCGAGCGCGACGCGATCGGCCCGCCGGATCTGCTGCGCGCCCTGGTCGAGCCCCTGCCCGAGCCGCGCAAGCTGGTGGTCATCGAGGGCGCCGACCACTTCTTCACCGGCCGGCTGGAAGACCTGGAGGAGACGATCGCGTCGTGGGCGGCCGAGCGGCCCTGGAGCACGGGCTGCTAAGGCGGCGGCGGTAGAATCGGCCGCCGTGTCGCGTTCCTCCATCCTCCTGCCGATCGGGGCCGGCCTGCTCGCCGCGGCCGCGCTGCTCGCCGTGTCTTCCAGTCCCGTGCGCCTCGCGCCGGGCCGGCCGGGCTGGGCGCGCCTCGTCGGTGGCGTGACGCCGGCCGGAGCGGTGCCCGAAGGCGGGATGGTGAGCCTGCCGGGCCTCGACCGCTCGCGGCCGACCCTGCTCGTCGTCGCCGCGGAGGACGCCGCGGGCGCCGCGGTGAGCCTGGGCGTGGCGGTGGATGCCGGCCCCGTGCAGTGGGTGCGGACGAGCAAGGCCGCTCCCGCCGCGATCGTCTTGCCTCCCTCACGCGCGCCCGGCGCCCGCGTGGCGCTGCGCCGGAGCGCCGGCTCGGCTGCCCCTCGGCTCGTCTCCGTCCGCGTCGAGCGGGACGCGCCCCACCGGCCCTGGTTGGCCGCGTTGATCAGCGCGCTCGCCTCGGGCCTGGTGGCGGGCGCTCTGGCTTCACGGCTGGGACGCGACGCCGCGTTCGCGCTCGCGCTGGCCGTGGCGGCGTTCGTGGCCCTGGCCTTCACGCCGGCCCTGCTCTGGCTCACGCTGCCCGGCGCACCGTCTCTCCGGCGGCTCGCCGTGCCCGCGCTCTTGATCGCGGCCGGTGGCCTGCTCGCTGCTCGTCTGCCCGCGCCGCGGCGGCGCCGGCTCCTGGCCGCGGCCGCGATCGCGGCGGCGTTCGTGTTCGGCGCCTGGGTCCGCGCCTGGTTCATGCCCTCCGCCGGCTCCTGGGACACCGAGTACTGGAAGGGTTGGACGGCACGGATGCGCAGCCACGGCATCACGCGCGTGTACGGCGAGCCCGAGCCGTTCGCCCCGCGCCGCTTCGCCGCGCTGATGCGCGGTGAGGAGCCGCTGGCCACGGTCGGCACGGGCCTGACCATCGACTACCCGCCGCTGGCGATGTACCTGCTGCGGGCGTCGTCGGCGTTCTCCACGCCGGGAGCGGCCGGGCTCGAGGGCTCCGAAGCGCAGAACGTGGTCGTGAAGATGTTGCCCGTGCTGGGAGACCTCGGCGCCGTGGCCTTCCTCCTGGCGGCGTTCCGCCGCCGGCCGTCGCGCGCGCTGGGACTCGCCGCGCTCTACTGGGCGGCGCCACCGTCCTGGCTCAGCAGCGCGGTGCTGGGCTACGTCGACGGCACGTACGTGCCGCTCTCGGCGGCCGCGCTGTGGATGGCGGGCCGGGGCCGGGCGGGCTGGGCCGGAGCCCTTCTCGCGCTCGCGGGTCTGGTCAAGGCCACCGCCCTGCTCATCGCGCCCGCGGTGGCGATGGCCCTTTGGGCGGCAGGCGCGCCCCTGGGCCGGGCGGTGGCCGCGGGCGCCGGCGTGGTGGCGGCCGCGCTGCTGCCGTTCGTGGCCGCCAGCACCGCGCACCTCGCCGTGGCCCAGGTCTTCCGCATCGTCTTCCAGCGGACGTTGTCCGGCGGCTTCGCCAACCCGTGGTGGGCCCTCGGCCATGCGGTCTCCGTGTCGGGCGGAGCGGACTTTGCGGCGCCGGTCCGCTTCGTGCGCCAGGAGGCG
>Ga0326597_10006293_pt1 | contig 16308 bp, 13 predicted proteins | sample RVTome_12_FD_203789 | JGI IMG/M metagenome (GOLD analysis project Ga0326597, IMG submission 203789) | Soil microbial communities from uranium-contaminated site in the Upper Colorado River Basin, Wyoming, United States - RVT100D185 | ecosystem: Environmental > Terrestrial > Soil > Contaminated >...
TGATTTCTTTCGAGACTCGCAGTCGGGGTTGGGGCAGAAGGCGGGCGGCGGGACAAGGCGCAGCGGCGGCATGACCTCCCGCTACGCAGAAATCGTGCCAGACCCATTTATCGATCCACGATTCGCTATTTGTGCAAGCCGGCCAGCTCCTGCAGCAGCCGCCAGTTGCGCAGGCGATCGGACTGCGCGGCGAGCAGCAGTTCGGAGGGCTCACCGTCAGCGGAGAACTGCTGGCGGAAGCGCCCCTCCGTGCGCGCAAAGTCGGTGAAGGTATACGGCTTGCCGGTCTTGCCATCCTTGGGCCAATCCTCGGTCATTGACGGGTTGCCGCGTAGCGACAACCGCTCGCGCATGTGTTCGCCCTTGCGCGGATCGTGGACGAAGAGTGGAAAGGCCCGGCTCTGCACCGCGCGCCGGCTCTGCTCGATGGCCATGTCGTCGCCGACGCCGTGCTCCGGCTGGCAGGTGGTGAAGACATTCAGCAACGCGGGGCCCGGAAACTCATTGGCCTCGCGAATGGCTCCCTGAAAGTGATTCACATAAGCCGTGGACACCTGGGCCACATACACCTCGGGATGCATGAATGCGATGTTGGAGAGCTCCTTGCGTTTTTCCAGCTTGCCGGGCTGAACCCGTCCATACGGCGACATCTTGGCTTCCTGGGCGGTAAAGGAGGCGGTGCTCGCCTGGCCGCCAGTGTTCGAGTAGACCTGGGTATCGAGAACCAACACCTTGATGTCCATGCCCGAGCAGAGCATGCGGCTCAGCGACTGGAAGCCGATGTCGTACATGGCGCCGTCGCCGCCCAGCACCCACAGGCGCTTGGCGTGCCAACCCTGCTGATTCCAGCGCGCGCGCACACCCATCGCCACGGCCGGGGCGTTCTCGAACAGCGAGTTGCTCCACGTCACCAGGTAGGGGTTGTAGGGGTAGGTGGATCCGTAGACGGTGTTGCATCCCGTGGCGGCGATGATGCCGATCTCCTCGCGCGTGTACACGTCACCCGTCGCCGCGAGCATCATCCGGATCGCCGTTGCTTCGCCGCAGCCCGCGCACGAGCCGGCGCCACCCACGTAGAGCAGACAGCGATCTTCGTTGAGCATCAGGTCGATGGGAAGCTTCCGCGCCAGAAACCGCTGCGGCGATTCCGGTAGATCCCGGAATCGGCGGTGCCGCTTGCGAAAGGTCTCGATCAGATCGTCACTCTTTTCGATCATCTCGAGGGCGGCGTGGCACCCACACGCGACGACGCACTCGCCGCAGCCCTTGCACTTGGTGGGATCGACGTGGATGCCGAACATCCCGCCGCGCTCGCCCTTCTTTTCGACCACGTCGAAGAACTTGGTGGTGCGAACCCACTGGGCGTCGAAATCCGCGCGCTCTTCGCCGCCTTCGATTTTCGCGGACGCGATCGCGAGCGCGTCCGTCTCTGCCACGCAGCCGAGAATCGCGGTATCCGGGCAGACCGTCACGCATTCCATGCAGGCCACGCACTGCTCCGCGATGAATTGCGGAAGTGCCGGTGCGACGTGGGAGAAGTCGCGAAAGACGCCCGTGCCCGGCGGAATCAGCGAGCGCGCGATGCCGGTGTCGGCCGGCAACACGGCGCCTTCGCCCTGACCGTAGGCGCCGATCACCTGCTCGTTGAATTCGCCGACGTAGCGATCCAGGTCGATCTCGAAATCGAGAAACGAGAAGTGCGCGCCGTGAGACTCCAGCGCCGCGCCGGGTTCCTTGACGAGCGGCCATTCCACCCGCCTCACGGGCCGATCAGGAATTCCGTCGAGCGCGGAAGAATCGTCGCGGTCGCGCTTGCTCATTTCGCCTCCACCCGGATGTCCTTCATGCCCGCGCGGGTCAGATCGCTGAGTGACAGGATGCCCACCGGCAGGGTCCGCTCGCGCTCACTCTCCACCACGACCAGACGATGCACCGAATGACTCAGCATTCGATCGGTTGCAGCGATCAGCGGCTCATCCGGCCAGGTCACCAACACATCGCGGGTCATCAGGTGGTAGGGGAACACTTCGGGCAGCTGGCTGCGCTCGGGCGCAGACGCGAAGGCTCGCGCCAGATCGGTGGTGGAGAGGATGCCCTCCATGCGCTCGTTCTCGCCGAGCACCACGATCGCTGAGACGCGGGCCTTGCGCATGATCTCGACGACGCCGTCCAACGGGTCGTTCGGTTGACAGGCGATCACCCCGTGGTGCATCAAGTCGCGCACGGTGAGGCCGGCGTGTTTCTCCTGGAAGGCCTCTTCCGCCGAGGCGATCAAGCTCTGCGGCAACTCGTGCACCTCCCGAAAGCCCCGCTCGACGCAGCGCAGATTCTCGGCGATCACCTGATCCGACACGCGCGGGAAGTAGTGTCGCAGTGCCACCTCCACGCGGGCGAACAGCGCGCCATCGTCACCGAGCTGTTCCCTGAAGGGTGCGCAGCGCAGGAACACTCCCATCAGCACGATGCCCTGCATGCGCGTCTCGAGATCCGGGCGGCTGGCTTCTTCGCGGGCGATGCGCGCGGCGTCGAGGTAGAACATCCGCGCGCCGACGGCTTGCAAGCGCCGCTGGATCATCGGCGGAACGCGCTGCCAGAGTTTCTCCGGATCGATACCCGGCCACTGCACGAACACCGTCCCAGCGTCGCTGAGCCCGCGGAACACCGCCTCCATCTGCAGGGCGTTGATGTCGTTGATCGGAAGGAATTCCGCCTGCTCCATTTCGCTGTGGATGCGAATGGGCTCGGGTGCCAGCGTGAGATAGTAGGTGGTGGGGAGCCCCTTCTTCTCCGAGCCGTACTTGGGATAGGCCTGCACGTATACACCGAACAGTTCCTGCGACAACGTGGCGATCGCTTTGTTGGTGGTGACCGAGCCAAATCCGCCGATCGAGTGCCCGCGCATACTGAACGAGCCGGGCACGCGCACGTCCGGTTCGGGCTCCACTGCGAGCGCGCTCGGGTGATCGATGTTGAGCGAGAAGTACTCGTGCCGGCGCTCGCGAAGTCTCTCGAACACCGCGATCAGGTCGGACGGGCGCACATCTCGGCTGCCCAGACCCGCGGAACCGGAGGCGATGCCGGGCATGCGGTGGATGGTGGGGTAGCCGGCGCGCCCGCTGAGCGCGTCGGCAAACGCTGCCTTGATCTCGCTCGTGAGCGGATTGTTTTCCGCGGCAGGCACGTCGAGCCGCTCGATGATCGCCATGCCCTGGACGTTCTTGAGCAGATCCACCAGCTGCGGGCCCGGGAAGGGGCGAAACGCCGTCGGGTGCACGACGCCCACGCGCCAGCCGCGGGTCTCGCGCAGATGGTCCACCACCACCTCCGCGGTCTCCGCGGTGCTGCCTAGCGCCACGATGGCGTACTCCGCGTCTTCCATGCGGTAGCCATCCGCCAACCGGTAGCGGCGCCCGGTCAGCGCCTGAAACTCCTGCATCGACGCTTCCAGCACCTCGACCATGCGTTCGTAGTAGTAACGCTGGGCGATCTTGCCGCGCATGTAGGCGTCCTGGTTCTGCACGACACCGGACATGATGCCGCCGGCGGGGTCGAAGACGGTCCGCACCCGCGCACCAGGGGGGCCGATGTACTGCTTCATCATCTCCGGCTCGGGCAGTCGGCAGGTCTCCAGGGTGTGGGTGGTGAGAAAGCCATCTTGCACGTTGAAGAAGGGAATTTCGGTCGCTTCCGCGCAGCGTCGCGCGATCAGGCACAGATCGCCCGATTCCTGCGCGTTGCGCGCGAACAGCATGCCCCAGCCGGTATCGGCCACCGCCATCACGTCGTCGTGGCCGGCGTGCACGTTGAGCGCTTGGCTGGTGAGCGCGCGCGCGCCGATGTTGAACACTGCGGGCTGGCGCTTGCCGCTGATGACGTAGAGCACCTCCTTCATCAGCACCAGACCCTGGCCGGAGGTGAAGTTGCTGACACGCCCGCCGGCGAGGACGAAGCCTTCCGCCGCGGACGCGGAGGAATGCTCCGATTCGGATTCGAGGAAGATCAGTGGATCGCCCCAGAGATTGCGCGCGCCGTTGGCCGCGGCGCGCGCGAATTGCACGCCCATGTTGGTCGAGGGCGTGATGGGGTAGGCGCACGCGCCCTGACTGATCTGCGTCTCCACCCAGACCACCGCGTCCGTACCGTCGCTGGCGGAGAGCCGGCCCGGGAAGGGCGCCTCCAACTCGGGATCTCTTCTGGCTACGGCCATGCTGGATCTCCGCGCATTGATTTGCGAAAGGCGCTGAAAAAGACGCGCAGTGGAACGTGGTGCAAATTCGGAACCAAAGCTCGCAGCGAAAAAAGATCTTGCTTCTCAGATACTTCGAAGCGTCGCTTCGGAGACATGAGCAAACCTGGCGATAAAGATGGGGCAATATGCCTCATTCTGTGGAAGAGGCTCTCGACGCGCGATCGCCCCGCAGGTGTCCGCGCAGCGTGCGAATCGTTCGCCGTCGTGCGCGGCGGACAGCGCGTACTTTTCTCCGCGACCGGGGCCGCGATGACGCCGCGAATGGCGTTGCCGCTGCCACGCCGGACGATCCTGGCGCCGGCAACTACTGCGCTTCGATCCAGGCGCGGTAGTCGCCAGCGTAACCGACCTCGTTCCAGCGGCGGCGGACGCGCTCGAGGATGCGCGCAATTCGCGCCGGTGGGAGTTTTTCGCCCGACAGGACCCGATCCACGACCGGCTGGGCGCGGGCGCGAAACTCCCCGTGGAGGGCATCGGACATGTGCTTCGGGGTTTCGGGTGCGTCGGGGATGCCGAGCAGGTTCTCGATGACGCGCTCCGCCACGACGCTCGCGTTGATGCGGCTGTCGCGAATGTTGCCCTTGCCGGTGAGCACGTTGCCGAGCCCGAAGACACCGCCCGCACCGAGCAGCGCGCCGCGCTCCGTCGAGTCGAACGGGTAGAGGTCGCCTTTGATCGGGATCCCTTCGATCGGCTGTGGCAGGCTGCCGATGGAACCCACCACAAGCGGCGCCCGCGCCTCGAAATCGGATCCGGCCACCTCGCGCAGGCGGCCAGCTTCGACCGCGGTCCTCCGGAAGACCAGACCCACGAGCGTGTCGCCGGCTTCGATCGGCGCAACCGGAACGCAGCACTCTTCCATCCGAACGAGGTACTTGCGCATCACCTTTTCCATCATGCGCACGCGCGTGGTCTCGAGCTTCTCGAGTTGGGCCGGGCTCGGGTCGATGGCGCTCACCAGCGGCATGTCCCGCATCCGCCGTCGGTAATAGAGCGTACAGCCCTCGACGCCCAATTCGTCGGCGCTGAGTCCGTGGGCGTCGAGCGTCTCCGCAATTCCGGAGTGCTCCATCGCCACCGCGTCAGCTTCGATGCCGCGCTCGCGCAATGCCCGACCAAAGGCTTCGATGTTGAGCAACTTCACCACGTCGATGGATGCCAGGCCCCCACCCACCACGATTGCAGCGTCGGGCACGTCCAACTTGGGCCCTGCATAGTCGGGCTCGAGATGGTGATTGAACCAGTGGACGAGGGGATTCTGGTACATCAGCCCGCGGCCGCTGAATCGATCGATGCCCTCGATCGGCAGCGGCCGGTCGCGCCACGCGCCGATGGCCAGGATCACGGCGCTGAGTCCCATCTCGTCCGTCAGATCGGAGAACGCAAGATCCTTGCCCAGGCGCGTCTTCGGGACGAACAGCACCCCGGCGGTGTCCAGGTTGTCGTCGATGCGCGCGTACTCTTTCTCGCGCAGCTTGACGTGCCAGCGGGGCAGGCCGTCTTCAATCTTGCCGTAGGGGCGGGCGTTCTGCTCGAAGACGATGGCCAGGGCTCCGCGCTCGGCGAATAGCCGCGCCGCCTCCGATCCGGCGACGGCTCCACCACAGATGCCGATGACGTGCGTAGGTTGAGTCGGGATCTCCACAAACCGGAATCTACAACTTCACCGTCGGCGTTGCATCGCGTTCAGCTGCTCTCGCAGCGGGTTGTTCCAATCAGCCGTAACAGACGTTGGGAGCGGCGTGCTGATCAATCCACGGCATCCTCCAGCCGTCGCATCGGATCCCAGACTGCTAGCTTCTGGGCACAGGGCGGTTCCAATCAGTTCCAATCTGGAGGTGACATGGCCGAGCGCAGGATCTCTGAGTTGTCCTTCAACCGGTACTGGATCGATCTCGAAGCGCGCAGTGTGCGCTGCGAGACGGTTGGCTGCGAAGATGTCGAGGATCTGCTCGGCGGCATCGGCCGAGGCTTCAAGCTTCTCGAAGCCCACCGCACCGACGATCCGTACAGCCCGAACGCAGCGCTCGTCATGAATCTGGGTGTCCTATCCGGAACATCGCTGATGACCGGACTTCGCACCTACTTCCACGCCTACTCGCCGCTGAAACGCTCGAGTCGCGGCCTTCCCTCCGCGATGTGGAGTGCCGGGAGCGGAAAATTCGGCACGAAGCTCCGCTTTCTCGGTATCGACGAGGTGATCTTCACCGGACGCTGCGCGGGCCCGACCACGCTGCACATCGCGCGCTCACGGGCTGGCGGCGAGGCCGAGTTCTCCTTCAGGGATGCGACGGCCCTCGTCGGCCAGACCACGAACGCGAAGATCCAGGCGCTCCATCGCGAGTACCCCGATGCGCACTTCGCCGTAGTCGGGCCGGCTGGAGAGAACTACGAGGCGGTTTTGTACGCGGCCATCGCCCTATCGTCGGAGAACCAGCTGAAGAGCGGAGACGCAAAGGCGCGTTACTGTGGGCGCGGCGGCATGGGCGGCGTGATGGGCTCGAAGAACCTGCTGGCGATCGCCGCCGACACGCCGGATCAAAAGCTAGAGCCCCCGGCTGCGGTACTGAAGCGAATCAACAGCGTCGTGGGTACGGGCGACGGAAGTCGGCGATTCCGCGAAGCGAAGACCGGCGGGCTCGGCGGAACCTGGGCGAACGCCGAAGCGCTGAACCCATCCCACGCCATGCCCGAATACAATTTCATGCCGACCGGTACCGATGTCTCGGTGCCCCTCTACCGCAGCACGCTGGATAAAAGTGAGCGATTCACGATCAAGGCGGAGGCCTGCTTTCGCTGCGGGATTCGCTGCCACAAGAACATCTACGAGAAGCAGGGCGGTGCCTTCCGCGCCAAATTCGACTACGAGCCGCTGAACCTACTCTCGTCGAACATCGGAATCTTCGACGTCGATGCGATCTGTGAACTCGTGGAACTCACCGATCAGCTTGGCCTCGATGCCATTTCGTGCGGAGTCACCCTCTCGTACGCGATGGAGTTCAACCGCCGCAACGCTGATTCGGGTCTCAGCATTGCCGGTGGACTCACGTACGGTGATGCCGCAGCCGCGCGCCAGGTGATCGAAGAGATCGGCTCGGGAAAGCTTCCGCAGTTGGGTCGAGGGGCGCTGCGGCTGTCCGAAGAGCTCGGCCAACCTGATTATGCGATGCACAGCAAGGGAATGGAGTTTCCCGCGTATCTCCCCCAGACGAACCCGGGTTATCCGTGGGCGCTGGCGGGTGGGCACATGTCGATGCGGACCTACCTGCTGCTGTTGAACGAACGCGAAACCGGTATCGACTACTGGGTGGGCGCCATCACCAGCCCAGACCGCGGACTGAGCATCCTGCGCGACGACCTCGTCGGGACCTGCAAGTTCAGCGGGCTCTCCAACGCCGATGTTTCGGAAGCGGTCGCCAAGACGACCCATGTCAGCGTCTCCGAAGACGACCTTCGGGACGCTGTGCTCCGGACGTTCTTGCGCGGCTACCGGCTCGAGAAGCTGCAGGGCTTCACGAAGGACGACTACCGGCTACCGGCCAGCGTGCTCGAAAAGTCAGATGCCATCGATCTGCCGTACTTCAATACCCCGGAGTTCTTCGCGGAGCTTCGGGAGAAGGTGCTCGAGAAGTTCGACGCGCTCCTCGAAACTAACCTCCCGACGCTGCAGTAAAGATCCGGAACTCGTCGCCGGCACAGACCCGGGTCTTCGCCAGGTCGGCGCCCCGAAGCACCACGTCGTTGTGGATCACTACGAAATGGGGAGCCAGCGTTCCGGTCGCGTCGAGCAACCGCGAGCCCAGCTCGGGAAACCGCGCCGCCGCGCCGGCGATCAACTCAGAGACGAGTTCGCCTTCCAGCTCGATGGACTCCGAACCGCCACAATAGGCACGCAGTCGTCTGGGAATCTGGAGAATCGGCATCGCACCGGATGCTAGCGGGTGGGGCGACTGCGGGCGCAGGGCGATGACTCGGTCGGGTCGGTTCTAATCTGCGTCTTCGATGAAGTCCCGCAGCATCCGACTTCGACTTGGGTGCCGGAGTTTCCGCAGCGCCTTCGCCTCGATCTGACGGATCCGCTCCCGGGTGACCGCGAAATCCTGCCCGACCTCCTCGAGTGTGTAGTTGCTGCTCTCGCCGATCCCAAAGCGCATCTTGAGGACCTGCTCTTCGCGCGGCCCGAGGGTGGCCAACACTCGGCGGGTTCCCTCTGCGAGGTTGTTGTAGAGAATGGCATCCTGGGGGTTGACGGCACTTCCATCCTCAATGAAGTCGCCCATCTGGCTGACCTCTTCTTCGCCGACGGGCGCTTCGAGACTCACGGGTTCCTTCGCGATCTTCATGACCATTCGGACCTTGTCGACCGGAAGTTCCATCCGCTCGGCAAGTTCCTCCGGCGTGGGCTCACGACCGAGCGTCTGGACGAGATAGCGGGTCGCCCGAACCAACTTGTTGATCGTTTCGATCATATGGACCGGGATGCGAATCGTGCGGGCCTGATCGGCGATCGCTCGGGTGATCGCCTGGCGAATCCACCAGGTCGCGTAGGTCGAAAATTTGTAGCCGCGCTGGTATTCGAACTTGTCGACCGCCTTCATCAGGCCGATGTTGCCCTCCTGGATCAGATCCAGGAACTGCAGCCCGCGATTCGAATACTTCTTCGCGATCGATACGACCAGGCGCAGATTCGCTTCGACGAGTTCGCTCTTGGCTTCGCGGACGCGCGCCGTCGCCGCTGCGAGCTGATCGAGCGCAACGCGGATCTCGCTGCGCGACATCCGCATTTCCGTCTCGATTTTCTGGATCGCTTTCTCGATCTCTCCGATTTCTGCCGACGCGGCGGCGATCTGGTCTGCGTCCCCGCCGAGTTGCTTCAAGGCTTTCCTGCCACGCGCGCTTCGGCGCGTGGACAAGACCGCCAATTCGATGAATTCAGCGGGTGAGAGCTTGAATGCCTTGGTGACCCTGTGCGCCTCTGAATCCGCGCGCCAGATCAGAGGCCCGACCTCCTTGAAATTCTCGATGATTTCTTCGGTGGTCTGCTTTGAGAAACCCGTCTCGAATAGGTGATCGACGATCTGGCCGTAGAGGGCTTCGACTTCTGCTCGCAAGCGCTGGCGCGTGCTTTCGCCGGTGCGAGAATTATGGATCGACGCGAGGCGCTTCGTGACGTCGACGTCGAGTCGGCGGATTCGGTTGACCTTCAGCAAGAAGTGCTTCCGACGCTCTTCGGGAGTGGCTGCGGGATCGGCAGCATCGAGACCGTCGAGCACCTTCTTCAACTCGATCGCGTTCGCCTTGAGCTGCTCGGCGAGGTCCAGGATCCCGCGCACGCTCATCGGTGATCGGATCACCGCGAGAATCCGATCGCGCTGCGCGCTCTCGATCCGCGCGGCGATCGCCACCTCTCCGTCTCGCGTGAGCAGCGAGACCTGCCCCATTTCCCGCAGATAGACTCGAATCGGATCGTTCGTCCCAGCGTCGTCGTCGACGTCGCGATTCGTGCTGGACGGGTGCTTTCGTTGCGGCTCTGACGCACCGGCCGGAACGACGGAAATCCCCTCTTCACCGAAGATCGCCCGAATCTCGTCGATGCGACGCGAACAGAATCGCGCAGATCCAACGGCGTCCTCGACCTCGTCGACGGTCAGGAATCCTTTGCGCCTACCCTCGGTGAGAAGTCTCTTGAGCAGCGCACCGGTAAACTCGCGCCCCTCCGCGCCGGAGGCGGACGCGCCGCCATCGCTCGATTGCGTGCTTGATGCTTGCCGCGACTCTTCGACACCGCAGGTCTTATTGGCGGACGTGGAATCTTTCTTTTGGCGCCGCTTGCGAGCGGCAGACTCTTCGGTGCTTCCTGAAATCTCCGGGGCCATGGGGGAGGGCTCCTTAGCAGTTTCCGTATCTGTAGATGATCTCCAGCCTACTGATTCACGTTGAACTTCTCGTCGCGATGGTCGTTCGGCGGTTCTCCTGTCGCGGCGGTTGCCCTCGGAGGCGCTGTTTGGCCTCCAGGACGGTCCGCCAGTCCTCACCTTCTTCGCGCAGCCGCTGGGTGAGGGCCCGACCTTCCTCGTCGCGCAGCCTCTTTCGCAGCCATTGAACCGTATCGTCCAGAATCCGGGTCGCCGTTTCGACATCGAGCTCGGCGTTGTTCGTTGCGAGCTCCCGCAGGAGCTTTTGCGTGTCGCCTCCGAGTTGCTCGCAGATGACTTCCACATCCACTCGCTCGTCGGGAAGCGCCGACGCGAGCGTCCGAACGATCTCCGCCGCGGGGCCCGGCGGAAGCAGGGCCAGGAGTTCGTCGGTCGATACGCGCTCGATGAGCGCCGGATGCTCGATCAGGCTGCGCACGAGCTGGGCGGTGATGCGATCTTCCGGGCCGCTCGTGCGCGGCCGCACAGAAATCGCGTCGCGCGGATCCTCGCCACGTCGCTGAGCAGTCACCGCCGCTTCGACGTGCCTGGGTTGCGTCCCGACGGCCAGGGCGAGCTGCGTCGCGTATTCGCTCCGCTCCACCACTCCCGGGATCAATGCCAGCAGTGGCACGACTTCGGCCACGGCGTCGGCGGTCTTCCAGACGGTGTCGTGTCCGCCCGCTGCAACGCGCGCAATCACGGTTTCGATTGCGGGCGGAGCCGACTCCACCAGTGCCTTGAGCGCCCCCGCTCCCTCTCGAGCCGAGAAGCTGTCGGGATCTTCACCAACCGGGAGTGCGGCACCGCGCACGCGTAGACCTTCCGGAAGTAATAGCTGCAGTGCCTTTTTGAGAGCGCGCTGTCCGGCCTCGTCGCCGTCGAAGAGCAGCACGATCTCGCCGGTGCGGCGGCAAAGATCCCGGACGTGATCAGGTGTGAGCGCAGTGCCGCAGGTAGCGACCGCATGGCTGACGCCCGCGAGGTCCAGCGCGATCCGGTCGAAGTAGCCCTCGACGACCACGGCACACGCGGCGCTGCGAATCGGCGCGAGGGCTTCAGGGTAGCCGTAGAACGCCGCGCGTTTGCGAAAGATCGGGCTCTCGGGGGTATTTAGATACTTGGGCTCCTGCTCCGGCGAAATCGCGCGCCCACCAAAGCCGATCAACCGACCGCGCACATCGCAAATCGGGAACGTGACGCGACCGCGCAAGCGGTCGTAGTGGCCGCCGGATTGTCGCTCTGCGAGCAGGCCGGCCTGCACGCCGATTTCGGGCGAAATGCCCTCGTTCCTCAGCGCATTGGCAATGGCGTCCCAGGAATCGGGCGCATGGCCTAACCGAAACTTCTCGATGGCGTCAGAATCGAGGCCGCGCGCTCGCAGATAGGCGAGCGCCGGATTGCCCCGAACCAGCAGCGCTTTGCGGTAGTGGGCCTGGGCGATTTCGTTCGCCCGATAGAGCGCTTCGGTACTGCTGCGCCCATCCTCGCTCGACTCGGGAACTTCGATTCCACACTCGCGCGCGAGAGTCCGCACGGCTTCCGGAAAGGTCAGGTTCTCGACTTGCGTCAAGAACGTGAAGACATTGCCGCCCTTTTGGCATCCGAAACAGTAATAGCTCTGTCGGTCGGGGTTGACGTTGAACGACGGAGTCTTCTCGCTGTGGAATGGGCACAGCCCGACGTAGTTTCGACCGGATTTCTTAAGCGTCAGATGGCGACCGATGAGGTCGACGATGTCGACGCGGTCGCGGACTTCCTGAATGATCTCGTCAGCGATCCGACCCAAAAAATACGCCTCGCCTCAATTCGACACGCGTCTCATTTTCTTGAGTGCGCGTTTTCGAGCAGCTGCTGCCTTCTTCTTCTTGCGGACGCTCGGCTTGTCGTAGTACTCGCGTCGCTTCAATTCGCTCAGGATTCCGGCCTTTTCACATTGCTTCTTGAATCGCTTCATCGCGACTTCGAAAGGCTCGTTATCCCGGACCTTGATCACGGGCATGGGTGATTCTGTTCTCCCGGTACACAGGCGCCGCGACGTCATCGCGACCCGTTAGGTGAGTGGTTTTCCGTCGGATTCCGTGTCGAAATTAAGAGTTGCTAAAACGCTCAGCAGTCGGCAAAAAACCCTGGAAACTCAACGAGTTTCGACTCTTCCTGGCGTGAGGGCAAATTAGCGCACCCCCCAGCGCCCATCAACCAGCGCTGGGCGCTGGCCGTCGGGTCGGGATTCCGAGTTCGAGCAGCCGGCGCTTGACGGCCGGGATCGTGGTTTCGTGAAAATGGAAGATCGAAGCCGCCAGGGCGGCCTGGCAGTGGCCCCCCGCGGGGCCATCGTCCAGGGCCCGCGCGAGGTCTTCGGCGCTGCCGCCGCCACCCGAGGCGATGACCGGGATGCCCACGGCGTCGGCAACCGCTCGGAGCATCTCGAGCGCGTACCCGCCCTTGGTACCGTCGCGATCCATGCTCGTGAGCAGGATCTCTCCTGCGCCCATCTTCGCCATGCGCACCGCCCATTCGACCGCATCGATTCCGGTCGGGCGCCGCCCGCCGTGCGTGCGGACCTCCCAGCCGTTTCCGTCCGATCGGGCGCGCGCATCGATGGCGACCACCAGATTCGCACTGCCGATCTTCACCGCGGCCTCTCCCACGAGATCTGGGTTCTCGACGGCGGCGGTCATGATCGAAACCTTGTCGGCTCCGGCGTTCAACAGGTCGCGGATATCGGCGAGCGATCGCACGCCGCCTCCCACCGTCAAAGGCATGAAGACCGTCTCGGCGGTCCGCGTGACGACATCGAGCAGGATCCCGCGACCTTCGTGGCTGGCCGAGATGTCGAGAAATGTGATCTCGTCGGCCTCCTGGGCGTCGTACATCTGCGCGACCTCGACGGGATCGCCCGCGTCGACGTGGTCGACGTACTTCACACCCTTCACGACGCGACCCTTGTCGACGTCCAGGCAGGGAATGATGCGCTTCAGGAGCACGAGAGTTTCTCCAGAACCCGGCCGATGTCGACGGCACCGGTATAGACCGCCGTCCCGACGATCGCGCCCGCGATGACTCCGTCTGCGCACGACGCCGCACGACACACGTCATCTTCGGAACTCATGCCACCGGATGCGATCACGGGCAGCGAGATCGCGCGAGCGAGCGCCGCGGTCTCTTCGAGATTCGGACCACTGAGCATCCCGTCACGCGCAATGTCCGTGTAGATGATCGCCGAGACGCCGACATCTTCGAAACGGCGGGCCAATTCGATCGCGGTCGTCTCGCTCTCGTCGAGCCAACCCTCCACCGCGACCCGGCCGGCCTTTGCGTCGATTCCAACGGCGATCTGGCCCGGAAATCGGCGCGCGGCCTCGGCGACCAGTTCGGGGCCGCGCAGTGCGACCGTCCCGAGGATGGCCCGCTCGACACCGCTCGCCAGGGCTTCTTCGATCGCCGCGATCGTCCGCAAACCACCGCCGAGTTCGACGGGTACGGAGCCCGCCTGCTCGACGATTTGCTGAATCACTTCGGCGTTGCAACGGCGCGCGTTCTTGGCGCCGTCGAGATCCACGACGTGCAGGCGCCGGATCGGATGCGCACAAAACCGCGCCGCCACGGCTACCGGATCGTCGTCGTATACGGTTGCGCGATCGTATTTTCCCTGCGCGAGTTGTACGCAGCGCCCACCGAGAACATCGATCGCGGGTATGAACTCGAAATCCGTCACCGCCGGGCGCCTCGGCCTAGTACTGCGAGGGCAGCTTGTCGACCATGGACTCCGCCCCCCATTGCGCCAACTCGGCGGCAGTCAGCCATCGCGTCCCACCACCGGGATAACGCCGGGCGTTGACGATGTTCTCGGAGAGCGCGCGTTGGGTTTCGTCGAATTGCGAAGACCAGACGCGTTGCGTGGCGGGCGCGGTGTAGAGCGTCGCGTTGAAAGCCACGCTCGCCGCGGACGTGGCTCCGAAACTCTCGCCGGCGCGCTCCCGATAGCGGGAGACCTCGCCGATCATGATCGCGGTCGCCCCGAATTCGCGGGCAGCCAATTCGGCGGCGGTTCGCGGATTGAGCGTCGCCCCCGTCAAGCCTTGGGCGTTGAAGGCCGTGGCGAGATCACTCGCGGGGATCACGCGAATGCCCCGCTTGGCCATTGCATCGGTCACGAAGCGGGCCACCAATTCGGCGGCATCGTCTGGGCTGGTGCCGCCCTCGCCCGAATACTTGCGCAGCGTATCCTTGTGGCTGAAGGGCACCACGGCGATCTTCTTCAAGGTATCCGGCGGCATTTTCAGTGCCTGACTCTGTACGACCGGTGCGGGACGGACTGCCGAGCACGCTGCAAGCGCGAGCACTGCCGCGATGGCGGTAATCCGGCGGCGGCAGCTCAACATTCCGCGACCCAGAACGCAAAAGCGTCCAACAAGCGGCGACCGGCGGATTGGCTCTTTTCCGGGTGAAACTGCACGGCGAACATTCCCTCCCGGGCGACCGCGGCCGCGAACTCTCCGCCGTAATCGACCCTGCCGACGACATCGGACGCGCGATCCGGAATCGCACGATAGGAGTGTACAAAGTAGAAGCAGTCTTCGTCGGGTAGTTTCGCAAGCATCGGGTGATCTCCGCTGAACTTCACGGTGTTCCAACCGATATGGGGCACCCGTAGCTGCCCTCCATCCGGCGTTCGATCGGGAAAGCGTTCGACCCGACCGGGGAAAATCCCGAGGCCGGGCGTCACGCCGTGTTCGTCGCCTTCGTCGAAGAGCACCTGGAGACCCAGACACAGCCCGAGATAGGGGCGCCGGGCCGCGAGCCGCTCGCGCACGGCATCGTCCAATCCGCTCGCGCCGAGGGCTGCCACTGCGTCGGCAAAGGCGCCCACACCGGGAAGTACGACGCCGTCCGCGCGGCACACGACCGCTGGATCAGAGGTGATGTCCGCAATCAGACCGGACCGCTCCAGAGCCTTTGCGACACTGCGCAGGTTGCCGGCACCGAAGTCGACGACCGCAATTCGGGGGGGAGCGCTCATCGCAAGTGAACTACAGCGCGCCCTTCACGGTCGGCAAACCCTTCACCCGCGGGTCGATTTCGGCCGCCATTCGCAGCGCGCGCGCGAGCCCCTTGAAGATGGCCTCCACGACGTGGTGGGGATTCTTCCCGTACGCGAGTTCCACGTGCAGATCGATGCCCGCGTTTTGCGAGAACGCGTAGAGAAAATCCTCCGTCAGGGACGCGTCGAAACTGCCGATGCGGTCGTTCGCGAGGTCCACTCGATACACGAGATAGGGTCGATTGGAAATATCGAGTGCGACTTCGAGCTTCGCTTCCGCCATCGGAAGCGAGATCGATCCATAGCGTCGGATTCCCGCCGCCGAGCCGAGCGCTTCGCGAAATGCCTGGCCGAGTGTAATCCCGACGTCCTCGACGGTGTGGTGGGTATCGACTTCGAGGTCCCCCTTGGCGGCGAGGCGCAAATCGAACGCACCGTGTCGGGTGAATGATTGGAGCATGTGATCGAAAAACGCGATCCCGGTACTGATCTCGTACTCACCAGACCCGTCGATGACGAATTGGACGTTGATTTCGGTTTCCTTGGTCTTTCGCTCGATGGATGCTGAGCGCCGCTCCGCTTTGCTCATACTTCAGCCTCCGCGTCTGCTTCTCGCGCCGCTTCGCGTTCGCGCCGCGCACGTCTGATCTTCTGTAGTCGTAGATCGATGGAAGTGCCGTGGCCCGTGAACCCCTCCATCGCTGCCAGGCGAATCACGTCCGCGGCGAGTTCTCGAAGCTTGGGCGGCTCAAAACGCGTGACACTCGTTCGCTTCAGGAAGTCATCGACACCCAGCGGCGAAAAGAAGCGCGCGGTTCCACCGGTAGGAAGCACGTGGTTGGGTCCAGCGATGTAGTCGCCAACTGCGACCGGCGTGTAGTGGCCCAGGAAGATTGCACCCGCGTTCGTCACCTGCTTCGAAATCCCGTCCGGGTCGTCGACGGAGATCACCAGGTGCTCCGGCGCGTAGCGGTTCGAAAGCTCGATGCACTCGTCCAGCTTCTTCGCCACGATGATCGCACCGCGCGTCGAAAGCGACTGCTTGGCAATGCTGGCGCGATCGAGTGTCTTGAGTTGCTTCGCAATTTGTTCCTGGACAC